>Ga0308412_1001670_pt1 | contig 12098 bp, 4 predicted proteins | sample HotsprottomLayer_FD_202357 | JGI IMG/M metagenome (GOLD analysis project Ga0308412, IMG submission 202357) | Hot spring phototrophic mat microbial communities from Octopus Spring, Yellowstone National Park, Wyoming, United States -... | ecosystem: Environmental > Aquatic > Thermal springs > Hot...
TCGGGGGTGATTTCCCCGGACCCCTGATAAGTCAAGGGGATTTGGATATTCTCAACCACGGTGTATTGCTGAATCAGGTTGTAAGACTGGAAGATGAAGCCAATGTCGTGTGAGCGTACCTCGGAGAGTTGATCGTCGCTCATGCGGGCCACATCCTGGTCACCTAGGAAGTATTGGCCCGAGGTGGGACGGTCAAGGCACCCCAGCACGTTGAGCATGGTGGATTTGCCCGAGCCGGAGGTGCCCATAATGGCGACGAATTCCCCTTCGTGGAAGGTGACCGTCACGCCCCGGAGGGCGTGGACGGTGATCACCTCCTGCTGTTTGGAGCGGCCGAACAAGCCGCTCCCTCCACGGTGGCCCATCACATAGGTTTTCTTGACGTCGATCAACCGGACGATCGGTCGGGCGTTGGAACGGACCCCCACGGCCATGCCGCTCATAAGCCACCTCCGAAGCCGCCGCCACCGCCAAAGCCGCCGCCCATGCGGGCTTTCATCTGTTCGATCATCTTTTGGCGTTCTTCGGGGGTAGCGTTCTTCATCGCCTCCATCATCGAGGGGTCGATGCCACGTTTGCGCATTTCGGCTTGGATCATGGCACGGCGTTCCTCAGGCGAGGCGTTTTGCATTTTCTGGATGAGAGCTGGGTCCATGCCACCCATCATGCCGCCGCCAGGAGGTCCGCTGCCCAGGCCGCCCCGCTCGCCTTTCTTCTTGGCGGCTTCATCCTTGGCGGCCGCGTCCCCTTTGGCTTCGGGCGCGTCCGAACCAGCAGCTCCCACCACCTTGAGCGCTGTTGGTCCCACCAGCGCGGCCGAATCGGTCGGGGGCGGAGCGTTTTCACCGCTCTGGGTGCTGGCTTGGTTGACCACCCGGAGCATTTGATCTTTCTCTTCGGGGGTCAACAACGAGACCGGGTTGAGTGCGACCTGTTCACCCTCCTTCAGACCTTCGACGATTTGGATGGCCGCGTCGTTGTAGGTACCGACCTTGACGAACCGGCGTTGCGGTCCCTGGGGGGTCAGCACGTAAACGGCTGTCTTGCCTTCCCAGGGCAGGATAGCTTGCTGAGGCACCGAGAGGCAGTCCGGCACAGTTTCGACATAAATCTTGACCTGGGCCGAAAGGCCGGGACGCAGACGGGGATCGGCCTGATTGACCCGCACATACGCGGTGTATTGCTTGACGTCAGAGGCCAACCAGCCGGTGGGGTCCGGCAAGGGAGCGACGTAATCGACCACACCGGCCAGCGGTTGGTCGGGGAAGGCGTCTACCTGGATCTCGGCACGCAGGCCGGGTCGGACCCGCGCGACCATCGATTCGTGAATCTTGGTATTGACCCGCATGTTGTTGATGTCGGGCAGGCGGATAATGGTCTGACGCTGGCGGACCGCCACACCCTCGGCGATGATCACTTCCTGACCACCCCGGCCCCCAGTCTCGTTGGCGTACACCACCAGACCGTCGCCCGGCGCGTAGATCGTGCAATTCTCGATCTGCTCCTCCAACCGCTTCTGCTTATCACGTTCAATTAGCAAGGCCGACTGTTTGGAGGCTTCGTCGGCCTTGAATCGTTCGACGTTGCTTTGCAACTCCTTGAGCATCTTAGGCTTGGTGTATTTCTCCAGCACCTCGATCCGCTTCTTAGCGTTCTGCAGCTGGAACATGTAATTGTCCAGCGAGCGTTGTTCGGCCAGCAGCTGCGAACGCGACAAGTAGCCCTTGCGGGTCATCCGCTCGGTCCATTCGACCCGATCCTTGCCGCGGGTCACGTCCGACTCAGCTAGAGCAATCTCGCCTTCAAGGGATTGAAGATTCTGAAGATAAGTCCCTTCCTCGTATTCCACCACACTGGTCTCGGCCACCTCACGGTTGAGACGGGCCTGCTCGTAGGCGCTGACCGCCTGATCGGTGTTGATCTTCTGCTGAAGCAGACTGTCGCGGAGCGAGGCCGAATCGAGTTCGACGATCTTCTCGCCTTTCTTGACCCGGGTGCCCTCCGGGACGATCCAGATGATCGTGGGGTTGCCTTCGACCTGGCTCTTGACCTCGATGTTGTTAGCGCTTTCCAGCGTTCCTTTTTCTTTGACCAAAACTTCAAGTTTACCCCGCGTGACCGTGAATGGCACGACATCGGTGCGTGACGAGGCACCGAAGACGTTGGCCATCAGGGTGTTGGAGGGACCCAGCACTCCTGAGAACAGCACTCCAGCCAACGCGGTTAGAACTAAAGCAGCCAGGGCGGCCGTCTTGAGGCCGCTTCGGGTCCGCCGGGTCGGTTCAGGGACGGAGGGCTTGGCTACCGGCAAGTCCCAATTCAAAATCGGCGGGGGGGAGGTCGGTGGCGGGAGCGGTCCGGAGGCCGACGCCGTTGCGGAGCCCGCCGGGGTTGGGGAGGGGCCCGCCATCCCCGGGGGGGGACTCAGCACGGGCCGAGTCTCGTCCTGGAGCGAAAAATTCATTGTAAGCCTCCCATTCATCGTAGGGCATCGTCCCAAGATCCCGATACAGGGCCAACCGGGACTGCTGATACTGTACCCACAAGTCGATCAGCGCGTTTTGCGAACCGAGTAGAATATTTTGCTGCTGAAGAAGGTTGTTGGTCTGGGCGATCTGATCGGCCCCCACACCGCCAGGTTGTGGCGGCGCGTAGATTCGTTCGATCGTCGCGTCGATGTTCCGAACGTTCAACTCCAACTGCAATTTGACGATCTCATACTGCACCCGCGCCTGAGTGAGGCTGCGCACCAGTTGGCGGATGCTAAGTTTGACCTGGTCTTCCTGTTGCATGAGAGCACGTTGCGCCCGCTGGTAGTTGACGCGGGCAGTGGCGAACTGGTTCCGTTCGGCCAGACGCACCAACGGCAGTTCACCGTTGATCGAAATCTGAAACTGGTTGGAGCGACTGTCAAAACCAAACGGATTGAGAACCCCGGGAGGGGTAAAGGTCTGGTTGGACCCCTGAATGTTGAGCGTTCCTTGCAACCGGTTGGCGGTCACCGCCAACTGTCTCCAGGCATCATAGAGGGCGGCCCGCGCGTTCTGGAGGTCCAGGCGGTTCTCGAGCGCCACGCGCTGGGCGATCAGAATGAAGTTGTCGATTTCGCCCGTGGTGTCTTCTACAATCGCGGCCAGGGACCGCCCTTCGATCACGATGTCCGGGAATTCGGGCAATTCCCGAATGTATTGCCGAACCTCCTCGATCTCTCGATCCTCCTTTTCCGACCAGCGCTGGATATCCCGAAACACTTTGACGAAGCCTTCGATCGGCTTCCGGTCCAGGGTCAGGGGCAGATCGGGCGGCAGGCCCAGCTGAATCTTATACTGATCGAGCTGGTTACGTAGGGCGATCGTCTGGCTGATCAGCTGCGAGCGGTTTTGCTGAAGCTGAATCCGCACTTGGTCCACGTTTTGCTGGGTCAGACCCGAGGCTTCCCCACCGGCGAGTTCCTCGTATTGTTGGGCGAATCGTTGCAGTTCCAGCACGTTGCGCAAGGTGTTCTCGGTGACGACGAATTGACGCAGGATCGGCAGGTAGCCCACGGTGGGGTCGCCCCCTCCCGCACCTGCGGCTCCGATTCCTCCCGCGAGGACGGCGTTGAAGAACGTCTGGCGGAATCGGGTGAAGTCACGCACCTGAGCCAGCAGGTCGCGTTCGGCCTGGGTGAGGTTCTCCAAGGTCACCGCTTTGCCCCCGTTGCGCAGCAGGGGAATCACGAACTGGATCGGCAGGACCGACGAGACATTGGGCCGCCTTGGGTTGGAGGCATTGAAGTTGAACACCACCGAAGTGGCGATGCCACCCAGAATCTGCGCGCCGTTGGACAGCACTTTGCCGACCCCTGCGGCGGTTCCCAGGCTGAGGTTCGACGCCTGGCCCCCGGCGGTGCGGGTGGTGCGGTAGGTGTATTGGAACGGCCCGCCCGACAAGCCGCCGGCTGCGGTGCCTTGACCGCCGCCGAGGTTGGCGAAGAACTGCGGTTGCAGGTTGAAACGCTGGAGCGTCACCCCCAGACTCACCAGATAGATTTGCTCGATTTGGGTTTGATACGCCCGGCTGTTGATCAACGCCAGGGTCAGTGCCTCCTCGGGACCGATCTCGTAGAGCTTGAGGTCAGCGTTGAGTCCGAGAATTTCGTGGTCATCGAAGAGCGTTTCGCCAGGCGTGGCGGGCTCGGGATCGACCAGATTTTGGGGTTCCTGGTCTTGCAGCGGTTGGGGGAGGGCGGTCAGGGGATTGACCGGCGGTCGCGGTCGCTGGTCGCCTGGGTCGGCCTCGACTTCAGCTTGGCTTGGGGGGCGATCTTGAGCCTCTGAGGGCGAATCGGGGTTGGGCGGGGTCGTGTCCAGCGAGGGATCGGTGGCCCCCGACGGCGGTTCAGCGGCGGCGTCCGGGGTTGGCGTTGATTCCGGAGTGGCCGCATCCTCGGCGGGGGGTTGGGCTTGAGCAGGGACGGCGTCCACTACCGCCGCCGTTTGAAAAGCGGTATCCGACTCCGAGGCGGGGTGAGCCGCGGGCGCAGCGGCCACCGGCTCGGGTTGCGAGTCGGTGTGGAAAGGCGCGTTGGGATCGACCATCCGGGGCGAGGAGGGCGCGACCGACGGTGCCATCGTGGTCTTGGAACCCTGGGCGATCGTTGGATCAAGGGGCGCGGGAGGAGCGACAGGGGTTGCCGAAGGCAATCCAGTCGGGGTCGGCTCTAGACGATCCAGGGTCTCCAGGGAAGCCGCGCTGAGCCTCACGGTGGGATCGAACCTCGGTTGGATGGGGGATGACGAGGAGGGAGAAGCGGGAACCACCGCGTCGGTGGCGGTGTCTGACGTCGGGAGCGTCCCGGCGTTGGTGTTGGAAGGGAGAGAATGGGAGCGTGCCATGCGAGCGATCTGGGCGATTCGCTGATCGGTCACGGCCCGCTCATAGTCTTCAAGCGACATCGCGCGGTCGGCGGGCAGCAGAATTCCGTCGCCAAGACCAAAGACGGCGATTGAGGCGGGATGGGATGAGCTGACCCGCCGTGAGTCGGCGGGGCCGACCACTGGAACGGCGATCGGGGCGTCGTTGGACGAGGTGGCCGGATCGTCGGGATCGATCAGCGCTCGGGGAGGGTTGTCGAGGATGGCCCCCGGAGTTGGCTCGGGGGCGGTCGCGCCGTTGGGTGGGGTGGGAATGGGCAGGGGGGTCGCTTCGGGTTGGTCGGGAGCGACGGCCTCACGTGGGGTGGGAGTGGCGGTTGGTGACTCGTCCTGGACTGCGTTGGCTTCCTGCCTGGCCCTGGCTTCGGCCTCCTCGCGCTTGGTCTGTTCCTCTTCGATCAACCTCTCCAGCGCCCGTTCTTGACGCCACCCTTCGAGCATCTCCAGGTAACCTGTTCCTTCCGAGGGTGTGAGGAGCTGGAACTTGGGGATTTGAGGCTTGGGCGAGAGAGCATCGGCGGCGGGGTCGTCGGGGGGAGCTGGGGGATAGTCGGGGTCGAACGGGTTGGCGAACCGGGACATCGCCGGCGGGTCGATTGAGAACATGTCGATCCGGAACCGGGGATCGCGGCTTTTCTCAAAGACCGCTTCGGTCACATCCTGGTTGGCCCATTGGCGGAAAAATTCCCGCCCGCAACCCGAACTCGCTGCCAACGCCACTAGGAACAGGCCCCGAGGCGCGACCTTGGCCAGCGATCGAGTCGAACATACGCGCCATCGTCGTCGTGGCTGGATCGTCATCCCCGGCGATCTCCCGTGATTGGCGCGGCGAGTAGATTGGGTGGCGATCTCCAAAATCAAGTCATCCCGCTTGGTTCGATTCACCACCCCACCCTTCCTCCTCACTTGGAAATTCAAGGTCCGTTGGGCTTCGATCGAGCCGGCCAGTCCCTCAACCCGCCACGGGGTTGGCGAGACAATCGCCGATCGAAACAAACGATCGAAGGACCACAGCGCGTTGGAGAACGGCCCGAATGCCGATGGGCCGACCTCCGCCGAGGCGATGGAAAGGGAGAGGGTTGGATCGCGCGGAATCAAGTTGGTCGGATCGCAACCGCTGGACTCGTCGCAAAAAGACAGCGTCCTTGACATCCTTGAAATCAGGCGTCGCAACCGCGCGGCTCCGCCCACGCGAGGCGACGCCGGCGGTCCACGGCCGCGGCCGCGCGCTCTACCCACGTTGTTGCGACAACAACGAGGGTAGGCGGCTCCGGCTGGGCCGCTTGACGTGGTTCGTTGGTTTGTATCGGTCAATCTGGTGGTTGGGGTTGAAGTGGATAGGCGTGGCATTGGGTTTTCACTCCCCGGTCTGTCAAGAGGGATTTGGTGGAGAGGGTGGGTGAGGTGGCCGATTTCCAACAACATGACGCGACCGCCGGCGTCGGTTCGTCCCACCCGCCTCGCCCTGGCTTGGGTCGAACCCGTTGGGGACGATTCGCGCTGGAGTCGCGTGTCAAGGGAAGGGATGGTTCGGGAGCCTTGCCACCGGGCAAAGCCCGGCGCTTTCGAACCGGCGAAGGAGCATTTGACGACGGTCACTCACGCGATCACATCGCCCGATGATCCCGAGTCATCGCGCCGCGACCGCGCCCGGGGGCCGCTCGAACCCAGGAGGGTCTGTAGGTATGAGGAAACGCAACTGGTTCGGGACGGCGGGGCCGGATTTGGTGGTCCCAGCCTGCTCCCGACGCGAACGAGGCGGTCGGAACCGCCCTAAGCGGACCTTCCGTCCCACCGCCGACGGCCTGGAGGCCCGGGTGGTGATGGCCCAGTCCAACTTGGCGCTCATCGGTGGCAACCTGGTCAGCAACGACAACAACACTCCGCCAGTAGCCTTTGGTGTCGAGCTTCGGGGGACTCAGGCCAACGGTGGATTGGGTGCGATCGTCGAGTACGTTGGCGACGTGGATGGCGGTACCCCCTCCTACCAAGATTTCGTGGTCGTCGAGCCGAATCTTGCCACCTTGCCTTTGGGGATCGATGAGGCGTTTCAACCGACCAACGCCCGGGTTTATCTGGTCTTTGGGTCGCGGGACACCGGTGGGATTCGGGATTGGCGGACGATTTTGCCCCAGGAGCGCACCGGCGTTCTCAACGATCCGGCCCGCAGCACGCCTCCGACCTTCACGGAAGCCGGTCAGGTCAACCCGCTCAATAATCAGCCCGGATTCAACTTCGACGGCGTGGTCTTCACCTCCAACGCCCCCGGCTTCGGCGCGGCGGTGGCTCGGGCGGGCGACCTCGACGGCGACGGCCGCGACGACTTCCTCATCAGCGCGCCTAACGCCGACGGCGGTGGCTTGGTCTATGTCATCTTCGGCACCCAGGCGTTGCGCGACGTGACCTCGCCGGTGAACCTACCGATTCCACCGGCCGGCGCGACCTCGATACCCACCTCCGACCTGCCCGCGGGGGTTCGGGTGGGCGTGATCCGTTATGCCGCCAATCTGCCCAACTCGCGGTTGGGAACCTCTCTGGCTGGCGTGGGCGAGGTGATCCGCGCGCCGAATGCCACCACCAGCGCCCCCGAGATTCTCATCGGTGATCCCAACTACGAAGACAATCGAGGCGCGGCCTTCTTGATCGACGGCCAAATTTTCCGCCAGGCCGGTCCCCGCCCAGTTTTCACGATTGAAAACGCGCTGGACGCCTCTGACAACGCCCGGTTCCCCAACACCTTCAGCGTGGGCTTCCTCGGCGAAGTAACGCTGCCCCCCGAGCGACTTGGCGTTGATGTGGACATGGCGAGCGATGTCAACAACGATGGCCTCAACGACATTCTGATTGGTTCGCCGCGGTCTTCGGTCGACAACGCCCCCAACGCGGGACGCGCCTATCTCATCTATGGCAGCCAGACCGCCAGCGGACCGTTCAACGTCCAGAACGTGAGTTTCGTAGGCTCGAACAACTTCCGTTTGATCCCGGTGACCAATCTCAACAACACCGCGGTTAACCAACCGAATGTGACGGCCGCCATCTTCCTGGGAACCGAGGCGGGAGCCGGGTTGGGCTATCGCGTCGCGCCCGCGGGCCGCTTCGACGACAACAACAACGAAGATTTCATGATCGCGGCTCCGTTCTCCAGCGCCAACACCGGACGGGTGACCTTGATTTATGGTCGCCCCGACACCAGCGCTGACTTCTTGGTGGGACGTTATTCGGTGGGGGCCGCCGGGGTCGCGTCCTTGGAGGGTCAGCCGACTCCCGCCGCGACCACCTTCTTCGGCGAGACCGGTTCACGCGCCGGCTTCTCGATTTCGGTGACTTCGCCGGTCAACGACAACCCGCCTCGAAACAACGCCATCCTCATCGGCGCTCCGACGTTCAACTTGCCCGAAACCACTCCCAACAACGACGGCGCGGCTTACCTAATCCCAGGGATCCGCAACCCGAGCGATCTAGGCACGTCGTTCAACTTGGATACGGTCGCCAACGCTGCTGACGACACAGGGCAGCGCCGCTTCGTAACCATCAACGACGAAGCCACCAAGTTCGTGGGGTACTCGGTCAGCGGGATGTACGATTTGAATAATCCTAGCCGCCGATTCACTCCCACGGTGGACAACGACCGGTTCGGCGACCTGCTTATTGGTGGTCCCGGGCGGCTGACTCCGGATAATGCCGGAGCCGTTGCGGTGGTGCAGATGGGTCGGCTGGTCGACGGCGGCGCACCGCCACCGCCTCCTCCGCCACCGCCTCCTCCGCCGCCGCCGGGCGGCAGCCGACCCGAGACCCGGTCGGCCAATCTCCGGGTGGTCGATTTCACTGGACCCCGCTTCGGCGAGCGGTTTGTGCCCACCCTGCAATCGCTCTCGCGGTTCCGCTATCGTCCCCTGCCCCGAAGCGTGGTCAACTTCAACTACCTCCCCTCGCTGGACTTCCGCGACCGCCTCAATCCCCAAGCCAACACCTCGCGGATTCTCCGCAAACCAATCTTCCCCGGCGGAGCCACCAGCAGCGTCTTCCACCGGGGTCAAGACCCCTCAGCCTTCCGCGACTTCAGTCACGGCATCCCCACGATTCCCCCTACCTTCTGACCCCGTCCTCCCCCGCGCCGCCGTTTTCCCGAATCCCACAAGCGGCGCGGATTCTCTCGACGGTGGAAAGATGGGTTTCGTGCCAACGCCCTCTTCCCCGTCGCGTTGCCTCCCCCGTCCCGACATGCGACTCCGGCGCGCTCCCACGGGCTACCTCCGTGGGAGCGTTCCGGAGTCGTGGTCATTGTCATGGTTGGTCCTGATCTTCTTATTATTCTTATGTCGATGCCCAACGCCGCAAACGCGCCACGAAATGACCATCTGAATCGGCCAGGTGGGGCCAGATCCAGAGCAGGCCGGAGGTTGGTTGGCCGGTGAGCGGATCGTCGAATGGTTCGGGGGCGAACTCAGGGCGCGTTTTGAGGAACGAGGCGATTACGTCGGTGGTTTCCGCGATTGTCAGCGAGCAGACCGCGTAGATGAGGACCCCTCCGGGCGCGACGCCCTGGGCGGCTCGTTCGAGCAGACGCCGTTGCTTGTGACCAAGTTCCTCGATCGCCGCGACGGGGGTTCGCCAGCGGGCTTCGGGGTTGCGTCTCCAGGTGCCCATCGCGGTGCAAGGCGCGTCGATCAGCACGCCGTCGAACTGACCTGGTGGGGGCGGTTCGGGGGCGGTCACAAGGTCGTATTCGAGAGGGCGGATATGGCTGAACCCCGCGCGGCGTTGGCGGCGGGTAAGTTCTTTGAGCCGTCCGGCGTGGTGGTCGGTGGCCACGATGAGACCTTTGCCGCGCGTTAGGTCGGCTAGGTGGAGCGTTTTGCCGCCGGCCCCAGCGCAGGCGTCCCACCAACGTTGGCCTGGCTTCGGCGCGGCCACCCAGCCAATCGCCTGCGAACCAAGATCCTGCACCTCGAACCGACCGGCTTGAAACAACGGATCATGAGGCGTGTCGGCGTCTGGCCCCAGACGCGCCGCGGTGAGCAAACGCCGGTGAATCCAGGGGGCCAGTCCCCGCGCCCTTAGTTCGCTCAGGATCGGCTCGGGGGGACCGCCCTGGGTGCGAATCCAGACGCTAGGACGCTTTTGGATGCCTTGAATCAACTCCAACCAAGCCGCCTTCTCGCCATGTTCGCCGGGAGGCTCGACCACCTTGCGACGGAACCAGTCGGGCACCAGACGCCACGGATCGGCCGCGACGTGGGCGTTTTGGAAGGGACGCGCGCGTTTGATTGCCTCGGAGCGGGCCGGCCAGGAGGGGGCATCACCCAGAGGGACTAGGTCGTGGGGGTCGTAGCCCAGACTCCGCGCCCAGACCCGAACCGCGGGCGGCAGGTGATCGGCGTCGAGCAGCCAGGCCAAGAGCAGGCGAGCGGTGAGGTCGGGCACCCTTTTGGGGGAGATCCAGCCCTGCCATCGCGCCAGGGCCATGACTGCTTCGGCGGCGAAACGCCGTCCAGTCCGTCCCAGCTGATGGCGTGGCCTCAGCGCGGCGGCCAACGCTTGATCGAGCCGTCCCGCCGGGCCCCGTTCCTCCAGGTGGGCCAGAACCTCGGCGGCCACCTCCACCACGGCGTCGGCTAATGGACCGGGCAGCAACCGCGGCTCTGTTTCCAATGGGGCGACCGCTGGCGTTGGGGCGAACCACTCCCGCGACACCTCACGCCCTAGGGAGGGCGTGGGCGGGACCAGCCGGTTGGGTTGGGAGTTCGCGCCGCGGGACGCGGGACGACGGGGACGGCCGGGCATCGTTGAGGGACTCGTCAAATTCAACAATCCAACCAACCAACGATCGGGACTCGATTCCTCAAGCCGTCAGACCCGAGGCGGAGTTCCCCGACGAAGGGGAACGCCAAGCGAGGCTGGCGGAAGGGTCAACGGTCGGCGGGTTGCGAGGCAGCGCGGGCTTCGGCGATCCGGTCGGCCAGCGCGCGATGAATGACCGGAGCGGCCTCGGGACCGACCGAGTTGATTTCGCCGTACTGGTTCTTGTCCCGGCCATAGGCGAAGGGGGCTTTGTCGTCCCATTGGCGTTTGGGAATGATGTAGCCGATTTCGTCGTTGGCCAGGCCGAGGATCAGCACTTTGTCGCCGGGGAGCAGCTTGAGCAGGGGTTCCTCCAGAGGGGCATCCGGGAAATCGACGTTGGGCTCGACGGGCTCTTGATAGCGGCCATTGACGAGTTCCGGGTAGAGTTCGCCGGGAATCGCCGCGACATGCAGCTCGCCGAGTCTCAGGTAGGCCACCTCGGTTTCCACCGCCACCTTGAGGTCGCCCCGGATGGTGACTGGACCAAAGCGGTACGGGTCGCCGGTGTCCTCGAAGGCGTCGCGTTTGAGCACGCCCACGGCCTTGAGCAGTTTATAGGTGGGGTTGCTCAAGGGCAACGCAATCGGCTTGGCGAAGGCGGCCAGCGGAGTCAGCGTCAGGGGTTGCGCCTGGGCGTCGGCGCGCTTGGCCAAGTCGGCCACCGCCGCGCCGTACACCTCGGCAAACTCGAAATCCCCCTCGCGCAATGGATGGCCTGCCCGGCCCTTGAGGAGCCCCTCCGGCGCGCTCATCAGACCGCCCAGCGCTCCAGTAACATAGACAACCGGGCACTCCCAGGCCGTCTCCAGATCGCGCACGGTGGCCCAGCAAAAATCGGCGGTGATTTGTTGATTTTTCGATCCCATATTCTCGGGGTGGCAGTTCCATTGGACCAGACCGGCCAGGGGTCGGCCGTCGGGGTGGAACCATCTGACGGTGCGCAACACGTCGTCCTTGACGATCGGCAAGCGACTGTCGTGCAACAATTCCTCCGAGCGTGCGGTGCCGTAGCGGGCGACGGCGGGCGCTTCGGCGGCGACGGCTTCGCCTAGAGCTTGGACAATCTGGACGATCACTCCGTCGAGCCAGGGGCGATCGACCCCCGAGCGCACCGGCGAGGGTCCCCACAGGCCCATCGTGTCGGGTCCCTCGTGGTTGTGGGTGGCGGCGACCAGGATGTATTCGAACTCCAGACCCACCTTGGCAGCCTGGGCGCGAACCTGCTTGGTGTCGGGATACATGAATCCGATCAGATCGACACTCACCAGGCCGATTCGCCGTTGGCCGTCGTGCAAGGTCAGGACGCGGGCGAAAAGCGGGTCGTGAATCCCTTTGGCC
>Ga0308412_1001671_pt1 | contig 12098 bp, 9 predicted proteins | sample HotsprottomLayer_FD_202357 | JGI IMG/M metagenome (GOLD analysis project Ga0308412, IMG submission 202357) | Hot spring phototrophic mat microbial communities from Octopus Spring, Yellowstone National Park, Wyoming, United States -... | ecosystem: Environmental > Aquatic > Thermal springs > Hot...
TTGTCTTTCCTATCCATCCGCGCACGCACAAAATGCTCCAAACATTCGGGCTTCTTGAAAAAGCCCAAGCCATTTCTGGTCTGCAACTCATTGAACCGCAGGGCTACATTGAGTTCTTAAAGCTCATGAAAGAGGCGGCTTTGGTTATCACCGATTCAGGTGGCGTGCAAGAAGAAACCACCGTGTTAGGCGTGCCTTGCCTGACCATGCGTGAAAACACCGAACGCCCGATTACCATTGAGGTCGGCACAAACCTGCTCGTTGGCACCGATGAAAAAGAAGTTTGTGAAGCCGCCTTGCACACGCTTTCCGGGAAGCCGAAGAAAGGTAAAATTCCCGAAAAGTGGGACGGACGTGCCGCTGAACGCATTGTCAAGCACCTTGATGAAATTTTCTCAACTTGGTAGTCGCCGTGCTACTACGGCATAAAGTGGGTCGCCATGCTTTGGGCTACGGTTCAATAGCTCAATTCGATACCAGTTGCCAGCTTTTTCCAAAAACCGCTTGACCAAGTATTGATGTTGCACGTCGTTGGTGTAGAGCCAGATGAGAATGGCTTTGGTCGGAAAACATCGATTTGAAAATGTAATCACCAGCGGCGCATCCGGCTTGAGCACACGTCCCACTTCACGCAGCACCGCCACAGGATTCGTCAGGTAATCAATTGAGACGCAGATGCCTGCACCGTCAAATTCACTTTCCTTGAAAGGAAGTATAGAATTCACATTCAGATTTTGCACCACAAATTCGCTTAGGCGAGGGTTTGCCTCCAACTCTTCACGATTCATTCCCAAACCAACCACGCGTCGGTAATGCACCTCTTCGGGCAAGTGGCTTACCCAACTGCTCATTAAATCCAAAATCGCCGAGTCAGGCGGAAAGTATTCACGATAGAGCTGTGTTACGGCAGCAATTGCGCCTTCATCAATGTGCGTTACAAAGCGCGGCACGCTGTAAAACAGTTCGTCTGGCGATTCATCTTGACGCAAGAAGGCTTCTTTAGGCAAATCGTCCAGCATATCACTTTTGGTTTAGAGATTGAGAGGCTTAGCATAGCCTGTAAGTTCTACATAGCCTTTTCCCATCAGCGGCTTTCCTTCGCGTGTGCCTGCAATGCTTACGCTGCCTTCCCAATAGGTAATGCGTGTCGACTCTTGTGTAATCAGCTCTTGTTCTTGCACCGTTGGCGTCAGTGTTACCTTCAAATCCAACTTTGGCACGCTGATAGTCCACTTGGCTGGATAGGTTGCTCCAGACTTTTTGGAGGTGTATTGTGCCAAGACTTCTATGTTAAACTCATCTTTGGTCAAGTGTTGTGTGCTGCCATCTGCGGCGACAAATGTGCCGCTCGAGAAGCGCCCGACACCTCCGTCTGTTTGCCGCAAGGTATAGAGCATGAGTTCCGTATTGTCAGAGAGCTGCATGGAAAACCAATCCCAGCCCACTGAATTTTGGTCTAATTGTGAAGTGCCAAACTCATGGTCTTTCCAGCTTTCGCCTTCCACGGTGTAACGCACGCCGCCAAGTGTAAGTGCTCCGGTAGATTTCAGACGAGTGTAGGAGTAATACATAGAGGCATTCTGCGGCAAATCGCCTTTGCGAGAGTAGCCCTTTTCGCCGTGCAAGACCGCTGGCTTAAGTGGCTCGAGAATCAACACCAGTGCCAGTGAATCGGTCTCGGCTTGCAACAGCATATACTTGCCCACGTCTTGAACCGACCAATTTCCAATGAATACTTTGTAGTAATCTTCTTCAGCGTTTGCTTCGCCGAATGCACCGCGCGACTGCTTTTCCTTGAAGTAGAATTGGCGATTGTCTTCATCGGTAATGGCAAAGTGTGCAAAATACACATGCTTCTGTGCCATTTCTTCGCTCGGCTTTGCATCTTGCAGAGATAGTGCTGTGCGGAAAAAGGTCAGCTGATAGCCAAATTTGCGCCCTTCTTTTGAAGTAAGGTGCCCAGTGTAATACCACCATTCGGTTCGGAATTTGCGATGCGCCGCATGGTCTTTTGGCAACACGAGTGTATAAGCAGGCGAGGCATACTGGAAGGCTTCTTGCTGCTGACATGCCGTGCTTATCACCATCCACAGCAAGAATGCCATGCTTAGCACGCTCAAACTGAAAGTTCGCCACATTCGAAAATTTGAGAATTGCGTTTGGTTAAAATTGAAAACTGCTATATTTCGCCTAAACCCTTACGCCAAGAAACACGTTTAGACTCACGAAAAAGTTTCAAGGGCTGAATATACAGGCTGAATTTATGCAAGGCATATTTTGCTGCATGATTACAGTCTTTCAAGCTAAGTAAAACAGTGCAATAGCACATTTTGTGTATATTCACTACACGGCGGGTCAGTAACATAGCTTTTGCTAAGTCCCTAATTTGTTGAGATTTATGGCTGGGGGTTTCTTCACGGTAGATTTCGGAGCGGTTTTATTTGCGGTGTTGATAATTCTTTTGCCCTTGTAGCTCAGTGGATAGAGCAGCGGTTTCCTAAACCGCGTGTCGGCAGTTCGATTCTGCCCAAGGGCACATCGGATAACACCTAACACAACCAAAACAACAAAGTCCTGCTGCTATGACAAGCATCTTGGTTGTTGATGACGAGCATTCGGTTGCAGAGTTTATCAAGGAAGTTCTCACCGAAGAAGGATACCTTGTTGAAATGGCTCACAATGGACGAGAAGTGTTGAGCATTGTGAAAAAGTTTTCCCCCGACATTGTGATTCTCGACTTCATGATGCCAGATATGAATGGGTTGCAGGTGCTGGCGGAGCTCAAAGCATTTGACGAGAGCATTCAGGTTCTGATGCTCACTGCTTACAATTCTGTGCCAACTGCCATTGAGGCGATTCGTCAAGGTGCTGCCGATTACATCTTGAAGCCTTTTGATTTGGAGGCATTCAAGCTCGCTGTCGCAAAACTTGTCGAGAAAATCGCTCTCAAACATCAGGTTCGCTACTTGCAAGAGACCTTTGCCAAGCGTGCGATTAAGTCGGAGTTTGTGCTTTGCCCTTCGCCACAGATGAGCAAAGTCTATGAGCTTGCCTCACAAGTGGCGCAGACCAACAACACCACCGTTTTAATTCTTGGTGAAAGTGGTGTCGGCAAAGAGCATGTTGCACAGTTCATTCACTTGCAATCGGCTCGTAAATCCAAGCCCTTTGTCGAGCTCAATTGTGCGGCGATTCCAGATAATCTTTTAGAGTCAGAACTTTTCGGTCATGAGCCCGGGGCATTTACGGATGCGCGCAGCAAAAAAATCGGTCTGCTTGAGTATGCTGATGGCGGCACGCTCTTTTTAGACGAAATTGCCGATATGCCTCTAACCATGCAAGCCAAGGTTTTGAAAGTGATGGAGACCAAAAGTTTTCGCCGCATTGGCGGACTGAAAGAACTCAAAACCGATGTGCGCATCGTTGCTGCCACGAACCGAGACCTTGCGCTTGCCATTGAGAAAGGTCAATTTCGTGAAGACCTCTATTACCGCTTGCAAGTCTTGCCGATTGTCATACCGCCCTTGCGCGAGCGTCCAGAAGACATTACTCATCTGGCAAGTTTTTTTCTCAATATCTTTTCTCAAGCCATGCGCAAGCGCCTGACCCTTTCCGACAGTGCTCTCAAAGCGCTTCTCTCATACAAATGGCGAGGGAATGTGCGCGAGCTTAAAAATGTGATTGAGCGTGCCGTCATTATTGCTTCAAGTGACGCTGTGATTCAGCCTGAGCATTTAGGGCTTCCCGCTGATGTGCCAGCCTTAGCCGCATCAGCCAAGCCTCTCGCCCCAGAGTTGCCAGTCGTCGCTGACACACACAATAGCTCCACGCCAGCTATAAAGTTTCCCGATAATTTTTCTCTTAAAGCATATCTTGAAAGTATTGAGCGTGAACATATTTTAGCGGCATTGGCGCAAGCTCATGGCAATCAGTTGCGCGCCGCCAAACTCTTGGGGATTGAGCGACATGTCCTGCGTTATCAAATGAAGCGACTTGGTATTGAAGCCAAAAGCAATGTGCAAAATTAACTTCATGACTGCCCTACAGACTACTCTGACACTAATTTTTATTTCAGCCTGTGCTACCATGCAACCGCAATATTCGCCTCCAAGCCCCGTAACGAGTTACCCAAAAGTGTTTGATTTGCAAGGTCATCGTGGCGCCCGAGGTCTTGCTCCTGAAAACACGATTCCCTCTTTCCTTAAGGCACTGGAGTATGGCGTCAATACCCTAGAGTGTGATGTGGTGGTCTCGAAAGATAAGCGTATCGTGGTCTCGCACGAACCGTGGTTTTCGCATGAAATTAGCACGGCACCAGATGGCACTCCCATCAATGCTGCCACAGAAAAACAGTTTAACATCTATGAAATGTCCTACAATGAAATTCTGCGGTTTGATGTAGGCAAACGTGGGCACGCACGTTTTCCAAGGCAGCAACCTATGCCCGCTGTAAAGCCGTTGCTCTCTGAAGTCTTTCGTGAAGTCGATGCGTACTGCCTTCGGCACAACCTTCAGCCTGTGCGTTTCAACATTGAAATCAAATCTACACCTGAGGGCGATGGCAAATTTCACCCTGCGCCAGAAGAATTTGCCAAATTGCTTTACAACGAGCTTCAACAAGCTGACATGATTGCTCGAGCAACTGTCCAATCCTTTGATGTGCGTGCCCTGCAAGCCATGCACAAACTTGACTCAACCCTTTCACTTGCTTTGCTTGTCGAAAACACCATGAGCCTTCGCGAGAATCTCCAACGCTTGGGTTTCACACCGGATATTTACAGCCCATATTACCGTCTTGTCAATGCTGAACTGGTTGCACAAGTGCACCAACGTGGCATGAAGCTCATTCCTTGGACTGTTAATTCCCTTAGCGACATGAAAGCCCTGCTTGAGCTTGGTGTCGATGGTCTTATCACGGATTACCCAGACAGCGCTTCCACCATTCATAAATACAAAAACTAATTCCATCACGCTCTATGCTTGTAATTGTTGATGACAACGTAGACCTCTTAGAGGCGCTCAAGCAGCTTTTTTCCATAACCCATGAGGTTAGCACATTTCCTGCTGGAAAACCTGCTTTGGAGTTTGTCAAGGAAAACATAGGCAAAGTCTCTGTTTGTATTCTCGATTACGCTATGCCCGAGATGAATGGCATTGAGTTAGCAAGAAAAATCAAAGCAGTAGATAAGGACATTTTCATTATCATGATGTCTGGCTTTGTGGATTTTGAGAAAGTTGAGCCCTTTCTCAAAGAGCGTCTGATTTATCAATTTTTCACCAAGCCTTTGAACATTCCCAGTTTGGTGAAGACTGCTGACGAGGCTTCTCGGCTGTATCAGAGGCGGCGCACGTTTTAGCGCTCATTCAAAGCGGACCTGTTCGGCAACCGCCAGACGCATGGCGTAGCGTGCAGGAATCCATCCTGACATCAGAGCCGTTGCGACCACCAGCAGCACTGCACTGAGAATCGCACCAATCGGCAAATGCACCTGAATGGTCCATCCAAATGACTGCAAGTTGATGACATAAATCAGAATTAACGCTAAGACCAGACCGCACACAATACCGAGCACAGACGCCAGTATGCCCATTAAAGTGGCTTCGATAAGCGTGATGTTTCGCACTTGTTCGGCGCTTGCGCCTACTGAGCGCAGGATACCAATTTCTCGGCGCCGCTCTAAAATGATAGCCATCAGCGAACTAATCACCCCCATGGCGGCAACTGCCATAGCTACAAACTGCAACACATAGGTAATGGCAAAGGTCTGGTCGAAGACTTCTAACACACGGCGGCGCAGCCCTAAGTTTGAATAGACCAAAATTGGGGCTCGGTCGGCAAAGGCTTCACGGATTTGCTCAACGATACGCTCCGCCTGCGATTTGTCATGCAGATAGACGCCGATGTTGTTGAGTTTGTTATCCTGCCAAAATTTTTCAAAATGCGCTCGATGCATAGCAATCAAGCCCCGGTCAGACGCATAGTCGTAATAGACACCGGCAATGCGATATTTGCGCGTTCCCGTCGGCGATATCAGCGTCAGTGAATCGCCTTCACGGTAGCCGAACTTGTTAGCAAAGACTTCTGTCACGACTACGGTTTGCTCATTTGCAATGACCTCACTTAAGATGTCTTTACTATTGCCTTTTCGGAAAAGCAGTTGTGTGCAGTTCTTAACGGTCTCAAAATTTGGGGCGCACAGCACAGTTTGTTTGCCTTCGAGTGTGATTGGACGCGCCGAGAATTCATCGACGGCTTTGGTTTCGGGTAAGGTACGCACGTAGTCGAGCACCTCTCGAGCAATCGGCACATTAGACCCAACGGCAAAGCGTTCAGCTGGGGCAATAAACACATCTGCTCTAAGCGTTTGCTCAATCCAGTATGCCACCGTTTGGCGAAAACTACCGACCATGACACTGATGCCAATCAGCATAGCCACTGCCACCATGAGGGCACTGATGGCTGTCGCCGTACGGTTGAGTGACTCGGCAAGGTTGTTCGCTGCCAGTTTGCCCTCAATGCCAAACAGACGCCTTGCCGCACGCTCAAAGAGGTTGCGCAAAAGCACCACAACTTCAGGCGAGAGCAACGCAAAACCCAAGATGGCACAGACCGCTGAAGCATAGCCAAAAATAGGCTTGCCATTCAGACTCGGCAGTTGCGCCAGTAGGATTCCCAGTATCAATAGCACCATGCTGCTTATCACAATGCGCCGCAGATTCAATGAAAACTTCTGCTCGAAGGCTTGTATATGAAAGGCTTCGCGCGGATGCACTTTATACACCTCAAGCGCCGGATAAAGCGCAGACACCACCGATGCCGCCACGCCAATCCCAAATGCCGAGACACACACCGTCCACTCGAGCTGCACATCTTTGACAGCAACGAAAATGTAAAGCGCCGTGATGGTGCTTGCCACACTTTGCAGTGTATAATGCGCAAGCATAATCCCCAGCACAATGCCCAATGCACTGCCTAACACGCCAATCAGCAAGGCTTCAAGTAGGAAGAGTGAGAAGACTTCGAGTGCGCCCAGTCCCAAGGCGCGCAAGATGCCAATTTCTCGTCGCCGCCGAATTGCATTGGTAGTAATCGTGTTGTAGATGAGAAACATAGCTACCAGCAAACTGATAAACGCCAGTGCCGCAAGGTTCATCTCGAAAGCAGAGAGCATTTTGGCGACTTGCTCACCTCGATTTTTTGCTGAAACCACTTCCACATCATCTGGTAAGACTTCAGAGAGATATTTCTTCAAGACTTGACTTTGCGAGTCATCGAGTATCAGGTCGATTTTATTCAGCTTGCCTTCCTTGCCAAATGCACGTTGGGCTTGTTCAATATCCATAACGGCAAAGGAGTTAGCGACTTCATTTGTTGGTCTATCTGTCTTGAACACACCGATAATTTTGACTTGCTTCATCAGGCCATCGGCAAACAGTTCGACGGTTTGACCTTTTTTGAGGTGATAGCGTTCGGCAAAGCGCTGCGAGATGATGATGGTGTTAGGCTCGAGTAAAAATCGTAGGAATGTTTCGCTATCGGCACCATCGAGGTCTTCATATGTGCGAAAACTTCGGTCAGAGAAAATGTCAATACCCAGCACAATCAGGGCTTCATCTGTGCCTTTAATGCGTGAGAGCTGTTCTGTGACAGGCGTTGCGGCTTTGAGTGCAGGCAGTCGTTCCTTTAGCTCCAAGACTTGCTTGAAGACACTCTGCGAAAAGGGCACCCCACTGCGAGATTGGATTTGAGCATTTGCTTTGCCATTGACATTGTCAATTGTTGCCTCGAAGGATTTGAATGCCGAATAATTTGACAAGCGAATTGCCAGAAAGACTGCTACGCCAATTGCCACACCAAACACCGAGAGCAGGAACTTGCCCCACTCTTGAGTTGCATGTCGAAAATTGACTTGTAAAAAAATTTTAACGAGTGCCATTTCCAAGAGAAGTGCTATATGTAAAGCTATGTTGGTCTAACAGCGCAGCAGATGGAGATGTTCCTATTTCAGAGATTCAGTTTTGCGTCGTGTGAGAGGATGCGGCAAATTAGGTTTTTCTTAGGATTTGCTTAGGATTCACTAAGAGCCGTGCCTTACATTTGTTTTTGAGAAGAGGGCGACTGTATGCGTGGTGCCTTGCCCCCAGAGGCACTGGCAAAGGAACCGGGGAAACAGCGCCCTCTTTTCTCATTTATGCACCTCCGTACTTTGCTAACAGCGAAGACTTTTCATCCTCTACCTAATACATGAAGCATGGTTGCACCAATATCCGCTGGGTTTTCCACAATGTGGATGCCGGCTTTTTTCATGGCTGCAAGTTTTTCTTCGGCTGTGCCTTTTCCGCCCGATACAATTGCGCCAGCATGCCCCATTCGTCTGCCCGGCGGAGCAGTGCGTCCGGCAATAAAACCGACAACTGGCTTTTTGTAATTTCTCTTGATGTAAGCAGCAGCTTCTTCTTCGGCACTGCCGCCAATTTCTCCAATCAGCACAAGGGCTTCTGTCTCTTTGTCCTTGGCAAACATTTTCACGGCATCAATGAAGCGCGTGCCGATGATGGGGTCACCGCCTATCCCAATGCAAGTCGATTGCCCCAGCCCTAATTTGCTAAGTTGTGCCACCGATTCGTAGGTCAGCGTGCCACTGCGAGAAATCACCCCGATATTGCCCTTCTTGAAGATGAAGCCGGGCATGATACCCACTTTGGCTTCTTCAGGCGTAATGACGCCCGGACAGTTTGGACCGATAAGAACCGCACCTTTTTCTTTGACAAACCAATAGGCTTTCATCATATCCGCTGTGGGGATTCCTTCGGTAATGCACACAATCACTTCTATGCCCGCTTCCGCAGCTTCCATAATGGCATCTGCAGCAAATGGTGCTGGAACATAAATAATCGAGGTATTGACCCGCTGCGCTACGACTGCTTCACGCACGGTGTTGTAGACAGGGACTTCACGAATGAACCTATCCTTCTCATTGCCAGCATAGTGTGTGCCACCTTTTCCCGGTGTGACGCCAGCGATGAGGTAGTCAATACCGAACTCTTTGCCGTATTCCAGCATCTGTGCGGCATGGAATGTTCCCTCGTTTCCAGTGATACCTTGCACCACCAAACGTGTTTCTCTGCTGACTAATACGCTCATGGTGTTTTTTTCTTGAGTGATTGATTGCACAGCCCTTTCTATACGCTCTGTGTCTGCATTTCCAATGCATGAGCGACCTGAAAGAGCTTGGTTTCCTCAAATGCATTTGCTATGAATTGAATACCAATTGGCAAGCCTTGTGCAGTCGAGCCTGCTGGTATGCTTATGGCTGGCACACCTGCCAGGTTCATCGGTACTGTGTAGATGTCTGCCAAGTACATCTGAAGCGGGTCACTTAGCTTTTCGCCCAAGCGAAACGGCGGGAACGGCGACGTCGGTGAGACGATGACATCAACTTCCTTAAACGCTTTTTGATAATCCTCGCGAATCAGGCGGCGCACTTTTTGTGCTTTTTTGTAGTAGGCATCATAGTAGCCTGCCGAGAGCACATATGTGCCCAGCATGATTCGCCGCTTAACTTCTGTGCCAAAGCCTTCGCTGCGAGAGCGCACATACATTTCATTGAGGTCATTTACGTTTTCAGCACGATAACCATAACGAGCGCCATCGTAGCGTGCCAGATTTGATGAGGCTTCAGCTGTAGCTAAGATGTAGTAGGTTGCCAGTGCATATTCCGAGTGTGGCAGTGTTATCTCAATCAGCGTTGCGCCCCTATCTGTCAGCTCTTGCAGTTTTGTGCGGATGATGCGCTCGACTTCTTTATCTAACGCTTCTGTGAAAAACTCTTTTGGCACGCCAATTTTCAGCCCTTTGAGTTCCAGCATTTTTGCACTTGGCGCAAGTTCAGCAATACGGGCAATGGTATCGACAAATTTCATGTCTCGGCTATAATGTGGCACGGGTACATTTGCAGATGTGGCATCACGCAAGTCTTCGCCTGCAATTACTTCCAAGACTAATGCAGCATCTTCAACCGTCTTTGAGAGCACGCCAATTTGGTCGAACGATGAACCAAATGCCACCAAGCCGTAGCGTGATACTCTGCCGTAAGTTGGTTTCAATCCCACGATATTGCAGAACGACGCAGGCTGACGCACCGAACCACCAGTATCTGACCCTAATGCCGTAAGCGCACAATTTGCCGCCACTGCCGCTGCCGAACCGCCTGAACTGCCGCCGGGCACACGCTCATTATCCAACGGATTTTTCACTGCTCCAAAGTAGGAGTTTTCGTTGGAACTGCCCATGGCAAATTCATCCATGTTCGTTTTGCCAAGAAAAATGGCATCCTCGTTTAGCAAGCATTCAATCGCCGTTGCATTGAAGACACTGACATAGTTTGAGAGAATTTTGGATGCACAGGTCAGCGGCTCACCTGCAATAGCAATGTTATCCTTAATCGCCATAGGCATACCGAAGAGTTTTCCTACTGGCTCTCCTGCCGCCAATTTTTGGTCTAAGGCTTTTGCCCGTGCTATTGCAGTTTTTTCAAATACACGAATGAATGCATTAAGGTGTTTGGTGCGCTCAATTTGCTCGAGATACTGGCTGACCACGCTTTCGCATGTTACTGCTCTCGATAGCAATTGCTCGCGCAGCTGGCGATACGATGTGTAAAATTCTGGCACAACGAACGGTGTTGAGGTTTCTTTTAGGCAACTAAAAAATGAGCAGGTTTTAGCGCGTCGTCATTTCAAGCACTCCTCTAAACGAGATACCGCGCAGTGAAGAACTCACAACCGATTCCCGACTACTTTCGCAATGATAGAGCCTCAATGTTCTACTAAGATACACAATTAGCAAAGGTTTTCAATCATCTGGCTTAAGTGGTGTGTTTTCAAAGTGTTGGCCATACCACAGCGACAGCACCAAGAGCGTCCATAGTTGTGAGCCATATCCTCGTTTTCCACTGCGGTGTGCCTCGAAGAGATGCTTGACATACTTTTTGCTAAACAGATGCAGGTTCATCAGTCCTGAATTCAAAATCCATGATTCTGCTATTTGCGACAACTTCCCGTTTCGTAGCCATTCGCTCGATGGTGCAGCAAAGCCCTGCTTTCGACGGTAAATGATGTTGTTCGGAATAATGCCTTCCGCCGCTTTTTTCAGAATGTATTTCGGCACGCCATTTTTGATTTTGAGCTGCTCTGGAATCCGAAACACAAACTCAACCAAACGATGGTCAAGAAACGGCACACGCGCTTCAATCGAAACCGCCATGGACATTTTATCCACGCGCATCAGGAGCAGTTCGGCAAGTCTGCCTTTGAACTCTGCATAAATCATTTTGCGCAGATACTCTTCACCGCGCGCATCGGGCAAAAGTTTTTCCAAGTCGGCAAAAAACTGCTCTGCAATTCTCCCACTCGAGTGCACCTTACGCCGAAAGGAGTCCGTTAGCAAGGATTTCTTCATTTCTTCGGTAAAACTTACGGCGCCGCCGTAGAAAGGCACATCGTTTTCGCTGGCTCGGCGTGCATACTCTGTGGGCAGTGTGTCGCCTTTTACTTTCTTGACGGCTTGATACACCAAGTCCTTGAGTGCTTCTGGCAGCAGCGAATGGTAATAGTGGTAGTATCGCCACTCTCGCAAGTAGTGCGTATAGCCTGAAAATTCTTCGTCCGAGCCTTCGCCGACTTGCACCACAATCGTGCCTGACTCACGCGCCAATTTGCTCACAAAATACAGCGGCACGCACACAGGGTCAGCATTTGGCTCATCTTGATGCCAAACCATCTTCGGCAGAAAATCAATCGCATCTTGCTCCGTTAGGAGAATCTCATGATGATTGGTCTGAAACTCTTTGGCAATTTGGCGAGCGTATTCCAGTTCGTTGTATTTCTCCAAATCCTTGAAGCCGACCGTGAACGTCTCAACCGGGCGCGACATAAGCTCCGACATCAGTGCCACATTCATTGAGGAATCAATGCCGCCAGAGAGCAACACGCCAAACGGCACATCCGACATCATCCGCAGTCGGATAGAATCGCGCAGAAGCCGACGAATGTTCTCAATGCAAAACGACTCAATGTAAAATTTCTCTTGTGGAAAC
>Ga0308412_1001680_pt1 | contig 12076 bp, 17 predicted proteins | sample HotsprottomLayer_FD_202357 | JGI IMG/M metagenome (GOLD analysis project Ga0308412, IMG submission 202357) | Hot spring phototrophic mat microbial communities from Octopus Spring, Yellowstone National Park, Wyoming, United States -... | ecosystem: Environmental > Aquatic > Thermal springs > Hot...
CGGGACGCTCCCGGTGGACAGGTTCGCACAGGCCAACCTGTGGAAGGAAATCCTGATGGGCTTGGCCCAGATGCCGCAGGTAGCCGCCAACTACGACATCGCCGGAATCTTCAGCTGGATGGCGCAACTGGCCGGGCTGAAGAACATCACCCAGTTCAAGGTAGCGCCGGACCAGCAGGTGCTGGCGCAGGCACAGGCCGGGAACCTTGTCCCGGCCCGGGGAGGGAACCGTGCAGCTAAGTCAAATGTCGCTGGAGGATCTCCACAATCTCAAATTGGACCTGAAATCGCTGCTGCAGTCGCGGGGCTGGAAAGCCCTCTCGGAAATCCTTGACGCGCTGATCCGCGCCCGCCGTATAATGATAATCGAGACGAGGCTTGAAGGTTTGGACGACTTCTTCATTCTGACCCGGTCACAGGGCGAACTGGCCGGGTTGCAACTGGTTTTGGCCCTGCCACAGGCGCTTGTGGCGGAGCTGGAGAGCGAGATCGCAGCGAAGGAGCAGGAAAATGCCGGAAACGCCTGAAGAAACATTGGATTTCAGCGACTTCATCGACGAGCCTGTAGCGGAGGAACCTCCGGCTCCAGCGCCTGAACAGCAAGCCCAGCCGCAGCCGGAAACGCCTCCGGCTCCGCAGGCCCAACATGCTCCGCAGGAAGCGCAGCAGCCTGCTGCGCAGCCGGGCAACGCCGAGGAGCTGCGCCAGCGCCTGCTGGCGGAAATCGCCAAGCGCTACACCGTCAGCGACGAGATGGCGGCCCAGCTGCTGACGGAGCCGGGCAAGGTTCTGCCCCAGATTGCCGCCTCCCTCTACCTGGATGTGGTGAGCGCGGCGCTGAACCTTTTGGTTCAGCAGCTGCCCCAGATGATCGGCCAGTACATGACCGCCCGCAGTGCCGAAGAACAGTTCTTCGAGAGGTGGCCGGAGCTGCGCGATCCCAAGTACCACAAGGCGATCCGGGAAGTGGCGCTCGCTTTGCAGTCCGCCGAGCCGAATCTTACTCCTGAGCAGGCCCGGGAGAGAATCGGAGCCACCGTCATGGCCATGTACGGTTTGACTTCGAATGCTCCCCGACCTGTCAGGCCGCCCGTACCTGCAAGCCCGGGCAGCGTGGCCTTCACGCCACAAGCGTCCGGGCCGAAAACCATCTGGGAAGAACTAGCGGAGGTAACGTAAGATGGCATTTGCCGGGCTTCGCGGGACTGGCGACTGGGCGGCCAACGAGCGGCCCACCGATTTCCGCGAGTACATCCTTTGGGCGCGTCCGAACGGCAGCGCCCCGCTGACGGCTCTGCTGTCCAAGATGGCGAGCCAGAAATGCTCCGACCCCCAGTTCAACTGGTGGGAGGAAAAGCTGGAGGCGATCCGCGTCCAGCTGACAACCGGGTTCTCAACGACTGACACCACCTTCACCATCACCGGCGGAGGGCTGCGCCTTGTGCCGGGCGACGTCCTGATGATCGAGAAGACGGAAACGGCGAACTACGACAACGAGTTCGTCGAGGTGTCCAGCGTCACCAACGACACCACCGTCGTGGTGAAGCGCGGCGTGGCGGGGACCACAGCCGGTTCGGTGGCCAATGGCAGCTTCCTGACCAAGCTGGGAACGGCCTTCGCCGAAGGTACGCAGGCGGCTGACGTTACCGGGCGCAACCCCGCGCTGAACTACAACTACACCGAGATCTTCAAGACCACGGTGGAGCAGACCCGTACTGCAACCCAAACGGAGGTGCGGACGGGCGACAGTTGGGCGAACGACAAAAAGCGCCGGGCTTTCGACCACTCCGTGGATCTGGAAATGGCTTTCCTGTTCGGCAAACGGCATGAGACAGTGGGGCCGAACGGCAAGCCGAAGCGGTATACCGGGGGCCTGCGCCAGTTCCTGTCCACCAACGTCACCATCTTTACCACGACGCCGACGGAGGACACATTCCTCAACGCCGTCTACCGGGTGTTCGACTACAACAAGGACAGCGGCGCGGGCGACGAGCGCATCGTGCTTTGCGGCAACGGGGCGCTGAACTCGCTGAACAAGCTGGCCCGCACGTCCCCCAGCACCCGGATCAACTTCAAGGAAGTCATCAAGCTCTACGGGATGAACCTCCAGCTTTGGGTTCTGCCGCAGGGGACGCTGGCGCTGCGAACCCATCCGCTGATGAACCTTCACCCGCGCTACACCTACTCGATGTTCATCATCGATCCGACCAATTTGCGCTACAGGTACCTGCTCGACACCAAGTTTGAGGACAACATCCAGTTGCCCGGGCAGGACTCCCGAAAGGGCCAGTGGATCACGGAGGCTGGCCTTGAAGTCCACCACGAGTACACCATGGGTTACATCGGGAACTTCGTTGTCTGACAGGATCCGGGATAAGGTAACGCTTGGCATCCTCATCCCCAGCGGCCCCTGCTGGAGCGCAAGGTTCGCCATGTCTCTGGTGGGGGCCATCTCCTACTTCATGCTTCACAAGGTGCCGTACTGCCAGGGGTCGCAGGGCTTCTACGTCATCAACGAGCGCGGGAGCATCCTGCCGCAACTGCGCCAGAACCTTGTGGAGAAGGCGCTCGAGCGCAAGGAAACGACTCACGTCCTGTTCATTGACTCCGACGAGACCTTTCCGGTTCACGCCATCTGGCGCTTGATGTCCCACAACCTTCCGGTGGTCGGCGCGGCCTTTCCGGTCAAGAAGCTGCCAAGCCACTGGACGGTCTACACCAAGGTGGATGGCAAGCTGGCCTACGCCCCGCTCACCGGACAGATGCCGGAGCTTGTCAGAGTCGCACGGATCGGCACCGGAATGCTTCTGCTGGACGTGGAAGTGTTCCGGTGCCTGCCAAAACCATGGTTCCCCATCCAGTACCGGGATGGCCAGTGGGTGGGCGAAGACTGGAGCTTCTGCGAGATGCTGGAGTCCGCTGGCATCCCCATCGTCTGCGACACCCGGCTGTCGCTGGAAGTCGGCCACGTTGGCGAATACGAGTACACGCTGAGGGACATCGGCAGTGACAAAAGCGGCGGCAATAGCACTGGTAGCTGACAGGCTCGGCAACCGCCAGGGGATGGACGAGCGCATCGCCCGGGAGCTGGACGCCAGCCAGATCCTGCTGGAATCCGGGCCGTTCCATCCATGGTTCATGCGCAAGGATCTTTCCCTTTCCGTCTCCACTCCATCCTTCTCCTTGCCTGCGGACTTCATTGCCCCCCTTGAGGATCAGGAACTCCTCCTCTCTCTGGATACCGGAAAACCGCTTGTGCCGATCCATGACTGGCAGGCGGGACCGGAACTGCGGTTGGCGAAGCCCGGGCTTCCCTCCTTCTACGTTCTCGGCCCCGCCTCCATCTTTTTGTACCCGCCGCCGGACAAGGAGTACCGCTTTGCCTTCTCGTACTACGCTAGCCAGCCATCCATCGCCAGCCTGGGCCTGGACGACGCCAATACCTGGCTGACTTACGCCCCGCTGGTGCTGGCCAACCATGCCGGGGCCAAGGTAGCGGCCCACCTGCGCTCGCCCGATACCGCCGCCCTGTTTCAGGCCGGGTTCGATGAGGCGATGCAGCAGCTATTGAGGGCGGACGCAGCTTGGCGGGCCAACAGCAGGATCTACAGGATGGGAGGGTGATCCATGCCCATTGAGAATCCCGTCAACTCCATCTCCGACCTGAACGAGAACTATCCGCTGGGGACGGATCTGCGGAACACGCTGGATGACCACATCCGGCTGGTCAAGAGGGCTGTGCGCAGCCTGCTGACCAACCCGACGCAGGTGCCCGGCATCCCGCAGCAGGGCACGGAGCAGGGCCAGATCTTGCGGTGGAGCGGCTCGCTCTGGACTCCGGCCCGGGAAGCGCGGCAGTTTGAGGCCAAGTCGGTCAGCTTCACGGCCAGCCCGCTGAAGCGCTACCGGATCACCACCGGCTCCGCCACAGTGACGCTGCCAGCCAGCCCGGCGGACGGCGACTGGGTGGAGCTGATGGTGCATGTGACAGGCGTGGTCGTCAACCGGAACGGTAAAACGATTATGGGCCTGGCCGAAAACATGACCATCGACGTAGCCCCGCTCTGGGTCTGCCTGGTTTACATGAGCGTTTCCGGCGACTGGAGAATCGCATCATGAGCAACATCAGCCAGTTCCTCATGCTGGGCGGCGGGCTGACCCCGCGCCAGCAGGTTTTCACAGCCAGCGGCACCTTCACGCCATCCAGCCGCCTGCTTCAGTTGGGCGGCTGGGTTCACGTCCTGCTGGTTGGCGGCGGGGGAGGAGGCCACTACGACAGCGGCACCTACGGGCCGCGCTATGGCGGCGGCGGCGGCGAGGTAATCTCCCGCGTGGTGCAGGTGACCGGGCCGGTCTCCGTCACCATTGGAGCGGGCGGGACGGGTCGCAGCACTTCTCCGACAGCCGGAGGGGACAGCACCTTTGGCTCCCTGCTGACAGCACGGGGCGGCAGGGCGGACGGCTACTCGGGAAATGGCAACCCAAGGATATCGCACGGCGGAGGCGGCGCTGGCGGATCTTCGGCAGCCGGTGCTTACGGCGGCGGCGTCTCCATCACTCTGGATGAGGGAGGCCCCGGAATCGACGGCTACGGCTTCGGCGGCGCTGGCGGCTCAAACGGCTTTGGCTCCCCGATTGATGCTCCGCCCAACACGGGTGGCGGGGGCCACACCGGAGGCCATGGCGGCAGCGGCATCTGCATCGTTACCTGGTGGGAGTAAGCCATGAGACTCAAGATCTTGCGCAACGGTTCTCTGGTCAACGTGATCGAGGCTGACCCGGCGTGGGCGGCGGAGAATTTCCCCGGCTGCCAGATCGTCGAGGAGCCTTTGCCATCCCCGGGTCCAACCCGGATTCCACCCGTCCGGCGGATCATGAGCAAGCTGGAGTTCCGCAGGCGATTCACCATGGACGAGCTGATAAGGTTCGACAGCCCGGAGCTTTTCCTGCCAAACCTGACAGATGCACAGCGGGCGGCGCTTCGGACGATGCAACGCAATTTCGATGCGGCGGGCTTCATTGATCTGGATGACCCGCTGCTGGCCCAAGGCCTCTCCTTCATGGTTCAGTACGGCCTGATCACGCAGGAGAGGGTCAATCAGATTTTGGGAGGTTGAAATGCTGAGGATTCTCACCCTTCTTTTGACGGTTGCCGGACTGGCTCTGGCGCAAGGCGTGGCCACTGCTGTGATCGCGTCGGGCCAGAGCCTAAGCGGCGCTGTCGAGCTGAAGCCGCAGGGCCGAAGCGGGTTCTGCACCGCCGCCGTCATGGTCATGCCATCAGCATGGACGGCTGCCGATATCACTTTCCAAGGTTCCATTGACGGATCGACGTTTGGCAACCTTCACGACGACTCGGGCGTTGAGGTGGTTGTGAAAGCGGCTGCCAGCCGGGTCATCGTGCTCTCGGCAGCCTACTTCTGGGGCCTGCGTTGGATCCGGGTGCGCAGCGGCACATCATCGGTTCCGGTGGCGCAGGCGGCCCAGCGCTCCATCACCATCCTTTGCAGAGAGTAAGCCATGACAGCACTGGTTCTTTCCTTTCTCCTGCTTCAGTCCGTGCCCCCGGGGCTGCCGCCAAAGCCGACAAACGTCAAGGTAGGGTCGTCTACGGAGCCTGCCAAGACGATCGAGTTTGTGCCCGGCACCGGAACGACCTACAGCTTGTCGTGCGCGGACGGCACGTGCTCGCTGACCATCAACTACACGGGCAATGCACCGGATGTGGTCGACTACACCGGGGCGAGCCGCACGGCTCCGGTGAAGGCCGGGACTACGCCTCCCGCGACGTGCACCGTGGGCGACTGGTTCTTTGACACAGATGCGACGGCGGGTCGGAACATTGCGCTCTGCACGGCGACCAACACATGGACGTACCTTGAGGCCACCTATGCCACCATCGATAACACGGTCCTCACCCTGCCGCGCATCACGTCCTACACGGTGGCCACGCTGCCTGCGGCGGGCACAGTCGGGCGGCTGGCGGTCGTGACGGATGCGGCTTCTGCAGGGAGCTGCACCGCGGGCGGCGGAGCTGCCATTGCCCTGTGCCGGGACAGCGGCTCGGCATGGGTTCCATTGGGCGACGGCGGCTCTGGCGGTGGCGGGGGCGGAGGCGGCGGGAACAGCTACATCAGCATGCCCGCAGCCAACTGCCAGTTCGGCGCGGGCGCCACCAGCTTTTCGCTCCGCATAGCCGACGCACCGACTCCGATCTGCTATGAGGGAACCAACGTCAATCTTGGCGTGCTCCAGTTCGCGGACACTGCTACGCAGGCTGTGCAGACCATGCTCCGGCCTGAGGGCACGTTCACGCGCATCGATCTACTGGGCCACTGGCGCACCTCGGCTACCAGCGGCAGCGTGGTGTGGCAGGTGCAGACTGCGTGCGCTGGCGATGGGGACACGGCGGACCCGGCATGGGGCACGGCGCAGACCATTGTCGATGCGGCCAAAGCGACGGCAAACCAGCTGAACCAGTTCTCCCTGGTTGGCGTGACTGCATGCAGCGCCGGTCAAACGATGTGGGTGCGCTTTTTCCGTGACCCGGCGCATGCGAGCGATAACCTGAATGCGACCGCCGAGCTTGTCGGCTTGACATGGGTGATTGTCAGATGATTTTTCTCGTTGCGTTTCTGCAAGCTTATATTCCGCTGAATTTGCCGGTCTTGTCTACAGGATCAAGCCAGGCCTCCTGTGCCCTGAATGCTGCTGCTGTGCGGTGCGCTCACGGCCTCTGGCTCCATCGCAATACTGATGTGCAGTACGTGCTGTTCCGCGTAGGCGGTGTGACCACGGGGGATACGATTCGGGTCAGCCTTCAGTATGCCGATGCGAGCGGGCTTCCAAGCGGGACGCCATTGATCAGCGCCTTCATCGCCATCACCACAGGCATGGCCAATACGTGGCAAGAGGTCGCGTTCAGCAGCGCCTACTCGATTACGGGAACGCCAAGACAGCTGTATGTGGTCTATGATTACGAGGCTTATAATGGCGGAAATTTGAACATTAACGTTGGCGGCGCGGCCACAGAATGGAGATATCTGAACGGCTCATTTAACGGCACGACGTGGAGTTTGACCGGGACGATGCCCAGCTCGTTCCTGCGCCGGGCGGATGGCAGCGTTGTCGGGCTGAGCCTGTATGCGTGGGCGTACGGCGGCACTGCACGCAACACCACGCACAACCCCAACGAGGGCGGCATCGCCTGCACGTTCGACAGGCCGGTCAGGATTGTTGGCGTGGCGAGGACGATTAACACAAACACTTCCGCAATCAACAGCGTCTATTCCATCTACCAGGGCAGCTCGCTTCTGTGGTCGGCAAACTCGCCAGCTGCTGACACCACGGCGCCTAGCGCACTTACATGGCTTCCGGCAATGTTGGATCAGCCAATCATCGCGCAGCCTGGGGTCGAGTACATTTTTGCATGGAGGCCAACTACCACCACCAGCAGCTCCATCCTGTTTTCTGATCCGGGCTTCCCTTCACAATACAACAACTGGTTCACGGCCTACTCAGGCGGGATGTGCAGGCTCGCAACGCGGCAGTATACAGGCGCGTGGACGTATAACAGCGGCACCCAGTTGTGGTATGTCTACCCGATTATCGAAGAGGTTTTGGGAGGCGTGCAATGAAAACCATGGCAGTGCTTCTGGTCTGCTGTTTTCCGGCGCTGGCCCAGATCGCAGGCTTTGGAACTATATGGTATGAGGAGACCGCATCCTATACACTTAGCGCGGCTGGCCACAGGGCAGCAGTGCTGTTCCGCGTTCCTCGCAACATTACAGTGTCTGGAGTGCTGTGGCGCGTGTCCTCTGTAACCACTGGCGATACCGTGCGCGTGAGCATTCAAGGGGTCTCGTCTCTCAGACCTGACGGCAATATTATCGCCTCCGGCAATACCAGTGTTACGGCCTCTGGATGGCAGAAGACGCTGTTTTCATCACAGGCCACATTGGCAGCCGGGACAGACTATGCCATGGTCTGGGATTTCCCAAGCTATTCCGGCGGCAATATGGCAGTGTTTGTGAATTTGGCTGGCGCTCGTTTGCTATCGCACTACCTGCCGCTACGGGCACGATTCGACGGCAGCAGCTGGACGCCAGCGTGGGGTGGCGCGACAGCCTTCCTGTTGTATGACCAAGGCGGAGCCTTGGTGCCGCATGTGGGCGTGCCGATTGTAGCGCACGTCTCATCGTCCATTGGCGCAGGAGGCAGAGTCGGTCTGGAATTTACAGCGAGCAAGGCTATTACCATTGCCGGGGTGCAGTGGGTGAGCAATTCGGATCAGGCCTTTGCCGGTGAGATGCGTCTGTATCGAAACGGGACGCTTGTTGCACAGGTCTCGCTTCCGCTCTACGGATCCCCATCCGGGGCACCCAACCGCAGGTACTCTTATTTTGCAACCCCTGTTACCGTAGCGCCTGGAAACAGGGTGAAAATCATTTTGCATTGCACAGGCGGCTTGTGGAAAATATACCTGGCCCGACAGGTCGATCAGCACCCTGATTTGTGGCCGATCTGGAATTGGGCGAAGCGCGTGTTCTCATACGTGGAATCGCCTGTCTGTGGTGGAGCAGACACCTCAGACAGTATTACCAATACGGCGGAGTGTTTTCTCTTCTTTCCTATGGCAGGCCGCAGCACAATTTTGAGCGGAGGCTTCGTCACGCAGCAATGAGGACACTGGCTTTGCTGATTGTGGCATCTGTGGTTTGTTTGGCTGCGGACTATTATGTGGCCCCAAACGGCTCGCCCACAGCAGCCGGAACTATCAGCGACCCGTGGTCGCTGGGCAAAATCTGCACCGGAAGCGCCAACCCGCCGCCGATTCAGCCCGGAGACACGATCTGGATGCGGGGCGGAGAATACATCATCACGGCTCCGCTCTCCTGCCGATTTGTCGGCACGGCAGCGCAGCGCATTGCGCTTCGGGCCGTGCCGGGCGAGCGGCCGGTGATTGTGGCGGATTTTTCATCCAACGAAAACTGCGCCGTTTTCGCCGGCAGCCAATATTTTGACCTCTGGGGCATCTGGTGGGTATACAGGCGGTCCCGCATCGAGCCAATCGGCGGGAGCAATCCGGTCGGCGAGGCGGTGCCCGCCGGTTTCCAAATGGCCTATGGCGTCTACAACAGATCCATCAACAACGTGACACTCGGTCCGTCTGACTCGATTGGTTGGGCGCATGGCGCTGACCGGGGCCTGCTGATCTACGGCCACATCAGCCACACTGATGGAGGAGAGGCCCCGGACCGAGGGCATGGAGCCGTGGCCTACCAGCAGAACTATGACTCGATGGGAGAGCCAGAGTACGTGGAGAACGTCATCGCTCTGCCCGGCTATCGCATCACTCCCGCATGGCAGGTCACCGCTTCGCGGGCCATCTATGTGCAGCGAATCCGGCTGAAAAACATCATCAGCGCTGTGAGCATCGGGATCGGCAGCTATGGAGGCTGCTCGGTCTCCATGAAGGAGATGTACGTGCAGGACTCGCTGCTGCGCTATGCGCCGAGCCTGCCCTACGCTTGCAACACCGCGCTAAACGCCGTTGTCACTGGCAATTTGATGGCGACCTCCTACATCAATCCTCGCGCCAGCGGCGGTATCTACAGCAACAACTGGGCCGTCGGAGGCTTCTCCGTAACCACATGCTCCACGCTGCCGGAAGGCGAAGACTGCACGGATCCTGATGTGAGCAACAACCAGACTGGCACTCCCAGCAGTAATTGGGTCGTCGTCTACCCAAATACATTTGAAGAGGAACGGGCACACATCGGCATTTACAACTGGACCAATGCTGCCACTCAGCAGGTCGACATGAGCAGCGTATGGACAGTGGGCCATTACTACGAGGTGATTGACGCGTGGAACATGGTCGGCCCGCCTGTGTGGAGCGGCCGGTACGAAGGCGGCTCCATCACCCTGCCGCTCGACGGACGCGCAGGCACCTACCAGCCCGAAGGCCGCACGGATGCCTGCTGGCACGTCGGGCGCGAGACCTGCTGCACAAGCGGCGACTACGTGTGCGCAGCAACCGTCGCGGAGCTGCCGACCAACGTGCCGCTCTACCAGCCCGGTATCACCACGAGCAACTGGCGCATCTACTATTGGGGAGGCGCTGGTTGGGTGGACGGCGGCTATAACATGCCCACGCAGCGAGCCAAGCCGGATCTGGGCCGCGGCGACGGCAAGCTCCATGCATTCGTCGCCCGGCGACCTCTCCGCGCTTCGCAGCGCACCACGGTGCATTGGGCTGGCACAACGGCTGACACCGTGGAGTACCGGGTTGACGGCATCTGGTATCCGGGCATGAACAAGCAGTGCTCCGGCCCGGTTTGCAGCGCCGAAATCCTGGGCTACGGCGGCTACGGCACATGGAGGATCAATGGCGGCTCGTCGATGGTTGCTTTTCTGCGCTAGCCTCCTGCTCGCCGCCCAAACGCGGGTGAGCGGCCCGCGCCAGGTGCGCGACTTCGCGCCCATGACAGGAGGCTACTTCTACGCGCAGGGCTTCCCGATCCAAAACATTTCAGCAGGATCTTGTATCGAGTTCCAGATCCCTGCGCCCGGCGCTTCGTTCGGCCAGCCCGTCATGCCCGGCTGGCCGCCGGATCTGCCGGACAGGACTGTAGGAATCATGCGCGCGGGACTCAACAGCGTCCTCGTGCGCCTGTGCAACGTCGGATCCCAGCCCGTGACCGTGCCAGCCAGCACGTTCGCGGCCGCCCTGTGGAGGTAGCATGAAGCGAACATTGGCAGCTGTCGCAATTGCCGCACTGGGTCTGTTTGGGTTCGCCCAGACTCGCCCAAGCATTAGCCAGCTGCGAGGCCCGGTTGCGCCCAACGCCCGGGTGCTCGTCCTCGTCAACGGGCGTCTGGAGCTTGCTTCGGTCGGCTCCGGCGTCCAGCTGGTACAGTCAGGCTCAGCCTATGAGCTTCAGGCTGTGCTACCATCGCCCGCCGAGGCAAAACTGAACCGGGAGGCGGACGGCACATGGACGCTGCCCGCCGGGTGCCCGGCCCCCGTCGTTTATCGCAACGGCTTGCGCCAGTTGCGCGGCCTGGACTTTTCCATTTCCGGGACAGCGCTCCGGTTCATCGACGCCGCTGGCGATCCGAGCGAACCGGGCGATGTCGTCGTTGCCGAGTGCCGTTAGGAGGTGCCATGACAATCCAGGAACTGTATGCGGCCAAAACGTACCAGACCCCCGAAGACTACGTCATGCGGACAGGCAAACCCTGCCCGCCCTACGATCCCCGCAAGCCCCAGAAGTTTTGGGAGGATCCCGGTGGGAAGCTGGGCCGCCGCATCGGACAGTACGTCCAGTATGAGCATGGCCTGATTCGGGAGGTGGACGGCTGGACCATCGGGCCTTTCATCGTCCCGCTGGCCGACGCCGAGCGGGTCAACATCCCGCCCGCCGGGCCGACTCCGCAGGGCGCTGACACAAGCATGGTTCCTGTGCCGCTGGTGCGGGGCCTCAAGCCCGACGAGCGAATCATCATGGGCTTTGGAGGCGTGCCGGTTCTCAAGAGCGTCAACGAGCCGCAAGGCGAGCTGGCCGAAATCCTTGAGCTGGTGCGCAAGATCGCCAAAGCGTTGGGGGTTTGACATGGAGCTGTGGTTCAAACGGGCCAAACGAAACTGGCTCGAGCGCATCATCGCCTGGCGAACTATCGGGCCGTACTCCCACGTGGAAGCTGTCATCGGTCCGTGGGCGTGGAGCGCCGTGCCCGGCCAAGGCGTCCGGCGCATCCCACTGGACGAGCTGAATCCCGGCGACTTCGACAAGATCAAGGTGTCCCGGCTGGATGAGCGGGCGGTCGAGAACTGGTTCCTTGAACACGAAGGGGAAACCTACGACGTCGCCGGGCTGCTGGAACTGGCCGCCGGGAAGCCATCCAGCGATCCCCGCGCCTGGTATTGCAGCGAGTGCTGCTGCCAGGCCATGAAGTCCGGGGGAGCCTTCCCGAGCATCCATAGCGCCGGCGTCCACCCCTTCATGCTGTGGGCGATGACGCTGGCGCGGGAAGACACGCTGAAGGAGGTTTCGTTATGAAATGGCTGGCA
>Ga0308412_1001683_pt1 | contig 12063 bp, 10 predicted proteins | sample HotsprottomLayer_FD_202357 | JGI IMG/M metagenome (GOLD analysis project Ga0308412, IMG submission 202357) | Hot spring phototrophic mat microbial communities from Octopus Spring, Yellowstone National Park, Wyoming, United States -... | ecosystem: Environmental > Aquatic > Thermal springs > Hot...
GGCAATACCAGAACCAGAGGACCGACGCCGCGCCGGCGCCGGCGAACAGCCCGACGAGGAGCTCTGAGCCTGACATGCGGTCAGTCTCCTGTCGTTGCCGGGCGTCCCGCAGACGCTTCGAGCACGCCTTCCAACCAGAGCTCCAGAGCCGGGTCCGCGAAGTCTTTGACCACCAAGTCGGCGCCGTCAAGTGCAGCGGTTGTGGTTGCCAGGCCGACGACGCGGCAACCGGCTCGACGCGCCGCCTCGATGCCGGTCACCGAGTCCTCAAAGACAAGGCATTCGGCGGGATGGAATCCGAGCCGGCGTGCTAACTCGAGGTAGATCTCCGGGTCGGGCTTCGGCTGTTGCACGTCGTGCGCCGAGAGCACCGCTCGGAAATAGGGGCCGAAGCCGGTCTCTTGGAGAATGAACTCGACGTTGGCCGGTTCGGCGTTAGAGGCCAGGCCCATGGGAATGTGGCCGTATCGGTGCAAGAAGCTCGCGACGCCGGACACCAGGCAATCCTTGAGGCGCGGCCGCATAAGCTCGCGGTACAACTTCTCCTTCTCGGCGCCGTGGCGCTCGATTTCAAGGTCGGTCAAGCCGTCACCGAAGAAGGCCCGGACGATTTCCCGGTTGTGCTTGCCGAGCATCACCCTCTCGATAAGAGCCAAATCGAGATGAAGGCCGTGTCGCGCCAGGTAACGGCGCCAAGCCTCATTGTGCACCGGCGTGGAATTTACAAGGACACCGTCCATGTCCAACAGAAACGCCTGGATGCGCGGAGTCGCAGCGAACCGAATCAATACCCGGATGGTAGCACAGCGGGCTGCATTCGGCTCAAGCGGCTCGCGAGTGCATTCGGGCTGCGCTTTGGAAGCCCGCCGCTTTAACCAGCTCTCGGCCGACGTCACCCGTCAGGGCGAGGGCCACGGCGACGCTGGGCGGACCCGTGGTGTTGACCAGGATCTATGACGGCCGAAATCGAACCTTCTTCTTTACCGACCTCATGGTATTTCGCCGCATCAATCAGCCGCAGGGCGTGGCGGACACCTGTCCCACCGAGCGCATGCGGTTGGGCGATTTCGCCCCCACCGGGCGCACCGTTTACGATCCCGCGACCGGGTCGGGCGGCGCGAACAGGGTGCCTTTCGCGGGCAACGTCATCCCTTCCAGCCGCTCCTCGCACTTCGCCCGCGCCCTGCTTGCGGTAATTCCTCGTCCGAACGTGCCTACGCAGGCGTTGAACTTCCTTGGCATGCAGAGAATCAAGGAGAATCAACTGGTGTGGATGTTGAAGATCGATCATCGCTTCAAGGACCGGCACTCCGTCACCACCGTATTCCGTTACAACTGGATGGAAAGTTACGAGGATCGCTCGGCGTCGCAGACCAAGATTCATTCGAATTTTTATAACGATTTCCCGACGGCATATCACGGCCTGGTGCATTGGGATTGGATTCTCCATCCCACGTTACTCTGCAAATTCACCTTCGGCGGCACCGACTGGTTCGGCGATTTCCGGCAGACTCTCCACATCGACTATCGGGTGCCGAACGCCTTCGGTCCCGGCTTCCCTGCCCTGCAGTTGGCGGCGCACAATCTCACCGCTATCGGCGCCAACGTCGACCGAACCGTGCACTCGCGGATCTATAATTTTCAGAACGCGCTCAGCTGGACCCGTGGCGCGCACAAACTCAAATTCGGATTCCGTTACGACCACCAGCAAGATAATACCCAGACCCTGGGCAACAAGAACGGCACCTACACATTCGGCCCTTTCGCTTCGGGGCTGGTCGGCATGGCGACTTCCGGTCACGCGTTCGCCAGTTTCCTTCTGGGCGCTCCGCAGACGGCGAATGTGCAGTTCGGCCTGCCGTATCTGGCGCAGCCCGGCGCTTGGAATTTACGCCCAGGACGACTGGAAAGTGACCCGGCGGCTGACGCTTAACTACGGCCTCCGCTACGAGCGCCAGAGCCCCTGGTACGATCGCGACGGCAACAATTCCACCTTCGATCTCAGCGCGCCGAATCCTGCGGCGGCTAACCGGCCGGGTGCGATGGTCTTTGCGGGCACGGGCCCGGGGCGGTTGGGACGAACCCGAATTATCGACGACTTCGCGCGGGGGGTTGGGGGCCGCGTCTCGGTTTCGCCTACCAGCTCACCGGGAGCACCGTGTTGCGCGCCGGTGCGGGCATCTTCTACGCACCGCGACGCTATGCGCCGCCCTATACGCAGGGTTACTCGTCCAATGTCACGCTAGCGAGTCCGGACGGTGGCTTCACTCCGCCATTTTTCCTTGACAGCGGCTGGCCGGCCGGCGTCGCCGTCAAGCCGCCAATCATCTCGCCGACTCTGGTAAATAATCAGGCCGCAATCCATGTAAACCCGGATGCCAACAACGGCTCCGGTCGGCTCGGCACGACGTATCAGATGCAGGTGAACATTCAGCAGCGCATCCGCAACTCATTGATCCAGGTCGGCTGGATCTCCACTCAAGGAAGGCACATACCAAACAATACGCTCGAGAACATCAATCAAGTGGATCCGCAGTATCTGGCCCTTGGTCCGTTGCTCGGCCAAAATATCAACAGCGCCGCCGTGCAGGCCGCCGGGTTTCGGCCCCCGTATCCCGGCTTCAACGGAACGCTGGCTCAGGCTCTGCGCCCGTTTCCTCAGGTGCAGACGATCCGCTACGAAGATGCTCCCAGCGGCAATTCCGACTATCACGCGCTGGTGGCCAAGTACGAGCAGCGTTTCACGGCCGGGCTCACCATACTTGGCTCCTACACCTTCTCGAAGCTCATCTCTGACGTCGAGATGGTGCAGGGCGGCGTGCTCCTGCTACAGAACGCCTTTGACCGTCGAGCCGAGCGCTCGGTGGCCAATATCGATATTCCGCACCGCCTCGTCGTCTCCTTCGCTTACGAGCTGCCTTTCGGCAAAGGAAAGCCGTGGCTCAACTCCGGCCTGGGGGCATGGCTAGCGGGCGGCTGGTCAGTGGCGGGCATCCTGACCTACGAGAGCGCCATGCCCATCTCGGTGCGAATTCCCAACGGGCTGCCCATCTTCAACGGGCAGCTCCGGCCGAATCCGAACGCCGGCGTCGATCCATACGTCAAGCGCGGCTACAAGAGCTTTCGCCCGGGCAACGCTCTCACGGGAGAAACCGGGGATGTCGCCTTCAACCGCGCCGCCTTCTCCACGCCCCCGCCGTTCAGTTTCGGTAACCTCGGCCCCTATCTGAGCTGGCTCCGCGGCTCTTACAACCGTTACGAGGATCTCTCGCTCGCCCGGCGCATCCCGCTCGGCGAGAGCCGTTTCCTTGAATTCCGTTCGGAATGGTTCAACGCGTTCAACCGGACGAACTTCACCGCTCCGATCTCCGACCTGACCAGCGTCAACTTCGGCCGCACGTTCTCGGCAGGCCCCATGCGGACCATCCAGTTCGGCGCCCGGTATACGTTCTGAGGGTCCAGTGCGAGGCCATTAGCGGTCCGATTGGCCCGATTCGGCGGCCTCGAGGATGAGCAGCCAGTCATTGCCCCGTCCGGAAGTGGGCGGCGTGTAGGTCTGGTAGCCGGCGTTTTCGCTCCTATGGACCTCGTAGCTTGCACCATACCGGGGATCAAACCAGATCTCCTTGAGGCGCCGCGCCCGAATGAGGCTTTTATTCACCGTGAACGGTTCGCCCCTCGGCGAGTAGATGAAAGCGAACGAGCCGTCGCGCGCGCAGGCGGCGCGCACCTTGGCCCCGCCAGAACGCGGGCCGTCCAGGATCATCTGCGGCGCCGGGATGAGCTTCTCGAAAGGGCGCGAGGTGAACAGCCTCTTAAGCAGGCCCATCTGGAACGCGCCGGGGCGATCCAGCGCCTCGCGCCACGGAATGTTGGCCCCGACAAGCGGCTCCCGGCCCGGCTGCCACATCTGCCAGATGCTGTTGTGGCCGTAGGTGTGGCCGCAAGCTCCAGCCAACAGGGACCAGTATGCAGCCTGCCGTACATCGTAGTCGTCGAAACGGTCGAGCCGGTTGGCGTCCCGGAAGTAGAAGCCGACCGGGATCGTCTCGTAGCGCGGTTCGCCGTCGAGCGTCGGCTTCGGCGGCGTGAGGGCGTAGTCGTGCTCGGCGTATAGGCCATTGTCGTGGTCGTGGCCGCCGTGGGAGGACTGCAACATGTTGAAGTCCAGCCAGGCGGCGCCGTGGAAGTAATCCGAGGAAAGACCGGGGCCGCGCGGATGGTACGTTGCCAGGTGGGCGCCGCCGTCGCCTTCCTTCAGGCCCGCCGCCATCGCCTCGACGACGACCCGCTCGGCATCGCTTTCGATGTTCTCGTCGCCGCCGAGAATCCAGATTACGGCCTTATCCCGGTAGCGGCGCCCAAGGAAGCGGCCCCAAGCGCGAGCGTTTTCCACGTTGAACAGAGGCGCCTGCTTGCGTCCGACCTGTTTCCAGTACGAGCCCCAAGTCGGCAACAACCCGATGAAGAGCCCGAGCGATCCGGCCTGATCGAGGATGCGGTCGACGTGGCGGAAGTAGGCTTCATTGGGGCGCCTGGGGTCGCCTCCGATGAGGGGCGCCTCACCATAGGCGTTCGGCCCGTCGGGCCCACCGAGCTGTGAGAGCACGACCGCCTGAATGACGGTGAAACCCTTGGCGGCGCGATTGCGAAGGTAGAACTCCGCCTCCTCGGCATTCAGTCTGTGGAACAGCTCCCAGGCGGTGTCGCCGAGGTAGAAGAACGGGCGGCCGTCGCCCCGCTCGAGGTAACGCCCGTTGGCGGCCACGCGAAGCCGATCCGGCTGAGCGGCGAGCGGTGGGGCCAGAGCGGCAACGAGCAGGGCGGAGAGCGCCAAGGACCGAGAGGGGCCACTGGGACCCGGAGAAACGCCAAGCGTTCTTGCTGAGAATTTCATGGAACTCAATCTACGAGAACTTTAGCCCGGTATGACGACCTTCGCGCCGTGCACGAGGGCAGTGATGGGTGGCGACGGGTCCATTCTGGGGCCTCAGCGGGAATCGCGAAGAACCGGTGTGGAGGCGCGGGCGGGAATCGAACCCGCGTATAGAGGTTTTGCAGACCTCTGCCTTACCACTTGGCTACCGCGCCTTTCGACCTCTGCCTCTTCTATCGTTAGCGCGCGGACATGGGTAAAGTCAACTCCGCCGGTTTGGCACGCGGTTTGCTAAATCGTGTCGGGCGGCTGTTCAGCGACCACTATTCAGCGAATTTGGCACCCAGTCCCGGGAAAAATTACCTGCTTATCCCAGAAAGAGAGCAATTCTTGCAACTGTTGGGAGGATTCCCTGGTCCTGGGAGGCGCGTCGCTGCACGAACCTTTCTTTGAATCGAAATCCCCTGTTCGGAGAAACGACAGTGGCAATTGACAACGACCACCGAGGCGATCGTTGCCGGCTCTGCATTGCAGTGGCGACCTTGTGCTGCGCCGCAGGCATGACGCCTCCGACGGCTCTAGCCCAAACCGTCCTGTTCAGCGACGATTTCGCCGCCGGCCTGTCATCGGCCTGGAGCGTGATCGACGAAGGAACCCACTACCGCCCCTCCAACTGGTGGGTCACGGGCGGCGTCCTGGAGCAAAGCTCCAACATCCACGACAACACCAACGATCGAAATGTCCTTCCGAAACTCGGCACGTACCTGCTCGTGGGCGATCCCAACTGGACTGACTACAGCGTCAGCGTGCGTATGCTCGCCACCGATGACGACGCCCTAGGCGTCATGTTCGGCTACAAAGACGCAAAAAACTACTACCGCTTCTCGATGGACCAGTCGCGCGCCTACCGCCGGGTGGTGAAATTCGTCAACGGCACGGTGACCCTGCTGGCCGAGGACGCCGTCGCCTACGAGCAGAACCGCTGGTATGCGCTTGAGGTGCGCTTTTCCCCTGGGGTGATTGAAATCTGGCTCGACGGCGTCCGGCTGTTTCGCATTGCCGACGACAGCCACGCCAGGGGGCGCATCGCACTGTACAGTTGAGCTCAGGTCGTGGCCCGCTTTGACGACGTGGTGGTAAGGTCCCTGGCGGCTGAGCCTCCCTCCTGTTCCTATGCGATTTCGCCCACGCAAGCAAACTTTCAGGCGGCCGGCGGCGCTGGCAGCGTGAGCGTCAACGCGGGGTCCGGCTGCACCTGGACGGCGACGAGCAGCGCGAGCTGGATAACGATCAGCAGCGGCGCCAGCGGTTCCGGGAACGGGACGGTCGGCTACAGCGTGCAGGCGAACACGACCACGGCCTCGCGGCAAGGAACCCTGACGGTCGCCGGCCTTACCCTCACGGTCAGCCAGGCCGGAGCCCCTCCGCCGCCGAGTTGCACGTACGCCATTACGCCGACGCAGGCGAGCATACCCGCCCAAGGCGGTTCCGGGACCGTGAGCGTCACCACCGGCGCCGGCTGCAACTGGACAGCCGCGAGCAACGTGAGCTGGCTTTCGATCACCTCCGGCGCGAGCGGCTCGGGCAGCGGCGTAGTGACTTACTCGGCCGCTCCCAACCCAAGCATCTCGCAGCGGCAGGGGACGTTGACCGTGGCCGGCATTGCCTTCACCGTGACGCAAGCCGCCTCCGGCTGCACCTATAGCGTGACGCCGACGGAGGCCATGTATGGACCGGGCGCGGCGACAGGCAGCGTGCGAGTTTACACCAACGACTGGCGGTGCGGCTGGAATGCGCAGTCGCAGGTCTCCTGGATCAGTTTCCCGAACGGCTCCAGTTTACCTGGACCGGGGACCATCCAGCATGCCGTGGCGGCCAATAGCGGGCCGCCCCGGATGGGCAGGATGATCGTCGCGGGAACGACCCTCACGGTCTGGCAGGCCGGCAAGAGCGGCTCGGCGACCCTTTGGTACATACCGCCGGGACGCAGGATCCAGCCGATGCTCGATCAGGCGCAGCTCGGCGACACGATTCTGCTCGAGCCAGGCGCGACCTATCAGGGTTTCGTGACGCTACGCAAGAAGGACGGCTCGGGGGTGTTGACGATCACCACCGCCGACCCAAGCCTGCTGCCCCCGCCCGGCGTCCGGATCACGCCGCCGTACTTTGCCAAACTGCCCAAGGTCATCTCGCCGGACAACCGCCCCGTCATCACCACCGAGGCGGGCGCGCATCACTACCGTTTGGTGGGGCTGGAGGTCGGCGGTGCGGCGGGACTCTTCACGAGCTCGCCGATTCGACTCGGCTCCGCCTGGCAAACCTCCCTGAGTGAGGTTCCCTACCACATCGAGCTCGACCGGCTGTATGTGCGGGGAGATCCAAACGCCGGGGGACATCGCGGCGTCGAGCTGCACAGCGCCCACACGGTAGTCCGCAACTGCTACTTCAAGGACTTCAAGAGTCCCAGCTACGAAACGCAAGCCATCGCCGGCTGGAACGGACCGGGACCCTACCTGATCGAAAACAATTACCTTGAGGCCTCCGGAGAAAACATCATCTTCGGAGGCAGCCTGGCGCGGATTCCGAACCTTGTACCTTCCGACATCACCATCCGGCGCAACCACCTGTACAAGCCGCTCGAGTGGTGCCCCTGGCATCCGAGCTATGCCGGCGTGAGGATGCTTGTCAAGAACCTGTTCGAGCTCAAGAACGCCGCCCGCGTGCTCGTCGAGGAGAACATCATGGAGCACAACTGGATGCAAGCACAAAACGGTTTTGCCGTTCTGTTGACCGTCCGCACCGAGTACGGCCAAATGCCTTGGGCGGTGGTCGAGGACGTCACCTTCCGCCGAAACATCATCCGCCATTCGGGCGGAGGAGTGAACCTCATGGGCCGCGACGACCTGGGCGGTTATACCGGCATCACGCGGCGCATCCTATTCGAGGACAATTTGATCTACGGCATCGACTCCGGGACCTGGGGGGGTGGAGGCCGCATGTTTCAGGTCCTACAAGGGGTCGAGGATCTCGTGATCAACCACAATACGCTGCGGCAGAACAAACATCCGATGATCTTCGACGGCCGGCCCAGCCGAGGTGTGGTCTTCACGAACAACATCATCCCGATGAACAATTACGGAATCATCGGTTCTGGCACGGCTCAAGGATTTCCGACCTTCGCCGTCTACTGCCCGGATATCATCGTCGCGGGGAACGTCTTCGCCGGCGGCATGGCGTCAAGGTACCCGGCGAACAATTACTTCCCTCCGGATCTGGGCAGCGTCGGCTTTGTGAATCTCAGCGCGGACGACTACCGGCTGTCCCCGGCGAGCCCGTATCGGAAGGCGGGCACCGACGGCAAGGACGTGGGGGCAAACATCGACGCGATCCTCGCCGCCACGGCCGGAGTGATCCAGTAACAAATCGGCTATCCTTAGAGTTTCCGGACCACGGAAACGGGAAGCGCTCGTGTCGAAGCAGCCGGCTCTTGTCCCGGAGAAGCAAGAGGCGTTTTCGTTCGGTAAGAACTGGGCGGCTTTCATCGAAAAGCACTTCAGCGAGGAACGGGTCCGGATCGCGCAGCAACAGTTGCTCGCCTTTCTGGAGCTGCCGGATCTGGCGGGCAAGTCGTTCCTGGACATCGGTTGCGGCTCAGGCTTGTCGTCGCTTGCGGCCTGGGAGGCCGGCGCGGCTCAGGTGGTGAGCTTCGACGTCGATCCGGACTCGGTTCGCACCACCGAGAGGGTTCGGCGCATGAAGGGCGCCCCGGAGAACTGGCGCGTACTCGAAGGGTCGGTGCTCGACCGCGAGTTCCTGGCTTCGCTTGAGCCAGCCGACATCGTCTACTCCTGGGGCGTGCTGCATCACACGGGGCGGATGTGGGAAGCGGTGCGCAACGCCGCGAGCTGTCTCAAGCCGGGCGCACTGTTCTTCATTGCGTTGTATTTGACCACGCCGCGCTCGGCGTACTGGCTCGAGGTCAAGAAGCGTTACAATCGCGCGCCGGCCTGGCGCAAGCGTTCGATGGAGATCTATTACATCCTTCGCCACACCATTGTGCCGAATCTGATCCGCGGCCGCAACCCGCTGAGCCTAATCCGAAACTACCACGCCAACCGGGGGATGGATTTCTTGACGGACGTGCGCGACTGGCTCGGCGGCTACCCCTACGAGGACGCCAGCATCGCAGAAGTGCTGCGATTCTGCCGACGCGAACTTGGACTGAATCTGATCAACATCAACCCGTCGGGCGGCATGGTCGAGTACCTGTTCGAAAAACCGGCCTGAGCAGAGAGCCTATGAACACACCTGATTTTGAGTCGATTTTGGACTCCGGAGACGATTCCATCTACGGCCTTCGGACGCGAGCCCCGGGGCCGCGGGGCGCGCTGCCGCTAACGGAGCAGTTCTTGCTCGAGCGGCCTTCCGGGGATCTGTTCGGCTGGGTCCAGAACGTCGGCATGGGCTGGCGGCCGGACAAGCTCGGGGGCCCGGAGATCCTGCTTTTAAGTACGCACGGGGGCATCCGCGCCCCGGACGGCACGCCGATCGCCCTGGGCTATCACACCGGTCACTGGGAGGTGGGACAGCTCGTCGAGGCGGCGGCGCGCGAACTCCAGGCGCTCGACGCCATCCCGTTCGCCGGATTTTGTTCCGACCCCTGCGATGGGCGTACACAGGGGACTCCCGGGATGTTCGACAGCCTCCCGTATCGAAACGATGCGGCGTTTGTCTTTCGGCGCCTGATGCGCTCGCTGCCCACCCGCTCCGGCGTGCTGGGAGCGGCCACCTGTGACAAGGGATTGCCGGCGATGATGATGGCGCTGGCGTCGGCACACCGCCTGCCGGCGGTGCTCATGCCCGGCGGCGTGACCTTGCTTGCAGAGGACGGCGAGGATGCCGGCCGGGTGCAAAGCCTGGGCGCACGTCTGGCTCACGGGGAGGTGTCGCTTCTAGAGGCCTCGATCTTAGCCTGCCGCGCCTGCGCCACGCCGGGCGGCGGCTGTCAGTTCCTCGGAACGGCAGCCACCAGCCAGGTGGTGGGCGAGGCTCTGGGACTGGCGCTGCCGCACGCTGCCCTGTCGCCGTCCGGCTTCCCGATCTGGCGCGACATGGCGCGTCGCTCCGCTCGAGCCGTGCTGCGCCTGCTCGCCCGCGGCATCACCATGAAGGACATCCTCACCGAGGCCTCGATTCGCAATGCCATGGTGACGCACGCCGCCTTCGGCGGATCGACGAACCTCATCCTTCACATCGCGGCGATCGCTCATGCGGCCGGCCTGCGCCGTCCGACGGTGGAGGATTGGACCGAAATCAATCGGCGGATCCCGCGCCTGGTGGATGTGCTGCCCAACGGGCCCAAAAGCTTCGTTACCGCACAGGTCTTTCTGGCAGGAGGCGTGCCCGAGGTCATGCTGCATCTGAGGAGAGTCGGCTTGCTCGAAACCGGCGCGTTGACGGTGACGGGCGAGCCGCTCGGCAAGCTGCTCGACTGGTGGGAGGGCTCCGAACGCCGCAAGCGCCTGCGTGACGCGCTTCGCTCGCTCGACGGCGTCGATCCCGACGAGGTCATCATGGACCCGGAAACCGCCGAGCGCCGGGGCCTGACCTCGACCGTGTGCTTTCCCCGCGGAAATCTGGCGCCCGGCGGCTCGGTCGTCAAGAGCACGGCGATCGATCCCTCCGTCGTCGGCCCGGACGGCGTCTACAGGATGAGGGGGCCGGCGCGGGTGTTCCTGACGGAACACGACGCCATCATGGCGGTGAAAAGCACGGGAGAAGAGCGAATCAAGCCGGGCGACGTCATGGTGCTCATTTGCCGCGGCCCGCTCGGAGCGGGCATGGAGGAGGTGTTCGAGGTCACCTGCGCGCTGCGGAATCTCTCCTTCGGCAAACACATCGCCCTGCTGACCGACGCCCGTTTCAGCGGCGTCACCGCGGGAGCTTGCATCGGCCACATCACGCCGGAGGCGCTGGCCGGCGGTCCGATCGGCAAAGTTCGAGAGGGCGATCTGATCGAGATCGTCATCGACCGAACGCGCTTGGAGGGCTGGGTGAGTCTGGTCGGCGAGAACGGCCGCTATCTCGGTCCGGACGAGGGCGACCGTATCCTGGCCGCCCGGCCGCCACGGGCCGACCTGGCGCCCGACCCGGCGCTGCCTGCCGAGACCCGCCTGTGGGCTGCGCTCCAAGATGTGAGCGGGGGCTCCTGGGGAGGCAGCGTCTACGATGTGGAGGCGATCCTCAGAGTGCTCGCCGCCGGACGACGCGCGTTGGGAATGTGAGCGCCGGGCCTGCCGCGGCGCGCCGCTGCTCGAGGAGCGGCCGATTCATCGCCTCGACAAACGGCTGCATCAGGCGGAAGCGCCGGATGATCTCAGGTAACAGTGCGGGCGTCGTGGCCAGCCCGGGTTCGAGCGTGACATAGAAGTACCACTGTTTGAACCCAAGCAGGTCCTCGGCCGGATGGCCTTTCGGAAAGCCCTTCGGGGACCGGGCGAGCCGCTCGCCCTCCAGCTTGCCCATCAGCGAACTGAGCGCCGGCTCGGAGATGATGCGCCGGATCTCGGCGTGATGCTCGGCCAGGTAGGCGCGGATGAGGCGCAACTGCTCCGGACCCGGCATGTAGATACCCGCGGCGATCTCGACCTCCTTCGGCGAGATGCCAAAGTAGTAGCCTGCCGCCGTGTGTTTGGGAAAGCCGCGCCTCGGGAAATTGGCGGCGATGTGCGTCTTGTAGGGCGTCTTGTCCGCGCTGAAGCGCGTGTCTCGATAGATCCGGTAGATCGCCTCGCGCGGATCGGTGACATGTTCCGGAGCGAAAGTCAGGAGCTCCTGGTTGATCGCTTCGACCAGCTCGATCATCGGCGCCCGCACCTTCTGCTCGAAAATATGCTTTCGCGCCTGGAACCAATCGCGCCGGTTGTGGCGCGCCAAAGCTCGGAAAAATTCGAGTGCTTCGGGCGGAAATCCTTCAAAGCGGGCTGCCATCGCAACTCGTCTCCTATAATCGACACAAGATGTCGGGCCTCGAAAAGACGCTGGCGGGTCTCGCCTCGACCCCTAACCTAGAAGTGTTGCGCGATGTCCCGCTCAGCCGCTACACCCGGTTCGACATCGGCGGCCCGGCGGCGGCGCTTGCCGAGGCGGCCACCGAAGAGGCCTTCCTCGCCGCTCTCGAACAGGCC
>Ga0308412_1001699_pt1 | contig 11998 bp, 21 predicted proteins | sample HotsprottomLayer_FD_202357 | JGI IMG/M metagenome (GOLD analysis project Ga0308412, IMG submission 202357) | Hot spring phototrophic mat microbial communities from Octopus Spring, Yellowstone National Park, Wyoming, United States -... | ecosystem: Environmental > Aquatic > Thermal springs > Hot...
GCGCGCTGAGCGGGCGCGACTTTGTGCGAGCCGGGCCGTCAATCGGGCTCACGCCGGCCGGCCGCAAGAAGTTCATCGCGGTCTTCGAGCATCGCATCTCCGACCTGATCACCCATCCTATCTTTGGTTATCGCATCAGCTATCGGCGCGTGCTGGAAGTGCAGTTGCGCCTGTTGGGCCGCGTGCTGGATGGCGAGCTGGCCGACTACCCGGCGTTCACCACCCGCTGAGCATGAAGACCGTCTATATCGTGGCCTATGACATCAGCGACGACCGGCGCTGGCGCAAGGTGTTCAAGGTCATGTGCGGGCACGGCGAGCGCCTGCAATACTCGGTGTTTCGTTGTCTGCTCTCCGAGCGCGAGCGCGTGTTGCTGGTTGAGAAGCTCTCCGCTATCATCAAGCACAGTGAGGATCAAGTGCTCTTCTTCCCGCTGGGTCCGCTGGGTGGGCTGGACGAGCAGCGGATATATGCGCTGGGTCGTCCTTATCCGCCTATTCAGTCGGGCGCTGTGATCATCTAAGCCTCAACGCGCACGTTAACAACCGAATAGCGCTCTTGATGCGAGCGGGGCGGTGGCCGGCTGGCGCGGGCGCGGCGCTCGCAACGCGCCTACCTAATAACCGGCCACCGCATGCAAACGCGCAACACCGTCAAGGTCGGCGATGCGTTCACAAAGGTGAGGATGCTCGTCGCGCAGGGAAGTGGCCAGCGAAATCGCGGCCTAACCGGCCAAAATATGCGTTTGTCGCACCACTTCGGGCCGCAGGGGCGAGAAAAGGTGGTATACTTGCCCCACGGTGCGAGATGCCGTTTCCACGCTTACAAAAGCGTGGCCCCATTGAAGCCCTACCGCTTGGGCTACGTTCAGTCCAAGGTTACGCACGTTTCCACGCTTACAAAAGCGTGGCCCCATTGAAGCAGCTTCTCCTTCGCATCCTTCGTCGGCGCGACCAAGTTTCCACGCTTACAAAAGCGTGGCCCCATTGAAGCCTCGTTCGTCTCCGCGCATGATGGCCGCGGCCAGCCGTTTCCACGCTTACAAAAGCGTGGCCCCATTGAAGCAGCCAGTATCAGACCACGAGTGGGCTCGCAGGATATGTTTCCACGCTTACAAAAGCGTGGCCCCATTGAAGCTCAATGTATGCGTTTGGGATTGGCACAAATCCCTCGTTTCCACGCTTACAAAAGCGTGGCCCCATTGAAGCGAGTGCTGCCCAGATAGTGGGCTAGCTCGCCCCGCAGTTTCCACGCTTACAAAAGCGTGGCCCCATTGAAGCAGTTTAGGCCGCGGGCCTGACACGCTCATTCGTCCAGGTTTCCACGCTTACAAAAGCGTGGCCCCATTGAAGCATGCATTCAATGAATGTCGCCTGTGGCGACATCAGTGGTTTCCACGCTTACAAAAGCGTGGCCCCATTGAAGCGCGGACTTTGACGACCCGGACGCGCTACCCCGTATGTTTCCACGCTTACAAAAGCGTGGCCCCATTGAAGCTCTTTGCGGTTCTTGTACAAGCCGCGGACAAACTCGAGTTTCCACGCTTACAAAAGCGTGGCCCCATTGAAGCGTACTCTTGCTGAACCGAGCGGATAGCGCCCAGATTGTTTCCACGCTTACAAAAGCGTGGCCCCATTGAAGCTAGGTCTTCCTCGTGTTGCATCCACAATAGTTGAGTTGTTTCCACGCTTACAAAAGCGTGGCCCCATTGAAGCAGCGTGACTTACGGCCGGGGTTCTGCAAAGCTGTGGAGTTTCCACGCTTACAAAAGCGTGGCCCCATTGAAGCGTCTCGATGAAGCGCGCGAAAGCGAATGGCGAATGGGTTTCCACGCTTACAAAAGCGTGGCCCCATTGAAGCAGATGGCGCTGTCTGCTGCACGTGCTGGCTATCCTGTGTTTCCACGCTTACAAAAGCGTGGCCCCATTGAAGCAATTCTGAGGGGCGTGAAGGACGGGAGCGTCACCATGTTTCCACGCTTACAAAAGCGTGGCCCCATTGAAGCTTCCTCATCTCCGCGATGTAATGGCGTTCGTGCTCGGACGTTTCCACGCTTACAAAAGCGTGGCCCCATTGAAGCAACGCGCCCTCGTGTCCGGCGATCTCGCCGGTCTTGTTTCCACGCTTACAAAAGCGTGGCCCCATTGAAGCTATGCTCAGAGAAACACTCAAGCAAGACCAACAACGCGTTTCCACGCTTACAAAAGCGTGGCCCCATTGAAGCTCGGCATAGACGTCGGCGGCGGCGTGGACTACACAGTTTCCACGCTTACAAAAGCGTGGCCCCATTGAAGCCCACAGGGATGGTGCGCATATAACGCCGGCCAGCGCGGTGTTTCCACGCTTACAAAAGCGTGGCCCCATTGAAGCCTCCTTATGCGCCCACTATACCGCGCCCTATGCGGGTTTCCACGCTTACAAAAGCGTGGCCCCATTGAAGCGTATTGCGAGTCGTTAGAGGATGTTCGCTATATTCGGTTTCCACGCTTACAAAAGCGTGGCCCCATTGAAGCAATCAAGTGCAAGCAGAGATGTCCAGAGCAGAAGCAAGTTTCCACGCTTACAAAAGCGTGGCCCCATTGAAGCTCCGGCGTGATGATCCAGTAGTCGCGGAAGTTCACCCCAGTTTCCACGCTTACAAAAGCGTGGCCCCATTGAAGCGCGCCCTGGGTCAGCCAGCGCACGGCAGCTTTTGCGTGTTTCCACGCTTACAAAAGCGTGGCCCCATTGAAGCCCGCTTCGGGTCGGGCCGTAAACGTAGAGTAGTTGCGTTTCCACGCTTACAAAAGCGTGGCCCCATTGAAGCTAAGGCGGGCAAGCCTAAGCCTGCCCGCCCATCACGTTTCCACGCTTACAAAAGCGTGGCCCCATTGAAGCCTTAACTCAACCAACGCCTGAAAGATGCGCTCGGCAGTTTCCACGCTTACAAAAGCGTGGCCCCATTGAAGCGTATTGCTGCCTCTCTGATTCAGCCCGCGCCGCCGCGTTTCCACGCTTACAAAAGCGTGGCCCCATTGAAGCGTCCCCGCGCATGATGGCTGCGGCCAGCCGCGGGAGTTTCCACGCTTACAAAAGCGTGGCCCCATTGAAGCGCTGCTGCTGATGGTAGGGAATCATCTCGGTCATGGCGTTTCCACGCTTACAAAAGCGTGGCCCCATTGAAGCTATTATCCACGCCGCGTTCCCCTGCTATACGAAGCAGGTTTCCACGCTTACAAAAGCGTGGCCCCATTGAAGCCTGCCCTTGGCATTGTCGCCCTTGGCATTGCTGCCCTTGTTTCCACGCTTACAAAAGCGTGGCCCCATTGAAGCATCTCTTTCGCAACACTAGCTGCCCATATCACTGAGTTTCCACGCTTACAAAAGCGTGGCCCCATTGAAGCTGGATTTACTGTTGTCTGCTATGGCAGAAGTGCGGTGTTTCCACGCTTACAAAAGCGTGGCCCCATTGAAGCACAAGTGCCGCTGAGCATGGTAGAATTAGGACATGTGGTTTCCACGCTTACAAAAGCGTGGCCCCATTGAAGCTACGCCGCGCGTCAAGGCGCATTCGGCGCTTCTCAGGTTTCCACGCTTACAAAAGCGTGGCCCCATTGAAGCACGCCCGCTCTGGCGGTTTGCAGAGCGCATGACCGCGGTTTCCACGCTTACAAAAGCGTGGCCCCATTGAAGCGCCCAGAGACCTTGCGTTTCGTAGTTCGCTTGCGGGAACGTTTCCACGCTTACAAAAGCGTGGCCCCATTGAAGCAGCGCATCACGCAGCTCGCGCGCGAATACCAGACCGTAGGTTTCCACGCTTACAAAAGCGTGGCCCCATTGAAGCTCTGTAGACCTCGTCGGCCATTTCGCTGAGCATGCAGTTTCCACGCTTACAAAAGCGTGGCCCCATTGAAGCGTCTACATAGTCCGAGCGTGTTTGTGCGGCAAACTCGTTTCCACGCTTACAAAAGCGTGGCCCCATTGAAGCTTATGTCGGGCCGTTGTCACGGCAGCAGGCCGCTGAAGTTTCCACGCTTACAAAAGCGTGGCCCCATTGAAGCCCTTTTGTCGTGACCTTCTAAATCCAGTATCCCACGTTTCCACGCTTACAAAAGCGTGGCCCCATTGAAGCGCGAGTCAGTGGGCGAAGGACTACAGCTACGAGCTTGTTTCCACGCTTACAAAAGCGTGGCCCCATTGAAGCGCTGCGCGTATGGCGTCCGAGCCGAAGATTGTTGAGAGTTTCCACGCTTACAAAAGCGTGGCCCCATTGAAGCGAGCAGGTGTTCGCGCCCGACAACGACGACAACTAAGTTTCCACGCTTACAAAAGCGTGGCCCCATTGAAGCTAATCAAACTCTAAGCTATCCATTGACGCGCTTATTCTGTTTCCACGCTTACAAAAGCGTGGCCCCATTGAAGCATGGGGATGGGGATAGGGCGCGGCAGCTTGGTCACGTTTCCACGCTTACAAAAGCGTGGCCCCATTGAAGCGTGGATGGCCTGGACGTGGATGTTGGCGGTGCTGCTGGTTTCCACGCTTACAAAAGCGTGGCCCCATTGAAGCTCTTAGAATATGATGAGAGTCAGCACTGGGCCATTGACGTTTCCACGCTTACAAAAGCGTGGCCCCATTGAAGCTATAGCTACGCTGATTCTGCCTGTATTACAGGTGGGTTTCCACGCTTACAAAAGCGTGGCCCCATTGAAGCCCTAGTGCGGTCGGCAGGGGGATAGAGATAAGCCTGTTTCCACGCTTACAAAAGCGTGGCCCCATTGAAGCGTCGCTTTCGTCAACAGAGCACGAAGGAAGGCAGCTGTTTCCACGCTTACAAAAGCGTGGCCCCATTGAAGCATGCATTCGTATCGCAGAGCGCGAAGACATAGCAGCGTTGTTTCCACGCTTACAAAAGCGTGGCCCCATTGAAGCCTTTCCCTGGAGTGTAATGTTCCTCGCTGGACAGCAGAGGTTTCCACGCTTACAAAAGCGTGGCCCCATTGAAGCACAGAGAGCGAGAGCAACTAGCTGCGCAGATGCTTCAGTTTCCACGCTTACAAAAGCGTGGCCCCATTGAAGCAGAATACCGCTTTGAAGCTTTGCGGTTCTGTGTTTTGGGTTTCCACGCTTACAAAAGCGTGGCCCCATTGAAGCTGAAGCAGGGGTTCCGAGTGTTGGGCGAAGTGTTTGGTTTCCACGCTTACAAAAGCGTGGCCCCATTGAAGCTCTTTCGAGTAGCTGGCGGTGTTGCTCCTCAATTGCGTTTCCACGCTTACAAAAGCGTGGCCCCATTGAAGCCGTCAGCCGCGCTGGCATTCGCGGCAGCCGCTAGCAGGTTTCCACGCTTACAAAAGCGTGGCCCCATTGAAGCATTTGCATGTTGCGCCTGAGCACAAGGGCGCGCCACGTTTCCACGCTTACAAAAGCGTGGCCCCATTGAAGCAGATAAACCGCCGACATGTAGCGCCTGGTGGTTTTGTTTCCACGCTTACAAAAGCGTGGCCCCATTGAAGCCTGATCTCCACTAGCTGCACAAACGGCTCGCTCGTGTGTTTCCACGCTTACAAAAGCGTGGCCCCATTGAAGCGTCATCTTCATCACCTCACTTGCCCCGCAGGGCCTGTTGCCGTTTCCACGCTTACAAAAGCGTGGCCCCATTGAAGCGCGCTGCGGGCGCTCGAGCGGCGCTGGATACGAGAAGTTTCCACGCTTACAAAAGCGTGGCCCCATTGAAGCTCCAGTAGGCGGGGTCAGAACTACCCGGTTGCGATCGCGTTTCCACGCTTACAAAAGCGTGGCCCCATTGAAGCCTTCGCCGTTGCTTCGCCTTGCCTTGCTAACGTCTCGTTTCCACGCTTACAAAAGCGTGGCCCCATTGAAGCTACATCCAAGGCCGCAAAAGCCGCAAGCCGCACCATGTTTCCACGCTTACAAAAGCGTGGCCCCATTGAAGCCTGATCACCTGACCTATTGTATTCATAGGAGCGGGCAGTTTCCACGCTTACAAAAGCGTGGCCCCATTGAAGCCGCGCAACGGGCTGTTCCGTCCGCGCTGGGCCAGCTCGTTTCCACGCTTACAAAAGCGTGGCCCCATTGAAGCACGAGCAATAGAAGCGGTGGTTCTTTGCGCCATCGTGTTTCCACGCTTACAAAAGCGTGGCCCCATTGAAGCATGACGTGACCATCTGCGCCGAGTCCTGGATTCACTCTGTTTCCACGCTTACAAAAGCGTGGCCCCATTGAAGCCTCCAGGTTGGCCAGCGCTTCTGCAAGTCTCCGCATGGTTTCCACGCTTACAAAAGCGTGGCCCCATTGAAGCGGCGCGACTACATCCCAGCCGCCCCCGTCACCATCCGTTTCCACGCTTACAAAAGCGTGGCCCCATTGAAGCTATGCAGGGAGTGCATAAAATAGGTCAGGTGATCAGGTTTCCACGCTTACAAAAGCGTGGCCCCATTGAAGCTTAGGGTGCGAGTTCGGGTGCGCTTGCGGTCTTGGTCGTTTCCACGCTTACAAAAGCGTGGCCCCATTGAAGCCTCATGGAGCGCAACACCGCGTTGAATCAGGTCGTCTGTTTCCACGCTTACAAAAGCGTGGCCCCATTGAAGCACGTTGCACATGTCGCGCGCGACGCGCGGGCGCGATGTTTCCACGCTTACAAAAGCGTGGCCCCATTGAAGCAAGCTCATGCTTCCCTCGCACGGCCACGCGCGAGGCGCGTTTCCACGCTTACAAAAGCGTGGCCCCATTGAAGCGCTCCCACTCTGCATAACGGCGCCTTTTACGCTCGTTTCCACGCTTACAAAAGCGTGGCCCCATTGAAGCGCCGCTGCAACCGGCGACCAGGACGCGCTGGCACAGTTTCCACGCTTACAAAAGCGTGGCCCCATTGAAGCGCTCAGTGCATTGGCTCGCGTTTCTGCTGCCACAGGGTTTCCACGCTTACAAAAGCGTGGCCCCATTGAAGCCACCCGTGCTAATGTTTGTGTTTTGGCCTGGCGAGGTTTCCACGCTTACAAAAGCGTGGCCCCATTGAAGCCACTTGCGCAACTACCTACGCCCCTATTCTAACCTGTTTCCACGCTTACAAAAGCGTGGCCCCATTGAAGCTGGGCGCGAAGATGCGTAGATGCGTGCCGTGGCCCGTTTCCACGCTTACAAAAGCGTGGCCCCATTGAAGCTCGTCCGCGTCCCGCGCTGGCTGGCGCGCCGCCCCTCGTTTCCACGCTTACAAAAGCGTGGCCCCATTGAAGCCATCGGCCATCTCGCTGAGCATGCGGGCGTTCTCTCGTTTCCACGCTTACAAAAGCGTGGCCCCATTGAAGCTGGTGACAGACGGCAAGCTAAAGGTGGCGTTTTGCGTTCGTTTCCACGCTTACAAAAGCGTGGCCCCATTGAAGCACCGGCTCGTTGAGAAGAGACAGCACAAGCTTGCGTGTTTCCACGCTTACAAAAGCGTGGCCCCATTGAAGCGTCATCACGTCGTCGGCCAGCGTGTAAAGCGCTGACTGGTTTCCACGCTTACAAAAGCGTGGCCCCATTGAAGCGGCGTGATGTATGCCATGAATCTCTTCGCCAGAATCTTGTTTCCACGCTTACAAAAGCGTGGCCCCATTGAAGCAGACGAGCTAGGAGCTAGCGCTGCAACATATTGTGAGTTTCCACGCTTACAAAAGCGTGGCCCCATTGAAGCCGTTCATCGCTTACTCCTTGCCATTCGCGCCTGCCGTTTCCACGCTTACAAAAGCGTGGCCCCATTGAAGCAAGGCTGTCCAACAACGTGTGCCATTCGTGTATCAGTAGTTTCCACGCTTACAAAAGCGTGGCCCCATTGAAGCGTGGAAAGGTTGCTGCACCTTGCCAATCACGAACGCGGGTTTCCACGCTTACAAAAGCGTGGCCCCATTGAAGCTGGGCCGCCCCCCCGCGGAGCGCGGAGCGCGGAGCGGGTTTCCACGCTTACAAAAGCGTGGCCCCATTGAAGCTCTTTTCAGGCCTCGTGCGATCATGCTGAGGGGGTCTGGTTTCCACGCTTACAAAAGCGTGGCCCCATTGAAGCCTCTCCCACCTCTTGCGCCAATTTAATCAACTGGACAGGTTTCCACGCTTACAAAAGCGTGGCCCCATTGAAGCAAGCTCTCGTATCGCAGCATGCAGATTTGGCATGCTAGGTTTCCACGCTTACAAAAGCGTGGCCCCATTGAAGCCAGAAAGCTAAGACCGACCTAGCCCACTCAATTCTGTTTCCACGCTTACAAAAGCGTGGCCCCATTGAAGCCCGTTCAGCGTGCCAGGGACGCGCAGCAGCCGCGCCAGTTTCCACGCTTACAAAAGCGTGGCCCCATTGAAGCAACAACGCGCTCCTCAACGTGCGCAACCTTGGGCTGGTTTCCACGCTTACAAAAGCGTGGCCCCATTGAAGCGCCTGTAGCTCGGCGCGGTTGTTGTGATCGAACTCATGTTTCCACGCTTACAAAAGCGTGGCCCCATTGAAGCGATATTTAATCCTTTACCGTCAACGCTTACCATCCGCGTGTTTCCACGCTTACAAAAGCGTGGCCCCATTGAAGCTGGGTAGTCAGGTTCGTCAGCGAGTCCGACGGCATGTTTCCACGCTTACAAAAGCGTGGCCCCATTGAAGCCGCCGGGTTCGACGCGCAGGACGGCCCGGTCGAGGCCGTTTCCACGCTTACAAAAGCGTGGCCCCATTGAAGCAGATTGCTATTGGGATGCCGGCGTAGTAGCTGATGGGGTTTCCACGCTTACAAAAGCGTGGCCCCATTGAAGCAGCGCTTCCTGCTCCGCGCTTCTCAAAGCCTGCTGGAAGTTTCCACGCTTACAAAAGCGTGGCCCCATTGAAGCGACGCGAGCAAGTACAGCCGGCTTCGCTCAGTCCCGAGTTTCCACGCTTACAAAAGCGTGGCCCCATTGAAGCTGACGGGAAAGATGACCTACCTGCATACGCTGCTGACGTTTCCACGCTTACAAAAGCGTGGCCCCATTGAAGCAACTCTGCAATAATGCCCGATGAGGGCCTCTATGTCGTTTCCACGCTTACAAAAGCGTGGCCCCATTGAAGCAGCGCGTCGCCCACGTCAGTGCGCTCAAGCACGAGGTTTCCACGCTTACAAAAGCGTGGCCCCATTGAAGCGCTGCGACGGCTGGCGCATCGGTAGCGTTCGGCCTGGTTTCCACGCTTACAAAAGCGTGGCCCCATTGAAGCGATCCAGCGTTTGTCGCGCAAGGTTGGGGTTACTGGTTTCCACGCTTACAAAAGCGTGGCCCCATTGAAGCCGTTCTCGTGGGTTAGCTGACGCGAGCGTTCAGACCAGTTTCCACGCTTACAAAAGCGTGGCCCCATTGAAGCGGTTTCCCAGTAGTCGTGACGACATCCCTGTTGTCCAGTTTCCACGCTTACAAAAGCGTGGCCCCATTGAAGCTCGTCAACCCAGTCAATATCCGGAATGACAGGTTGACGTTTCCACGCTTACAAAAGCGTGGCCCCATTGAAGCATTTCTGCGCCCTCCGTGTGAGAATCAGCTAGCTGGTTTCCACGCTTACAAAAGCGTGGCCCCATTGAAGCCGCTCAGCGCCCACGCCTTCACGCGCTCGGCCAGCGTTTCCACGCTTACAAAAGCGTGGCCCCATTGAAGCCCATCAGCAAGGCTTGCTCCAGGTTGGCTAGCGCTTGTTTCCACGCTTACAAAAGCGTGGCCCCATTGAAGCGGCGCAGAGCTTCTCGGGTTGCTCAACCCGCCGCTTCTGTTTCCACGCTTACAAAAGCGTGGCCCCATTGAAGCGACGATCGCGGCGGCTTGGTCGTCCTCTATCACCGGGTTTCCACGCTTACAAAAGCGTGGCCCCATTGAAGCGACGTTAGAGGAAGCGGTTGCGTACGCCGCTGGAGGTTTCCACGCTTACAAAAGCGTGGCCCCATTGAAGCTCTATGGCCTGTTCGGCCTATTCGGCCCGGTTGCTCGTTTCCACGCTTACAAAAGCGTGGCCCCATTGAAGCCGCATCGAAGAAGGATGAACAGTGGCGCTTCCTTGAGTATGTTTCCACGCTTACAAAAGCGTGGCCCCATTGAAGCTAAGCGAGCGCACCTATCGCCAAGAGTGGCTCGCCGAGTTTCCACGCTTACAAAAGCGTGGCCCCATTGAAGCACGTCGCTCAGGAGTCCAGGCACGCGCACTGGCGCATTTTCCACGCTTACAAAAGCGTGGCCCCATTGAAGCAAGACCAAAACGCGGATGTAGTCCGAGAGTCGGCGGGTTTCCACGCTTACAAAAGCGTGGCCCCATTGAAGCTCTATGCCTGCGAGTCCTGAAGGATGGGTATTGCACGTTTCCACGCTTACAAAAGCGTGGCCCCATTGAAGCGATGTTGGTCAATCAGCTATCCTCAGAGTCGCGCGGTTTCCACGCTTACAAAAGCGTGGCCCCATTGAAGCTGCCTCAGTTAGTGCAGTTCACTGTCGGCAACACTCCGGTTTCCACGCTTACAAAAGCGTGGCCCCATTGAAGCACGAGTTGCAGAGGATAATCCGCGAAGTCACCGGCAGTTTCCACGCTTACAAAAGCGTGGCCCCATTGAAGCTTGACGTGCGCGGAATTATGCGTTAGCATTCCCGCCGTTTCCACGCTTACAAAAGCGTGGCCCCATTGAAGCCGAATCTCAAGCTCAATCAAGCGCACTTCAGGGTTGTAGTTTCCACGCTTACAAAAGCGTGGCCCCATTGAAGCGAGGATTCATCCTCGCCCTGACTATCAGGTGACTCGTTTCCACGCTTACAAAAGCGTGGCCCCATTGAAGCCACTCAGCTTTCGCGTTCGCCGCGGGCGGCGTGCGATTGTTTCCACGCTTACAAAAGCGTGGCCCCATTGAAGCTGGGGCGCCGTGCCCATTCAGCGAGTAGGCCGGCTCGTTTCCACGCTTACAAAAGCGTGGCCCCATTGAAGCACTCGCTCCGCCGCGCCGCAGTTATACAGGCCGATAAGTTTCCACGCTTACAAAAGCGTGGCCCCATTGAAGCTCGTATAGCTCGCTGAGTTCTTTGGCCCATTTTGCCGCGTTTCCACGCTTACAAAAGCGTGGCCCCATTGAAGCTTCGATGGCCTCGATGGCGGCGACGGGCGTCAGGAGGGTTTCCACGCTTACAAAAGCGTGGCCCCATTGAAGCCTGGGCCATCGGTCGGTGACCGTCACTGCCCGGTACGTTTCCACGCTTACAAAAGCGTGGCCCCATTGAAGCTCGCATCGCGGAGCATCTCCGCGTGCACGTGGCGGGTTTCCACGCTTACAAAAGCGTGGCCCCATTGAAGCGGGGGTGAGCTTCGGGGCGCTGGCGCAGATCGGGCGTTTCCACGCTTACAAAAGCGTGACCCCATTGAAGCAAGGCGATATAGCTTGCCATGCTCATCGCGCTCCTCGTTTCCACGCTTACAAAAGCGTGGCCCCATTGAAGCGCCCTGAGATCGCAGATCGAATGCTGCGTACGCTGGTTTCCACGCTTACAAAAGCGTGGCCCCATTGAAGCGCCACCACTGCTGCGCTGGCCGGCCTGGACGCGGTGGGTTTCCACGCTTACAAAAGCGTGGCCCCATTGAAGCGTCTCCGCCCTTCACCGTTTGCCGCAACCAACCCACGTTTCCACGCTTACAAAAGCGTGGCCCCATTGAAGCACGCATGCGCTTTGCGCACCAGTAAAGCGCTGCGTTGTTTCCACGCTTACAAAAGCGTGGCCCCATTGAAGCCTGTGCCTGTCAAGCTCTGCCTTGACCAGCAAGCCGGTTTCCACGCTTACAAAAGCGTGGCCCCATTGAAGCCTCATCGCCGGCGGCGCAAACCTCATCCACGACCTCGTTTCCACGCTTACAAAAGCGTGGCCCCATTGAAGCCGCACGCCGGCCGCTAGGGGGAGCGGCCGGCGGTGTTGTTTCCACGCTTACAAAAGCGTGGCCCCATTGAAGCACAGCGCTCAACACGGCATCACCTCAAGCACGACTTACGTTTCCACGCT
>Ga0308412_1001704_pt1 | contig 11979 bp, 10 predicted proteins | sample HotsprottomLayer_FD_202357 | JGI IMG/M metagenome (GOLD analysis project Ga0308412, IMG submission 202357) | Hot spring phototrophic mat microbial communities from Octopus Spring, Yellowstone National Park, Wyoming, United States -... | ecosystem: Environmental > Aquatic > Thermal springs > Hot...
GGCCAAGAACGCCGAAGCGGTGGCCGAGCTCGCCCGGCTCGGGGCGCGGGCGATCGCGGTCCGGGTGGACGTGACGAGCGAGGAATCCTGTCGGGCGATGGTCGCGAAGACGGTGCAGGAGCTCGGCCGGCTCGACATCCTCGTGAACAATGCCGGCACGAACATCCGCAAGCGCCCGGAGGAGTACAGCCTCGAGGAGTGGCGCACGATCCTCGAGACCAACCTCACTTCGGCCTTCGTCTGCTCGGTCGCGGCCTACCCGGAGATGAAGAAGGCGGGGGGTGGGAAGATCGTCAACATCGGCTCGATGATGTCGATCTTCGGTGCCTCGTTCACCACCCCGTATGCTGCGAGCAAGGGCGGCATCGTCCAGATGACCAAGGCCATGGCCTGCGCTTGGGCGCAGGACAACATCCAGGTCAACGCCGTCTTGCCGGGCTGGATCGACACGGCCTTGACCCGCCAGGCGCGGGCCCAGATCCCGGGCCTGCACGAGAAGGTCGTGGCCAGGACCCCGGCCGGCCGTTGGGGTGTGCCCGAGGATTTCGCCGGGATCGCGGTGTTCTTGTGCTCGCCGGCCTCGGACTTCTTGACCGGCACGGCGATCCCGGTCGACGGCGGCTATTCGGTGCAGGGTGCCGCCTGAGGGGGCGGGGAACGTCGCGCGGCGCACGAGAAAAGGGCTTGTGCGGCGGGCCGATCCGGCCCATATGGGGGGTCGTGGTGGATCGAGCCCTGCGCGTCGGCCGTCGAAACGACCTCCCTCGCCCAGTGCTGCCATCCCGTGGTCGGCAAAGGTGCCGGCCGCGCACCTGAGCGAGTGAGTTACGAGTTTGCAGACCGGTATCGTCAAGTGGTTCAACGCCACCAAGGGCTACGGCTTCCTCCAGCCGGAGAAGGGCGGGCCCGACGCCTTCGTCCACATCAGCGCCGTGGAGCGCGCCGGCCTCGACGGCCTGCGCGAGGGTCAGCGGGTCCAGTACGAGCTGGTCCGTGGCCGCAACGGCAAGAGCTCGGCGGAGAACCTGAAGCTCATCGGCTGATCCGCGGGATCGTCGACCGCCGAAGAGGCGAACGAGCGCCCCCGGGAGCGATCCCGGGGGCGCTTTTCGTTTCGGGGCTGGTCGGTTGCTGTCGGGGCGGACGAGAATGGCCGCCGGGCGCGACCGGGGAGGGACCATGCGCCGAGCCGGGGACGGCGCCGGGCGACTGCCCAAGCTCGAGCAGCTCGCGGCGTTCCGCGAGATCGTCCGGGCCGGCGGCTTCCACGCCGCGGCCCGCAGGCTGGGTGTCGCCCAGCCCTCGCTTTCGGCCCGGCTCAAGGAGCTCGAGGCGCTTTTGGGGGTGGGGCTCCTCGAGCGCAGCGGGCGGCGGCTCCGGCTCACCCCGGAGGGGCGCGAGCTCCTCGACTATGCCGAGAAGATCCTGGTGCTCGGTCGCGAGGCGGTCGAGCGGGTGGGGGCGCGCGACCGCCCTGCCGGTCGGGTCCGCCTCGGCTTGACCGCGATCCCGGCGGTCACCTGGCTGCCGCGGCTCGTCGCGCGGCTCGAGCGGCTGCACCCGGCGATCCGGCTCGAGTTCGTGGTCGAGGCGAGCGAGGTGCTGCGTGAGCTGTTGCAGCGCGGCGGCCTCGACCTCGCCTGCCTCGCGGGGCCGCTCGAGCTCCCGGGGGTCGCGGTCGAGCCGCTCGGCACGGTGGCCATGGCCTGGCTCGCCGGGCCCGGGCTCGAGCTGCCGGCCGGGCCCTTGGGGCCGGCCGAGCTCGCCCGGGTGCCGCTCGTCACCGACACACCCGGCAGCCATCTCCACGCTCTGGCGCTCGACTGGTTCCGGACGGCCGGGGTCGAGCCCGTCCGGCACCATGCCTGTTCGAGCTTGCCGACCCGGATCCGGCTCGCCGCCCTGGGGCTCGGCGTAGCGATGGCCCCGGCCTCGGTCGCCCGACGCGAACTCGCCGAGGGCAGCCTCGTGCTGCTGCCGACGAACCCGCCTTTACCGGGGCTCGGCTACGTCTTGGCGGTGGCGGGCGAGCCGCCCTCGCCGGCGGTCGCGGCGGTCGCCGATCTGGCGCGTCGGGCGATGGCCGAGGAGCCGGCCTGGCTCGCCCCGGCGGCGGCGAGCGAGAGCGTCGATCGCCTTCGATAAAAGAAAACTATCGAACCTACCGAAGTTCCGGCCGATCGAAAAGAAAACTTGACCGCGCGGCCGCTCGGCGCGAGATTGCTGCGAGGACCCTCGACGAGCGAGCGAGGAGGCGAACGATGCGCTCGAGACTTTTGCTGGCCGCCCTCGTGGCGGCCTCGCCCTGGGCCCAAGCCGCTGCCAAGGAGCTGCGGGTCGGCTACTCGGCCGACATCGTCACGCTCGATCCGGCCAACCACCGCTCGCGGGTCACCGAGGGCGTGATCCACAACATGTACGACGCGGTGCTGACCCGCACGGTCGACATGAAGGTCGTGCCGGAACTCGCCGAGAGCTTCCGCCAGATCGACGCCACGACCTACGAGATGCGGCTGCGGCCGAACATCAGGTTCCACGACGGCAGCTCGCTCACCGCCGACGACGTCAAGTTCACCTTCGACCGGCTGACCAAGGACGGGGCGATGGAGGGCAAGACGAGCCCGAGGAAAAGCCTGGTGGGCCCCCTCGCCGAGACCGAGATCGTCGACCGGCTGACGGTGCGCTTCAAGCTCTCGGCCCCCTGGCCCGTGTTCCCGGCCTATCTACCGTTCAACCAGGTGGTCTCGAAGGCCTATGTCGAGAAGGTCGGCTCGGACGGCATGGCGACCCGGCCGATGGGCACCGGGCCCTTCCGCTTCGTCGAGTGGCGCAAAGGCGATTCGGTCATCATGGAACGCTTCCCCGACTATTACGGTGGGGCGAGCGACATCCCGCCCGTCGGGCCGGCGCGGATCGACCGCGTGATCTTCAAGATCATCCCCGAGCCCGCTTCCCGCGTCGCCGCGCTCCTCGCGGGCGAGGTGGACCTGATCGACGAGCTGCCGCACCACGCGATCAAGCAGGTCGAGGCCAACCCGCGTACCAAGGTCTTGAAGAGCAACGGCACGCGCAGCTTCTTCATCGACTTCAACACGACGAAGCCGCCCTTCGACAAGGTCGCGGTGCGCAAAGCGGCCAACCATGCGGTCGACAGGAAGCTCGTGATCGACAAGATCTTGAACGGGCTCGCCGTCCCGCTCACCACGCTGATCAGCCCGGATTCTTTCGGCTACAATCCGAACCTCGAGCCCTGGCGCTACGATCCGGCGCTCGCCAAGAAGCTCCTGGCCGAAGCCGGCTATCCGAACGGCGTCGACGTCACCCTCGACGTCGACAACCCGTTCAAGGAGCAGGCCGAGGCGGTGGCCGCGATGCTCACGCAAGTCGGCATCCGCACCAAGGTCCAGCTCTGGGAGCGGACCGCGCTCACCGACCTCTGGAAGGACCCGAGCAAGCACGATCGGCACATGCTCTTCCGCTCCTGGGGCGACGGTGCCCTCGACCCGGTCGGTATTTTCGTGCCGGTCCTCAAAACCAAAGATCGCGGTAACTTCTCGGGCTACAGCAACGCCGAGGTCGATCGTCTCTTGACCTTGGCCGACACCGAGCCCGACCAGGCCAAGCGCTCGGAATATTACCAGAAGGCGCAGGCGATCATCCGCGAGGAGGCCCCGCTCCTCTTCCTCTGGCTGCCGCAGGACGTCTACGGGGCGAGCCGCAGGCTCGTCGACTGGGAGCCCTCGCCGCGCGGCATCGTCAAGCTGCACCGCGCCGCGCTCGCCGACTGAGCGTCGGCGCACGGAAGGGCAGGGGAGGAGTCGCGGGCGATGCGCCCCTCGGCCTTGGTCGAGCGGCTCCTCCAGCTCGTGCCGGTCCTGCTCGGGATCGCGCTCGTCGTCTTCCTCATGATGCAGGCGACGCCGGGTGATCCGGTCGAGCTCATGCTCGGCGACGCGCTCGCCACCCCCGAGCAGCGCGAGGCGCTGCGCCGCGACATGGGCCTCGACCGGCCGCTGCCCGAGCGCTTCCTCCATTTCCTCGGCAACGCGGTGACCCTCGATTTCGGCCAGAGCTTCCACCACCGAAGGCCGGTCGCCGACGTGATCCTCGAGCGCTTGCCCGCGACGATCGAGCTCACGCTCGCCGCCATGGCGATCGCGATCGGCCTCGGCGTGCCGCTGGGTGTGGTGGCCGCGGTGCGCCGCGACGGCTGGATCGATCGGCTCGCCACGATCCTGGGCCTCGCCGGCGTCTCGATGCCCGGCTTCTGGCTCGGCATCCTCTTGATCCTGCTCTTCTCGGTCGAGCTCGGCTGGCTGCCGGTCTCGGGCCGGATCGGGTTTGCCGGGGAGGTGCCGCCGGTCACCGGCCTGCTGCTGGTCGACACACTCTTGGCCGGCCGGCCCGCGAGCTTCTTCGAGGCGCTCCGCCACCTCCTGCTGCCGGCCGTGACCCTCGGACTCGCCATGGCCGCCCTCTTGATGCGGGTCACCCGGACCTCGATGCTCGAGGCGCTGCGCCAGGACTACGTGACCTTCGCGACCGCCAAGGGCCTGCCGCGGCGGCGCGTGCTGATCCGCCACGCGCTCAAGAACGCGCTCACCCCGACCGTCACCGTGGCGGCGATCGAGACCGGCACGCTTTTGGGCGGCAACATGATCGTCGAGACCGTGTTCGGCTGGCCCGGGCTCGGCCGGCTCGTGGTCGAGGGGATCTTCACCCGCAACTACCCGCTCGTGCAGGCAGCCGTGCTGCTCTACGCCGTCACCTACGTGCTCTTGAACCTTCTGGCCGACGTCCTCCAGACGGTGCTCAACCCCAAGGTGCGGTTGTGAGAGCACAGGCGGTCGAAGGTACACCGCTCGCGCCGCCGGCCGGGGCGCCGGTCGGCCCGGCCCGCTCGCCGTTCGCCGCCGATCTGCGCGAGCTTCTGGCCAACCGCACGGCGGTGATCTCGATCGCGATCGTGGTCGCGGTCGCGGCGATGGCGCTCTTCGCCCCCTGGATCGCGCCGCACGATCCCTACGAAGCGAACCTCTTGCGCCGGCTGCAGCCGCCCGTCTGGCTCGAGAGCGGGGAGTGGGCGCATCCCTTGGGCTGCGACCAGCTCGGCCGCGACATCCTCTCGCGGATCGTCTACGGCGCCCGGGTCTCGATGACGATCGGCCTTTTGGTCGTGGCGATCGCCGCCGTCATCGGCACCACGCTCGGCCTTCTCGCGGGCTATCTGCGCGGCCTCGTCGACGTGCTGATCGGCCGGATCGTCGACACGCTCTTGGGCTTTCCCTACCTGATCTTCGCGATCGGGCTCATGGCCGCGATGGGCCCGGGCCTCGCCAACATCGTCTTGGCGCTCGTGCTCAAGGAGTGGGTGCTCACCTGCCGGGTCGCCCGCGCCGAAACGCTCGCCGCGCGTGAGATGGACTATGTCGAGGCGGCGCGCGCCCTCGGCGCCTCGCCCGTTCGGATCATGTTGGGCGAGATCCTGCCCAACATCCTCTCACCCGTCCTGGTGGTCGCGACCTTCCGGATGGCGACCATCGTGATCCTCGAGGCGAGCCTCTCCTTCCTGGGGCTCGGCGTGCAGCCGCCGGTGCCGTCTTGGGGCTCGATGGTCGCCGACGGCCGGGCGTTCCTGTTGGATGCCTGGTGGGTCGCGACCTTGCCGGGGGTGGCGATCTTCGTCCTCGTCCTCGCCATCAACCTCGCGAGCCAGGGGCTGCGGGACGTCTTCGACCCGAGGCTCAAAGCATGAGCGCGCCCTTGCTCGAGATCCGCGGCCTCGAGGTGGTCTTCCCGACCCGGGCCGGGCTCGTGCGCGCGGTCGACGGGGTCGACCTCGAAGTCTACCCGGGCGAGTGCCTGGGTGTGGTGGGCGAATCGGGCTCGGGCAAAAGCGTGACCTTCCTCGCGGTCCTGGGCCTGTTGCGCCCACCCGGGCGGATCGCGGCCGGCGAGATCCGCTTCGACGGCCGGACGATCTCGGGCCTGCCCGAAGCGGAGCTCCGGGCGCTGCGCGGCCGGGCGATCGCGCTCACGCTGCAAGACGCGCTCACGGCGCTGAACCCGGCCCTCACCGTCGAGCAGCAGATCGCCGAGACGATCGAGGCGCACGATCCGGAATTGCCGCGCGGCCGAGCGCGCCGGCAGCTGCTGCGCGAGCGGGCCGAGGAGCTGTTGCGCTCGGTCGGTATCCCCGAGCCGGGCCGGCGCCTGGCCAACTACCCGCACGAGCTCTCGGGCGGAATGCGCCAGCGGGTGATGATCGCGATCGCCCTCTCCTGCCGACCCAAGCTCTTGATCGCCGACGAGCCGACGACCGCCCTCGACGTCACGATCCAGGCCCAGGTGCTCGACCTCTTGGCCGAACTGCGCGCGCGGCTCGGCACCGCGATCGTGCTCGTGAGCCACGATCTGGGCGTGGTGGCCGAGCACTGCGACCGGGTCCTCGTGATGTACGCGGGCCAGGTGGTCGAGCGCGGACCCACCCTCGCGGTGATCGCCGATCCCGGACACCCCTACACCCGGGGCCTGCTCCGCTCGATCCCCTCGATCGCAGAGCCGGAGCGGCCGATCCGGCCGATCCCGGGGCAGATGGCCGACCCGATCCGACCGCCGCCGGGCTGCCGTTTCGAGCCGCGCTGCAGCCTCGCCCGGCCGGCTTGCCGAGCGCCGATCGCGCTCCGGCCGATCGACGGCGGACGCGCCGCCCGCTGCGTGGAGGTCGCGGCATGAGCGCGGCTGCGGTCGCGGCGGCGGGCGAGGCGCGGCCGCTGCTCGCGATCGAGGGGCTCGTGAAGCACTACGATCTCCGCCGCGGCCTGCGCCGGCTGGTCGAGCCGGCCGAGGGCAACACGGTCCGTGCCCTCGACGGCGTCGATCTCACGGTGCGGCGTGGCGAGACGCTCGGCGTGATCGGTGAATCGGGCTCGGGCAAGACGACGCTCGGCCGCTGCGCCCTCGGCCTCGTCGCACCCACGGCCGGCACGGTCCGCTTCGACGGCATGGACCTCGCGCGGCTCGACCCGGCCACCGCCAAGGCGCTGCGCCGGCGGATGCAGATCGTCTTCCAAGACCCTTACGCGAGCCTCAACCCGCGCCGCACGGTCGAGCGGATCGTGGGCCTCGGCCTCGCCGTGCACGAGCGGCTCGACCGTGCCGCCGCCCGGGCGCGGATCCTCGCCATGCTCGAGCGGGTCGGGCTCGGTGCCGCCCATCTCGACCGCTACCCGCACCAATTCTCGGGTGGCCAGCGCCAGCGGATCGGGATCGCCCGGGCGCTCGTGCTGCGCCCCGACTTCGTCGTCTGCGACGAGCCGGTCTCCGCCCTCGACGTCTCGATCCAGGCGCAGATCCTGGCACTGCTGCGCGAGCTCAAGGAGGAGCTCGGGCTCACCTACCTGTTCATCGCCCACGACCTCGCCGTGGTCGCGCACGTGAGCGACCGCGTGGCGGTGCTCTACCTCGGCAAGCTCGTCGAGCTCGGGCCGACCCGTGTGGTGCTCGAGGAGCCCGCGCACCCCTACACCCGGGCGCTGCTCGCGGCCGTGCCGCGGCTCGACGGGCGGCGCGATCGCGGCGCCGGGCGGCTCAGGGGCGAACCACCCTCGCCGCTGCGCCCGCCCGCGGGCTGCCGCTTCCACCCGCGCTGCCCGCACGCCATGCCCGTCTGCCGCGAGCGACCACCGGAGCTCCTGGAGGTGGCGCCGGGCCACCGGGCGGCCTGCCACCTGCACCGGGAGGCCGCCTGATGCGCCCCTCGCAGACGCCGCGGGAGACTCCCCTCCTCCTCGAGGGCGAGCCCTTCGCCCGCGGCCTCGCGCAGGCGCGCGCCCGGCCGGACCTCGTGCCGGCGGTGCGCGCGGCGGTCGAGCTCCGACTGGCCGAGCTCGACGGTGCCCTCGACCGGCCGGAGGTCCAAGCCTTCCTCGAAGCGCAACGGGCCGCGACGGAGCGACACTTCCCCGAGGTCCTCGAGGAGATCGAGGGGATCGGGGCGGGGTTCGCCGTCGCCCCCGAGCGGCTCTTCGCCTTCCTGCACGCTGCCGTGATCGCCGAGCTGCTGGAGGACGAGGCCATCGCCGCGGAGGGCTGCACGGCCTTCGCCGTGCGGGTTGGAACGGGGGCGCTCCTCGCCAAGAACCGCGACTACCGGGACGAGCACCGGGCCTTGCAGCAGGTGATGCTGCATCGGCCGGGCAAGGGGCGGAGCTTCCTCGTCGTGGGCTCGCTCGGCGCCCCGGGTTGCTTCTCCTCGGGGATCAACGAGGACGGGCTCGCGCTCGCCGACACGGCCGCCCCGACCCGCGACCTCGGCCCGGGCCTCAACCGCTATTTCCTTCTGACGCTCCTCTTGGAGCGCTGCGCCACGGTCGACGAGGCGCTCGCGCTTCTGCGCGCCACGCCGCACACCGGCAGCGGCTGCCTCGTGCTCGCCGATGCGGCGGGGGAGGTGGCGGCGGTCGAACTCGGCCACCGGCGGGTCGGGATCGAGCGGGGAAGCGGCGGACGGATCGGCCGGACCAACCACCATCGGCTTTCCGAGACCGCACACGCCAACCTCCTGACCCCGCGCCGAGCCGCCGCCCACGGCAACTCGATCGCCCGGCAGGCCGTGCTGGGGCTCGCCCTCGCCCGGCTTGCCGATCATCGGGTGACGCCGGACGATCTCGCAGCGCTCCTCGCCCGCCACGCCGACGACGACGGCCCGGCCTTCTGCCGGCACGGCGGGGCGGACCTCGCCGCCACGATCGCGGGGGCGATCTGGGACACGGGCGCGCGGCGGCTCGTCTTCTGCGCGGGCCCACCCTGCAGCGGCGCCTGGCGCCGGTTCGATCTCGACCCCGCCAATTCCCCCTCCGAACCCGGGAGCTCCGCCCCTTGAAGCCGTTCACGATCGCCTGCCCCACGGGCCATCTGGCCTTCACCCCGCTCGAGAAAGCGAGCTTCCTCGAGGGCTGCCGGCAGGGCCCCGATGCCATCGTCGCCGATGCCGGCTCCTGCGACATCGGCCCGAGGCCCTTGGGCGCCGACCGGCACGTGAGCCTCGAGTCGCACCAGCGCCACGATCTCGAGATCATGCTGCTCGAGGCGCGGCGGCTGGGGGTGCCGATGATCGTGGGCTCGGCCTCGGATACCGGGACCGACCGCGGCGTCGACCAGTTCGTCCGGCTCGTGCGCGAGATCGCAGCCGAACACCGCCTCGCCCCCTTCAAGCTCGCCGCGATCTATTCGGAGCAGAAGGTCGAAGACCTGCTCGGCCGATTGGAAAGGGGCGCGCGCATCGCCGGGCTCGACGGCCGGCCGGACGCCGATGCCGCGACGCTCCGGCGGACCGACCGGGTGGTCGCGGTCATGAACGCCGAGCCGATCCGCCGGGCGCTGCGGGAAGGGGCGGAGGTGGTGATCGCCGGCAGGGCGTCCGACTGCGCGCTCTTCGCGGCGCCTTTGCTCGAGGCCGGGTTCTCACCGGCGATCGCCTATTACACGGGCAAGCTCATGGAATGCGCGAGCTTCGCCTGTGAGCCCTACATGGGGAAGGAGACGATCCTCGGCACGGTCGAGGGCGAGAGCGTGGTGGTCCGGGCGATGCACCCCGAACAGCGCTGCACCCCCGCTTCGCTCGCGAGCCACGCCATGTACGAGCGCACCGACCCGTTCCGCGAGCAGGTGGCGGGCGGCTGGATCGACATGAGCGGCTGCCGCTACGAGCAGGTCGACGCCAAGAGCACGCGGGCCACGGGCGCCGTCTTCCACCCGACGGCCAAGCTCGCCGTCAAGCTCGAAGGCGCCGGCCGGGTGGGCGAGCGGCGCCTCGCGATCGTAGGCGTGCGCGACCCGCAGACGATCGCCCGGATCGACCAGGCGATCGAATGGGCCCGGGGCAAGGTCGCCGAACGCTTCGGGCCGGAGGGGCAGGCCTACCGCGTCTTCTACCACCTCTACGGGCGGAACGCGGTCATGAAGGAGCTCGACCCGAACCCGCCCGTTGCCCCGCACGAGCTCGGTGTGGTCGTCGAGGCGGTGCATCCCGACGGCAAGATGGCCGAGGAGATCGCGGCGCTCGCGGCGCGCAACCTGTTCTACGCGCGGCTGCCCGGGACCAAGGGCACGGCCGGCGCGGCCGCGCTCATGTCGGACGAGATCCTCGTGGGCGAGCCGGGCTACGAGTGGACCTTGAACCACGTGATCGAGGTCGAGGACATGATGGAGCTCGTGCGCATCCGCCATCTCGTGGTCGACGGCCGGGCCGGGGAGGGACGCTGATGGTGAAGCTGCGCGAGCTCGCCTCCACGATCCGCTCGAAGAACGCGGGCGTCGATCACATCACCTTCGACGTGATCTTCCGCGATCCCGCCGCCTTCGCGCGGGTGCGCGATTCGGGTGCGCTCGCCCCCGAGCGGATCTGCGCGCTCTACCGGATCCCGCGCGAGCGGCTCACGCACCATTGCGTGTTCGAGCCCGCGCAGGCGATCAAGTTCACGATCCGCAGGCTCGTCCCCTCCGGCAGCCCGGGTGAGACCGACGTCTTCGGCGCGCAGCAATACGCGCCCTTGTTCGAGGTCGAGGTGCCCTGAGGACGAGCCCGGCCTATCGCACCGGCGGCGGCTGGTCCTGACCGTGGGAGCAGCGGGGATGATCCCACGAGTGGTGCCGCAGGAGGGACTCGAACCCCCGACCCGCGCATTACGAATGCGCTGCTCTACCGGCTGAGCTACTGCGGCGGCCGGCGCGACCATAGCCGCGGGGGCGGCCGTGGCGCAAGGCGGGCCGCGCGGAACCGGAACGACGGATGGCCCGGATGCGCGCAGGCGGCTGGCCGGGACCGGCCGGGCCGGGCTATGCCGAGGCCGGCCCGAGCCAGCCCGCGAGCTGCCGGGCGGAGGAGGTCCCCATGCTCGAGGCGCGTGCCAACTGGACGCTCGAGGAGATGGACAAGGCGAGCCTGTTCCATCCCAACACCTCGATCGCCCAGCACCTCGCCAAAGGCCCGACCATCGTCGGGCAGGGAAGCGGCGTGCGGATCCGTGACCGAGCGGGCAAAGAATACATCGACTGCGGCGCCGGGCTGTGGTGCGTCAACATCGGCTACGGGCGCAAGGAGATCGCCGAAGCCGCCAAGGCGGCGATCGAGCAGCTCTCCTATTATCACCTGTTCGGCTCGGCTTCGAACGAGCCGATGATCCGCCTGGCCGACCGGGTCTTGACGCTGTTCCGCGAGAAGGCCGGGGTGCGCGGACTCTCGAAAGTGTTCTTCGGCACCTCGGGCTCGGACGCCAACGACACCAACGTCAAGCTCGTGCGCTACTACAACAATCTGCGCGGCAAGCCCGGCAAGAAGAAGATTTTGGCCCGCCTGGGCGGCTATCACGGCCTCACCGTGGCGGCCGGCTCCTTGACCGGCATCCCGGTCTACCACCGGGCCTTCGACCTGCCGCTGCCGGGCGTGATCCACCTCTCCTGCCCGCACCATTTCCGCTTCGCGCAGCCGGGCGAGAGCGAGCGGGCGTTCTGCGACCGGCTCGTGGCCGAGCTCGAGGATGTCGTCGCGCGCGAGGGGGCGGAGACGATCGCCGCCTTCATCGGCGAGCCGATCATGGGCACGGGTGGCGTGCTGCTGCCGCCGGAGGGCTATTGGCCGCGGGTGCAGGAGATCTGCCGCAAGAACGACATCCTCTTGATCGTCGACGAGGTGATCACGGGCTTCGGCCGCACGGGGCAGTGGTTCGCCTCGGGCCTCTACGGCCTCGAGCCCGACATCGTGACCCTCGCCAAAGGCATCACCTCGGCCTATTTCCCGGTCTCGGCCTCGGTCGTGGGCGAGCGGATCTGGGACGTCCTCGAAAAGGCCTCGCCGGAGTGGGGCCCGGTGATGCACGGCTTCACCTATTCCGGCCACCCGGTGGGCGGGGCGATCGGCCTCGTCAATCTCGACATCATGGAGAGGGAGGGGATGGTCGAGAACGGCGCCCGGGTGGG
>Ga0308412_1001716_pt1 | contig 11939 bp, 17 predicted proteins | sample HotsprottomLayer_FD_202357 | JGI IMG/M metagenome (GOLD analysis project Ga0308412, IMG submission 202357) | Hot spring phototrophic mat microbial communities from Octopus Spring, Yellowstone National Park, Wyoming, United States -... | ecosystem: Environmental > Aquatic > Thermal springs > Hot...
CAGCCGGTGCTCGCCCAGGATCCACAGATCCCCGCGCCGCGACACCGGCTCCTCGAGCGGCTCGGGAACGGCGTCCTCATCGGCGAGGCCTTCGGCCAGCTCGGGCGGCTCCGCCAGCAGGGCATTCAGCTCTTCATCGGAGAAGCCCAGCACGTCGAGGTCGAACTCATCCTCGCGGAGCTCGTTGAGCAGGCCGCGCAGTAGCTCCTCATCCCAGCCGGCGTTGAGCGCCAGCTTGTTATCGGCGATGACCAGCGCCCGCCGCTGGGCCTCGCTCAGGTGATCGAGCACAATCACCGGCACCTCGCTCAAACCCAGCTTGCGCGCCGCCTGGAGGCGCGCGTGGCCGGCGATGATCACACCGTCCGCGCCCACGAGGACTGGATTGGTCCACCCAAATTCGGCGATCGAAGCCGCAATCTGCGCTACCTGCTCGTCCGTGTGCGTGCGCGGATTGCGAGCGAAGGGGATCAGCCGCTCGACCGGCCAGTGCTCAACCGCGGAGGCTAGCCACATCCGTCCTGGTCGTATAGCCTGACGACACAATGCCTGCCAGGCCCATCATCGAGCAGCTCTGCGCGCCCGCGCCGCGCCAGTAGCCGCATCGCATGGGCCATCGTGGACAGACAGCCCGAGTGATACGTACCGGGGCTATCATCGAGCTCCAGAGCGTACTGCGCCACCATGTCCACCAGCGCGTCCTCGAGCTCGCGAATGTCGTCAACCCACCTGTCCACTAGTCAACCTGAATTCTGGCGCAGACCCTAGCCGCGGCGTGGAACCCGTTCCACCCGCGGCCGCGAGGCCCAGGAAGGACCCGCGAGCATCCTCTCGCGTGTCTGCTCGCTGTGTGTGTACCCTCACCCGTCGCGCGTACAGATACTCGTCGACTGGATAGAGACTATACGGAGTAGTCTCCGCGTACGCTCGACCTAACTTCTGCTGGATGCGATAGACCGCGTGGAAGAACAGACCACGATCTAGCCCCAGACGGCGACAGCACTCTCTGTACTCTCTCTCCTCGAGCATGTGGAGTCGAAATATCTCCCACTCTCGCCCATGCAGGCATCTGCGAGAGATGAGCACGAAGTCCGCGCAATACTCTGCGCGGATCATACTCCAGTTCGCCCGATGGCACGATAAGCGCCATGCTTCCGGAGCTGCGGAAAACTGCTGGTAAGCCCTGTAACACGCACCAAAGATCCGCCTCAGTACGCACCCACACGGCACCTGTGTGGGGGGACGACGCAAGCGGCACAACCCCACCCCGTAGCAGGTTCGGCACCCTGGAGCAGCTAGCGCGATCGTCTCAGCTCGTGTCCACATCGCCCATATCCATGGGCTGTCCACCACCGAGCTGCAGCAGCGGCACCAGCCGACGCAGCCGGCACCACAGCACAAATGCCCAGCCGCAGACGTCGAGTAGCTCTTGCTCGATCTCGCCGGCCAGCTCCGCCGGGTCCCGCCGGAAGGAGACCTCTCCGTAGTTCCGCGCGCCCGCCTCGAGGCGCTCGTGCAAGCGCAACCAAAACTCCATCAGCTCACGCTCGTGTTCCATGCTCAGCGCTTTCATTGCGACGCCATACACTCCGTCACTACCGCCAGGAAGATCGGGCGCAGCTCGTTGCCGCGCCCCAGCCGCCTGAGCTTCCAGCACAGCCGCCCGTTGTCCAGATGCTCTCGAAAGCTGTAGCGGGTGCCCATGTACTGCCGGAGTTCCACCGCCGCGCCATCGCCCGGGCGCCGGACCAGGATGGCGCGGTTGATGTGGCCCTTCCGATGGCGCACCACACGCGCCACCACGCCAGCATGCTCGAGCCGAGCGAGGGCCTGCTCGCTGACCCAGTCAGTCAGCTCGCCATCGGCAGTGTACAGGGGGATCCGGTGGTTCACGCAAACACACCTGGAGTGGGAAAGCCTGCGGGAAAGAGATTCACGAGCGTCCCGGCGCTCATCCTGAGTATACCGCATAGCTGGCGACTTGTCAACAGTATGTTGTGGCCTCAAGTTGTCTACCACAACATATGGTGGCCCAATGGCCAGCCGATGCCCCCGAACAAAAAAAAATCTGCGCCTGATGCATTTTTTCTTGACAACAACAGCTTGGCTGTTGTACTATATAGTCAGAAGGCAACAATGATGGCAACCACAAGCAACGGTAACAGAAAGAGGGTTAAGATCCGGATCGCCCTCGCGGTGGACTGCGAGGGCAACTGGGGCTGCGCAGGCGGCTCCGGAATGAGCTCCAGAGACGCCCTGGAGCTCGCAACCGACGGAGTGGCGAGCGGATACTACCGTCTTTACTGGCTGGAGGCGGAGGTCGAGCCGCCCCAGCCGGAGGAGGTGCACATCACCCTGCCCACCTCCTCAATCGTGGAGGCGGGGCTGTGACAGGGCCCCGCCTCCCTTGGTCCCCAGATTGGGATCTGGGGACCATCCCTCCCGGCGTCTGGCGCCGGGAGGCAGCCCGGCGCGCTTCGATGGCCCGGAGACGCCGGGCCGGCGGCCGCAAGCCGTCGTGCACCTGCGGCCACTGCAGGAAGTGCAGAGCCCGTGAGGCGCAGAGGCGCAGGCGGGCGAGACAAAAGCTCGCCTGACCCCCTCTTCCCCAGCTACGCCCGATCCGCCGGCTCCGGCACAGGAGTGTTAACCACGGCCTCCTCCGGCGCCGGCTCCTCGAACCGGCAGAATTCCGGTCGGAATCGCAAGATCACGGCGCCGGTCGGCCCGTTCCTGTGTTTCCGGACAATCACCTCCGTTTTGTTGTCCTTCGGCGGTTCGCTGGGGCGATGCAGCATGATCACGACATCAGCGTCCTGTTCGATCGATCCTGAATCGCGCAGATCGGCCAATCCAGGCTTGCGCCGTTCGTTCTCAGGTTGGCGGTTCACCTGCGCCGCAGCGATCAGTGGCACCTCCAGTTCTGCCGCCAGCAATTTGAGGCCTCGCGAAATTTCGGTGATTTCCTGCACGCGGTTCTCGCGCCGGCCCGGCGCCTCCATAAGCTGCAAGTAGTCGACAGCCACCAAATCGAGGCGATCCTGAGCCTTCGCCTTGCGGCAAGCCGCGCGAATCGCGCCCACTGTTGCGGCCGGCTCATCGTATATCCGCAAGCCGGCATCGAGTGCATCGATCGCCCGAACCAGCGCTGCGCGCTCGGCCTGCGTCGAATGGCCGGCGCGCAGCTTGTGAGCGTCAATGCCGGCCACGGTGCAGGCGGTGCGCAGCAGCAATTCAGATCCGCTCATCTCGAACGAGAACAGCGCCGCATGTTTTCCGCGCTGCGCAGCGTATGCCGAGAGCTGCGCCAGGAATGCGGTCTTGCCTACTGCGGGGCGCGCACCGACAACCACGAGTTGCCCGGGCCTCAAGCCGATGATGAGGCGGTTCAGCGCCGGCCAGGGCGTCGGAATGCCAGGCTCAAACAGATCCGGCCGCACCAACCGATCGAGGCCTCCGGCATCCTCGATGATCTGCGCCGCGCCGCGTAAGCGGCCGTCGGCTGCTGAGCGGCCGGCCAGATCGCGCAGGAATCGCTCGGCTCGCCCGAGTAGCTCTGCTGGCGCCTCAGCAGCGCGGAAGCATTCCTGTATGAGCTTGCTGGCGGCGCCGATCGTGCGCCGTAGCACAGCAGTATCTCTGATGCGCCGCAGGTAGCTGTCCAGATTGATTCGCAGGCCATCGCCCTCGAGCTCCACCAGATAGCCCAGCCCCCCAACCGCCTCGTGCCAGCCTCGCGCGCGCAATACCTCATAGACAGTGACGTAGTTGCTAACCTCCCCACGGCTGGCCAGATCGGCGATCACGGTCATGATGCAGCGATGCGCCTCCAGGCTGAAATCCTCAGGCGCCACCACCGCAGCCGCATGCGCCGGCTCGAGATATCCAGCCAGTATGGAACCGAGCACGAGCTTCTCGGCCTCGATGCAGGCAGGTAATGGTCGCTCAGGCATTCTGCTCGGACTCCGTCTCCCAATAGGGCCGATACGGCACCACTGGCTCCTCGTCAGCCGGCACCTGCGGTTCGCCATCGAGCCACCGCTTTTCGGTGAGCCAGCGATGCAGTTGCGGCGCATACCGGCCGTTCTGCTTGCGCCAGTCTTCGGAGGCGCACCAGGCGGCATGAACCGCCTCAATGCGGGCAGCCAGGGCGGGCGGGTCAGGCGCCGCGGCCAAGGCCTCGCTCAAGGCTTGCTCGGCGAGGTAGCGGCCGGTCTTTCGCGGGTGGCGCTCCCATAGACGCTGAAACGTTTCGCTCGCATCGAAGCCGTCAGTCGGTACGGGTTCCGGTTCGCTTTCTTCGGCGCGCGCGCGCTTGCTCTTACCAGTTATACCAGTTATGGGTGCAACCGCTTGCACTATTTGAGTGCAACCGCTTGCACTATTTGTGTGCAACTCTTGCACTATTTGAGTGCAACCGCTTGCACTATTTGTGTGCAACTTCTTGCACTCTTCTGTGAATGGTGCAAGCTCTTGCACACTTTCTGTGCGAAGCTGTTGAAACCGCTCGTACTCAGCAGACCAAACGAAGCGGAAGACCGTTCCGCGGCAACCTTGCGCCGATCGGATGATCAGCCCGCGCTCCGCAAGCCGCCCGAGGCCGTAAAAGACGGATCGCCGGCTCTTGCCGAGTGTGGCGGCCAGCCACTCCGCGGTTGCTCGGCACCAGGTTCTCTCGCCGGCCAGGCGCAGCAACTTACCGAGCAGCCGCTTGTCGCAGTCGGGCAGATCAGGCGCGGCGTCTAGTGCGTCGAGCAGTTGCCGGCCGAGTGTCGCCGGCGCGAACGGTTCGCCCGGTCGCGGCTTCGCGCGGCCAGAGTCTATCTCGCACTCCATCGCTCGCACTCCATCACAGTTTCACCATCGCGACGGAAGCGGCGCTCGCACTCCATGACCTTTGCGGAAATCACTGCGACCACTCTTGTATACTCTACAACGGCTGTTTTCCGATGACTCGCACTCCATGACCTTTGCGGAAATCACTGCGACGCCTTCCGACAACTTCGTCGTGAACGAAGCGTTAATCTCGCACTCCATGACCTTTGCGGAAATCACTGCGACAGCCTCCCGAAAACTCCAACCGCTGCAATGCAATGCCACCTGGTTTGCGAGAGGCTGCCGCATACCACTCTCCTGCTGGCTCTAAGTCACTGTGGTGCTCGCGTCGCTGGCCTCGATAGCCCTATGCGCGCGCTCACCAGCCTCCGCGCCAGCCAGCTGCCGCCACAGTGGCACGAGCTCCTGCCTCGGCACCTCCAGCGCGCGCGCCAGACGGAACGCCAAGGCCATGCGGTTGGTCTCGGCGCTGTAGCGCCCGCTGCCGATGCGCATCAGCTTGATGGCCATGTTGGCCTTCTCCAATGTGTGGTCGTCCATCTGCCCGCCGAAGATCGCCTCGATGTCGGTCAATCCGCGGCGCGCGATGGCGTCTAGTTCGCTGGTCGAAATGATGCTCATTGTTTCGTCTCCTTGAGTTGGTATGTGAGTTCTCGCAGGGCCTCCCTGCGCTTCTTCGCCTTCGCGGAGCGGCGGCGCAACTCGCTCTCAGCCGCCCGCTCGCCAGGCTCGGTGGTCACGTCAGCGCCGGTCGCGACGCTGATGCCATGCTCCTCGGCCTTGTATCCGAGAAGCTGGCGGAACTGAGCCGCAGGCCACGTCAGAGCGCCGATGTCGGCGATCTCGATCGTGCCCACGAGCTGCGATCGGCACCACTGGATGATCTCGGCTGTCCAGCGGTGCAGAAAATCATGGAGCCAATCATGCCAGCCGAGGCGCGCGATCGCCTCGCGCTTGCGCCGGGCATGCCCTTTGCGCCGGCCGCATTGCGCCAGCACGCGGCGGCGGACCAGCTCCCAGTCGTCCGAGCGACGTAGCAGGTACTGGTAGCGGTCCGTGTAGCACTTCGTCTGCGTTTCGGTGCGCACCAAGAATCTGCCGTCCTGCGTGATCGAGATCACGGCTCGGCGCTCGCCCGGAGGCGGCAACGCCGGCAGTGCGAGCGGGTAGGTGATCCGCACGGTAATGCCGCGTCGCTCGACGTGGACTGTGGCCTTCTTCATGGGGATTTCCCAGCGCAACATGCGATCTAGGATCGGCCCCTGCCACTCATCGCGCGCAGAACCGCGCTTGACGGGGATCTCGATCCAGGAGCCCCGCGGGTCCTTGTTTGAGCGCGCGCGGAGCCTGATGATGTAGGCGTCGCCCAACTTGGCGAGCTGCACGCCCGAGTCCTCTCGCTTCGCCTTGCCCGTGACGGACAGGGCAGCATCTGGTCGCCATTCGGGCAGGGGCGCGCCGGCGAGGATGCGTTTGCCCTCGCGCGTCCAGACTCCCTGCACCTCCATTTCTGCGGCGCTGTAGGCGTCGCCGGAAAGCTCGCCCTTCTCCCGCTGGCGCACCTCCTTGCTCGGGCCGGCCTCGTCGTCCGGCGCGGAGGGCGCCGTCCAGCCGTACGCCTGCGCCCATTTGGCGCGCAGCATCATGTTGCGGTAGTGGGCTGCTTGCCAGCCCAAATCCCGCAACTCCTGATAGAGCTCTCGGTGTGACGGCACGGACCAGTCCAGCGCGGCCCGCAGAGCGAGCACACGCTGGACGATCCTGGGCTCCCTGGCGGGAGCCGCGGCCGAGTGTCGCGCTGCCACGTCACACGGCGGGTGCGAACCGCCTCGCGACACAGTCAGATCATGGTCGACGTTTGGCGCGATCGGCAAAGCCGTAGCCATTCACACCTCCCTCACATCCGGCATCCTCTGGCCGTCCCTCCAGCGATGGATCAGCTTGCGCGCATTCGGAGGTGCCGGAAACCCACGGAGCAGCTCCATCTCTATCGCTCCCGGCCAGTCGCGCGTCTTGACTTGCACCAGCACGATATCTGCGGCCCCTATCCCGATCACATCCCACGCCCCAAGGCTCGCCGCCGCGCGGGTGCATCGGTAGCCAGCGGCCTCGAGCAGCGCCATGCTCCGGCGCTCATTCCGCGCGCCCTTGCGTTTTACGTCGCGCATCGTGAGACTCTTCCGCCGATTTGGCGAACGCAGCACAGGCCGCCTCCCAGCCACGGGCGAACTCTTCGCTGGGGGCCGGGTCCGGCGGGCTGAATCCGTACTGGAGCAGATCTCGCAGGCATCGGGCGCCCCAGATGTACAGATCGGCGTCGCACCATGATACATCACCAGCGGCAATCATCCGGACGATCTCGCCAGCTCCTGGCCGCTGCGATGAGTAGCTCGCCCGGATCTCATCACACAGCGCGTTCCATCCCTCGACGAAATCCCACTTCGCTGGCCCTGGCGGTGCGACGCCTTGCTGGATCAATTCAACCGCTGAGGCGGTCGCAGCCATGAGCTCGATCAGGCTCAGGTGGCGGCGTAATTTTCTGAGTGCCTCGCGCTCGCCGCATCATCGGCCCGCCTCCTCGATGTCTGGCTCATCCGCAGGCGGCGACCCTGATTGAGGCTTGGCGGCGCTCTGCGCGCGCTGCTCGAGCTGGTCGAGCAGCCGCTGATAGTCCGCTACCGTGACGTCCGCAGTACGCTGGTAGCCATGCGCCTGGAGCAGCTCGGCCACCTCAGCCTCAGAGAGGCCGACCGCGCGCGCCGCAGACCAGAGCGCCTTGGCCTCGGCGGCTGTGATGGTCGCATCCGGCTGCTGCCTCGCGCTTTTCCGGAGCGGCTTCGGCGGCGCGGGCTGCTCCTCGGCGCTGCTCATCTCCTCGGCCGCGGTGGCCTCGTAACCCGCAAGCCCGAGCACCCATCCCAGGGCAAGCCGCAGAGCTTTCGAGCAGGCGCGGGTCTGAGCCATGGATCTGCGCTGGTGCGATGTGACCGGCACCTCGCCGACCTTTTCTCGGCGCCCGTTGCGCCACTCGTACTTCGGCCGAACAGACCAATCCGGCTCGTCCGTCGAGCACATGCCCTCGCCAGTGGCGATCACCTGGCCCGTGGGCACATAGTAGGCCTCGGCGATCGCCTCCCAGCCGTCAGGCTGGACGAGCTGCCGAGTCTCGCGCACTCGCACCGTGACGCGGAACATGCTACCGACGATCTGGAGCAGCTCGAACCGCGGATGCTTCCGCCCGCCGATCACCTGCACGAGGTCGGGGCGGCTCTTGACGAGCCGGTCGACGGTTTTCGCGACCAGGCTGGCCTCTGCTAGTACAGTGTCTGGACTGCGGCCCAGCGAGAGCTCGCCGCCGGAGTACGATACGAGTTCACTCATCGCCAGCCTCCTGTTTGGATGCGGTGAAGACCACCTTCACGTCGCTGTAGAGGCGATACGGGTGCAGCTCGAATCTGCCGACCATGCCTCCGAGCTCGGTCCCGCTCACCAGCGCAGGCCCCAAATGTGCCCGTGCTGCGCCGATGATCATTTCCTCAATTTCTTTTGGCGAAAACGTCAACTCAATCCTTACGTCTTTCATTGTCGTCTCCTTGTGATGGATATAGATTCCTCGACCACGACCCGCACGCCCGGGATGCGCAGATTCTCGCGCTGGGCGCGCGCGATCGCATTCAATGCGCTCTGATTTGGTTGCAGCAGCGTCTCATGCGTCGGGTTCTGGGCCACCCAACGGATGAGCTCGATCAGTGAAACAACATGCGCACGGTACGTTTTCCGTGCAGCGATGCCCTGCGCGCGCTCGTACTGCGGAGCGACGCGCGGCGCAATGACTGGCGCAGACTCGGCCTGGCGGATGACCGCGTGGATGACCTCGGGCGGAGCCCCGGCGTTCTCGAGCTGCTCGATCTGCGCCTCGAGCTCTTCGGCTGCCTGCCGTTCGGCCTCTTCGCGCGCCCGGCGTTCCGCCTCGAGCCGCAGCCGCTCTTGCTCCGCCGTCCATGCCGCGAGCCGGCGCTTGAGCTCGGCCTCAGCGGCGCGCAGCGGCTCGTCGATGCGCCGGAATGCCTCCAGCGCGCGCCGGTGCGCCTCTAGTGCCGCCTGGATGACGGGCCTGTGGTGGGCCTCGGCCTCGGCGCGGAGGTCTTTGACGGCCTTGGCGAGCTCGACGGCGGCATCGTAGCTCGCCTGATCCACGATCACCAGCGCCTGTGCGCGCTGGAGCATGGTGTGCGTTCTCTGTTCCAGTTCTTGGCTCATTGCAACCCTCTCGGGAATTGTTTTTCGCGCCAGATCGTCAGCGCAGCACAGAACGCCTGAAAATCCCGATGCCAGTCGGCGGCCGGAACCTCAAAGATCCGAAAGGTCGCATCCGGGTGGAGCTCCACGCAGATCCGCCGGATGAGAGCTCCGCCCCAGTGCCCGCGGCTCCGCCCGTTAGCCTTGTCGCTCGCCGTCAGCGCCGCAGCGTAGGCCGCGAGCTGGAAGCGCACCCAGTACTCCGCCTGCGTGGTCTTCCAGTCGACGATCATGCCAGCGGAGCCGTGCTGCGCATTGGCGAGCAGATCCAACGTGCCGGCGTAGTCGAGCTCCGGATGATAGACGCGCTGCTCGTAGCTGAGCGGCGGGCGAATACTGAGCACGCGCAGCGCCGACTGCGCAGCGCGTACATAGGGCAGGATACCGGACTCCTCCGCGGCATCCTCGTCTAGCTCGTCCGCGAAGTGCAGGCTGATCGCCTCATGGACGAGGCGACCGCGCTCGAGCGCCATCTGTCGGGTGGGCCACGGAATGTATGAGTAATCGATCAGCCCGACATTCTCTAGCACTTCGGTTACCGATGGTACGCGACGCCCGGCGATCCGGTACTCGTGGGTGGTCGCATCGAATTCGAGGGTGAGTGCCGTGCGCCCCATCAGCCAGTCCTCCGCCCGGTGCAATGCCGCCGGGCCTCGGAAGCCGACGGACACATCGCTCCGCACTGCGGGCACGGCGTCGGCGTCGGTGGCCTGCCAGGCCCGGCGTGCGGCGTCTGCCGGCGCCCGCGGTAGGAATGGTAGAGGCGCCTGATGAGCTCCCACTCGAGACGGCGCCCGCAGTGCGGGCACCAGCCGGCAGGCTGCGGTTTCTCTGTCACAGCTCCTCCTCGTTGGATCACCATGACCATATCGTGGTACAGGGCGGCGGTAGGGTCAAGAGAAAAAATGCCGCAAGCCACGCAAAGGTTTGAAAACACAACAAATATAGTTCTAAAAAAGTCTTGACACGAAACCGCCAGTGGTATATAGTGGAAGCATGAAGTACGAGTGGAGCCAGGAGGCCAGACAGGCCCTCCGCGCACTCATCGCTCAGGACGGCACGCGATCCGCGCGGGCCGTCATCATCACCGGCCCGCCGGGCACCGGGAAGACCGCCTTTAGTGAGGCGGTCGCAACGGAGCTCGGCGGGCTTTTTGTCTATCATCTGCTCCACCCGTGGAGTGGAGCAGATGATCTTTTTATCGGTGTCGACGTCGCGGCCGCGGTGGCTGGCGACGCCGACGCCGTGCGGCAGCCCGGTGTCCTCGCCCGGGTCGCCGAGGCATCGGCCCAAGGGCTCGTCGTCATCTGCCTAGACGAGCTCGATAAGGCCCCCGAGTCAGTCGAGGCTCTGCTCCTCGACTGGCTCCAGTCTGGGCGAGTACCTATTCGTCCAGGCGAGCACCTTCAGACTCGCCTGTCTAACGTGATCGTCGTGATCACGTCGAATGGGTCTCGCCAGCACACCGACGCCCTGCTCCGTCGGTGTCGGCGGCTGAGACTTGGACCGATGCCCGAGGATCTTCGGGTGCGCCTGGCTGCCGAGCGGAGCGGCGCACCCGTTGGCATCGCTCGGCTCGTCGACCGGGCGTGCCAGACCATAGCCGAGGTTGAGGGCAATACCGCCCTCAGCCTCCAAGAGATCGCCCACGCCTGCCACGAGGTGTGGGCGATTGCGCAGTCCACGGGTGAGGTCCGGGAGGCCCTACGTGCATGGGCTGCCCGGACTGATGAGGGAGCGGCCGCTGTGGACCGCCCTGAGGTCGAGCGCCTGATCGGCGCGATCTGGGGCGAGGTGGCGGCCGCCCGCCGGAGGGCTCGGTGACCGTCGCCGACGCCCTCCGAATTCTCGGGGGCGATCGCGCCGAGTCGATCGCCCTCCAGGAGGCCGCTCGTGCGGCCCAGGCACTGGCCGACGTCCGGGCCAACTGGGCTCGCGTCGAGCGGCCTCTTACACTCCGAGACGCTGTCCGGGCCTTTGCGTCTGGCCCGGGCGGCATCTACCGCTACCGCGCCACCACCGGAGCCGTCCAGGCCGTGAGAGAGGTGGTTCAGTATGCCCTCACGGCACTGGCCGGCGGTGTCGCACACCCGGTCCACACCGCCCCGGGCGGAGGACCGGACGACGTCCACCGCACGCTGTCTCGTCTCGTGCGGCGGTACGGTCCAGACTATCGTCTGGACCCAATGATCGACGCCGCCCTGGTCGACCGCGGCGACGCCATCGTCGACCGCGCGGTCGAGGCCGCCCTGATCGAGGCGGCCCGGGGCGGATCTAACGAGTTTCCGGCGATCGGCCCGGTCGACCTAGACCGGGCCGAGGACCAGATCCGCGAGATGGCGGACCGGACCGACCATCGGGTCGGTCACGACGCCGTCTCCGACGGGTCCCATTCTGATGAGACCGCCGACTCCCACGGCGGTGACGGCAATAGCGGCGAGTGTGAGCACGCCGCCGCCACCGCCGCCGAGGGCCGGCAAGGAGGTGGTGCAGCCATGGACACAGAACAGCCCGACGGCCCGTCCACGGGAACCGCGTCGGGGTCGCGCCGCAGCGATGCCGCGCGCCCGAGCGGAGCCCACCAGGACGCCCGCGCTCAGCGGGGGAACACGCCCGCCGGCCGGGGCGATGACCGCGGAGGCGAGGAGCCGACCGCCAGGGAGATGGGCGCCCAACCGGAGCCCGGGCGCTGCGGAAGCGACGGAAGCCCGGCTGGCAACCGGGCCTCGGCTACGGCCGACGCCGCGAGCGGTGCCTCCGGTCATCATGGCGATGGCCGGTCCCCTCAAGGGGGCCAGGCGAGC
>Ga0308412_1001722_pt1 | contig 11910 bp, 7 predicted proteins | sample HotsprottomLayer_FD_202357 | JGI IMG/M metagenome (GOLD analysis project Ga0308412, IMG submission 202357) | Hot spring phototrophic mat microbial communities from Octopus Spring, Yellowstone National Park, Wyoming, United States -... | ecosystem: Environmental > Aquatic > Thermal springs > Hot...
GGGCGGGTCGAGTCCAAACTCGCCTGGCTTGGTCTCGGGCGGCTGAGCGGGAGCCGTGGAGCTTGAGACCGAGTGAGGACGGCCGAACAGCCAGGCAGTGGCTGTGGCGAGCAGCGAGGTTCCAATCCAGGCGCGGCGATTCATGGGGGTCGGCCTCCCTGCCGGCGGTCGTGGCCAAGGATAGGGGAATCAGGTGGACCCGCGCGTTTCTCCGCGACGGCTCACAACGCACCCAATTCCGTGACAAGTCCGTGGAGAGAAATGAACATGAAGGGGTTCGACAGCACCCGCTGAAAATCGATCGAACCGAACCGCAACGAAACGACCTGAAGCGTGGCGGAGCGTAGGAGCATTGGTTGAGGGAGCGGCGGCGAATGTTCCCGGTGGCCGGTGGCCGCAACCGACGCGATCCTGCACAATTTGAGTTCCCCGCGTTCCCTGATCCAATTCTACTTCGAACCAGGTCCGGGTGGGTCGTTCCGTTCCGAATGGTGATGGTGTGGCGTGTGGGTGTCCGTCGTGGGGACTCGGAGCCATCCCCGGTTTGGCCGAGTCACGTCTTACCTTATCCGAGGTTGTCCAATGGCTCAAGACCAACCCTCCGCGTCGTCGTGTCCGCCGGTTCCGAGGTCGGCTCCGTTGGCCTGGCGTTGGTGTTTGGTCGTGGGGGGGATGGCGTGCCTGCCGGTTCTGGCGACCTTGAATGGACCGGGACCAACGGTCGATGAGCCGTTGGACGTTCTGCCGGGCCGCGACTATCTTCGTAAGCTCGACCAGGTTGGAGTCGTCGGATTCCTACGCTCGGAGGTCATCGACGCCACTTATCGATTCAATAAAGAACATCCGCCGTTAGGTCGATGGTTGTTGGGGATCGCCGCGACCCTCTTTGAACCCTGGGAGGAGACGATTCGGGGCGACGATCCAACCGGTCTGAATCTCAGGGCCGCGCGGGTGGCTCCAGCTCTGGCGTTTGGTTTGCTGTGCGCCGTGATGGCGCGGGTGGGTTCGCGGGTTGGCGGAGTTTGGGCCGGGTTAGGGGCGGTCGTGTTGACCGTGACGATGCCGAGGGTCTGGTCCCACGCCCATCTCGCCGCGTTGGATACGTTCATCACGGTGTTTTGGTTGCTAGCGCTGTTCAGTTTAGACGCTGCTACAAGAAGTCGTCGTCCCCTGGTGGGGTGCCTTGGGGCTGGTCTGGTGTTTGGTCTGGCGCTATTGACCAAGATTCACGCCTGGTTGCTGCCGGCGATCGGCTTGGTTTGGGCGATCCTGCGGTTGGGACCCATCCAGGGCGCGATAGGGGCGGGGTTGTGGGGGGCGGTGGGATTTGCGGTTTTCTTGGCCGGTTGGCCCTGGCTCTGGAACGATCCGGTGGGACGCCTTGGGGCCTATCTCAGCACCGGGGTGGAGCGGATGTCGATCCAAACCCTCTACTTCGGCGCTGTTTATCCCGACCGTCAGGTTCCCTGGCATTATCCTTGGGTTCACGTCTTGTTCACTACGCCTCCCATCGCGTTGATGTTGGCGGGCTGGGGCGCGGCGGCGGTTTGGGCCGGATCTGGGCCGCGCGATCCCTCGATTCGCCTCTGGATCGGCGCGGCTTTGGCTGTGTTGTTGGTCTTTAGCACGCACGTCCCAGTATATGACGGAGAACGTCTTTATTTGATGGTCTTTCCCCTCTTGGGGTTGTTGGGGGGGGTGGGGCTGGCTCGTTTGGCCGCCGCTGCGCCGGCGGGTCGGATCGCTCGGTTGTTTTGGTGGGGAGGGGTGATGGCATCGATCGGACTCAATAGTTTGGAGGTGGTCCGTACCGCTCCCTACGGGCTAAGTTACTACAACATCTTCATCGGTGGGGTCGTCGGAGCCGAGGCCCGCGGCATGGAATTGTCTTACTGGTCCGAGGGATTCGACGACAGCTTGCTTGGGGAACTCGCTCGTCGGGTTGAACCGGGGCAAACCGTGGCCGTAGCTCCTACGTTGGCCCCAGGGTTTGGTCGCGTTTTGACCACCCCCGCTCTGGCCGCGCGAGAGGTCATTCCGAAGGACCAGGAATTCGTCTCGCAGGCCGATTGGGTGTTGATCCATCGCCGCCCCGTCTACTGGACCCAGGAGGTGCGAGACCTGGTGGCCTCGACTCCCCCTGTGGCAGCCAGTCGGGTCGAGGGGGTTTGGATCGCCGGTCTTTGGCGGCGTCCCAATCCGGCTGGGCGGAACGGTCGGGGTGATTGAGGGAGCACTTGGGTCCGGGGTCAGTCGTCCAAAGCCCCAAACTCAGCCAGACGACGGGGACGAGGGCGCGACGGGCGAGGTGGTTTGGAAGCCCCGCCGTTGGGAGTCCCCAAACTCAGCCAGCCGGGGGCGTGGCGGTCTTGATCGGCGTTAGCGAACCGAAGGGGTTTGCCGTTGGGCAACGGATGAACAACCCGCAGCGCCAGGATGCAATTGTTCTCGTTACCGCTGGCCGGTGGCAAGGTCAGAGTGGTTCGCCACACCCGGGCGGGAGCGTCGGGGAGCAGGTTGGTCAAGGACCAATCAACGGGGAAGCGCGCGATCACACGTCCCGTCGAGCGATCCAGCCAGCCCAATTCCAGAGGCCAGTTCCGGTAAAACGGGGCGACTCCCTGGTTGATCACGGTCAGTTCTACTGTCAGGCGACGGTTTTCCTGACGATTGAGCCGCGCGGTGGTCACCCGGAAGTCGTATCCCATGCGGCGAACTGACTCCAAAGCGCGTTGACGACGCGCCGGCGAGACCGGCTTGTGGAACATCCCGGAATCCATCAACCAGGTGACATGAGTTTGCCGCACGCACTCATCAAAGTTCTGGCCCTTGGGATGGGGCGGTTGATGGGGGTCAAACAGGCTGTCCCAAAGTTCGGGGCGGATTTCGCCGCCAATGGGTTGAATCGTCCAACGCGCCATGGCCTGGGGGCCGGCCCTCTTGAGCGCGGCTAGGAAAAACCAGGAATCCTCTTCGCGTCCGGTGTCCAACGTGGCCCAGGCGAAGGAGTCGTCGTGGTAGCCAAACCGGGTCCGCGAGGCGTTGTCGGCGTGGACAGGGTCGTTGGGACCGGCGGGGTAACGCAGCAGGATCGGCACCTGCTTGAAGGCTGCTTCGTAGGCGTTCATCACCCGACGTTCCACTTCGGGGGAGGGTGCCAGATCATCACGGGGCCAAGTGTGCCACTCGCCCCAGGAACCAAGAAGGCCCGCGGTGAGAAAGCCCACGCGGGGGTCGTTGTCGTAGCGTGCTCCCAACGCGGCGATGAACTGCTCCAGGGCCTTGATCAGACGCTCGTCGCCGTAGTCGGGCGTAACGTTCCAGGAGTTCTCGAAGGGGTTTCGCCAGCGGGTCAGTTTTACCCCTTGTTCAATCAGGAAGGTCGGAACACCAGTTTCGAGGGTGGGATACTCAACCCAGATACGGAAGATTGCCTGATTGCCCCGCCGGGCGATCGCGTCGAGCTTGCGCTCCAGGGAGGACCAATCGAAGAGGTTGGGGCCGATCATCAGGTCGGAAAGGGGAAGATAAAAGAACTCCAGACTGTGTGGAAACCGATTGGGTGGCGGGTTATCGTAAGGAACAAGACCTTTGAGTGGGTTGTCTACTGGAGAAGGGGCTGGTTCCAAACGTCGGGCCGGTTGGGCTTTGAGGAGGGCCTCGGGAGTCGACTCCCTTCCCCCGGAGGCCCCAGTGAGGAAACTGGTTGCGACGATTGACGCAGAACATAAAAACCAGCGCATGACTCGCATCCTCTCAAGCATGACCGTAGCCAGAACGACAAGGTTCCGCGTTCGTGCCCCTTCAGTCTGACTCAGAAACTTCGGTCGGGAAAGAGAGGAGGTAGGAATTGATCAAATCCTTGGGGGCTTTGGAGGTGCATCTCGGCGTCGGCCCACTCGTCGAGCAGTTCAATCCGCTCGCGGTATTCGGTCACACTCCGCGCGCCGGTGAACCGAACGCGCGAAGCCAGATCGTCCAGAGTCTCGGCAATCAGCAGAGCCAACGGGGTTCCTTTCCGGGCGAAGGCCAAAGCCTCGCGTTCGATCAGCCCGGCTAGGTCGGTCGTGTCGGACGAACCCGCGCTGGGTATGTCGAATGGAGCCTCCCCGGCCGCCCCGGTCTCGTCGCAGCCGACTTCGATCGAATAGGCTCCCTCGTCTTCGGGACGAACCACACGCATTGGGGGATGAAGATGATGGGGAGGCGGGACACTCAATCCCCGAATCGGGTCGCGCACCACGCCGACTGCGGCTCCGAGGCCCGCTTCATCGGCCGCCTCACTCAAACGACCACCCTCCAAACCCCTCGCCGGGGGAAGGTCCAGTTGCGGGGTCGCTCCGATCACATTGGTGACGATTCGACTCATAGCGCGCCTCCTGGGGTGTCCAACGCCGGCTCCGCCTTATCAGTGGAACGAAGACGCGGCGGTCTCCGAACTTAATTGATATTGATGGAAGAGACGTGGTGATTTCGCGCGACGTCGATGGATTCCGGAACACCCCATCAACGACGCTTCTCGTTCACCAGCGCGGTTTGGCTTCAACATCGCGACGATCCGACCGCTTGGCGTTCGTCTGTACACTGGCAATGTACATTCTGAACGAACGTTCGTCAAGCCAGCGTTGTGGTGTTTTGTTCAGGTTGTGGAGGGACTGGCGCGTCGGCGGCGTGGGGAGGTCGTGGAGCCACGTGGTTGACGGGGCCGGGCCAGGGTTTCGAGGCCATCGCCGCCATCCAGAGGGTCGCCGGGGCGGACGGATTCGAGGCGTTGGCAGGCGTTCATCGCGTAGTCGGCAGAGAGTTCAAAACCCACGCCGCGTCGGTGGAGCTTGCGGGCCACGGCCAAGGTGGTGCCGCTGCCCACGAAGGGGTCGAGGACGAGGTCGCCCGGGTTGGAGCATGCGGACACGATCCGGCCGAGGATGCGTTCGGGCATCTGACATCCGTGCCACCCTTGGCGTTCACGGAACGTCCCGCAAACGCGGGGAACGTGCCAGACTGAATGGTCGGGATCGAATCCCCCGGGTAAGTCCTGGGGGCGCAATATCCACGTATCATCAGGAACGCGTCCAAGGGGGTGGGCCCGCTTGTCGTTGTAGACACGTTGTCGGGCGGACGGAACCCGGATCGCGTCGGCGTTGAACGTGAAATCGCGGGGGTGACGGGTAAAGTAGAGCAAGTGGGTGTGGCTTCGGGTGAACTTCCGTTTGCAGTGAACGCCGAAGGTGTAGTACCAGATGATCCAGCCACGGAACGTCAGGCCGAGCTCACGGTGCATAAGCACTTTGAGTTCAGCCGCGAAGTCATCCCCGATCGCCAACCAGAATGTCCCGGTTGGCGACAGCACCCGAACCGCGGCCTCGATCCAGCGACGCGACCAAGCGAGATACTCTTGATCGTCACACCGATCGTTGTAAACATCATACGTGTATCCAATGTTGAAGGGGGGGTCGGCAAAGATGAGGTCCACCGATTTGTCTTCGAGTTGATTCATGCCTGCAATGCAGTCGCCCACGTGGATCACCTGATCCCAGCCAGGTTCGGAGGGGGAGGGCGGCGAGGTGGGGGGCAGCGGCTGCTGTGTCGCTCCGGAGGGCGGCGAAGGCGCGGCAGGGGGAGCCGAAACGTAGGGAGGGGACGGCGGCATGGTGGGATGAGCGAAGAAGAAGTGGATTCGTTGGAGTTGGTTTTTTCGGCGTGTTCGTCACAATGCTTCTCGAAACTACAACCGATTCGACGTGAAGTCAAAACTGGCGGCGGAAAACCTGGGGTGGGGATTGCCGTCCTCCCTGTCGCGGCGGGTCGCATACGATCAGGCCATTGCAGAACGATTGGCGAAGCAAGATCATCCTGGAGAGGAGGAGCCGGCATGATGGATCAAGACAATCCCGACCATGCAGATGTCTCTCAAGGCGATCCTCGGGACTGGGCGTTCGAGGCCCATTGGCCGTTCTGGGAGGCGATTCGTCAGGCCGAGCCCGAGGACCACGGGCCGTTGCTGATTTACGCCGACTGGCTGGAGGAACAGGGCGACCCAGCGCGTGCTGAGTGGATTCGGGTCGAGGTGGAGCGGGTTGCGGTCGGTCCGGGAACTTGGCGTGGTCGTTTGCTGGCCGATCGCTCGCGGCGGTTGGCCAAGCGTCTGGAACCGGTTGGGGGGGTCGAGGAGGAGGGGGGGGAGGAGCCTCCAGGCAGGGGGTGCGAGTGGAATTCCTCGTTGGCGGTTGGCCATATTTTGGGCCTGCCTCGATTGGTCAGGACCACCGCTGAGGTGTTTCGAAGGCGGGGAAGTTGGTTTCTTCGTCGTTTGCCAATCGACCACCTCGAACTCCACCCTTCGATCACCAGGCGACCCGAGGTCGCGTTGAGCGGATGCGAGTCGTTGCGGGCGATTCGCTGGTTGAGGTTGAGGGATCGCTCGTCGTTGGAGGCGGCGTTGGATTCGCCTCATTGGAGCGGCTTGCGGACGCTGGACCTTCGTGAGTTGGGGTTGACCACGGGGGATTTGCAGTTGGTGTTGGAGACGATCCTGCCCCGGACGGTGATTCGTCCCCGCACGCTCAATCTCCAAGGCAATCGGTTGGGGGTGGGGGGAATCAAGGCGCTGCTTGCCTGTCCCAACCTTCAGGGATTGAAGCGTTTGAATCTACGTTACGCGCGAATTCGCGTTGGTGGGCTGGCTCAACTGGCCCAAAGCGCGGGGCTGAGCGACCTGGAGGAGCTGAATCTGCGCCATGAGACCATCGGCGACGAGGGAATGGACCATCTCCTTTCCTGGGGTCGCCTGGCGGGTTTGCGGGTTCTGGATTTGGGATACACCCGAGTGGGCGAGGTTGCTCTGGCGAATTTGCTCAATGCGCTGGATCGCCGCCTGACGCGGGGCGAGCCCGTAGCCTTGGAGGACCTGGGTTTAGCGGGCAACCCGATCGGCTCGGACGGTTTGGAAGCACTGGCCTTCTCCCAGGTGGGAGCGCGTCTCAAGCGTCTCAACCTCAAGGGAGTTCCCCTGACTACCAACGACGCCCGACTTCTGGCCGAGTCGCCGCTCGCCCAAGGTTTGGAGCGCCTGGTGGTGGGCGAATCGCTGGCCGATTCGTTCACGGCGGTTCCCCTGGCCGAGGCATTGGGTGATCGTTTGGAATTGGAGTCAGAGTACGAATATTCCATCGGGTTTCGGGACGATCCGTGGTAGGGTGGGAGAGGTGGTGGTCTTCGGATTGAGTCGCAGAGGACCATGAGAATGAGCGATCGATCCGATCGGGAACCTTGGAGGAGCGAGGAGGCGCGGTTGTTCTTCCGGGCCATCGAGCGGGCCGGGGAGTTCGAGTCCTCCGACGTGGTACGCATTCTGGCGGATTGGTTGGAGGAGCGGGGCGACGGCGCGCGGGCGGAATTCCTCCGTCTCGAAATGGAGTGCGAGCGCACCCCCGATTGGGAGCCGGTCAAAGCCGGGTTGCGTCGGCGAGCGCGGGAATTGGAGTGGGCCCATCCCACCTGGTTGGCCGCGGCGTTGCCGCCGGTGCTTCAGACGGCCTTCGAGCTCAAAAAGGCGCAGGGGATGTTTCAAGGACTGGAATTGGTTGGCCAGTTGGGGGGATGGGAAAATCCGGCGGAATGGGATCTCTTGGAATGCGGTCTGGAGACGCTGAGCGAGCGGATGCCGATTCGCACGTTGGCGTTGGGGGCGGTCATCGGTCAGGTCGATCTGGATCGGTTGCTGAGTTGGTCCGGGTGGTCGGGTTTGGTCGAGTTGGAGGTCGTGGGGATCAGTCCGCGAACCTGGATTCGTTTGGCCGAACGGTTGCGGCGGGGGCTTCCCCGCCTGACCCGGCTCCACCTAGGGCGTCTCAACCGGATCGGCCCGGCGGGGGTTCACGAGTTGCTCCGCGAGGCACCGCCGCAGGCGCGCGGAGGACCACCCCAGCCGAGCCTGTTGAGTCGTCTGAGGGTGTTGAATCTGTTCGGCAATCGTCTGGGAGGGGCCGGCCTGACGGCGATCACTCATCCCAAGGGGGCCAGCGCGACGGTTCAAGCCGAGTCGCTGGAGACGCTGGATCTGGGCTTCAACAACCTCAAGCCGGCCGATCTGCGTTCGCTCTGGTCGTGGGAGGCGGCTCCCCGTTTGCGTCGGCTTTCCCTAGCGCAAAACCCGTTGCAGGCCGAGGGCGGCTCCGGTCTGCTCGATGCGGTTTGGCTGGAGGGTCTGGTGGAGTTGGATCTGGGCGGAACCCGTTTACCCCCCAAGACCCTCGCCGATTTGGTCGCCTCGCCGCGGTTGAAGCGTCTGGAATGTTTGCGGCTCTCCAACCTACAACTCGACGCCGCCGTGATCGAGCAGGTTCTCGCCGGGATGGGGGACGACCCACCCCCCCGTTTGGATCTGTCGTCCAACTATCTCGACGACGACGGGTTGGAACGCCTGGCCCGCTGGAGCGGCCTAGCGCGGGTGGTCGAACTCAACCTGTCGCACAACGAATTCAGCCCGTCGGGTCTGAAAGCGCTAGCCGATTCCCCTCACACAGAACGGCTCAAGGTGCTGAGGATCGCGGACAACCGCCGCTTGGTCACGCCCCGTGGCTTGCAAGGGCTGGTCGATTCCCCCCTGGCCGATCGCCTCACCCGACTCGACGTGGCCGCTGCGCCCGGGATGGAGGAGGAGTTGAAAGCCCTGTTGACTCGAGCCACCCTGGCGCTGCGCACCTCGTCGCGCAAAGACGCGCGGCTCGACCTGGGAACCTGGTCTGATCATGCCGGATTTTGGGAAGATGTCGATTGGTTCGCTGAACCCGCTGCTGAAGAGGAGGTCGATTACTGAACGAACGAACCCATTCGTTTCAACCTGATCCGACCTAAAAGAAAGACGAGACAGTGGAACGAAGCCAACAGCAAAGAGCACGAAATGACCCAAGAGAAAGGCAACCGCACATGTGATCAACAGCGTCGTCGGGTCATCCAAGTGAACCAAGTGGGGACGAGGAAAAGCAAAGGGATCGACATCCTCGTGGGATTCGTCCTTGAGGCGAGGGACCGATGGAGTGGGGTGGGTTGGGGTGGCGTGCAGTGCCACCGGAGAAGGGAATGATGACACGATCGCCCGTCTCGGAAGAACAGGTGCCGTTCCTACGCGCGATCCTCGCTGCGCCCGACGACGACGCCCCCGCGCTGATTCACGCCGATTGGCTGGAAGAGAACGGTCAACCCGAGCGGGCCGAGTTCATTCGGCTTCAGATCGAGCGGTCTCGCCTGGAGGAGACCGACCCGGCCTTCGTGGCGTTGCGTCGCCGCGAGTTCGAGCTACTGAGGGTCTGGGAAAAGGAGTGGAGGCGCGAGGCTCGTCCGTTCGACACCGCCTCGCGGCCTTTCGAACGGGGCTATTTGCGGAGTGGGTCGTTCTCGCATCTCGACCGCTTTCGGCGGCAGGCCGTTGAGTTGATCGATCGGGTGCCGTTGCAACGGGTTCGGATCGGTGGATTCGACCAAAGCGCCCACGGTCTGGAAACCTTGGCCAACCATCCTGCAACCCCCGGATTGACCACGCTGGCGTTGAGGTCGCGGCGGTTTTTGGCGCGTCAGATGCAGGCGTTTCCCCGTTGCTCGCCGGAGCGGTTCCGGTCGTTACGCGTGCTGGATTTGGGCGGTCACAACCGGATCGGTTCTTCGGGAGTCGAAGCGTTAGCCGGGTCCGATTGTGTGCGCGGGGTCGTGACGCTCAATCTCGGCGGCAACGATTTGGCCGAGGCCGGCTTGAGAGCCTTGACCGCGTCCTCGTGTCTGACCCAGTTACGCGCGTTGGGTCTGCGTGGGTTATTTCTCACGACCGCTGAGGTGGATGCGCTCGATCGTCACGGTCGTTTCGGCGAGTTGACCCGTTTGGAGGTCTCGCTCTGCTCCGACGATCCGTTCGCCATCGCCCGGCTGGTTCAGGGCGAACTCATCAGACGGTTAGAACGTCTCGACCTCGTGGCCCACTGGTACCCCGATCGGTTGTTTGACGAGCTGGAGCTGGTTCCCCCGGAGTGTCTGCGCAGTCTGCGTTGGTTGGGTCTGGAAGGGGTGCTGAGCGTGGAGCAGATCCAACGTCTGGGGCGGGCCGAGTCGTTGGAGGGGATACGGACTCTCCGTCTAAACCGCAACGCGCTGAATGACGAGGGGTTGGTCGCCTTGGCCGACGCCCCGCTGTTGGAACGGATTGAACATCTCGATCTGACCTTCAACTCATTTGGGAGTCCCGGAGTGCGGGCTTTGATCGAATCGCCGCGTCTGGGTCGCTTGAAATCCCTTCGAATCGCTCAGAGGACCACGCGGCCGATCATCGACGCGCTGGAAACTCTCATTCGATCGCCCCTCAAAAATCAATTGCGGTTGTTGGAGGTCGCCTATTCCGAGACCAACGCGGGGGTGCTTCGACGGCTGGCTAATGATTCGACGATGATCCTGCGGTTGAGACCGATCAATCAATTCGGCTTGCCCGCCACGGCAGGGTTGGGGTGGGAGGAACCTTGGCGAATTGAATTGGATCCGCCGTTGGATCGCGGCGACACCTGGGACCACGCCCCCTCTTTGGATCCCAGCCCGTTCGCCGAACCGCCGGAGTTCTCCTTGGCCTCGGGGGGGGGGGCCGCTTCGCCTTGACGCGCGGGCCGCTGCCGGTTTTGCTGAAGCGCTCCGATTCCACTCCGCGCGATGTTTCTCCTCCGGTACGTTCGCGCCGGTGGTTGTTGCCTCTTTCCCCGATCTCTAGTCAACTCCAGTCCATCGCGCTTCGGTAGGACTCTTGTGTAAGATTGGCGAAGGATGGGGTGTGTTGCCGTCCGTTGCGAGGTTCATCCCTTGTCAAACGCCTCCGACTCCCTCACCAACGCTGACCGCTTGGCGCTGTTTCAGACGATCCTGGACGATCCCGAGCAGGATGCCCCCCGTTTGATCCTCGCCGACTGGCTGGAGGAACACGGCGAGGCGACCCACGCTGAGTTGATCCGCCTTCAAATCGAGAGGGACGACCTGCTGCAACGCTGTCCCACCCACCCTGCGCTCGACGACCTGAACTACCGGATCGACCGGATCGCCCACGACGTGGAAATGCGTGTGCATCGGCGGTTGCCCCGGATTGCGGGCGTGCGTTGGGGGCATTGGGAAAAAGGGTGGCCGCGATTGCTCCAGGTGGCGAAGCTGCGGATTTATCTGGACCACGCCGCCGAGTTGCATGCCGCGGCCCCCTGGGACCGTCTCAGGATCGAGGATGCCCCCTCGCTGGCCGACCTCGTGGAACTGGGAAGCCGCGTCCAGGCCGCGGTTTTGCTCTCGACCCTCATCTTCCGGCCCAACAGCATGGATCACCACCGCGTGCGGGAACTGGCGCGGGGAACCCACTTCAAACGCTTGAGACGTTTGGTCCTGAGCGGTCATCATATCAACCGCGCTTGCGTCGAGATGTTGACCGACTCGCTCAACCTGAGTCGCCTCAAGGTGTTAGATTTGACCGAATCCCGCATCGGCCTGGGCGGAATGCGGGCGCTGAGCGGATCTAATCGTCTCGAAGGATTGACGGACCTGAATTTGTCTGGCAACTTCGCCGACCTCGGCGACAAGGGCCTAGAGGCGCTGGCCCGAGCGACCAGTTTGCCGCGGCTGGTTCGCCTCAGCTTGGCCCGCAACCAGTTGGGCACCGATGACTTGGACATTTTGGCCGACTCCCCGCGGTTGGAGCGTCTGGAAATCCTCGATCTTAGTCACAACCGTCTGCCCGGCGAGGCGCTGGCGGCCCTGCTGTATTCCCCGGCAGTTCGCAACCTGCGACGCCTCCACCTGGGCGGCAACGCCATCCACGCGGCCGCCTTGCGCGAGATCGCCGACTCCCCGCGGTTGGAGCGTCTGGAAATCCTCGATCTGACCCCCATCGCCGCCACC
>Ga0308412_1001727_pt1 | contig 11899 bp, 12 predicted proteins | sample HotsprottomLayer_FD_202357 | JGI IMG/M metagenome (GOLD analysis project Ga0308412, IMG submission 202357) | Hot spring phototrophic mat microbial communities from Octopus Spring, Yellowstone National Park, Wyoming, United States -... | ecosystem: Environmental > Aquatic > Thermal springs > Hot...
AGGGGGATTTTTTTCTACTTAGGAATAAATAGAAAAGTGTTTCGATTCCTAAAAGGATCGCTAAAAGCAGTAGAAGCCCTCCGGGACTGTCGAGAAACCTGTCAATGCTTTGGATCTTCATGGGCGGCTCTCCAGGAAAGGAGAGGCAGGAACATCCCGAAAGGACGGTCCTGCCTCCAGGGGGTTACTTTTTCAAATAGGTTTTGAAGTCCTGCAGTTCGTTTTTGATCATCGCATTGAACTTGTCCCGTTTATAGTGGACCAGCTCCATCCCGTTCTTCTCGAAGAACTGCCTCCAATCTGGATCCTGGTTCACTTTGGCAAACAGATCATCGTACCAGGCGATGATCGGATCGGGTGTGCCTTTCTTCACAGCGAACCCTCTCCACATGGACTCTTCATCCAGGCCCTCCAGACCCAACTCTTTGAAGGTGGGAACATCGGGGAACTGAGGCAGCCGTTTCGTTGCGGAAAGGGCTGCGATCATCAGGTCGGGTTTCCCCTGAATATCGGCAGGGTTCCCCACGTACACTTCTGCCTGCCCCCCGATAACGGCTGCCATAGCCTGGGCGCCGCTGTCATAGGGGACGTACTTTCCACTGATGCCGGCCTTTGCCCACACTTTGTAGGTCATCACTTCATCCACTCCCGGGGGAGCCACCCAGATCTGCTGACCCGGTCGGGCCTGGGCATCGGCAAAAATCTCCTGGGCTGTTTTCACTTTGTTCTTCTTTCCCGTAATGATACATTCCGGGTCGTTCACCAGGAAGGCGATCCAATCCAGAGAGAAGGGGTCGATCTTGGAATCGGTGGCTACGAGGTTGGCGATGAGGGTTTTCGTGACGGCCATCAACGTATACCCATCCGCTGGCTGAGACAGGACGTACTCCCAACCTACCATTCCACCGGCTCCTGCCTTGTTTTCAACCACAAAGGTTGCTTTGGTGTATTTACCAGCGATTTCAACGAATTTGCGGGCGGTGATATCGAGGGCTCCCCCCGGTGCCGTGTATACGATCAGACGAATCGGTTTGGTGGGGAATGCGGGGGCGGTTTCCTTTTTGCCCCCTGCGAAGAGTGTAGATCCGAACACCAGAACCATCCCTGCCATCAAAGCGAGTCTCGTTATCCGTTTCATACCGTAGCCTCCTCTTTGAAACCTATTGTATCATGCCGACTACCCGTTTGGCAGCCTTCAGGTAGTTAGTGTTGGGCATGGACGAAAGTCCCAACCCTTCGATCACGGTTTTCATCCCGCTGTAATTGTCGCTTTCCACACAAGCACTTTCCAGAAGGGCACCGTTGAACCAGACCTTGGCGTACTCGCAGATGATCCCGTCGATGGTGAACCCGTACCGCATCTTTTCCACCGTAACGGGGGTAAGGTCTGGATGCTTGCGGGCCATCTCGATGAACTCCTCGATGGTGTAGGAATCCTTCTCCAGTTTCATCTCCACTTTAAGGTGTGTCAGGATGGTCTGCAAATCCGCTTTTTTTACCGGGAACTGGAACTTTCCCCGGGGCTGGAAGATCTCGTAACCCTCCGGGGTTTCCCCAACCTTCGTCTTGATGTCCAACAAACCTTCCCGTACCTTTACGTTGGCCTCGTTGGTGTGGACCGAAAGGAAGTATGTCTCTGGAGGCATCTTGCGGGCCTGTTGCAGGATCGTTTTCCCGTTCCACATCTTGGATTGCACTATTTCGATGATCCCATGACCGAATACGCGAAACTCTGCCCGAGGCACGATCTTGGCCGCTTCCTCCGGGGAAAGGGCCTTATTCTTGGCATATACATCTGCCATAGCATCCTCCTGTGTTTCACTCTTTTTCTATCCAGTTACATTTATACCACTTCTTCTTTATGGGAATCCAATAAAAAGAATTTAAGGGATCGATAAAAAACTTTATCGTAAGGAGGGAGCTGTTTTTCTTGACAGATAGGGTTTCCCCTACGGAAAATAACATCGTTCGAAGGAGGTAGCGCGATGGAACCTTTACAGATAGATTTCGGACGCATCCCGAAGGCCCGGAAGGTATACGTGGTGATGGGGAACGAAGCAGCCGATCTGGATTCGATGGCTTCCGCGGTGCTCTATGGATTTTTGAAGAGCAACGTGGATCAAGATCCTTCCCATCTCTATCTTCCCTTTGCACCTATCCCTAAAGAAGACTTCAAGCTCCGTACCGAGGCGGTGTACCTGTTCAAGGAGGCGGGGGTGGGACAGGAATCCCTCGCTTTTCAAGGAGAGATCGATCTGCAGCATCTCCACCAGCAAGGCCGGTTGGCCCTGATCCTGATGGATCACAACAAACTTGGGAAGGAATTTGTAGCCTATGAGGGGGTGGTGGAGGAGATCATCGATCATCACAAGGATGAAGGAACCTATCCTCAGGCCCGGGTAAGAAAAATAGAACCGGTGGGATCCACCTGTACCCTGGTAGCCGAGGAATTCTTCCGCCTGGCGCCGAAACTCCTTTCCCGTCGGGAGGCTCTCCTCCTGCTGGGGACGATCCTTCTGGATACGGTGAATCTGGATCCCAAAGCCGGAAGGGTCACTCCCAAAGATAAGGAAGTGGCCGGAAAACTCGAACCTTTCGTCAATCTCAATCCGAATACCCTGTTCGAGACACTCCAGCGGGAAAAGTTCAATGTGGATGCTCTTCAAACGGCGGATCTTCTGCGGAAAGACTACAAGGAATACACAGCAGGAAAGGTCCGGTACGGGATGAGTACGGTCCTCATCTCGTTGGAATCCTGGAAAAAGAAAGATCCCCATCTCCAGAAAGAACTGGAAAAGTATCGTAAGGCGAGAAATCTGAACCTGCTGGTGGTAATGATCGCGTACACGGAGCCCAAGTTCCAGCGGGAACTGGTGGTGGTGTCCGAATCGTCCAACCTCACCACATCCCTTGTGGAGTACCTGAACACCAGGGGAGCCCAGCTCACCTCCTTAGGGTTCCCAGGAGGGTATACGCAGGGGAATGCGGAGTATTCCCGAAAAAAACTCCAGCCCCTAGTGCAGGAATTCCTTGCTGCGACTTTTGGTTAGCACGAACTGGCAAAAGGCGGAGGATGGCAAGGGAGCGGTGGACTTTCGTTGCACCATGTAGAAGTACCGCTTCACATCGAACCCGGAAAGGGAACGTTCGGCCAGGAGCCCGGAAGCCACTTCCTCTCGAACGGTGATCCGGCACACGATGGAGCCCCCTATCCCCTGGATGACCATCCGTTTGATGGCTTCGATGTTGTTCACTTCGAACCTGATGTGGGGAGAAAACCCTAGTTCGCGAAATCGAGCGTCCAGACTCTTGCGGGTTACGGTGTTGCGGGAGGGAAGGATCAGAGGAAGCTGCGCCAGATCGGAGATCTGGATCGTTTCCCTTTCCAGCAACGGGTGCCTGGGAGGAAGGATCAGCACATGACTGTCGAAGAACAGGAGGAATGCCTCCAGGGCACTCTTCAGAGGGTAGGGTTTACGTCTGCCGAGAAAGCCGAGATCGATCTGCTGGTCGAAGAGCATCCGTTCTACCTCGTACGCGTTCTGGATGTCGAGGGAAAAGGAAAACTCCCCTTCTACTTCAAGGTATGCGGAAATCAGGTGAGGAAGTATGTACATCCCTGGGATAAGGCTGGCTCCAATCCGTAGCTTTCCTTTACCCTGATCGGTCAAATGATGGAGGGCAAGTTTGCAGGAATCGAAATCTTTTAGTAAACGTTCCGCATGAGGTAGAAACGCATTGCCTGCCTCGGTGAGCCGTAAGGATCTACCCACCCGTTCGAAGAGTTTGGTGTGGAGTTCATGCTCCAGTTCGCGGATCTGGGCACTGATGGCGGGTTGGGTGTAGTGGAGGTGCTTGGCGGCTTCACTGATGCTACTGAGGGTGGCAACTGTGTAAAAAGCCCGTACCTTAATGAGATCCATAGTTGCCTCTGGCCTCGAAACTAGCGATATTTGTACATAAGCTTTCTATATATGGAGGAATATATATGACCGCTAACATGGGAACTGTCGATCGGATCATTCGGATCATCCTGGCCATCCTGTTCGTGCTGCTCATCGTGACAGGGGCTGTCCAGGGAGTGGTAGCCACCATTCTAGGCATACTGGCAGTCGTATTCGTCCTGACCAGTATCATTCGATTCTGCCCTGCCTACGTGCCTTTCCATATTAACACGGATAAGAAGAAGACGTAAGGCTAATCATTCTGTGTGGGTTTTATCCTGCCTGCGGAGGCGGGCGTGGGATATAGAATACTTTGGAGGAACGGGAAGCTTCATCTTGCGGGTAGAAAATCGATAAATTGGGTACGTACGATCTTCTCGGGAACTACCCAACTCCCAGAGGCATCCCTTTGAAAAGGGATGCTTTTTTTGGGAGTAGAATCAAGGATAACTTCGGCCGTCCGTGCATCGATCCTATGTACGGTATATTTCTTTGCAGAGAGCACCAATGCCTGTAACCCCTGGAACGCTTTTCCAGAAGGATCCTCTTTTAGATGGGGAACGATCGTAAATACGGCTTCCTTGTCCTCTGCCTGGACAGCAGCTACCAATCTGTCATACGCACTAGCGACTTCTTTTTCAACTGTTCGATTGCCGCAGGAAATAATTCCCCCACCGAGAAAAATGAAGAATGAAAAACGAAGAAGATTCTTCAGACGTCTACTTCGAGTACTTGACAATGGTACCCTTGATCCTTGCGGTAGCGGGAGCATAGATTCCAAATGTAATTCCGTTCAAGAGCAGGTCGATGAAGCTAGCTTCGTATTCGATGGTAATGTTTACCGCGGCATCCCCCGTGTATTTCTGGATTTCCCGCTGGATTGTATCGTAGATTTTTGTATCCATCGCATCGGCAGTGATATTGAGAAGATTCGCCCCTCCGGAAAAGCCTAAAAACTCATGAACCTTCACGGTTACATCAAAGGTACCCACCGAAGTATAACTGGGTATGGTTTTAGTCACCTGGGCACCCGAGAACTGAAAGGTGGTACAGGAAACGGCGGAAATCGCTAAAAGTACGATCAACACCTTCAACATGCATCTATTCATGCTATCCTCCTTTGAAATCAATAGGCAATATTGTGTATTCTATTATATGGATGATGTCAAGCTTGGGTAGAGAAAGAGGGTAGCCTATGACGTTCCTGCACGTGGCGGATCTCCATGTATCGGCAAAAGAGAAGGAGTATTCCCTCGAGGTATGGGGGGAAATCCTCGAGATCGCGAAAGAGGAACAGTGCGGATGGATCCTAGTCTGTGGGGATTTATTCGACAGTTGGGAGGATTTGACGCAGTTGCGGGAGGAGGTACGGAAAATGACCCGCCCGTATGTTTCCCATTTTAAGATCTTTTTCCTCCCCGGGAATCATGAGATACGAAAGCTCCCCCAGGCTATCGATCTATTGAAAAAGCTGGATCTGGGGGAGATACAGGTGTTGGCCGATTCTCCCTATTCCTTGCAGTCGATTGGTTCCGCTGTGGAACTCCTGGCCGTACCCTTTTCCCAGGGTCCCCTGTCAGTGGAGGACTGGAGGGTACCGCCGAAGAAAGCAAGATATCGTTTCCTTGCTGCCCACGGGATGGTCCCCGGAGTGGTGTATCAGGGAGAAGGAGAGGAAGAGGTGGGAGCGTTGGATCTAGCTGCCTTCCAACGGTTCGACATCGATTCCGCTGCCCTGGGGCACCTGCACATGCCCCTAGAAGAACAAAAGGGGCCCGTTCCCTTCGTGTACCCTGGCTCCGCGCGGGTATGGAGGGCAGGGGAGGAGGGGCCGAGGAGTGTGGTGATCTGGGAATTGGAGTCTCAGGAAGCCGCCCCCCTGGTATCGAGGGCGGAGACACCAAGGAGCAAGGCTCACGGGGTGAAGTTCCGCAGGCGAGTGCTGGAAAAAGCGGGCAGGTTCCTTTCTCTCGAAGTGGAGGTGGCGTTGGATGGGAACCTCCAGGAGCCGCGGGTTAAAGAGGATGTGGGAACGGCCGATTGGATACAGCTTGAACTGGTGGGGATCACGGAGGATGAACGGAAGACCAAAGAGCAGGCGGAGAAGTATAGGGCCCAACTTGGGAAACGGGTGCGAAGGGTAACGGTGGATACTTCGAAGCTGGAATGGATCGAAGGCCTTTCTAGCCACCCCCTGGCCCAACGGTTCCTTTCGGTATGGGGGGGACAGTACAGGGAAGCGATGGGGCAGGAGAAGGAAATCCTGCGATACGCCCGACTCCATGGGTTACGAGCCATCAAGGAACTTCGAGGGGGACGTGCATGATCAAGAAGATCCTGTTGGAGTCTTTTGGGAAGTTTCGGAACTACCAGATACCCTGCGCGCCGGTAACCGTGATCGAAGGAGCTAACGAGTCGGGAAAAACCACCATCTTCGATGCCCTGCTGGAAGGATTGTGTAAGCCCAAGGGGTCTACCGAGGCGGGAAAACTCCTCAAAGCGAGGTACGGAGAAACTAGATCCGTTACCCTCGAGTTCGATGGAGATCCCCTACAGCTTTCCTCGGTCGATTTCCTGAACCTCTTTGCGGTGCGCGCAGGGGATCTATCGGTGGAAGTATCGAAGGATTCCGAATGGATAACCCGGGTGAAGGCCCAGCTGTTCAGCGGGGGAATCGATCCTCTGGCCGTAGCAGAGGAGTTGACCCGGCAGTGTGTAAGTAAGGCTAAGGGAACGTTGCATGCGGAACTACGGGAACTGGCGGACAGTGTCTATGCCCTGGAGGCGCGCTTACAGGAGTTACAGCAAAAGCGAGAGGTCGCCCTAAGGGAAGAACGGGAATCGGCCCACTCCGAAGAGGAACTGGAAAGGGTACGATCTGAACTGGAGAATCTGCGAAAGGAAGAAGAAAAGTTATCCAAATCTTTCGACCAGCAGAAACTCCACCGCGCGCAGAAAGAGCTATACCAGCTCCAGGAAGCCCTCGTCTCGGAAAAGAAGCTGAAACAGGAACTGGAAGAGATGCCTTCCTATACGGAAGAGGAACTGAAAACCCTGCAAACCCTGGAAGGAAAGCTCAAGGACCTGGAGGGACAACTCCAGAAACTACGCACCCTGGATGAAGAGGCGAGGCGCGAGCTACAGAAACTCGAGCCAGAGATAGAGCAGGTTGCATCTCAATCCCGAAAGCTCCAGCAGATTCGAGACTTCGGGGTTTCCCTCAAAACCCGACTGCCGGATCGGTCGTCTCTCATCGACCGTAAGGTCAGCTATACCTTCCGACCGGTGTTTCTTATCCTTGCAGGGGTAGTACTCTTTCTAGGTGTGGGAGGGGCGTGGATTTTTCCGAGGGACCTGTGGATCATCCCCCTGGTGGGGGGAATTATTGGCGCGGCTTTACTGGCATTCCAGGGGATTCGCCGTGAAACCAAAGAGGATGATACGAGGTTTCGAAGAGCCCTTGCGGGAATCTGTGAGGAGTGGGTAAAGGAGGGCGGGGAGCCCATCCTCGAGGCGAGCTGGGAAGGGTTTATGACTACCCTGGCCCGGACCGAGGAGAGGCTAAAGAACTCCCGGACCCGCCTGGAAGAGCTCCATGCCGCAGAGGGAGAGGCCCGAAAACGGATCGATACGCTAGGGGGGGAACTGCAGAAGTGCAGGCATGAGCGGGATGAACTGATCCATGCTCTGAAGATCAGGTACGACCGAACGAAGGTTCATGACAGTGCCCAGTACGCCGCACAGATGGAAAGGCGGCGGGAGAAAGAGGAAACTTTGCAAAAGCTGGATCGGTTTGTGCAGGAAGCCTGCCGGAGGTACGGGCGATCTTCCCGTGAAGGGCTAGCGGCATTCTTACAGGCAGAGATCGAGCGCATCCAGCGGCAGATCACCGAACCCGAGGCGCCGGAAAGCGAAGTGATCCGTCTTCAGAATCTATTACAACAATGCCGGGAGCGAAAAGTTGGTCTAGAACAGGAGGAAAAGAGGCTTCTCCAAATCGTTCACCGGAAGAAAGGGGAAGTTTCTGGAGCCTATCGGGATCTACCGGAACAGATCGTGACGACCGAACGGGAACTCGCCCGGCTGAAAGCACTCCTTAAGGAGAAAGAGTTCTCCCTTAAGGGTGCGGAACGGGCCGCGAGTCTATTTCGTTCCCTTGCTGAGGATAACAATTCCCTTCTCGCTTCTCTATCGGAGGAAATCGCGGAAGCTTTTTCCCGAATCGCACCGGTAAAACCAATCGTCCGTGTACCACGCGCCACCGGAGAAGGGAAAGGTCTTTACAATGGCCTCCGCGCAGTGAACCTTCGAGCTTTTTCCTTGCGGGAGGCAGAGGTGATGGATGCGGAGGGAGAGTTGCGGCCCCTGGGCACGAAGGAGAGAAAGGAGACAAAGGAGGGGTTGTTCCTTTCCACGGGCACCCGGGATGCCTTTCTCCTCGCCTGCCGACTTACCCTGGCCCGAAAGGCCTTCCAGGGTGATAGGGAAGCTATCCTCGTGATGGACGAACCTTTCCTCACATTGGACACGGAACGAGTAGCCCGTGCTTTAGAAGTGCTACAGGAGTTTCAACAGAATACGGGTTGGCAGATCTTTCTCTTTACGAAGGATGCAGAGTTGGCAGAAAAGGCAGAAGCCCAGTTTGGACAAATGGCTCATCGGGTGCGCCTTCCGTGATGGAGACTCTCCGGCAGTTGACGGTTTAATCTATCTGGTCTAGGGATTATTTTGCAGGAAGGTCTCCACCTCTTCCTGGGTAGGCTGCTTTTCCAGGGGGCCCTGTCCGGTGCACACGAGAGCGGCCACGGCGGCAGCGTACCGACTGGCTGCCTTGAGAGGGGCTTTATGAAGGAAGGCCTGAAGGAATCCCGCATCGAAGGCATCCCCTGCTCCCACGGTGTCCACCACGGGAACCGGAAACGAAGGTACGAGGAATTCTTCTTCAGGGCTTTGTACATACGCCCCCCGAGCACCGAGTTTGATCAGGTAATACCTAGGGCCAGATAACCGCGCGGGCAGATCCTTTGGGTTCTTCCCCCATCCGAGGAACTCCATCTCTTCGTCAGTGGTGGCAAGGATATCCACGTAGGAAGGGATGATACCTTCGAAGCATTGGCGGGCTTCATCCTTATCCCAGAGGGCAGGTCGGAAGTTGGTATCGAAGGATACGAGGGCTCCGTATTCCCGTGCAGCTTTCATAAGGGCGAGGCCGAACTCTCGAGCTTGCGTACTGATAGCCAGGCTGATTCCGCTCAGATGGAGAATCTTCACCGAGGACAGCGTGGAAAGGGCAAATCCTCTAGGATCGATGTGGGCGGCAGCGGAATCCTTCCGGTAGTAGGTAAGTACATGCTTCCCGTTTTGGAAGGAAACGAAGTAGAGCCCTGTGGGGTGTTGGGAATCCTTCTGTACGAAATCGGTACGAATCCCTGAAGATTTCCAGAGGGATAGGAACCCTTCTCCGAAGGGATCCTCTCCCACCCGGGTGAGGTACGCGCAGGAAAGGCCCAGCTTCGAGGCTGCCAGCACCACGTTGGAGGTATCCCCGCCCCAGGTAGCCATCCAGGGAACCTTGTAGGGGATGGTATAGGGGGCCTCCTTATCCTCCCCCTTCCCCGCATCCGCCTCCATCGGGTAGAACCCCGCAAGGGGTTCCCCATAGGAAAGGATATCGATCGGCCTATCCGGTGCGAATCCAGCCATGACAGGTATGACCTATTTCCGCTTTCGCTGGATCAGGAGCTTCACGGGTTCGTAGAGGAAAATCAGGATCAGGAGGAAGGCGAAAAAGGCCGAAATGGGGCGGTTGAAGAATGGCCAGAAGTTCCCGCTGGTTTTTACCAGACCAATTCGGAGGTTCTCTTCGATCATGGGCCCTAAAATTAATCCCAGGATGAAGGGGGGTAGAGGGATGGTAACCCGCTCCATCAGGTATCCCAGGATACCGAAGATCAGTACCAGCCCCACATCGAAGGTACTGCTCCGCAGGGCATAGGCCCCGATGATGGAGAAGATCGTGATGCCTGCCAGAACCACATTGCGGGGAAACTTGAAAAACCAGGTAAAGGCCCGAATCCCCAGGTATCCCAGTACGAGGAGGAAAAACTGGGAAATCACAGCCACCGTAAAAATCTGGTTCACCAGGTCCCGGCTTCCCTGAAATACCAGGGGACCCGGCTTCAAACCGTACATCATCATGGCTCCCAGCACGATGGCCGTGATGGAGTCCCCTGGAATGCCGAACACTAAGGCAGGGATCCAGGTTCCCCCCAACGCGGCATTGTTTGCCGTGGTGGGCGCTATCACCCCCTCCTCCGAGCCAGTCCCGAACTTTTCCGGTGTTTTCGAGGTCTTTTTGGCCATTCCGTAAGCCACCCAGGCCGCAATATCCGCTCCCGCGCCCGGTAGGGCCCCGATGAGGGTCCCGATCACGGAGGATTGCAGGATGAGGCGTTTGTTCCTTCCCATGATCTTCCCTCCGGAACGGAAATCGGCATTTACGTTACTGATGATGGCAGCATCCCCCAGTTGATCGTGAGAGGTTACCGAGATCGACCGAAGAACCTCTGAAATGCCGAACAACCCGATCATTACGGGGATGAAGTTGATTCCGCTCATCAGGTACGTGTGTCCAAAGGAAAACCGCGGGTAGCCGGTGGATATGTCTAACCCAATGGTGGAGAGGATTAGCCCGCCGGTCATGGAGATCAACCCTTTCATGGTGGACCCCTTGGTGATTACCGCGCTCATCGAAAGACCCAGGAGGGCAAGCCAGAAGTACTCGAAATGGGTGAACTGGAGGGCGAAGGTGGCCAGAATTGGAGAGATGGTGATGAGGATCAGTACGCCAATGGTTCCCCCAAGGGTACTGCAGCTCAGATCCAGGGCAATGGCCAGGGGCCCTTTGCCCTGCTTGTTCATCTCGTATCCGTCCAGGACTGCGGCCCCCGAGGCCGGTGTACCGGGAACCCGGAGGAAGGTGGCCGGAATATCTCCCGCGAAGATGGCCGTAAAGCTTACCCCCAGGATCATCGCTAGGCCTACAATGGGTGGGGTATGGAAGGTGAGGGGGACGATCAAGGCAACTGCCATGGTGGCGGTTAAACCCGGCATGGCTCCCACGAAAATTCCCAGTACCATGGCTAAAAGCCAGGGAACGAGGATTTCTATCCTAAATACACTCAGTATGGCGTCCATATCATAACCCCAGGTACGCAAGGATTCCGGAAGGTAGGCTTATGGTAAACAACCATCCAAAAAGGAAATAGATCACGGCTGTAAAGAAGGTAGCGTAGAGGAGCGTCTGAAGACGGCTTACCCCCAGCCGAAGGAGAAAAAGCACTAAAAAGAGAAAAGTGGTTACTAGGAACCCTAATGTATCGAATAGGAGGATGAACCCGACGATGAACAAAAGAATTAGGTAAGCGGTACGGGTTTCCTTTTTCTTGAAGAGGTTCTTGAAGGTTGCGAGGGTGATGGGTGAATAGGCACTAGCCTTCAGGGTTCCGTACCAGAGCTGGTATATTCCACAGATAATGAATGTGAAGGATAGTAGATCGGGGAAGAATGCAGGGCCGGTAAGGCCGATGTTCGCTTTCCCTTTGGGGAAGGAGGGTGTGATGCTCAGGATAGTGGCCGAAACCGCGAGACACACCAGGCCGATGATGTGTTCCTGGTTCAAACGGAAGGATTTCTTCGTCACGGGGAAGCCTCCTCGGTAAAAGGAGAGCCCCGAGGAGTGTCGGGGCTCTCATAACCAATAGAATCGGAAAGTTCCTACTTTTTCAAGTACCCTGCCGTTTCCATCACAGCCTTCAGTGCCTTGTATTGGTTGATCATGAAATCGCCGAACTCCTGACCTACCCGGACTTTGATCCCGAACCCAGCCTTGTTCATGAAATCCTTGAACTCCTGGGTATCGGTGATTTCCTTCAACGCCTGCCGAAGAGTGTTTA
>Ga0308412_1001731_pt1 | contig 11874 bp, 9 predicted proteins | sample HotsprottomLayer_FD_202357 | JGI IMG/M metagenome (GOLD analysis project Ga0308412, IMG submission 202357) | Hot spring phototrophic mat microbial communities from Octopus Spring, Yellowstone National Park, Wyoming, United States -... | ecosystem: Environmental > Aquatic > Thermal springs > Hot...
GAGAGAGAAAAACTTCGCAAATCCTTTTTCTTTCTCCTTCCAAAAATCGATTTTCGAAAATTCCTACTTCTTTCTCCTTTTCCACCCCTTCTCTGACCGCTTCATTCCTGGTTTCCTTCTCCGGGGAATTTCTCGTTTTTCGCAAATCTCCCTCCAGGAAAAGTCAGAAAGGGGGATTTGCGAAAAAATCTCCTTCGCAAAAGCTCCTCCGAAAAACTATCGATACCCCAGAAACCGGGTTACGACGTACTTTCCTCAGAATTCCCTCCTTTTTCGCAAATTGCAGAAAGGGCTTCAGAAGAGGCCTCAGGGCTTACGAGAACTCAGGATGCGGAACCTTCCATAACCAAGACTCCCCTTTGCCCCTAAACCCTCCTTTTCAAGAGCTTCTTTCAGCCAACCGCACGCAGTATCGAGAAGGTCCATAACATCGAAGGGTTCCGAGTCCCTGCTCAGGAGGAAAAACAGAAACTCTGTTCCACTATCGACGGTGAGAAAAGGGATGGGAACGGGAGAAAGCCAGTCCCCCGGAATCTCCGGGTTATTTTCATCCTCGTAGTACTTTGCATAGTGGGGATTCATGATATCGAGTTCGCATCTGAGGTTACGGACAGGGTAGGCGTCAAGGAAGATGACCCCTCCTTCGTGCTCCTGAGTTCCAAATACTGCAACCGCTTTTTTAAACTCCTCTTGAGTTTCTTCGCCGATTTCCCACCTTTCCCGCTCCTCCAGCACACCCCTTTCGAGGGAACTCACAAGATACTCCAGGATGTCATCCCACTCCACACCACGGTTTTTCTGCCATACCTCTTCTCCCATCCGCCACACCGCCCATTGCCTTGTGACGCCCTTGACAGCGCTCCCGGGAATATAAGGAATTCCATACACGTGATGGAAAACCATCGAAGTCTCCTCAGGGTGAACTCCTCCAAGCCCAACCACCAGTCTGGAAACAGTTTCTGCCGGTACTTCACAACTCTTATACCCCACTTCTCCGAGTCCCCCAACAAGGTCTCTCACCCTCTTTTCCAGATGCCCGAGAATGTCGCCCCTCAGCACATGCTCCAGCTCTCTCTGAACAATTCCCAGATGCTTCGCTTTGTTTCCCTTCTCTTCGCTCACAGGGATAAACTTTGAGAAAATCAGGGCCACATTTTTTGGGAACGTGTCACGAAACCGAAAACCCTCCTCGTCAAAGAGTCCTCTTAAAATCTCCTGGGTATCCGAAGGGTTCAAGAAAGCCACCGCCCGCTGACCTCTTCTCTGCTGATCTGTGGGTCTCATATTCACTCACCCTCTATGAGTGCTTCGGCAAATCTCCCCAACCAGCTCAGGAACGCCAGGGCTTCGTTCGTCACCTGCCGGTAGTCCTGGGAGTCAAGAGAAATAACCCACTCGCAGAGGTCCCTCCCCTCTGGCATTCTTATCGAAGGACATCGCTCTGAAAAGTAAATACTGAGCTGCCTGTAGACCAGATCATAGACATTCTTCTCTTTCCCCTCCTTCTGTCTCTTTGAGGCAATGAAGGCCAGCGTCTGGCCCAGACCGTTGACGAGCACCATGGAAGGAAGCTTCCTGACCCTCGACCTGTAATCTCCGTCCCTGTATCTCTTCCCATCGATTTCTTTACCAGCAGCTATATCTCTTCCCTCTTTGGCACATCTGAAAGCATATTCCGCTCTTCCGGCCTCAAGCTTTCTCACGCTCATCTCCACGAATCTCTCCCTCCTTGTAGAGCACCAGCCTCACAAAACCCTTTCCAACCGTTTGATTCCCACCGACCTGGATGAAACGGGGGAGATTTTTGCCAAAAAACTGGGCCATCTCCTGAGCCTTCATCCCCCCAGCTTCCTGGGCACTATCCGCAACCCTTGCCTTGGTAAACGCCGCCACGGCGTACATAATGGTGTCCTGGGGGAGATACTCCTCCGTCCACAAACCGCCCTTTTGCACCGTCCCTTTAACCGAGTCAATCTTCGTTCGCGTCACAACCTCGGTGGAGGTCCTGACAAATTCACCGAAATCCCCGTCAGGCAAAACGACAAGGCTTCTGGATAGCTTCTCCTTCCAGAAAGCATAAGAGGAATCCCCGAAAACAGCGTTGGCGAAAAGATTCGCCATCTTGCTCGTGCCTGCATGCTCTCGAACTTCGAAAGCAAACTCTTCAAGGATAACCTTCGACGAAACAAAGAGCTCTGATTTTTCGGGTACCGTCCCTACCAGGGACGAAAAGCTACTGATTTCGTTCAGAAACGGGAATGATATCGCAAACGCAAGAATGTCTCTTTTGAACCGCTCAAGCACCATGGGACAGGTGACCCAGGCAAAGACTCCTTTCAGGGATTTCACCGGGAAAAACAGGAGCCTCGCATCGGTGAGAATCATGGCACCTGCGTGCTCTGCGCTCTCCTCAGGGCCAAAGAGAAGCGAAATCTTTGTCCTGTAATCACCGTCGTTTTTTCTCGACTCAAAACTCTCTCGAATACACCCCTTGAGGCTTGACCCCTCAATCTTCGGGTACCCCGTGTGCCTCTCCCTCTGAATCGGGAGGTCCACTACCCCGATTTCACTCCCACTCCCGGGATGAAGCGGAGACTCTGCAACAAGAAAAAGCAACCTCGACACTTCAAACATGCATGACACCCCTCTCGAAAGTTTTCCTGTCAATCCTGTAGGTCAGGTTACACTCCGGCAGGTGCTTACCGAGCCTTTTAAACCTCTCCACATACTCACTGGCTCCACCGGCGTTGTGGACCTCGTCACCGATGGCTATGTCCGCCACCCGGATAACTTCCTCCACATTGTTGTATTTCCCACTCCTTTCCTCAACCTGGTACAGTACCCTCACCTGCAGACCGTCCTGTGTGTGCTTGAAGACCTGGTAACCCTGGGGTAGCTGGATGGTCAGGGAGTGGTGCAGATCCGGGTGGTTAGGGTTTTCACGGTACCGCTTCTTCAGCTCAAGGAGAGTCCTGTCCACAATATCCCTGTTTTTTTCCGCCTGTTTTGCGACGCTTTCGGAGACACAAAAAATCTCAAATCTTTCCCGATACTTCCCCCAGAGAACCTCCCCCAGGGGATTCAGAGCCACCAGGTTGTCGACCTCCTCGAGGAGCGAGGCAATATCCGGGTTCACCTCCTCCTTTCTCACCTCCATTAACCCCTCCCTCTCCAGCCTGAAGAAAAACTCCTCGTAATTCTCAAAAACCTCCCAGTCCACGCTGAGAGGGCAAGAGGGGATCCTGATGAGTGTCTCGGCGTCTTCAAAGATATAGTAGACGGGACACCTGTTGACCTGCCCCAGCATGGAGAGGTAAGGAATGGTTGACTTGAAACCACCAGTAATGTTGATAACCACGTTCCCCCAGTACCCCTCACCAACCCGGTAAATTTCCCTGATGAGGTTCCTCACGCCCATGATGAACCTTTTCCTATCGGCAACCTGAAGGTCCCTAACGACTACCGGTGGCCGTAGAGTTATACCCTCTAAGGGTTTCGCTTCTTTCAGCTTCTCCCACAGGATTTCTCCGGCAAGTCTGCCCAGAATGGTGTCGGAGCACAGGAGGTACACTTCCAGGTCGTCTTTGAGCTCTGACTGAAGCTTGATAAGACTCTTGACCTCCGCGCAGGTATCTTCTTCCCTGGAAAGCCTGAACTTTCTTTCCAGCCAACCTATAACGGCGTCCTTAACCCTTTTGACCCGTTCTTCCTCCCCTTCATAACTTCCACCGGCAGAGCCCAGATCCCCCAGTGCTTTGTAGTGGGTTTCCATTCCCTTCACTTCAGCCACACAGTTCTCCAGGAGGGAAATCCCCACGGTGGTGATGACCTTCTTCATCGCCCCTACACTCTCCCCACAAGACTTAACCCAAATCCCTCCTCCGGATCGATGTCTGAGATGTTCTGGAAATGAAAGGTCCGTATCACCTCATCCCATCTGCCGCCAAGAAGCCGGAAGTAGTACACCGAACCTGCCGGTACCGCTCTGCGGACCTCCTTAGGGGTACTCCTGGACATATCCCATCCTCCAACAGGGAGAGGTTTGCCAACCGCCGCCCCCAGAAGCTGGAGCTCTAACCCTTCCTTCTTTCCCCTGAAATCGTCGCCTATCCACTCAGGAAGGTATCCTCTCCTGAATATCGCCGGGGTAACCAGGTAGACCTTGAAGATTTCGGAATCCTGACATTCTCCCGAATTCCAAAAAGACCCGAGTCTTTCCCTCAGGTTCCCTTGCACGCTTTCCAGAAAAACCACCTTCCCCTCTCCTCCAAGCCGCAGGATACCTCTTTTTGGAAAATCCTGAACCCCCTCAACCTCAAGGAGCAACGCCACACCTTCCTCCAGCCTCACCATAGGTATCCTGTAAAGATAGCCTTCTCTGGCGGTGAGGGTCTGCCGGTCCCTGGCGATGCCAATCCTGGGCTCCTCCCTGAAGAGTTCCCTACCATCCCTGAGTTCAAGGTCTTTGACACCGGTGCCACCTTGCAGGTACGTTCGGAGTGAACATTCCTCGAGCCACCCCTCCGCTTCCTCGGCTATTCCCTCTCCTCTATACACCAGCGTACACTCCGTCCCCCAGTCAGAAACGAAGACCTCCCGTTTCAGCTCCTGGAGAGCCAGCGGAACGAGTTCTTTCTTCCCCCCTTTCAAAACCACCAGGTCCCGGGGGACGGGGAAGTACAGGTTCTCCTCCCGGGAGAGCAGAGGACCACGAATGACCATTTTCCCTTTCTTCTCGGGGGTTCCAAGGTCCTCCTCGTACTTTCCCCCGTAGAATTCCTCCAGAGTCCCCCTTTGAAAAATCAGGAAGGTCCTGAGGGCACCGTACAGAGTTCTCGGGAGGGGAGGAAAGAGACAGTCTGCCCAGCTCTCGCTCCCCATGGTAAAGGGTCGCCCCGTCCGAAAAAACAGCGTATCAGAAGGCGTTAGCCTGACAACCACTCACTCACCCTCCTTGACGGTGAAAACCACAATGGCCAGGAAGTTCACAAAGGTATCGATATTCTCCTCGAGATCCCAGAAGAGAGGATTCAGTATCCCAAAGACTTCGTCAACGAACCCTTCCTTCTCCTGTTCCTGCGTTCCCGGAGGGAATTCGCAAGACCTTCTGAGAAGCCTCTTCAACAGAGACTCAAAGAGTTCTTGGCTCAGCATAAGGGTACCATTCTTTTCCTTCAGACGAGAGAATTCAGCGGCAACCTTTTGAACAAAGCGGGTCGAGAGCACTCCCTTGCCGTTTCCTCGAAACACTGTTTGCAGTTTCTCCAGAGCCTCCATAACATCGGGGACTCCTTGCCCCCTCCAATGGGCTTTTGCCACCCTCTCTTCTCCGGAGCGCCTCATGAAACAGATGGCAAAGGCGTTCTTCCCCTGAAGACCCTTCGCCTGTCTCTCCATTGCAAAGGCCTTCCGGATGACAAGCTGGAGAGGGGTTTTGTAGTGAGCAATGACCACCCCCATGGACCCCGTGGCTTTTGGACCCATGGTGAGGAGGTATCTGCCATCCTTCTCCACAAATCCTGAAGTGTTATCCCGGTCGACCTCAATTCTGCCGTCCTTAACCCTGATATGTCCGGAGAAGGCAGCCCGCAGCTTCCGCATGATCCTGAAAAGGTCCGTCAGAGGAACGAAGGCCAGAACGTCGTCTCCTCCGGAATAGACTAGCTTCCCAAAGTGTTCCTCTTCGACAATCTTTCCCACGAATTCGAGCGCAAAGTTTTTCAGCGCGCGGGATATCGAGACGTGCACCATTGGGGTGAGCAGTCCTCTGGTGAAGCCATCGGCATTTCGGGGGAAATTCTCTCGAATCCAGTCCTTCAAGGGCTCAGGGAACCCCTCCCAGATTCCAGGAGCGTAGGTTGACTCAATGCTTGGAAGGAGAGCCCCGGAAAGCCACCTTCCCATGTCGTCCCCGTCAAAGGTGATGACGGCATAGTAGGAACTGGGTCTGGTCGTTTCGTAAAGGGTTTTCAGCGCTTCTCTCAGGGTCTTCAGACGTTCTTCGTCTACCGATATCCCGAGCTCCTTTTCAATATATGCTTTCCGCAGGTTCTCCTCATAAAACCACTCTCCCTCAAGGTTTTCCAGACCCCGAAAGTCCGCCTTGAGTTTAGGAAGAGGCTCAACCTCCTGAAAAGCCTCTCCAAAAAGGTCCTTTGCCTTTTTGAGATACTCTTGCAGTTCCTTCCGCTTCTGGGACAGCACCTGCCTTTTAAAATCGGCACAGGCAACCTCGGCCGTTGAGGGGAAGGCAAGTTTGTCAAAAACCGATCCGCTCACGCTCCCCCTCAAGTACACCTCGAAGGCGCGCTTCACAAAACACACAGCACAAAGACCCTCTCCGTCGGCAAGAAACTTCAAAGAGACTCTCTTCCAGTCAGTAAGGTCAAGGAGAGGGACATCGTAGCGGGTAAACTTCCCCTTGTTCCGGCTCTCACGGAAGAAAACGACGTCCCTTTCGCCACAGACGGAACACTTTCTCCCCTTCTCCAGGACCTCTGGCTGAGTAAATTCTCTCAGATTCTTTCTCGCCCCCATAGACCGCTCAAGGGCGGAATACAGGAGTTCGTATGGAAGGCCTCCTATGCCTCCGGCAATTTTCCTGTAAGGTTCAAAGTTTTCAAATAAGGATTCAAACTCATCTACCCCCACCACATCTTTCCCGTCAGACCTCCAGGGGATAGCTACCCAGTGGAAGTAAGGAAATTCCTGAAGCTGAGAATTCAGCTTTTTCTTGACATCGGAGCCAGGCTGGATGGCAAATGCTTTGAGGATTGCCGAAGCGGCATCCTTCCAGGATTTCCTTACCTTCTCTACAAGGAGCTTTGCGAGTTCCTTGATCTTGTCACTCTCGACCGTGGGGATGATGGCCACAAAACGGTTAGGAATGGTTGGAACGAGAAGCGTCGAATCCCTGAAAGACTCCACCGTTACTCCCTTCTTCCGCAGGAACCAGTCCATGAGGGGTTGCCGGTGGAGATCCGGATAGACTATCGAAACAGGCCCATAACGGTCAATGACCCCCTCAATAGCCATAAACGTCAAATAGGAGAGGATGTAGCTTCCGAGATAGAAGTCCTGGGTTTTTCTTGCCTGGGCGATAAAGGATTGCACCGGTCCTATACTAAAAAGGAGCAGAGAACAGTTGTTCTCCAGAGCGCTCAGTATCCTGAGCCTTTCCCATACAGCATGGTTTGGCGCCCTTGTATCGGCAGGGAAAAGCGGGAGGTATTTTTCCCAGGTTGTACCCGGAGATTTCTCCGCGATGACCTCCTCGAGGTTCCTCCAGAGGTAAAGAAATTCCTGTTCCTCGCTGAGCCCTTTGAACCTCTCGCCAAGCTCCTCGTAGGCATCCTCAAATATCTTCAAAATCTTGTCTTTCTCCTCATCAATATGGACTTCGAGTCTTCCTCCACTCAGCGGGTGCCTGAGTTCCCCGAAAGGCGATGGACGAATTTCCGGAGGGAAAGGAGTCTCTTCCACAGGAGGAATCCATGCTTCCCCCTCCCGAACACCCAGGAGCTCCCTGTAGTGCTTCGCCCTTTCCATATACCCCTCAGGGTCAATACACCTGTCAACAGGTTCGTAGAGGAAGGCGAATAGTTTCTTCCCCCAATTGCCCATAATGATCCCCCCTATGGCACGGAGCACTTTAGACCATGCTTCCCAACTCTTTCCAAAAATCGTCAAGCATCTGCCGTCCCACCGTACCCTTCCGATCCCCCATCTTTACCTTTCCACCGTCAGGGAGAAAATCCCCGGAAAACCTGAGGGCCATCCAGAAGAACCCTTTCTCGGGAACCTCCAGCACCTTGAAAACCAGGGGAGAAGCCCGTCTTCCATAGTTCTGGTTCTCCGGTTTCACAACACCACTTCTGTGGACTACCGGAAGGCCGAAGATGGCACTCTCGAAGAACTTATCCCTGTGTTTTTCACGAAAGGATTTGTAGAGCTTGCCCACCTCGTTCAGGGCTTCAAACCAGTAACGGCAGGGATTTTTGGAAACGAGGAATTCACACCCTGAGAGGTGAGAATACTTTGCGGCTTTGGTATCCTGAGCACCGAGCTTCTCTCGAGCCGTCCTGAGGTTCTGACAGAGCCACTGAGAAGGGTCTCCTCCTGAAAGGCGGAAATCGGGGATTCCGGTCAATTCCTCTGGCTTTCTCAATTCGACAACCTGAATGTTGCCACCACCTCTCCTCGAACGCAAACCAAATCCCCCAAGGTACAGGGCAGCCCAGAGGGCAGTGGTTGCCTGCTCGAGAGCACTTTGATCCTCACTACCGAGGGTGACAGCAAAGGACGACCCCGCGTCGATATACTTTTTCCCTGTCGCCACCGAGTAGAGAAGGTAGGCTATGCCTTCGTGGGGACCACTTACGGTACGCTTGCTCTGGTCAAAGTTCCAGGAAAGCCGACAGGCGGACCTAAGATCTTTCTTGATGACCACATTTTTTGCAGAGATGTGCAAACAAACCATGCTCTTCCCCTCACCTTCCCCTACTCCGCCAAAAATCTCAGCCTCCTCCTTCCTCAACCGCCTGACGTCAGGATCCGCCTTCAGGGCCCTCCACCAGAAGCGCATCATGCCCTTGAATGCAGAGGGACGGAGCTCCGGGGTGTCTCCTAAGCCATACATGAAAAGAGGAGTCACTACCTTGCAGCTGAGTTGAAGCTCGAACAATTCGCTACCACCTCCTCCTTTGGAGTTTTCACGAGCTCATGAAGACAACCAAATAGGGGGTTCGAGAACATGCCCTCCCCGATCTTCCAGCTAACTCCCCCCTTCCCTAGGAGAAGAAAAAGCCCCATAGACCATAAGGTAAAGCCCCTCCACCATGAGAAAAAGCGCTACCAGGGCAATCACCACCGCAAAGGTCTCCCGGGCACTCATCTTACTGCTCAGGATTACCAGGAAGACTGCCAGGGTAAAAAACGGGGCCACAAGGGAGAAGATGGTGTGGTAGACAAACACGCTTCCTATATTGAGCCCCAACGCCCGGCAGACCACAAGGAGTACTATGAAGAGAACAACCAGCGAGGGAGGGAGGTATCCCTTCCCGAGGAGTTTAAGGATGTTCACTATGACTGTCTCGAAACCGGTCAGCCACAGCCGCAAAACGACCGGCACGATTTCCTGCCACTGACCCCGGAGCACCTCCTTCCATCCCACTCTGAGGATGATGAAAACAGCCAGAGAGAGGTAGAAGGGGACCATGAAGAGGTAATACACAAGCTTAGTTACACCCCCGATTGCCTTGCCAACGGTCCTGAAGAGAACAAAGGCAATCAGTGCCAGAGAAGCAACTCTCTCAGAAAGCAATCCCTCCGTAACCAGGCCTCCGATAAAGAGCACGATGGCAAAATGGGTAAGAGCATCCCGGAAAAGCTGGCCGCTTTCTTCCTGGCCTCTTGGTCCTATCGCAGGAACCACCCCCTCCTTCTGAAGACCTATTTGTTCCTGGGAGAAGCTCAGAACTTTCCATCATCCATGCTGAGGATCTCGGAAGCTGTCCGGGCAATTTCTACCCTCACCCTTTCTTCGAAGCGCCTGTCGATCTCGCGCAACGACTTTGAGAGGGCCGCGGATTCCTCAGGAGTCAGGCGAGCCATTCTTCGCATTACGCCCCTCGCCGTACACATGTAACCAAGGCCAGCGAGAGCAAATATTATCGAGAGGACGAGTGGTGCAGGAAGCAACGCTGCAGAGAATGCCCCCAGAATTGCTCCATAAATCGAACCAGCCAAAGCTGACGTAACAATATCACCTGGCCCGGCCTTTCTCCCCGGCTCGGTTTCTCCGCGGCTACCCGAACGACCCTCCATCTCAGCTATTATACGGTCAGAAACTTCACGCGTATCCTCAAAAAACGGCGCATTCAACGCCTCTAAAATACCAGATGTGATAGCACCCACAATGAGTCCAAAAATGGCAAAGGTTTTTGCTGCGGCACCGGCACTAACCGCTTTCTGAGACATCACCAGGTATATCCATATACAGAAGTTAAAAATACCAAAGGTAAACCAGAATACGGAGTTAGCCCTGGCCCCTCTGTATTCCCTGCTCTTTCGTGCTTCGTCCCGCCGCGGTTCAAGAATCGCATCGTATGAACGCTGCACCTCCCGTTCTTCCTGTTCTCTATCCTCTTCAAACTCTGCGCGAATGTCTATGGTTCTGTTCTTCCTGGAGGCCTTTTCCTCCCTGTACCTCCTGGCAAGAGAGGAACCCGGATGCCTGGCAACCCACCCCTTCATGAACGCATCGTACCGCTTGAGGACCAGAGAGGCATCCCATGTGCTGTCTTCCTGGTTCCTGAGGGCAAAAGAGAGAAGAGCCCGGACGTTTTCCTCGTCTACCTCTGAACTCTCCAAAAGGGAAAAGATGAGCTCGTTTAGGGAAGCCCCCATGTAGTACCTCAGCCAGTAGTTCGCTTCCTTCAGGTCGAGGTTCTTCGCCTGCCTTCTCAGGAGTCCCCGGAACTCGTCAACGCTCCTTGCTACCTCTTCTCCAGACTCAAACCCCTGCCCCAGGGCGTAGCGGAGCGTCTGGGGGTCCAGTCGTTTGAGAGAGCGCCACCATTCCACGCTCTTCTGAAGCTCAGGGAAGCTGTTCGCTATCCAGAGGGAAAGCTTGCTATGCGGTCTCTGGAGTTCCTCTAAAAGCCGGGATTTTGTACTGTCATCGCATTTCAGGAGTTCTTCCGGGTTTTGAAACCTCTGGCCCTGGAAAATAAAGTAGGGTGACTGCAGGGCGAGGATAATGCGGTTGAGAGCACCCTCGGGAGGAAGTCCTTCTTTAAAGAATGTTCGAAAGGTCTCTGCTTCTTGTCCGAAACCCCTGGCCTCAAGGAAGAGGTAGAAGGAAGCGCTGGAGTCCTGGAGTTCCTTCGAATAGTGCTCGAAATTCCTTTCCAGACACTCGGCAAGTTCCTCTTTTGTAGTGCAGCAGCTACCATCCACACCCCGGAAGGGCTTTTCGGGGTCGATGATGTAGAAGAACCGCAGTAACTTCGTCGTATTCTGGCTTTTCCCCACAAGTTTTGCGTACTCCTCAAGGTACTTTTCCAGTTCTTCCTCCTTCCTCCCCGTCAACTCCTCGTAGACCGTCAGAATTCTCTGCAACCGGCCGTCGTCCAGGAGGGCTATGATTTTTTTCTCTCCCTCCGCGAGTCCTCCGGTGAGCTTCTTTCCAAGGATTTCCGAGAGCCTCTGCGGGGTGATGGTTTCCCCATAGAGTACAAAGGGCAGGGACCCGTGCAGAGTATAGACAACCCTCACCACCATTTCTTCCGGGCTCTTGGAAGTTGCCACGACATCGTCAAGCCAGATAACCCTTCCAAGGTCGTTATTCTGAGAACACCAGGTTTTGAGGTGCTCTTTCACCAGGTGCCTTGCGGCGTGCTCAAAACTTTCGGTGTTTTCCATGAAAGCCAGGGTAAGCTCCTCGAGGCTACCGTACGATTTTCCCATAAACGGGTAAGGAGTACCATACCGTACTTCCTTTTCTCGTTTCAATCCCGCGAACGGTCTATGAGGATGTCAAAGAGCACGTCTTTCCTGAAGTTTGGGAGAATTATACCCCAGTTTTATCTTCTCCGCAAGGGGGTCTTTTCCTTGTGGGAAGGGACACGGGAGACGGTGGAGAGGGGATTTTCGAAAATCGAGGGAGTTTTCTTTGCCAGATCCTCTCTGCGCAACGTATGGAGGGGAAGAAATCCTTGATTGTCAAGGAAAACCGAGAGAGAAAAACTTCGCAAATCCTTTTTCTTTCTCCTTCCAAAAATCGATTTTCGAAAATTCCTACTTCTTTCTCCTTTTCCACCCCTTCTCTGACCGCTTCATTCCTGGTTTCCTTCTCCGGGGTAATTTCTCGTT
>Ga0308412_1001736_pt1 | contig 11859 bp, 7 predicted proteins | sample HotsprottomLayer_FD_202357 | JGI IMG/M metagenome (GOLD analysis project Ga0308412, IMG submission 202357) | Hot spring phototrophic mat microbial communities from Octopus Spring, Yellowstone National Park, Wyoming, United States -... | ecosystem: Environmental > Aquatic > Thermal springs > Hot...
GACTATATTTACTGCCTCCAGTGCAAATTAAAGTGGATTTTATCTGATAGAAAAGAAGGAGAAGCTTGCGTTTAGGTTATACAGAACCCCTTAGAAAGTGTACACAGGCAATTTTTAGAGATTAAACTTTATGCATATGCAGGGAGAAAATCTCTATAAAAGGGAAAAAATGTTGTATAGACCTCTACAAATTGAAAACCTAAAAAGTTTCCACAAAAATGGGTCGCATTACAAATGGTTGTGAAGAGCTTGATTGTTAATGTGGAGAGTACTTCTGATGAAAATCAGATATAAAATTAAAAAATATTAAAATTAAAGTGGTGAAAAGTTTTATAAGATTATATATAATATTTGTAAAAACAAGGATAAAAAAAAGAATTAAAGCACCGCATGCTGATATGAAGGAGTTATACGACATCGCTCCCAAAAATGAAAAAATCAGGCGACAAGATACAATTAGTCGGATGCAAAAACGTGTGGAATCGCTTATTGAACATTTTGATGAGTACGTAGAAGTATTCAATCAAAGAAATTTATTCACAGGGCCTAGTGTTTATTTTCATAACAAAACTTTAGAAATATTACGAAGCCACAAGAAGCCTTCTGATGCCCTTTTAGATGATTTATTTTTTGATTATCTTTATGCTACTTTAACTTCGTGGGGACTTCATAGAATGGGACCAGTGCGTGCAAAGCTTACCGAGTTGAAGGATGTCAAAGAAAGTTTTAGGAAGATGAAAGAACAGATTACTGTCCTTGAGTGTTTAGAAATCACTAACATTCAAGAAGGCAATATAACTTCCATTACTTCAAATTTATGGGAAGTTTTAGCTAACACAAGAGTTAGTGTTAGCCAAACCAAAATAGTCGCTAATTCCAAGGCACTTCATCATATACTTCCTGAGTTAATGCCTCCCATTGATCGTGAATACACCCTTCGTTTTTTCTATAATAATACCAACTTAAACCAAAGTGACGAGGTTGCTTTCAAGGAAATATATCCTTATTTTCATAAAATTGAATCCGCCTGTAAAGATAAAATTATGAGCCATATAGGGGTTGGTATGAACACAAGTCAAACTAAAGTAATTGACAATGCAATCGTAGGGTTTGTTTTAAAGGAGTTGAAAAGGGAATGAATATCGCACCATCGTATAACAGAGCGTATCTGGCTACGTGCCTTATGGCACTCCACCCAAATTCCTCGCTTCACTCGGAACTTCAGATACGCTCAACCGTTATATGAAATGCTAAAAGCCTAATATAATTAAAATAAAGGTGAAAAAATGAATAATGGGAAGATTACATTACGACAGCTTGAGACACATTTATTCAAAGCAGCGGATATTTTAAGGGGCAAGATGGATGCCTCAGAATATAAAGAATACATTTTTGGTATGCTATTTTTAAAGCGTGTTTCGGATGTATTTGAAGCAAAACAGGAAGAAATTAGAAATGAATTCAGTAGCAAGGGTCTATCTGAAGAGCAAATAAAAGAATTAATTGAAGATGAAAACTCTTATGGTGATACTTTTTTTGTTCCTGAACGAGCAAGATGGAAAAATATCCTAAGCTTAAAAGAAGATGTAGGTAATCAGCTCAACAAAGCCCTGTCTGCTTTAGAAGAAAAAAATCCAGAACTTGATGGGGTTTTAAAGCATGTTGATTTCAATGCTGTAAAAGGCAAAACAAAACTAAAAGACCAGCAACTTGTTGATTTAATTCATCATTTCAATAAATACAGATTGAGAAATGAAGATTTTGAATTTCCTGATTTGCTTGGTGCTGCTTATGAATATCTTTTAAAAGAATTTGCAGATTCAGCTGGTAAAAAGGGTGGGGAATTTTATACACCAGCACATGTGAAAACACTAATGGTTAGGATTGTAAAACCTCAGGAAGGTATGACTATTTATGACCCCACTGTTGGCTCTGGAGGATTTCTTATAGAATCAAGACAATATGTTGAAGCAATAGGACAAAATCCAAGAAATTTAGCTCTTTACGGACAGGAAAATAACGGCGTTACATGGTCAATATGTAAAATGAACATGATTCTTCACAATATTCCAGATGCCCATATAGAAAATGAAGACACACTAACAGCACCAAAGTTTGTTGAGAATGGTTATGTAAGAAGATTTGATAGAGTTTTAGCAAATCCGCCATTTTCTCAGAATTACACAAAAGCAAATATGAAATTCCCAGAAAGATTTAAATATGGCTTTACTCCAGAAACAGGCAAAAAAGCAGATTTAATGTTTTTACAGCATATGATAGCAAGTTTAAAGGATGATGGAATATTGGCAACCGTTATGTCTCATGGTGTACTGTTTAGAGGTGGTCAAGAAAAGGTAATTAGAAAAGGTATTATTAAAGATGATTTGATTGAAGCAATCATCGGACTACCACCAAAGCTGTTTTACAACACAGGTATTCCAGCTTGCATTGTAGTTATTAACAAAAATAAACCAAAAGAGCTTAAAAACAAAATATTATTTATCAACGCAGAAAAAGAATACGGAGAAGGAAGAAATCAAAATTATCTAAGATACGAAGATATAGAAAAAATAGTCACAGTCTTTGAGAAAAAATTAGAAATACCTAAATATTCAAGATTGGTAGATATTAAAGAGATTGAAGAAAACGACTTTAACCTAAACATCAGAAGATACGTTGATAACTCCCCAGAGCCAGAAATTGAAAACGTCCATCACCATATACTCGGGAGCTTTCCTAAGAATGAAGTAGAGATATACAAGTCTCAAATTGACAAACTAAATTTTGATATATCTAAAATCTTTACAGAAAAAGATGAAAGCTCCTTAGATTTTAAACCTGATTTGATATATAAAAACCAGATAAAAGAGATTATAGAATCTGATAAGAATGTAAATGATGTACTTTCTTTGCATCATCAAAAGCTTAAACAGTGGTGGGAAGAAGTAAAAAGCGAGATTGAAAGCTTTCCAAAAAGTAAAAACCTTTGGGCGTTTAGAGTCAAAGCTTTAAACAGCCTAAAATATAAGCTTATACCTTTAAATCTTTTAGATGAGTTTAAAGTAGCTGGTGTTTTTGTTAACTGGTGGGAAGATTTAAGATATGACTTTAAAACAATTTTAACATCTGGATGGAGTAGCTTAATCATAGATGACCAAAAGATTAAACAAGCTTTCTTTAAAGAAGATTTAGAAAAATTAGAAGAGTTTGAAGCAAAAAAATCAGAAATTGAAGGAGAGTTAAACGAGCTTTTAGAAGAGATTGAAGATTGGGATGAAGAAGACCAAGGCGAAAAATCAGTCAGTAAAGTAAAAAAATACCTAAAAGATCTTATCAAAGATTTAAAAGCAAATAATCAAGACTCTATTAGAGAAGCTGAAAAATGGGAAGCTTTACTTAAAGATATTGAGAAAAAAGAAAAAGAGCAGAAAGATATCAGCAAGAAAATAAAACAGATAAATGATAATTTAATTAAAGCAGTTGAAGAAAAAAGAAATTCCATGTCCGAAGAAGAGGCTAAGGAGTTAATTTTAGATAAGTTCTATCAAACTATAAAGCAACATCTTGAAAAATATTTAAATGCTGAAAAAAGAGAACTGATAAAGATTTTTGAAAATCTTTGGGATAAGTATAAGGTTTCATTGAACGAAATGAAATTTGAAAGAGATTTAGAAGTTAAAAAGTTAGAAGAGTTTTTAGAAATGTTGGGATATGTTAAATGAGTAAATCAAAGCCATACATACCGGCAGAGTTTCCACCAAAAGATTTAACCTTAGAACCATTTATAAAAAAGATAGTAGAAGCAAACAGAGGAGTAGCTCTATTTGATGGAATATTGAGAGCATTACCAAATCCAGATATTTTACTTGCTCCATTAACAACAAATGAAGCTGTATTATCCAGCCGAATTGAAGGAACGCAAGCAAGCTTTGAAGATGTTTTAAAAGAAGAGGCTGGCATAACTCCTAAAAACATCTCTCAATCTTTAAAAGAGGATTTGAAAGAAGTTTTAAACTATAAAAAGGCTTTAATCTATGGCGCTCATGCAGTTGAATATAGAGGTTTATCACTATCTCTGATTAAAGAGCTTCAAAAGATTTTATTGACTAATGTTAGAGGAAGGAATAGGCTACTTGGCGAGGTGAGGAAATCTCAAAATTGGATTGGCTCACCCGATAGTTCTATTGAAAATGCAAGATACATACCACCAGACCCTATAATTTTACCAGAGCATCTTGAATATTGGGAAAGGTTTTTAAAATCTGATGATTATCCTGATAAAATAGTCCAGCTTGGTTTATTGCATGCTCAGTTTGAAATTCTTCATCCTTTTGAAGATGGTAATGGCAGAGTTGGGCGTCTTATAATTCCTTTGTTTTTGTATTGGAAAAGCTTAATATCAAGTCCAAGTTTTTATTTAAGTGAGTATTTAGAAAAAAATAGAACTGAGTATTACGATAGATTATTGATGATAACTAAAGATAATGATTGGATCGGTTGGGTGGATTTCTTTTTAACAGCAGTAATACAACAGGCTAAAATAAATATTGATAAAGCTCAAAAGCTTTTAAATCTTTACAATGAGATGAAAGATAGATTTATACAGGCGACCAAATCTCAATATGCTATTCCTGCTCTTGATGCGTTTTTTAGACAGCCGATAATAAACACTGCAAATTTTATACAGATGACAGGCATACCTAATAGAATAACTGCTAATAATGTTTTAAAAAGTTTGATTGAGGCAGGATTAATTAGCTTACATAAACCTTCTGAAGGAAGAAGATCGGCAGAGTATACTTTTAATAGCATAATAAATATTATTGAGAGTGGAGATGTATATTAAATTTTTATAAAGTAAAATATACACAAATTATTTTGTGTAAAGTGAAATTATGTTTTGCTTTACGCAATTTGTTTTGTGTAAAGTGTATTATACACAAAAATTAAGAGGGGTTTTAATTATGAATAATGAAAAAGAGTTTAAAGATTTGCCAGAAGGTTGGAAATGGGTAAGGTTGGAGGAGGATGTTATTTTAATAACAGGTTCAAGACCAAAAGGTGGTGCTATAGAAGAAGGAATACCAAGCCTCGGAGGTGAACACATTACTGAGGACGGAAGAATAATTTTTACAGAACAAAATGCTAAATATATTCCAGATAAATTTTTTAAGTTAATGCCAAAAGGTAAAGTTGAAGTTAACGATATACTTATAAATAAAGATGGTGCGAACACTGGTAAAGTAGCAATATTGAAAGTAAAATTTCATCCACACATAGCAATAAATGAGCATCTTTTCATTTTAAGAAGTAAAAAACTTTTTGAACAAAAGTATTTATTTTATTGGCTATATTCATCTTTTGCACAAACAGAAATAAAAAATAGAATAACAGGTTCAGCCCAACCTGGATTATCTTCCAGTTTTATTAAAAACTTTTTTCTCCCCCTCCCCCCGCTCCCCGAACAACGCAAAATAGCAGAAATTCTCGAAAATGTTGACAATATTATAGAAAAGACAGACAAAATTATAGAAAAATACAAACGCATAAAACAGGGCTTGATGCAGGATTTACTCACCAAAGGCATAGACGAAAACGGCAACATCAGAAACGAAAAAACACACAAGTTCAAAGATTCGCCACTTGTCAGGATACCAGAAGAGTGGGAAGTGGTGAGATTGGGGGAGATGGGAGAGATAATTTACGGAGAAAGATTAAACGAATACGAATATTTTGAGGATGGTAGTTCTATTGTATATGGGACAACGGGAATAATCGCAAGAACAGAGAAATATATTGATGTAGGAGAAGCAATTATACTACCAAGGAAAGGATCAATTAATAACAAGTTTTATGTTAAAGAGGGTCAGAAGTTTTTTGTGATAGATACAGCTTTTTATGTAAAATTTACAAAAACTGAGGTCTATGTTAAATATATTTATTATTTCCTGCATCAAGTTAATTTTGAACTTTTAAATGAAGCAACAGGCATTCCAAGCCTAAATAGAGAAAACTTAAAAAACATCCTTATCCCCCTCCCCCCACTCCCCGAACAGCAACGCATAGCCGAAATTCTTTCACAAATTGACAAAACAATTGAAAAAGAAGAACAATACAAAGAAAAACTCAAAAGACTAAAACAGGGACTTATGGGGGATTTATTAACTGGCAAGGTTAGAGTTAACCATCTTGTTGAGGAGGAAGAATAATATGTCTTTCAAGCTTGATGAAGAACACTATGTTGAAAATACATTCCTTGCACACCTCAAAAAATTAGGATGGAAAATTTACAGACAAAACAAAGATAACTCCGAAGATATAAAAGAAATCATAGAATTCAACAACTTAATGGAACCCATCTACGGCAATAGCGTAAAATTCAGAGAAAGTTTTAGAGAAGTAATTCTTGAAAAAGAATTAAGAGAATCAATAAAGAGAATAAACCCTTGGATTGAAGATGACCAAATAAACGAAGTCATAAGAAGAATCGCAACACCACAAGCAAATTCATTGCTTGAAGCAAATAGAGAAATTCACGAATTGTTACTAGAAAACACATCAGTCCAAGAAAACAGAAAAACAGGAGAAAAAAGCCCAACAGTTAAATTTATAGATTTCAGAAATCCGGAAAACAACTCTTTTATTGTAATCTCACAATTCAAAGTCAATATCCCAGGCACAGAAAAACATATAATTCCTGATATTGTTCTTTTTGTTAATGGATTGCCACTTATTGTTGTTGAATGTAAATCTCCAGCAAGCTCAGACCCGATAAACGAAGCGATTATTCAGCTTATGAGATATTCCAACAGAAGAGGAGAAAAGGAAGGAAATGAAAAATTATTCTGGTACAACCTCTTGATGATTGCAACTTCAAAACAGGTGGCAAAATATGGAACAATAACTTCTGAGTATGAAAATTTTAACGAATGGAAAGACCCATACCCATATAGCCTTTCAGACATAAATCCAGATAAATCAATTATTACAAGTCAGGATGTTTTAGTTCAGGGAATACTTTCAAAAAATAATCTTCTTGATATACTTCATATCTTTACCCTCTTTGTTGAAGATCCAAAAAGTGGAATCAAAAAAGTAGCCCCAAGATATCAGCAGTTTAGAACTGTGAAAAAGATAATAAAAAGAATAAAGGAAGGAAAAACACCAGAAGAAAAAGGAGGAATTGTATGGCATACTCAAGGATCTGGCAAATCTTTAACGATGATGCAAACAGTCAGAGCCTTCAATCACGACCCAGAATTATGCAACTTTAAAATAATCTTTGTAACAGATAGGGAAAAACTTGAAAAACAACTAAAAGATACATCAAAAAGTGTTGGTTTTACTATTCATCATGCTTACAATATAGAAAAACTCAAAGAACTTCTTAAAACCGATACACCGGATTTAATAATGGCTATGATTCATAAATTTCAGGAAAGAGACCTGAATACAGACTTCCCTTTGATCAACCCGTCTAATAATATACTTGTGATGATAGACGAAGCCCACAGAACACAGTATAAACTGCTTGGAGCAAATTTAAGAAAAGCCCTTCCAAACTCAATAAAGATTGCTTTTACTGGAACACCAATAGAAAAGACAGAAAAAACATTTGGTGAGTATATTGATAAATACGGGATAATGCAATCTGTTGAAGATGGAGTAACTGTTGAGATTGTTTATGAAGGTAGAACTCATTCTGCAGAATTGTCAGATGAAGAAGCAGCAAACGCCAAGTTTGAGGATGTTTTCCATTTAATTGATGCTGAAGAAAAACAAAAAATAATGGGAAGATATACATGGCGGGCTTATCTTGAAGCCGAAGAAGTAATAAAAGATAAAGCAAAAGATATGGTAGAACATTATGTAACAAATGTTTTCCCAAATAAATTTAAAGCTCAGGTGGTGGCTGTTTCAAGACTTGCAGCAATAAGATATAAAAAAGCGATTGAAGACGCATTAAAAGAAAAGATAAAAAATCTTGAAAATAACAATCCTAATAATATAGACATTGATACACTTAAAAAATTAAAGGTTGCAGTTGTGATTTCACCATCTCCAAATGATGACCCTTCAATATATAAAAGAGAATATACTGATGAGATTGAGCAGGATAGAAATATAAAGAGTTTCCAAATGCCTTTTGATAAGGTTGATGAAAGCGGAATATCTGGAAATGTCGGATTTATTGTAGTTAATGAAATGCTTATCACAGGTTTTGATGCACCTCTTGAACAAGTGATGTATCTTGATAATGTCATAAAAGAACATAATCTTCTGCAAGCAATCGCAAGAGTTAACAGGGTTTATAAAAATAAAAGTTGTGGTTTTGTTGTTGATTATGTTGGTGTTTTGAGAAACCTGAAAGAATCGCTTGCGATATACGCAGATGAGGATATTGAAGAAATAAGTCAAGTTGTTGTTAATAAAGCAAAAAGCAAAGATGAACTTAAATACACTCATAGCCAATTAAATGAGTTTTTCAAAAAATATGGAATTGATAACTGGAGAGAAAATATTGAAGAATGTATTGACTTATTAGTAGATGAAGAGACAAGAAATGAGTTTATAAATTATGTTCGTAGATTCAATAGAGCAATGGACAAGGTGCTACCTGATCCTGAGGCTTTAAAGTATGTTACAGATTTAAAGATAATAAATTTCATAAAAGAAAGTGCAAGGAACAGATATAGAGATGATAAACTTAGCATAAAAGATGCAAGCAACAAAATAAGAGAGATTGTAGAGGAGTATCTAATATCAAATGGTGTTAACCCAAAGATTGCACCACTTCCATTATTTTCGGATGATTTTATTTCAAAAGTAAAGAAAGAAAAATCTCCAAAAGCCAGAGCAGAAGAATTAAAATATGCAATAATAGAGCACATCGAAAAACACTTTGAAGAAGACCCAGAGTTTTATGAGAGATTCTCAGATAAATTAAAGAAGGTACTTGAAGAATATAAAGAAAACTGGGAGTTGCTTACTCAAGAACTCGAAAAGATTAGGGATAATATTAAAATTGGAAGAGAGGCAGAAAAAACTTTTAGTTTTGACCCGAAAACTGAAATGCCTTTCTTTGGCTTACTTAAACAAATAATATTTGGAAAGGAGACCCCTACTGAAAATCTTGGAGAAGAGAACATAAATTTGCTGGTTAATTTAACAGAGGATATTATAGAGATTATCAAAAAAGAGAGTGAATCAGTTGATTTTTGGGAGAACTATACAAAGCAAAAAAGACTAAAATCTTACATAATTTCGCAAATTTTAATACCAAAATCAAAAGAGAAGCACTTATTTTTTGAAAAGAGGAATGAAATAGCCCAAAGGTTGTTGGAACTTGCCTACCACATTTACGGAGGTAAAAATGGAAATTGAAATTGACAAAATAATAAGGACAAAAAGAAAAACAATTGCTCTACAAATATCTGATGATGCTACTTTAATTGTTAGAGCACCGTTTGAAGTTAGTGAGCAAACCATAAAGAATGTTGTTATTAAACATAAAGATTGGATAGAAAAAAAGAAGAAAGATATTCTCTCAAGAGACCCAAAATTTGTTAAAAAAGAGTTTGTGAATGGGGAAGGTTTTATGTATCTTGGAAGATATTATAAATTGATTATCGTTGACAAACAAAACACACCATTGATATTCAATAATAATTGTTTTTCCCTTTTGAGAGACCACCTTCTTTTTGCAAGGGAATTATTTATTAATTGGTACAAAGAACAGGCATATGAGAAGATTTCTGAGAGGGTTGAATGGTATGCAAAAAAGAGAGGATTTGTATATAACAAGATTAATATCACAGGCGCAAATAAAAGATGGGGGTCATGCTCTTCTAAAGGGAATTTGAATTTTTCTTGGCGATTAATCATGGCACCTTTGCCGGTTATAGACTATGTTGTTGTCCATGAACTTGTACATCTTGAGGAAAGAAATCACGCAAAATTCTTCTGGAGTAAAGTGAAAATGTTAATCCCTGATTATGAAAAATACAAAGACTGGCTAAAAATAAATGGATATCTTTTAAGGTTATAATGTGAAACTTCTTACAAGTATTTTAAACTCTGCCTTAGAAATTATACTTTTGAAAAAAATGAGATGAAAATACAGCAAGTTTTATACGAAATCAAAAATTGCAGATAGGAAAGAGATGCATTGAATTCATCCCGTCATTCTGAGGGGCTTGATGCCCCGAAGCGCTGTCCTGAGCCGAAGCTTTGAGCTTATGCGAAGGGTCTGCGAAGGGGATGCGAGGGGATGACAAAATAGTCAAAAGCATAATTTTCTATCGGCAATTTTATGGAAATTATAAAAATTTACAAAAAATATTTTACACTACCAATATATATTATGTATATTTTATTAGCATGTTATTTCTGGATGATAAAGTTCGTGAAGCCATAGACTTTATAAAATCTCATGAACCTCCTGAAGGCTATGTAGTCAAGTTTTCAGGGGGCAAAGACAGCACTGTTGTGTATGATTTAGTCAAAAAAGCAGGTGTAAAGTATCAGGCATTTTACAACTACACTGCCATAGACCCACCTGAAGTAACAAGATTTCTTCTCAAGCACTATCCTGAAGTAAAATGGCTTCGCCCAAAAAGAAACTTCTTCCAATGGCTTGAAAAAATTGGATTACCGACGAAAACCAAAAGATGGTGTTGCACCAAACTAAAGCACCGAATCCATAAAGGAGCAAAGCATGTAATACTTGGAGTTCGTTTCGAAGAGTCATATAGGCGTGCAAGAAGGGATTTAATAAACATTAACAAAGAGAACCGAAAGAGGGACTATTACCCAATTTTTTTCTGGACAGAGGCAGATGTATGGGAATACATTGAAAGAGAAAACCTGCCCTATCCTTCCCTTTATGATGAAGGATTTAGCAGGATTGGCTGTGTGATATGTCCTTTTATATGCAGACCAGGAATACTGGAATTGCACATGAAGAGATGGAGAAAGCTTTATGATATCTTTGAACAGTCTGTGAAAAAGTATTATGATAGCAGGAGAGATTGGTTTATAGAGCAAGGAGTATATTCAGCAGAGCAGTTGTTGGATTCATGGTATCATTCTCAGAAGAGCGTAAACAAGTCTGAGAGAGACGAAAATTTAGTTTTATTTAAGTGATAATAGAACTATTCAAAATAAAAATAAACCAACAGACGATATACAGAAAAATCTAACAACAGATAATATATACTTCTTTAACTAAAAAAAGAATAATCGGCAACTTTTACTACCTTGAACATTATAATCAAAGTCAACCATTAACCAAATCGCCCAAGATTATCCTTGATAAATTTGGTTACTATGTCTCCTTATCTATCTTATAGAACAAAAAATAGAAAAGGAGGTTTTATGAAAGTTTTAGGATTAGACATAGGATTTGGCCACACAAAGTGTTATTCAGAGGGAATTAAGTTTAAGTTCCCAACACAGCTTGCTTATCCGCCTGATGACCCCAACATGGAAGTTGAAAGGGTGAATATTGGAGGCAGGGAGTATGTAGTTGGGAGAGACACCAAATATGCAAGCTCTTATCGGATAGAAATTCCTACTGTGATAGAGCTTGTTCAGCATGCACCAGTGTTTTTAAAATATGTGCTTGATAAGTTTGATAAGTTTGACGTAATCGTTACAGGACTTCCACCAAATGCCAAAAGCCATGTTCCAAACTTGGCTGCAAACCTTAAATCTGTAACAGATGCTGAAATTATGATAATTCCACAGGGCATAGGAATCCTTTATGATGTAGCAAGTACAACAGATATTGGAGATGATGCAGTAATAATAGACATAGGATACAACACTGTTGACTGCATAGCAGTTGAAAAATCTGAT
>Ga0308412_1001737_pt1 | contig 11858 bp, 11 predicted proteins | sample HotsprottomLayer_FD_202357 | JGI IMG/M metagenome (GOLD analysis project Ga0308412, IMG submission 202357) | Hot spring phototrophic mat microbial communities from Octopus Spring, Yellowstone National Park, Wyoming, United States -... | ecosystem: Environmental > Aquatic > Thermal springs > Hot...
GAGGAGGTAACCTCGGTTCAGCCCCCCACCCCTTTGCACAGCTCCAGGGAGCGTTCAGAGAACAAGGCCCGGGGTTGGTTCAGGGCCCGGTAGAGGGTGTCGTGGGCGAAGTCCTGGCCCTCGGCCATGGCCAGGGCGGAGGTATTGATGGGGCTTTGGGCTAATGCTTCTAGAGCGCGCAGAACAGGCCGTGGTATCCTCTTCATTGGGCCTCCCTGGTTACCGGAGGCCCATTTTATCGGGACTCTTCAGCACCGCGTAAGTCCAGTGCTATCACAGCGCATCCGAAGCCCAACCATAAAAAACCACCCATGCCGCGGCATGAGTGGCGCTTGGTGGAGGCGGCGAGAGTCGAACTCGCGTCCAAAGACCCATCCAGCAGACATCTACGTGTGTAGTTGGTGTTTGGTTGTCGTTTAGGCTTGCGCCACCAACAGCGGGCCTAAACCATGCTCCGTGAGAGTTTCGCTTTTGGCTACGGAGCCTTGCCGCGAGCTAGCCGACTTTGGGTCGTTCGTTCAGTACGCCATCGGCTGGGCTTCTGAAGAACGTCGCTGACCTAAGCAGCGAGGGCGTAGCTGCTGCTACGAACGTTGCCAGTTATGGCTTTGCCCATTTTTACGAGGCCATGGGCTACCTCGACACGCCGTACTGCCTTCAAGAGCCCCTGTCGAAGCCAGAACGCCCCCAGGCAACATAGGATATTAGCAGGTTTTTAGCTTTTTGAGAAGGTGCGGTAGGCTATTGCCCATGAGCAAGACCGACCCTACCAAGCTCGAGCGCGATTCGCTGGTAAAAACCCTAGGAATCCGCATTCTCGAGGCCTCCCCGCAAAAAGTGGTGGCCGAGATGGAAGTAACGCCCCGGCTACACCAGCCCTTTGGCTATCTGCATGGGGGCGCCTCGGTGGCCCTGGCCGAAACAGTGGCCAGCATCGGGGCCTATCTGGCCGCACCCGAGGGCTACACCAGCTTTGGGATGGAGATCAACGCCAACCACCTGCGTTCTATGCAGTCTGGCAAGGTCACCGCCACCGCTAGGCCCCTCCACACTGGCCGCACCACCGCCGTGTGGAGCATTGAAATTCGCGATGAGCAGGAGCGGCTGGTCTGCATCTCGCGCTGCACCCTGGCCATCACCCCCATCCGCAACGGTTGACAAGCCCAGGGACTGGCCAATATGCTCACTGCTATATGCAGACCTCGAGGGGCGCCACCAGCCAAAGCACCCATTTTTTTGGGTACTTTTATCGGCCCCTGCTCCCCGAGAGGCTTGCATAGTCGTTTGTCGCACCAGTGCTTCCGGGGAACCTCAAAATCCCCGGAAGTTTTTTGTGCGCAAGGAGGGCAAGCAATGCTGATCGTGATGAAACATGGTGCGGGGCCTCAGGAAGTCGAGGCGGTAGTGGCCGAGGTGCGCCGGGTCGGCTACCGGCCGCACGTATCGGAGGGCGAGCACACCATCCTGATCGGGGCCATTGGCAAAGGGCCCACCCCGGAGCTGATAGAGCACTTCCGCGCGCTGGCTTTTGTGCAGGAGGTGATTCCCATCTCCAAACCCTACAAGTTGGCCTCGCTGGAGGTTTGCCCCAAACCCACCGTTTTACGTTGGAGCACCGGGGCCACCGGCGGCGGTGAAGTGATGATTGCGGCGGGGCCCTGCGGGGTGGAAAGCCTCGAGCAGACCCTTACCGCCGCCCACTACGTCAAGAAGCACGGGGCCCAGATGCTTCGGGGTGGGGCCTTCAAACCCCGCACCTCGCCCTATAGCTTCCAGGGCCTGGGCCAGGAGGGGCTGGAAATCCTGGCCGAAGCCCGCCGTCAGACCGGGCTGCCCATCGTGACCGAGGTGGTCTCGCCCGAGCAGGTCGACCTGGTGGCCACCCATGCCGATGTGCTTCAGATTGGGGCGCGAAACGCGCAAAATTTTGCCCTGCTGCAAGCTGCAGGTCAGTCGGACCGGGCTGTTTTGCTCAAGCGGGGTATGAGCATGACTTTAGAGGAGTTCCTGATGTCCGCCGAGTATGTGCTGGCCCAGGGCAACATGCGGGTAATTCTGGTGGAGCGTGGCATACGCACTTTCGAGAAGTCCACCCGCTTTACCCTGGATGTCTCGGCCGTACCGGTGCTGAAAAGCTGGACACACCTGCCAGTCTGGATCGACCCCTCGCACGCGGCCGGCCGGCGCGACTGGGTCAGCGCCCTGGCGCTGGCTGGCCTGGCCGCCGGGGCCGATGGGCTGATTGTAGAAACCCACCCCAACCCCGAAGAGGCCCAGTCCGATGCAGCTCAGCAGCTCAATGAAGCCCAGTTCGCCGAGCTGATGTGCAAGGTCAAGGCCCTTTTACCCGCGCTGGGCCGCCGATTGACCTGCGAACTCGAGCTCGCCTGATTGAAATATCCAAATCCAGTGCCGCATATAGCTTTGTGGCTGATTGGAAGTAGTTTTTGGGTTGCCATCGGCCTGCCAGCGGTGACCCCAGACCTGAAACTGGCCCTATGATGAAACCCTTGTTCGGCAAAGTTGGCATTTTCGGTGTCGGTCTCTTGGGCGGCAGCGTGGCCCTGGGGTTGCGCGAGCGCTTCCTGGCCGAGGAGATTCACGCCTACGACCCCAATCCTCAAGCCCTCGAGGAGGCCCTGGCCCTGCAAGTGGTCGATAAGGTGCACACCTCGCCCGGAAGCTGGATAGCCGACCTTGACCTGGGCGTGCTGGCCGCACCGGTAGGTGTGCTGGTCAGCGAAGGCCAGAAGCTGGCGCGGTTCTCCGGTCCGCATACGGTCTGGTTCGATGTGGGCAGCGTCAAGCAGCTGGTGGTTCAGGCCCTGACCGGCGCTTTGCCCAACTTTGTGGGCTCGCACCCGATGGCGGGCAGCGAAAAAGCCGGGGTAGAGGCGGCCCATGCGGGTTTGTTGCAGAACGCCGTCTGGGTCATTACCCCGATCCCGAGCACGGCCCCTCGAGCCCTCGAGACCGTGCGCAGCCTGGTACAGAACCTGGGCGCCTATCCCCTGGAGATGGCCCCCGGGCTACACGACCGGCTAGTAGCCCGCATCTCGCACCTACCCTATTTGCTGGCGATAGGACTCAACCGGCTGGTGGCCCAGGACCCCCACCAAGACCTGCTGATGTTCCTGGCCGCCGGGGGCTTCCGCGACCTGACCCGTGTGGCCTCGGGCTCCCCCCGCATGAGCCGGGACATGGTGGTGGCCAACAAAGAGGCCTTGTGCGAGGCCATCGAAGACCTACGGGCCACCCTGCTGGAGCTGGAAAACCTGCTCGAGCACCCCGAAGCGCTGCTCGAGGTGGCCCAGGAAGCCAAACGCACCCGCGACTCTCTGCCCATCGTCAAGCGCAGCCTGCTGCCGGTGATGCACGAGCTGGTGGTACAGGTCCCCGACAAGCCCGGGCAGATCGCCGCCGTCTCCACCGCACTGGGCAACGCCGGGATCAACATCAAAAACTTCGAGGTGCTGGCCATCCGCGACGAGGGCGGGGCCATTCGGATGGGCTTTGCCACCCTCGAGGAACGCGAACAGGCCCGCCAGATTCTGGGAGGCATCGGCTATAAGGTGCGCTGATGCTCGCGCGCCACACTGTGCTTCAAATCAAACGCCAGCCACCCCAGTTGCACCGCCACAGCCAGAGGAAACAACCAGATCGCCCCGGAAAGATGGCTTGAAATCCCGCTGGCAACCTGTGCAGTACCCCACACCAGGAAGCCCAGCAATAGCTGCGAGGTAGCCGTCAGTCCTATCAGGTGGAGGCTCAGGCGCCGTACCACCCGCCGCATAGCATCCGGGGGCAAGCGCATAAGCTCGTCTTTGTTGGGCAGGTTTATTAGGCCTGGATACCCCAGAATCATTCGGTTAAGTCCGTACAGGCCAAGGGCCATCAGCGTTGCGATAAGGGGCAGTATCCAGATGGTCTCCCGACTGTCCCAGCGGGTAGGCCGAGCATGAAGACCAAAATGGCCAGGAATCTGCTCGGGCAGACCGGTGTAGAGGGCTGCGGTTAGCAGCCAAACACCCAGGTTCAGCAGCGCGATGAGCCACCACATGCTTATCCCCCCTACACCCACTATACAGGCGGGGTAAAGTGGTGAATCACCAGCTCGGCCGGGCAGGCCACCCGAATGGGTGCAGTGGAAAGGCCCAGGCCCCGCGAGATAAAGGCCGGGACAGGGTCGTCCACCCAGCCGCCCGCAAACTTTTGCCCGTAGAGCGAGGACGTAAAGACAGGGCCGTACCACGGCAGCACAACCTGCCCCCCGTGGGTGTGGCCGCACAGGACCAGGTCAACTGAGCAGGGCACCTGGTAGAGGTAGTCGGGGTTGTGGCAGATGAGCAGGCAGGCTGCGGGGCGAGTGTAATGGGCCAAGGCTTGCTCCACACTGGGCTCGCCGTGCCACAGGTCCTCGACACCGGCCAGAAATAAGTCGTCCCGCAACTGAACGCCAGCATTGTGCAAAAAGCCGATTCCCAGCTCTTGCAGGCGCTTTTCCAGCTCCACCGGGGGCAGCATGGGCACCCGCGGAGGGTTCGCCTTTGACCTTCTGGGTAGGCCGTTTTGCGTAGGGTACCTGGCTTGGTAGCCGCTAAAGCGGTAGTCGTGGTTGCCCCAGACCGCCCAGGTACCCAAGGGGGCTTTGAGCCGCTCGAGCTCGCATAAGGTCGGCAGCACCTGGTGCGCTAGGCCGGAGTCGGTGAGGTCGCCGGTGATCACGATCAGGTCGGGGCGCTCGGCCAAGGTGGCCTCCACCCAGCGCCGCACAGAGCCCCGGCCGATGAACATACCGATGTGCAGGTCGGAAAGATGGGCCACCCGCAAAGGGGCCGATAAGCCCCGCAAGGGCCGCTGGTGGTGCTGAACGGTGAAGGTGTAACCGAAAATCACCCTGCCACCCTAACCTCTGCTACTAGCTTTCCACCCCGCCTGCTCAAGTAAAGCGCTCACCAGCTCCAGCGCACCCCAAAAGGCCTCGAGACCCCATGAACCCCAGGGCTATCCCCTGCTTTTCTTCCGCTCTTCCCGCTGCAGCCGACGCCGCTCCGCGCGGCTTAAGCCGGAGTAGGCCGAGGCAGCTTTTTGCTGGCGGCGCACAGTGAAGGGGTCGCGGCTGGCCTGGTGGGCCGGCCCCATTTCTGCACCGCTGTACTCGAGGCCCCGAGCCACCGGCGCCGGGGCGGGCTGTGGGGTCACCTCAACCTGCAGGCGAAACAAGAACTTGGTGACCTCACTCTTGATGCTCCCGATCATCTCGTTGAAGAAGCGGGTGCCCTCGAGCTTGTACTCCTGGAAGGGGTCGCGCTGGCCGTAGCCCCGCAGGAAGATGCCCTGCTTGAGCACGTCCATGTTGTGCAGGTGCTCTTTCCAGGCGTTGTCCACCACCTGCAAGGTCACGAAGCGCTCCACCGCCCGCATCAGGCCTGGACCCTGGCGGTTGAGCTCGGCCTCGCGGGCCTCGTAGGCTGCACGCGCAGCTTCGACCAAACGCTCGATGCCCTCTTCGGCCTTGAGTTTGCGCAGCGCTTCGAAGTCGAAGTCCTTGAGAGAGGGGATATAGTCCGGCAGGCTCGAGCGCAGGCCCTCGAGGTCCCAGTCGTCGGGGTGCTGCTGGGGGTTGAGGTAGTTGGCGGCCAGCGCATCCACGGTGTCCTCGATCATGGCCAAAGCCCCCTCGCGCACCACCTCGTCGCTGCCCAACAGCACGTTGCGCCGCTGGGTATAGACCACCTCGCGCTGGCGGGCCATCACCTCGTCCAAGCGCAGCAATTGCTTGCGGATGTCGAAGTGGCGGTCTTCGACCCGCTTCTGGGCGCGCTCGATGGAGCGGGTGACCATCTGGTTTTCGATGGGCTCGGAGTCGTCGAAGCCCATCCGGTCGAGCATGCCAATGACCCGCTCGGAGGCGAATAGGCGCATCAGGTCGTCGTCGAAGGAGACGTAGAAGCGGCTACTACCAGGGTCGCCCTGGCGGCCCGAGCGACCGCGGAGCTGGTTGTCGATGCGGCGCGACTCGTGCCGCTCGGTGCCGATGATGTGCAGGCCGCCCAGCTCCTTGACCCGCACCTCGTCGGCGGCGCAGGTATCGCGCAGCCGGCGAATCTCGTCAATCACCGACTGCCGCACCCCGATCTCGGCGGCCAGCCGAAGGGCCTCCTCCTCGGCACCCTGGACGAGCTTCTTGATGAATAGCTCGATGCGCCACTCCGCGCGGGGCTCGAGGCCCTCCTTGCGCAGGAGGTCGGCGGCCAGGTACTCGGCGTTGCCCCCCAGCTTGATATCGGTGCCGCGCCCGGCCATGTTGGTGGAGATGGTGATGGTCTTGCTGCGCCCGGCCTGGGCCACGATCTCGGATTCTTTTTCGTGGTACTTGGCGTTCAGCACCTGGTGGGGGATGCCCTTGCGGATGAGCTCGAGGGTGTGCACCGCTTTTTTGAGGTAATCCCAGGCCACCCGGATGTTGCCCTTGGGGGGGATGGTGGGCTCGTGCTGCTCGAGCTCGCTGCTCCGCAGGGAGCTGGGGCGCTCGAGGGCCTTTTTGAGCCGATCCCACTCGGGGCCGCTCTGCTTGGCGATGGCCTTGGTCAGGGCTTGGGCGCGGGCCTCCAGGCGGGGCAGGTAGTGGCGGGGGTCTTTGAGCATGGCCGAAAGCCGCTCGGACTTTTCCACCGAGATGGTGCCCACCAGCACCGGCTGGCCTTTCTCGTACTTTTCCGCGATCTCTTCCACCACCGCGAAGAACTTACCCTTCTCCGAGCGATAAACCACGTCGGGGGCGTCCTGACGAATAACCGGGCGGTTGGTGGGGATGCTCACCACATCCATGCCGTAGATTTCCTGGAACTCCTTCTCCTCGGTCTTGGCCGTACCGGTCATGCCGGCGGTCTTCTCGAAGAGGCGGAAGAAGTTCTGGTAGGTGATGGTGGCCAGGGTCTGGTTCTCGCGCTCGATTTTGACGCCTTCCTTGGCCTCGATGGCCTGGTGCAACCCCTCGCCGAAGCGGCGGCCCGGCTGCAAGCGGCCCGTGAACTCGTCGACGATGATGACCTGACCGTCTTGCACGATGTACTCGCGGTCTTTGAAGTAGAGCTCTTTGGCCCGGATGGCCTGGGTCAGCATGTGGGCCAGCTCCATGTGCTCGGTGTTGAAGAGCCCCTCCACCCCCAAGAGCTTCTCGGCCTTGGCGATGCCCTGCAGGGTCAGGTGCACGGCTTTTTGCTTCTCGTCCACGGTGTAGTCGCCGGTGGGCTCGGCCTTACTGCCCACGGGTGGCTTTTCGCCCCGCTCGAGCTTCTTGGCAATCTCGGCCATGCGGTAGTAGATATCGGTGGCCTTTTCGGCGGGGCCGCTGATGATCAGGGGGGTGCGGGCCTCATCGATCAGAATGGAGTCCACCTCGTCGATGATGGCGTAGTGCAGGGGGGTGTCGTGGCGCAGCACCAGCTGCTCCGGGGCCACCGCCATGTTGTCGCGCAGGTAGTCGAAGCCGAGCTCGCTGTTGGTCACATAGGTCACATCGCACAGGTAGGCCTTGCGGCGCTCTTCGGGGCTCGAGTGGTTCTGCACCACCCCTACCGTGAGGCCCAGCCCCTTGTAGATGGGCCCCATCCACTCGGCGTCGCGCCGGGCCAGGTAGTCGTTGACCGTGACCAGGTGCACCCCCTTGCCGACCATAGCGTTGAGCGCAACGGCCAGGGTCGCCACCAGGGTCTTACCCTCGCCGGTTTTCATCTCGGCGATCTTGCCCTCGTGCAACACCGCGCCCCCGATGAGCTGCACGTCGTAGTGGCGCAACCCCAAAAACCGCTTGGAGGCCTCGCGGGTTAGCGCGAAGACCCTGGGGAGCAGGTCGTCCAGGCTGCTGCCGTTCTGATAGGCTGCGCGCAGCCTGGCGTACTCCGCCGCTAGGTCATCTATGCGGGCGACCTCATCCTCGAGGGCATTTACCGGGGCCACCACCTCTTTCCAGTAGCGCGCCACCTTGCGCTCGTTGTTATCCAACAGTTTATTAATCCAGGCCAGCATAACCAGATGCGATTGTACTCTGCCTGGATGAGAATCACGCGCACATTTCAGCCTAGAACACTGGCCTGCCCAAGGCCGCAAGCATAAACTGAGACCGTGCGCATCTTTTTACTCTCCCTGCTGCTGGGCAGTCCGGCCCTGGCCCAGCTATGCGACCAACCCTTCTACCCGGCCCGCCCCGGCTGGGAGTGGCAGTACCGGGTATCGGGTGAGCGCCCAAGCACCTATTCGATTCACAAAACCAGCATCAGCGACAAAAGCTTCGTCCAGGTGCGCCAGGGGCCCGGCGGGAAAGAAGAAATCACTTACCGCTGCACCCCAGAGGGCATCGCCCCGGTGGACTTTGGCACCCAGGGGGGTGGCCGCCTAGAAGCCGGCGCACAGCCCATCAACTACGATTTGGAAGTCGTACGGGTAAGCGGTGTGGCCATCCCAGACTACGAGCGCTGGGCTGTGGGCAGTAGCTGGAGGCTGGTGCTGGAGATACGGGGCAACGGGCAGCAGGGGCCCTTGCGCTTCCAGGTGAGCGGAACCCTCGAGACCACCTACCGGGTGGTGTCACAGGAGAGCGTTACCACCCCGGCGGGCCGCTTTGTGGCCTATAGGCTAGAGACTACTTTTGTCACCCGCATCCGCGCCAATGCTGGCCCCCTGAGCCTCCCCTTCAACTTCGAGAGCCAGGGCACCTCCTGGTATGCCGAAAACGTGGGCCTGGTCAAGAACATCCAGAAAACCCGCGAGGGCGAGATCGTGACCGAGCTGGTGGCCTTGCGCAAGGGAGGTTAGGCCGAGCCCAAGGGCAGGTAGGCCGCCGCGGCAAGGGCTAGCTGGTTGTGTGGGGTGCGCGCATGGGTGCGCCAGGCCGCCAAGGCAATCATGGCCCCATTGTCGGTGGCCAGCCCCTTGGGCGGCAACATCAGCCGAAGGCCTGCCGACTGTAGATGGGCTTTTAGCGCGGCGTTCTGCGCCACCCCACCGGTAACCAGCACGGTCGAGAGGCCGGTGTGGCGGGCCGCCCGGGTCACTACCTGCACCATATGCTCGACCGCTACCTGCTGAAACCTGGCCGCGATGTCCGCTGGCTTGTGGCCCTGCTCTATGGCCCGGGCCACCGCCGTTTTGAGCCCCGAGAAGCTGAAGGCAAAGCCCTCCTGGCCCTGGAGTGGCACGCCCAGCGGAACTTTTTGGGGATCTCCCTGTTGGGCCAGTCTTTCGATTTCCGGCCCCCCTGGATAGCCCAGGCCTAAAAGCCGGGCCGACTTATCGAAGGCCTCGCCAGCAGCATCATCCAGGGTAGCTCCCAGCAACCTGTACTGCCCCCAGGCCGGCACCTCGAACAAATGGGTGTGGCCGCCGGAAGCAACCAGGGCCAGAAAAGGCGGCTCAACCTCGGGGTGCTCGGCCAGGGCGGCGTAGATGTGGCCCTCGAGGTGATGCACGGCCACAAAGGGCTTGCCCAGGGCAAAAGCCAGCCCCTTGCTATAGGTGTAGCCCACCAGCAAGGCCCCAATCAGGCCCGGCCCGCGCGTAGCCGCAATCAGGTCAAGGTCGGCGGCCTTTAGCCCGGCCTCGGCCAGGGCTTGCTGTACCAGCCCATCAATCACCCGAACGTGTTCGCGTGAGGCCAGCTCGGGCACCACCCCCCCGTAGCGCCGGTGAAGCAGGGTTTGCGAGGCCACCAGGTTGACCACCACCCTTCCGCGGTGCACCAGGCCCACCCCGGTATCATCACAGGAGGTATCGATGCCCAGAATCCACACAGCCCGATTCTGCCTGCCTGAGCTTCTCGGGGTCAAGCCACGGGCCTAATTGCGGATTAGAACCTGTCTAGCCGCTGTGGGCAACAGGTAGTATGGGCTTGTGAGCGAGGCTCGAGTTCAAGTTTCGGTCTTACAAACTGCGCTTTCTCAGGTTTTATTCGGGCAAGAGCAGGTCATCCGCGAGCTGCTGGCCACCGCCGTGGCAGGCGGACACGCGCTATTGGAAGGGTTGCCAGGGCTTGGGAAAACCCTCCTGGCCAAGGCCTTCGCCGAAGCCAGTGGCCTTTCCTACCGGCGCATCCAGTTCACGCCCGACCTGCTGCCCGCCGACGTGACCGGAACCGAGATCCTGGAGGACGGCCAGTTCGTTTTTCGTCAGGGACCCGTTTTTGCCCAGGTGGTGCTGGCCGACGAGATCAACCGGGCCACCCCCAAGACCCAGTCGGCCCTGCTGGAGGCCATGCAGGAGCGCGGCGTGACGGTGAGCGGAATCCGTTACCCCCTGCCCGAGCCTTTCGTGGTGCTGGCTACGCAGAACCCGCTCGAGCTCGAGGGCACCTACCCCCTGCCGGAGGCCCAGCTCGACCGCTTCATGGCCAAAATCGCTGTTCAGGCCCCTCCCAGAGCCATCTGGATCCGGATTCTCTCGGAAGAACCCAACCCTCCCCAGCCGGTGGAAGGGCTGGACCTGCTCAAAGCACGCGCCGAAGCGCAGCAGGTGGTGGTCAGCCAGCCCGCCCTCGAGGCCATTGCCAACACCGCGCAGCTCGCCAGCGAGGAAAAGCACCTGCGCATGGGTCTCTCGCCCCGTGGGGCCAAGGCCTGGCTGGCCCTGGCCAAAGCCCTGGCCTACCTGGCGGGCCGCGCCCACCTCGACTGGGAAGACCTGCGCAGCGCCGCCAGGCCCGCCCTTTCCCACCGCCTACTCCTAACCGAAGAGGCCCAGTTCGAGGGCGTCCAGATAGCCCAGATTATCCAGGACCTGCTGCGCCGCACCATGCCCAAGTAATGCCATATTGAGCTTTTTCACGGAGTATCCGGCTATCGGCTTAAAACCCTTGCGTAATCAAGACCCAGGTTAGAGGTGCCCTGTAAGGGCACCCTGGCGCTCGTTTTGCCGTTAAGGCCCGTGACCAAATTTCTCATCTACAAGGCCACCACAAGCCTGTACGCTGAGGATAAATAGAGGAAACCAAATGGTCTTTTCAGGCAACGAAACACTTCGTCTCCATGGCCAGGCCTTGTGTGCTTCTATCCAACTTGATTCTAAAGCAAATCTAGTGCTGGACGCCCCTTGGGGTTATGCTTTGCTCACAATTTCTGCCTTGTCTCGTCCAATGCTTGTGGTCACGGGTGTCAGTTCGACACCCTACTTACGCGATTTGCTGGATCTTGAGCCCGAGGGGCTTCTGGCCCGCCCGGCAGAGCCGCAGGAAGTGATGGCTGCCCTTGCCCGCATTGCCAGAGGGGAGCATTTCTATGAAGGCCCCGTGGTGGAGGATGGCCTTCAACCCTGCGAAAGGGCCGTTCTTCGCAGGGTCGCGCTCGGCATGGAGAATGCCGAGATTGCTCAAGTGCTTGGTGTTAGCCTCCGAACCGTTGAGAATCGCATAGTAGCACTCAAGGAAAAACTGGCTATGAGAAACCGGGTAGAACTAGCCTTATTTTACCTAGGGATGCATCCCAGCTTATGGCTTAGTGGAAAACTCACGCTTTGAGGGTGAGTTTTTGCCCTTTCATGGTAGTTGAACTGATCGCTATACTACAGTCATGCTGCTCAGATCGTCTGTTCAGTGTTAATGAACTAAGCATGCAACGACATCTGTGAATACCACTGCAAATAGCGAAGGCTTGAGGACTCTATGCCTGCTCAAGGATTGGGTCAAGTAGCGATTTTTGTGGGTTTTCCTTCCGCGGCCCAAAGCGGGCCCATGTCCAGACAACGCCGGAAAGCCCAGTCCTCCGTGGCCCTCAGCATCACCACCGTGGCCAGATTCACCAGGCTCCCCTCGCCGGGGAAGACCCCAACCACCCTGGTCCGCCGCTTCACCTCACGGATAAGCCGCT
>Ga0308412_1001739_pt1 | contig 11846 bp, 10 predicted proteins | sample HotsprottomLayer_FD_202357 | JGI IMG/M metagenome (GOLD analysis project Ga0308412, IMG submission 202357) | Hot spring phototrophic mat microbial communities from Octopus Spring, Yellowstone National Park, Wyoming, United States -... | ecosystem: Environmental > Aquatic > Thermal springs > Hot...
TCGATAGCCGATCGCACCACCGCTGCGGCAACCGGGCGTGCAGCCATCGCGTCGTCAAGCCAGCCGACGACAGGGGATTCAGGCCCTTCGGTGCGGTAACCCGGCGCTGTAGATTGTTGCGCCCGATGCAAACACAACCGCGCCCAATTGTGTGCGTCGGCCAGCAGGCCGAAATAATAAGCCTCTTCGGCCGCCATCGGGCTGTCTTTGGGGGCCAGCAGTGCGGCCAGTTCTGCACGCTGCAAGTCTTTGGCCACCTGAGCGATCAGCGGCCCCGGCTCCAGACAGGCCGCTGGCGCTTCGACCGGAGCATGTTCAGGCCACTGAAGCACATCCAGTGCGCGATCGACGAGCCACTGGGCCAGTTGACCAAGGCTGGTGCAATTGCATTGACCACCGGTTGCGGCTACCCCGGCGGCCCATAACGCCAGCGGCGGATCGCATTCCAGCACGGCGATCAACCGCACGGGATCGGGCGCTAGCAGCAGCTCGACCAGAGCGGTGGCCGAGCGGTCGGACATGGGCAACACAAGCGGCCCTGACGGCGTGGGCAGGCCGGGCAACAGTCGCATCCGCGACCTCGCTGGTTATACTCGTACTGGTGCCGCACCGGCGAAAGTTAGCAGAAGTGGCCGCCAGCGGGCCACCAGGCACATGCCTGGCCGCACCCCCGCCGCAGCGCTGAGCGCCCTAACAACACCCAGCGATAAGCCCAGGGTGTAAAGCGTGCCGTGCCGGCTTGGGCCGCGCTCAAGCGCCGGCGGCAACTTCCATATCGAGGTGGTGGCAGATGCGCTCCACGAGTTTTTCCACCTCGAATGGTTTTTGGAGGAAGTCGTCCGCCCCGGCGGCTTTCAGCTCGCCCACCTTGTCTTCGTCGACCATCCCAGATATGCAGATTACCCGCACGTCATCCATGGTCTTGTCGGTGCGGACCCGCTGGCAGACTTCCTTGCCGTTGATGTCCGGGAGCATGATGTCCAGGACGATCAGGTCCGGGCGATACTCTTTGACCATCATTCCGGCGTCGAAGCCGTTGTTGACCGAGCGGACCTCGAACCGGCCGTCGCGCTCCAGCGCGTCGGTAATCAGCTCGACCAACTCTTGATCGTCGTCGACGACCAGGATTTTTCGCTTGCCGCTCTCCAGCGCGTCGGTCGGGATGCCGTTATCGCGCATGAAGATGTACAACTGGTCGCGGGGAATGCGCCGGAAACGACTCCCGGGAACGCGAAAACCCTTGAGCTGTCCCGAATCGAAACACCGGATGATCGTCTGCTGGCTGACCTTACAGATCTTGGCCGCTTCGCCGGTCGTGAAGACGGTTTTCATAGCCTTCCTACCCATTTCCTTGACTAGCTTGCACCAGCTAGAGTGGGCGTCGGCGGTCCATTGGTCGGCAGAACCCGCACGACACCTTCCTCCATGTTTGGTTGATCCTTGACCGACCGAAATGCTGGTTTGATACAGACTGCTAACGATGTTTAGTCGCCGCAATCGTCAGCCTCCTCCGGCCCTGCCGACATTGCCGGAATTGCCAACAAGCGGTAATTATATCTATCTTTCCGGGTCAGTCAATACCGATGTTATTTACCTAACTCCCCGATTGGTAATACCTTGCGGCTACGGGGGCCTTTTTCCTGTTTCAAACTTCACAAACCCGATAAGACTCCCTCCCGGCCCTCAGCGCGAAGCTTTTGGCGAACCTGCGCGGGATCGGGTAAGAAAATCGTCTTCCCGTGCCCGGAGGTTTAGGAATTCTCAACAAAACAGGAATAATGGGTAGCTGCCAAGTGGTAATTCCGCACACGCAGGCTGCCCGGGACGCCCCCTGTTGACCCTGCCGGAGGCTGTTGCCTCATCGGCGGCAGGCCGGGTGCCCCTCCAGATGCAGCACAAGCACCGCCAGATCGGCCGGTGTAATTCCGCTGATGCGCCCCGCCTGAGCCAAGTCGACCGGCCGGATGCGAGAGAGCTTTTCTCGCGCTTCGGCTCGCAAATGCGGCACCAGATCGTATCGAAAATCCGGCGGAATACGGTGCGCTGCCAGCCGTTGCTGGCGAGCGACTTCGGCCTCTTGCCGGGCGATGTATCCGGCATACTTGGCGTCGCAGGCGACCTGCTGGGCGACCTCCGCCGGGGTGTCGGCAAGTTCCGGCAGAATGGCCAGCACGTCAGACCAGCTTGCCTCTGGCCGCCGCAGGGCCTTCGAGAGCGGCTCGCCTTGCCAACGCACCGTCTCCAGCAACGCGCTGATGCGCCGAATGGCCGAGTCCTTCAGTTCGAACCGCCTCCAGCGGTGATCATCCACAAGCCCCAACTGGCGGCCGATCGGGGTCAGGCGGCGGTCGGCGTTGTCGTGCCGAAGCAGCAACCGATATTCCGCCCGGCTGGTGAACATCCGATACGGTTCGTCCACTCCGCGGGTAACCAGATCGTCGATCATCACGCCCAGGTAAGCCTGATCGCGCCGCAGCACCAGCGGCTCTTTTGCGCACAACTTCAGGGCTGCGTTTGTGCCGGCGATCAGCCCTTGGCCGGCCGCTTCCTCGTAACCGGTGGTGCCGTTGATCTGGCCGGCGGCGAAAAGCCCTTCGACGAGCTTTGTTTCCAGCGACGGGCGAAGCTGATGCGGCGGCAGATAATCGTACTCGATGGCGTATCCGTAGCGCAGCACTTCGGCCCGCTCAAGCCCAGGGATCAGCCGCAGCATGGCGTCTTGCACGTCGCGGGGCAGGCTGGTCGACAGGCCGTTGATGTACACCTCGTGGGTATTTCGTCCTTCCGGCTCCAGGAACAGTTGATGGCGCGTCCGGTCTGCGAAGCGGACCACTTTTGTTTCTATCGAGGGGCAGTAGCGCGGACCGGTCGAGCGGATCTGGCCGGTGTACATCGGCGCCCGATGCAAATTGGCGCGAATCAGTTCATGAACCTCCGGATTGGTGTAGGTGATCCAGCAGGGCAGTTGCTGGCAGTCGATGCGCTCGGTGAGGAAGGAAAACGGTTGCGGCTGTTCGTCGCCGTGCTGGACGGTCAACCGATCGTACTGGAGGCTGCGGCCGTTGAGTCGCGCAGGAGTGCCGGTCTTGAAGCGGGCAAGCTCGAAGCCGAGTCGCTCCAGCGACCTGCTCAGGCCGGCGACGGCAGGTTCGCCCATCCGTCCGCCGGGAAAACTCACGTCGCCGACATGCAGCAACCCGCGCATGAATGTTCCCGCACATAGCACCACCGCTCCGGCCCGATAAACGGCATCGCCCAGCACGCGCAACCCAACGACGCGCAGCGACGCCGAGCGGTCGGTCTGGCGCTCGACGATCAGCTCTTCGACGGTTTCTTGGCGGAGGCTAAGCCCGGGCTGCTCTTCGAGAATGCGGCGGATTTCCTGGTGATAAGCGCGCTTGTCGGCTTGTGCGCGCGGCCCGTGCATCGCCGGTCCTTTGCTCCGGTTTAGCATCCGGAACTGTATGCCGGTCCGATCGATAGCCAGCCCCATCGCCCCACCAAGAGCGTCGATCTCGCGGACGATCTGACCTTTGGCCACACCGCCGATGGCCGGGTTGCAGCTCATCTGGGCGATGGTGTCCAGGTTGCTGGTCAGCAGGGCGGTCTTGGCGCCGAGCCTGGCGGCGGCCAGCGCAGCCTCTGTTCCTGCATGCCCGGCGCCGACCACGACCACATCGAACTCGTAACAGGTGGCCATAAGTTCATCATATAATGGCTGCCCAGACCGACAAGCCATGTCAACGGCCGCACAGGTCGTGCCCGCACAGGAGTCACATCATGCCGGCACAGGCACCATAGCCGGACATCCGTTGGGCAAGCGCGCTACTATCGGACAGCTATGCGGCGTGGCGAAGTTCTGCGCCGGGACATTTCAGATCGAACAGTCCGAAAAGTTCTTCTTCGGTCAGCCCGAGCTGCGCCGGTCCGTCGGTGTGGGCGAAAATCGTTTGCAGCAGTTCCCGTTTCTGCTGCAAGATGCGATCGATCCGCTCTTCGATCGTGCCCAGCACCAGAAATCGGCTTACAGTAACTGGCCCGGCAGCACCGATGCGATGCGCACGATTGATCGCCTGATCTTCGACTGCCGGATTCCACCAGCGGTCGAACAGGAACACGTAGTTGCAGAACTGCAAGTTCAGCCCTACCCCGCCGGCGCCGTAGCTTATAAGCAGCACCGAGCATCGGCGGTCGTCGCGGAAGCGAGCCAGCATGGCTTCGCGTTTTGCCACCGGAATTCGGCCATGATATTGCAGCGGTCCGAAGTCCCGCAATTGCTCGGCGAGCCATTGCAAGGTATGCACCCATTGGCTGAAGACGATCGCTTTCCGGCCGCTGGCAGCCACTTCTTCCAGGTCGGCCCGCAACCGTTCCAGTTTGCTGCTCTGACCGGTGGCAGGGTCGTAGTTGCAGATCTGCTTCAGTCTGAGGACCAACTCAAAGACATGGCTGATGGTGGCCGACTGGCCCAATTCGGTCAGCCGCAACACACCTTCGCGCTCTGCCAGATCATACGTGTGCTGTTGCTCGGGAGAAAGTTCCAATTCTGCATCGCGATATAAGACCGGCGGGAGCTGCTTGAGCACCTGATCTTTGGTGCGGCGCAGTACGTAATCGCTGATCGCCCGGCCGATCTGCCGCGGCTTCATATCGGCGCGCAGCAGCCCTGGCGCCAGAAACTCGAAGATGGCCACAAGGTCGCCGACGCTGTTCTCCACAGGCGTGCCGGTCAGGGCCCAACTGCGTTTGCGGGCCAGCGCCCGGACAACCTGGCTGGTAGTTGCCGAAATGTTCTTGATCCGCTGCGATTCGTCGAGCACAACCAGGTCGAACTGAACCGGCGCAGGCGCAGTGCAATCGCATTCCCGGCAATGTGAGCGTCTCCGCCGCAAACCGCTGTCTGCGGGCCGCTCAAGCCATTGCCGGTCGCGGCAGAGCAGCTCGTAATTGGCGATGCGCACGGGTACATCCGGCAATTGCCATTGCCAGGCACGACGCGACTGGTCGCCCTGGATGACCATCACGGGCAACTCGGGCGCCCAGCGGCGAAACTCACGGTGCCAGTTAGTAGCAAGCGCCTTGGGACAAACTACAAGCACATTGCGCAACTGGCCTGTGTGGAACAACAGCCGGATGGCCGTTATGGCCTGCATGGTTTTGCCCAGGCCCATCTCGTCGGCAAGGATGGCCGCTTGCCGCGGATACAGGAAAGCAACGCCTTGGAGCTGGAAGGGCAACGGCCGGCAAGGCATATACAGCGATCGCTCGGCCAGCAGCGATTCGATCGACGGCTGAAGAATGTATTCCAGCCGGTCTTCCAGTTTGATCACATCACGCGGCGGTGCGATGCGGTGATGTCCCGCAACAGACGCGCGGCAAAGCTCCGAATTGTAGTGGGCTTTGGGCGCGTCGGGTCGCGTAGCCGCTGCCGCCGTAGCACTTCCGGCTCCGGTCTGGGCAGGAGAAGCGGCTTTCCCCGGTTCATCGGCGCTGCCTAGCCACCGGTTTTCTCCAATGGCGGGCAAATTCTGAAGCTTTTCGAAGAAAAAGCTGCGCACGCGTAGCTTCGCGGCAGCCATGGTGACCGAAACCGCTGGCGGCCGCGGAAGTTCAAAATCGAGTGTGAACACTCGTACCGGCCCGAAAGAGCCTGCCGCTGCTTTCAGCGCCGCTACCGCCGGCCCGTCAAGCACGGCGGGTTGAGATCCGTCCATCTGCACTGCGCTGATCGAAAACGTAGGAATGGCAGCGGCCGGTTCGGCTTTCCACTGCCAGGCAATCGGCGCCTGAGCACACGGCACCTGTACGGACACGTATGTGGCTCCTGGTGGCTGTGCCTACTGGTGGCAACGTTACTGGTACGCCCGTTGTTGGGGGCGCGCGGGGTGGCAGCTTATCGCTTTTGGGATTGCCAAATCAGCTTTGCTGGCAGACGGCCTGTTTAGCTTCCTCGATTGCCTGGCGGATGCGCTCGAATGGCTCAAGCAAGTTCAGCGAATCTGCCCATCGCTGAAGCCGCTCCTCGATCAGCCGTCGGTCTTCGTCGGCTGCCCGAGGCACGGCAAGCCGATTTCTACCGACCTCGAACCGCGCAAGCTCCACGGTGCGACGCTGGCCATCTGCCCGGAGTGCATCACAGCCACCAGCGGCCGCAGTTTCGGCGGATGACTGTTCGTCCAACACCAGCACTACCGGGGCTTTGGAGAACTGGCGAACGCTTAGCGCCGGTGGGCAATCGGTGCAAACCACCAGCGGCTGTAGTTGCGACTGAGCGAGCAAGGTCTGCCCAATGTGCTCGCCGAACAAGAACTCTTCCAACGTTGCACCGTAAAGTATTTGTTGCGCCCGGTTGGGTTTGACCGGCGCGGTGCAATGGAACTCCAGCGGTCTTCCGGCGCAATTCAGCAGCAAGTAACCGCCGAACAAGCCATGCTGGGCGTCTTTGACCACGGTCAAGAAACCCAGAGAAGACCCATTAACGGGCGAGATGCCGACTCTCATTATTCTCTCCAGTTCACCCGTTATTCCCATTTTGCGCAGAGTATCTGAGCGGAGTCGCCGGGTGCGCAAGACACTCTGGTGAATCGGGCATTTGTCGGCGGGGACTTTAAGAGCCGAGTTTATCCCAGGCTGTAGCCACGCCTGCGCCGGTTCGACAACGTGGCGTGCCTGCACCGATGTTCTCGGATGTGCGCACGGCAATTTGTATTCTGGAAGTTTTGGCCGGAAGAGTAGTTGGGCTGGCCGGAAGTCCAGAAGTCGGTGCAACAGTAGGGGGAATCTACCATGGACGCTAAAGCGAGCAAAAGCCGACAACACCCCGATGGAAGGCCGCGGCGGAACTCGGCATTGAGTGCGTACGCCGCGGGATTTACAATCGCAAGTGCGTGCCAAATGACACTGATTGGCGGTTGGCAGCATCGGCATGTCCGGTCGGGTGGGCTGCCGAGATGCTGGAAGCTCAGGGGAACAAGCCAGTGGACGCCAAGACCCGTGCTCGTTACGAAGCTCAAGCCAAGATTCTCAAGGCGCTTGCGCATCCCAGCCGGTTGTTCATCATCGACGAGTTGGCGCGCAGCGGGCCTCGTTGCGTCTGCGAGCTGACCAGTCTGATCGGTGCGGACATGTCCTCGGTCTCCAGACATCTTTCTGCATTGCGCGACGCGGGGTTGGTGGATCTGCGGAAGCGCGGGGCGCAAATCTGGTATAGCCTCAGCGCCAGATGCGTGGTGGATTTCTTCCACTGCATCGAGTCTGTGCTACAGCATAAGCTCTGCTGTCAGCGCGAGGCCCTGGAACGCTAAGGCCTTTACCATCTTGGTCTTAAGGCAGCAGGAAAAATGCGGCTTGACGATATTTGGCAATTTGGTAAAATAACCAAGCGTTCCTGGTCGATTCTACTACCGCTGGCAGCAATATCGGCAATTCCCGCCCCATGGCTGTCCAGTGCGCGATTGCCTTAGCGACCCAACGCGGCAGAGAAGCCGACTTTGGTTCCGCTTTCGACCGGCTCCTGCTCCCCGCAGCATTGGAACAAAACAATGAACCGAAAAGAGTTGACCATTTTGCTGGTGCTGATAACGGTGTTCCTGATCGCCTATTACATGAACTTCACCAGTCCCAAAGTGCAAACGGCGATCATGGAAGGCTTCTTCATGCTCCAGTGGTACGCCCGCAACCATACCCTGGCTTGCGTAGTCCCGGCGATGTTCATTGCCGGGGCGATAGCCACTTTTCTCTCCAAAGAAGGGGTGCTGCGCCATCTGGGGCCGCGGGCCAACAGGCTGGAGGCGTACTCGGTGGCTTCGATATCGGGCATGGTGCTGGCCGTCTGCTCGTGCAGCGTGCTGCCGATGTTCGCCGGCATTTACCGCGTGGGGGCCGGATTGGGACCGGCGGCGGCCTTTCTTTACTCCGGACCGGCCATCAATGTGATGGCCATCTTCCTGACAGCTCGGGTGCTGGGCTACGACTTGGGCATCGCGCGCGTGATCGGCTCGGTAGTATTCGCGGTGGTGATCGGCCTGATAATGGCTGCAATCTTCCATCGCGACGAACAGCGGCGCGAAGCAGCCATCATGCAACTTCCGCCGTCCCCGCCGGGAAAACGCGCCTTGTGGCAAAACGCACTGCTGCTGGGATCGATGATCGCCTTTCTGGTGTTCAGCGATTGGGCTAACCCCAGCCAGACGACCATCGAAACCCAAAGCGGCCAGAAAATGCAGGTCGCCGTGCTGCTGGAAACCACCGATATGCTTCGGGTGCAGCTCGAACAGCCGGTGGGCCAGTGGAACAAAGGCAAAAAGCTGGAACTGCCCAAGGCAGAAATCGTCCATACCGAATACACCACCCCGGAAGGATACGAGTGGGCCAACTGGATATACGTCCATCGTTGGTATTTCGCCGGCGCTTGCCTGCTGGCGGTGCTGGCGATGCTGCGGTGGTGGTTCGACCGGGAGGAGATCGGGCAGTGGCTCGAGCAGACCTGGGGTTTCGCCCGCTCGATCATACCGCTATTGTTCGGCGGCGTGTTGATCACCGGTTTTGTGGGCGCTTTGCTGCCGGAAGATGTCGTGGGCGGATGGGTGGGCGGCGATAGCCTGCGAGCGAACCTGATCGCTTCGGTAATCGGGGCGTTGTGGTACTTTGCCACCCTGACGGAGATTCCCATTCTCGAAGCGCTACTGGGGCTAGGTATGGGGCGCGGGCCGGCGCTGAGTTTGCTGCTGGCCGGCCCAGCACTGTCGCTGCCCAGCATCGCCGTGGTCTACAGCGTGATCGGCTTCAAGAAAACGGCCGTGTTCGTGGTGCTGGTGATCGTGATGAGTACTATTTGCGGTATGGTTTTTGGCTGGTTTTTTGTGTAGCATAGCGTGCACAGGTTGCAGGCCTAAGGAGGCTGAGCACATGAAACTGGTACAGATTCTTGGTCCGGGTTGTGCGAAGTGCGAGAAACTCAAGGCCAATGCCGAACAGGCGGCCAAGCTGGCCGGCACGGAAGTGATGGTCGAGAAGATCAGCGACATCAACCAGATCGCCGCCTTCGGCGTGATGATGGTGCCGGCGCTGGTGATCGACGGCGAAGTGAAGGCCGTCGGCAAAGTGCTCTCGCCAGAAGAAATCAAACCGATGTTGCAATAAGTTCGTGCCTTCCGGCCGCGGTCTCGGTCGTCCGACCACGCAGTCGTAAGCCTGCTTGCGCTACCGGAAAGCCGCGGTGTTCCCGTAACGATCGTCCGGTCATCCAAACGAACCTGTCTTCGTCTGAACGAAAGGGACTTGCCCATGGACTCACCAGTCAGCCGTCGGGAGTTTGTTGGCGCTTTGGGGGTGGGAGCGACTGCGGCCAGTCTGCCGGGTCTGGCCGCTGTGGAAGCGGCAGGGGAAAGAAGTACCATCAAGATCGTCGGCCTGTCCTGTAGTCCGCGCAAGGGCAAGACCACCGCGCAGGGCATCGCAATTTGTCTGGAGGCGGCCAAAGCCGTCGATCCCCAGCGAATTGAGACGGAATTGATCGACCTGGCCGACTTGGACATCCCAGCCTACGTAGTCGCCAAAGTGCCGCTGAAGGCCGGTCACCGCGACGACTTCCCCCAAGTGGCCGAAACGCTTGCCGATCCCAAGCTGGCGGGGATCATCGTCGGTTCGCCGGTGTACTTCGGCAATATGACCGCCTTGTGCAAGGCCTTTCTGGACCGCTGCGCCATCTTCCGCGCTAAAGCGTTCGCGCTGAGCGGCAAGGTTGGCGGCGCGCTGGCGGTGGGCGGGGTGCGCAACGGTGGCCAGGAACTGGTAGTGCAATCGATCCTTCATGCCCTGATGTGCCATGAGATGCTGATCGTCGGCGACGGGCGTCCCACCGGTCACTGGGGCGCCACACTTTGGAACAACGGCACGGACGACATCTCCCAAGACGAGTTCGGCGTGGCGACGGCCAAGAACCTGGGACGGCGCGTGGCGGAAGTGGCCCTGGCCAGGTTCGCCCCCGGCAGCACTTTTTAACGCGGCCTTCGGCCGCAACCAAATGGAGGGACGCGCTGCGGTCGCGTCCGCTGGACCTGGGAGCACGGCCACGACGGAGCACGGCCACGACGGAGCGTGGCCACGACGGAGCGTGGCCCTCCAGATTACCCGAAAACATGCGCGTAAAACGCGCACAAGTTCTGCCATAAGAGACTAGCGAGGCTTCGCCTCAGACCAACTCACTCACGTGGCGTAGTGTACAACGACTGTACAAAACTTGACTCAATCGCGCAGACTTTGGCAATTTAAGTGACCTAATCGCCGGCCGATGCTGCCAATACAAAGTTCGCACAGGGCCAGGCTCCAAAAGATAAAAAGTGCAACGAGAACCAATGGTGCGCAGTATCGCTATGGCCGATAAAACGATGCAAGCCGATAACACGACACAGACAGACGCAGCGGCGTGCCAGTGTCAGGCCGCCCCGAAATTGATCTTCGCCTGCTCGGGCGCAGCCGATGTGGGATGCATAACCGACCAGGCCGCCCGGCAGTTGACCAGACTTGGGCTGGGCAAGATGTTCTGCCTGGCGGGCATCGGTGGGCGAGTCAGCGGCATCATGGCCTCGACCCAAGCAGCTTCCGCCGTGCTGGTCATCGACGGCTGCCCGCTGGATTGCGCCAAGAAAACCATGGAAAACGCAGGCTTCAACAGGTTCGCCTACTTGCGACTATCTGACCTGGGCATGGAAAAGGGCCGCACGCCGGTTACCGATGAGAGCATTTCTGGCGTGGTCCAGGCGGCCAAACAGTTGCTAGCCGAAGCGGCGCTGGCTGGCTGAACGGAAAAATCTATACCAAAGAAACTCAAAGGAGGTTTCCCTTGGAACTCAGACACGCATTTGCCATTTGCTTGCTGTCGTTCTTCTCGGCCACCCTGGTGCTGTTGATTGCCAGGGCGTTGGACATGCAAGCCGCATCGCAGTTGCAGCCGCAATTGGCCGAGATCGTCGAAGAGCTTCGGGCACTGCGGAAACAGGGGGTCGTGGCGGCCACTTCCGGGCTAGCGAGCAACCCCTCGCTCAACATTTCTGCCAACTCCGCCGGTAATCCGTCCAGTAACCCTGCCAGGAATCCGGCTGGCAACCCGGCTGGCAACCCGGCTACCGACGCATCGGCCAGCCGGGGCAGCGAACTGCTGGTGGTGTATTATTTCCACGGCACTCAGCGCTGTGCGACGTGCCGGCTCATCGAGTCTCAGACGCGAGACGTTGTGGAAACGTATTTTTCCGATCTGCTGAAGCGGGGAACGATTGTCTGGAAGACGGTCAATTACGATCTGCCTGCCAACGCCAGTCTGGCACAACGGTTCAAGATCGCCATGCCGATGGCGGTGCTGGCCACAGAAAGCCCTCAGCAGATTACCCGCTGGAAGACCCTGGATCAGGTGTGGCCGCTGGCGCGAGACAAACCAGCATTTGTCAGGTATGTGCGGGAGGAGATCGAAAGCATGTTGCCCGCCGGCAGTGCTTCGCCGGCGTCCCGTTCGGCGTATCAACAACCGGGTTCTGCACGCTTGGCGGCCGAAGCACCGATGTTGCCCGAGTCCGAACCCGAGCTGCGCGCGCCCCGCTGACATAGCCCGCGGGGGAAATACTGCCTCCAACTAATGTCCCGCCGGGCGATGCGGTCGCAAGCAGACTCGGATCGCAGGAAGATACCGAGCGAAAACATCATGTCCATCACGGCGTTGTATCTGCTGGCTGCGTTGTATCTGGGGGTGCTGACCTCGATCAGTCCCTGCCCGCTTGCTACCAATATCGCCGCCGTTTCCTATGTGGGCCGCAAGGTGGGCCAACCGCGGGCGGTGATGATTGCCGGTTGGC
>Ga0308412_1001741_pt1 | contig 11831 bp, 8 predicted proteins | sample HotsprottomLayer_FD_202357 | JGI IMG/M metagenome (GOLD analysis project Ga0308412, IMG submission 202357) | Hot spring phototrophic mat microbial communities from Octopus Spring, Yellowstone National Park, Wyoming, United States -... | ecosystem: Environmental > Aquatic > Thermal springs > Hot...
TGACCGATCCGCCCAGCCGGTGCATGGCGCTCTCGAATGACAGGCGCGTGCGCGTGCTTGGCTCGTAAAAAACGGTCGCCAGGATGCGACCGTTCAACAATGACAGCCGTTGCCCTTGCTGAAGCTGTTGCTCGAACCGTCCAGCTTGATCGAGGATGGCGCGGATTTCATCTTTGCTGAAGTCGGCGATGCTGATGATATCCCGTCCGATGAGTGGATTGCTGCTTTTCATCGGGCCTGCATTGTACCGTCCTCTGGTCTCATGCTTCGGCATGGAGTGCGTTCACGCACGGGGGCAAATGCGCGGCCGGCAGCCGATCATTCACGCGCCGGCTGAGGCTTCCATTCCGCGCAGCTCCCGCCGGAGCAGAGACCTTCGGACGACCGATTCACGCGCCGGAACACACAAGATTGTTGGCAGAAATCTGCCGGAAGATTGCCCCTAGCTGTGGGGGTTAGCGCAGATTTGTGGGCATCACCATAAAGCACGCTGAGCTTGTCGAAGCGTGCGGCTCAGTCGAAGGCGGCATGCTTCGACAGGCTCAGCATGCCTTTACACCTGTCCTTCGTCTGCTGGGCGTATGTAAAGGGGAATGTCAACCACTTTTCTGCGCCATACCCCTGGCTGTGAACGCACCCTCGGCATCTGCGCATTGCGCCGCGCTTCGGGCTGCGTGTCTTTCAGGCGCCTGCCAGGGCCGATTTATATGCGAGCCGGCCTGGCCGCGAAGAAATCAGCGCATCCTCGCAGTGAACGCGCAATGCGCGTGTCGCCGGTGAGATCGCTAGTTTGTCGGGAAGAAGTATTCGCTCGGGCCAACCGTAACGGCATCTGTGCCCATGCGGCCCTCGGTGCACACCAGGCCGATGCCGCCTCCGTCCAGTGCGTCATCGTTCACATCCGCGACCGAGACGCCGTCAATCCACGCCTGAAGGCGGGAACCGGTAACCTGCAACGTGAACGCGTAGGGCTTGCCCCATTCGCACCCATGATCCACCTCAGCCAGCACTGCCTCGCCGTCCAGCGCACGAATCAGGCGCGCCTTCTGATCGCTGCACAGCAGCAGCGCATAGTAGCGGCGCATGCCCTGCACCCGCACAGCGATGCCGAAGCGTTGGCAAAGATGAGGCGTGAGCGTCGTCGCGAGGCGATAGTCAGTCCACTCACGTGTGCCGGTGATCAGCAGGCCGGTGCCGTAGTTCACCACCACGCGATAGGCCTCTGGCCACCATCGGTCATAGTGATCGGTGCCATCCACCCAGGCGCGCCGCCACATGTCGCTCTTGTCCGATGGCCGGTGAAAGGTCAGGTTGGGTGCGCCGTCCCACGTCAGATAGTCGAGGTAGACCGTGCCATCGGTGCGCCGCCCATCATTGCTGCTCAGCTCCAGGCCGATCTCGGCGATGGGCTGGCCGCCCATGTCCGGCATCTGCCAGGCAAAGGCATGCGATGCGCCCGGCGATAGCGCGACTTCCGGGCCATAGACGCGCACGAGTTCGTCGGCCAGGCCATAGCGCCGGACATACAGCCGGACGGTGACCGGCCGCGCGTTCGCGGGGTCGGCCTCGATCCGCGCACGCACCGTTTGGCCAGGGTAAAGCGTCGGCGAGGCCAGCAGGGTGTAACCCGGCATGGCGATCGCCTCGGGTGGAATGAACGTCGCAGTGGCGACGCGGGCGGGTCGCCCGGCAGCGACGTGGTGATAACGCAGGGCCAGGCTGCGCGCGCCGCTCGCTGAGTGACCCATCACATTTTCGACCCTCAGCGCGCCCGACGATTCGATACTGTCTTCTGGCATGAAGCCCTGCACCGAGCCGGGCAGCTCAAAGTGGAAGCGCGCGCCGTTCTTCGGCGCGAAGAAATCCGACTCCTGGTGCAGGGCCCGCCCGATGTTGAATACGCGAACCGCCTCGCTGGCGGCATCGGTGATGGCGCGCCCGCCATCGGCGGTGGACAGATACATCCGGTCGGCCACCGGCCCGCGCCAGTCCGGGCCGCTGTCAATCGCTGCCAGGCCGTTCTTGATGCCAAGCAGGCAGCCGACGTTGCCGCTGTTGCAATCGGTGTCCCAGCCGGCGGTGTTGGTGATCATCAGCGACTTTTGAAAGTCGTCGTCGCCATACAACAGGCCGAGCATGATCACACCGTGGTTGGGCACCATATGGCAGTTGCCGCCGTATTTGTCGTAGCCATAGTGCTGCTGCAACAGTTCGCGCGCCCTGCGCCAGTCGCCGATTTCCTCGCGCCACTCGCGCATGTCCGCGATCAGGCGATAGATGATCGAGTCCTTGGGGATGAAGGTGATCGCACATTCGATCAGCTTATGCAAGTCGGGCTCGACGAAGGCCTGCGCCTCCATGGCGGCGATGACCTGTGCGCCGTAGATGGCCTCGCCGTCGTGGCTGACGCTGGCCGCGCGGCGGGCTAGGTCGGCCGCCAGCGCCGGGTCGCCTGGCGCGACCATGGCCCAGCCGTCAATGAAAATCTGTGAGCCAATCTGCTCGGCCACCACCTTGCCATTTAGCGCGATCGAACCACTCTGCGGCGCAGGGATGCCCTGCTTCAGGCGGATGTAAGCGGTGTGCTCGGTGCTGTTGCCCAGGCCGCCCCACCACAGGATGGTCTTGCGTTCGATAATGTAGTTCAGCCACGTCTGGCCGATCTGGGCCGGTGTGAGGTTGGGGTCGTTGCCGTAATCGGGCAGGGCGCGCAGGAAGGTGAACGTGCCGCTGATGTCGTCGTCGGTGACGACGAGCAGGGTTTTGCGCTGCTTGTGCACGTAGTAGTTGATCTCGCCCAGCTCGGCCATGATGCGGTCGTAGGACCAGCCTTCGAACGGGCGGCCGAGATACACGCCGATGATCTTGCCGAGCACGCCGGCGTAGACGCGCTCGAGGTAGTCGTTGGGAAGTGCCATGAGATTCGTTTAGCCTTTCAAGCCGCCCTGAGTTAGGCCCTCGATGAAGCGGCGCTGTAACAGCAGGAAGAGAGCGACGATCGGCAGGATCATCATCACCGCGGCGGCGCTGGTGAGCCCCCAATCGCGACTGAAGCGCGTGGTGAAGTTGTAGTAGCTGGTGACGACAGTGAAGAGCTCCTGCTTGGTCAGGAACACGGTCGCCATCAGAAACTCGTTCCACACCGAGAGCGCAACGACCAGGCCGGCTGTGAGAAATCCGGGCCACGACAACGGCACGACGATCCGCCAGAAGATTTGCAACTCACTCGCGCCATCCACCCGAGCCGCATCGTCAAAATCCGACGGCAACTGAAGCATGTATGACCGCAAAAGAAAGATCGCAAACGGCGAATTCAACGCGATGTAAATGATGATGAGGCCGAACAGATTGTTGATGAGATCCAGGTTGCGCCACAGGACGAACAGCGGCACCAGAAATAGCTGGATGGGCAGGCTTGATCCGACGAGCAGGTACAGCGTGAGAGCGTTACTGCCCGGCAAGCCGAGCTTGGCCAGGCTGTAGGCCGCCAAACCGCCCAGAGACAACACGCCTACCACTGTGCCGGCTACGAGAATGAGCGAGTTCCGCGTCGTCGTCGAGAAATTGCCCACTTGCCAGGCCCTGGGGAAGTTTTCCCAGCGAGGATTTGCAGGCGGTCCGAGCGGATTGCTGCCAATCTGATTGCTGTCTTTGAGCGAATTGAACCCGACCACCATGAGCGGTCCGAGCGCGAAGACGACCAGGGCGATCAGGATCACGTAGTTTGGAATGAGGCTGGGTTGTCGTTGCCGTTTGAGCATGTCAAATCTCCCATCCGCGTCGCCGCAGCATGACGAACAAGCCAATGATGAGCAGGGTGAAAAAGCTTAACGTCAAACCGATCGCCGATGCGTAACCCGACTCCAGGTTACTGAACGCCGCCTTGAACACCAGCACGCCCAGCACTTCAGATGAGCCAGCCGGGCCGCCACGCGTCAAGATCCACACATAGTCGAAGGCGAGAAACGACCAGATGGCTGTCATCAGCAGCATGAATATCAGCGTTGGGCGGATGCCCGGCAACGTGACGTTGCGGAACTCATCCCAGCGGCTCGCGCCGTCAATGCGCGCCGCTTCGTATAGTTCCGGAGGCACATTCTGCATGGCCGCCAGGAACAACATCATCAGGAAGCCCCACCAGTGCCAGTTGTCCACGAAGGCGACGGCGAAGAGCGAGGTCTCCGGCTTACCCAGCCACGCCTGATCGAGCCCGGGAATGCCGAGCTTTGCCAATTGCGCACCCAGTCCGAACGTGGGGCTCATCAAAAAGCGCCACGCGAAAGCGGTGATCACCGCAGGCAGGACATAGGGGATGAAAAGTGCAATCCGAAATCCCATCGCGCCCCGACGGATCCTGGCCAGGAGCGTCGCCGCCAAGAGCGCCAGCGTCACAGGGACGGTGAGAAAGATCGCCATCCAGATCAGGTTATTGAGGAAGGCGCGGCCGAAACTGGTGTCGTCAAACAGCATCCTGCGGAAATTTTCGAGCCCGATGAACTCCGGCGCGCCGATGCCATTCCAGTCTGTCAGCGAGTAGTAAATGGCGCTCAACGCCGGGCCGAGCACCACCAACACATTGAGTGACAGGACAGGCAGGACGAAGAGCCATGGCACGATCCGCTTACGGAAAAGGCGACGATTGCGGCTCACCTTCGCAAAGCTGGGCTTGCTGGGAATGGGAAACGACTCTTGCATAGGCGGTCGGTTGCTGTGTGACACAGGCCGAGTATCCGTTCAAGATACTCGGCCTGCAATCCATCATCGCTACGACGTCATTTATCGTACCGGAATCGGCGGAATCGCCCCGGCCTTCACCTCTTCATCGAACAGCTTTTGCATCCCTTCGAGGTACTGCTGTGCAGTGATGGCGCCCGACCATACCTTCTCGATTTCCTCGATCAGATAGGTGTTCGTCTTTGCCGGCCAGAACGTCCATGTCGTGTAGCCGTAGCCGCCTTCGCGTGCAGCTCTGTCCAAGGTTTCCAGCACCTCAATGCGCCGCGGATCCAAACCCTGTAGTGACGCTGCATCCAGTTTGACCGCTGCAGGCGCCAGGCCGCACTTCGTCAGGTATGACGCTTGGGTTTCGGGCAGGAAAAGGTAGTTGAGATACTCCGCGACCGCGTCCGGATTCTTGGTGTTCTTGTTGATCGAGTAGGTCGAGCCGACCGCCATATTGAACAATGGCTTGCCATCCTGCGACGGCATCGGCACCCAGCCCCAGTCATTAGTGTTGTTAGCCTTCTCGCCGAAGAAGTTGTCAATGAACGGAAGGAACCATGTGCCTTCGATGTTCATCGCGGCCTTGCCGCTGCCGAATGCGGAGTGGAACTCATCCGAAGTTGCCGTGTAGTATTTCTCCAGACCACCCATGAAGTAACCCTTCCTCTGCATGTCGGTGAGCATCTCGACCGCTTTGACGAACTCTGGATCCGTCCACTTGGCTTTGCCTGTCAAGGCATCGTAGACCTTCTGCGGCCCAGCAATGCGGTTGAACCACTCACCTACCAGCCACTCGTTCACACCCTTCCACTCGGCATTCCCGCTGGCGAATGGAATGATGCCCTCCTTCTGAGCCGCCTCGGCCAGCGCAGCCAGTTCGTCGAGGGTTTTAGGTGGCGTCCAACCCTTCTGCTCGAACAGCGTCTTGTTGTAGTACAGCACCACCGTCTCAACCTCTGTCGAGAGGCTATAGAGCTTGCCGTCCACCATGCCGAGGTTGAGGGCCCACGGAGCAAATCGCTCGCCCCAACCATACTTCTTGGCGTACTCGTCCAGCGGGACCAACTGCCCGGCACGAGCGAACGCCAGGGCGTACGATGGGCCTGGTGTGTCAAACAGGTCTGGGCCGGCACCGCCGGCGATGGCGGTCTTCGATGCGTCCCAGACGTTCGCCATCGTCACAGCTTCTACTTCGATGCTCGCATTCTGGGCGTTAAAAGGTTTCACGATGTTGTCAATGATGCAATTGGCCATCTCACCGCCGTCCGTGATATTGAACCAATGTGTGATCTTGACCTTCTCGCCTGAAGCGGCGCCGGCGACGGGCGCTTGTTCGGCAGCAGGGGCTTGCGCTGGAGGAGCAGCCGGGGCTACCGACGGCGCGGCGCACGCCCCAGCCAGCAACGTGATCGCGAATGCGGCCGGTACGAATCTGCTAGCTTTCATCTTGGAATGTCTCCTTCGATTGGCTGAAATCGAGTCCAGTCGAATCTGAGTTAAGTCTGTTGCACTAAGGTTGAGGTCCGAGGGCTTCGTCTGTCCAGCTTATAGAATCACCTCCTCATCAGCATGAAGATCTCATTGTCAAGATCAGCCTTTGAGACCTACCGAGGCAATGCCGCCGATGAGCTTGTCCTGGGCGAAGAAGTAAATGATGACAACCGGCAGCATCATCACGATATTGGCAGCCATGAGCAGATTCCATGGCGTGTTCGCGCGCGTGACGAAGTTCGCCATACCGATGGCGACCGTGAATTTCTCGTTACTGTCCAGATAGATAAGCGGGCCCAGCAGGTCATTCCACGACCCAAGAAACACGAAGACGGCGCACACAGCCAGAACGGGCACGCACAGCGGCAAGATGATGTGCCAAAACGTCTGGAAGTGGTTGCAGCCGTCAATGCGCGACGCGTCATCTAACTCGCGGGGGAAGGTTCGCATATATTGCCGGATCAGAAAGACGTAGAACGCGCCCGCCGTAAACGACGGCACGATGAGCGGCAGATAAGTGCCATACCAGCCCAGGTTGAAGAACAGCAGGAATTGCGGAATCATCAACACCTGCCATGGGATGAGCAAGGTGATGATGACGATGTTGAACAGCACGGCGCTGCCGCGGAAGCGCAGCCGGGCAAAGGGATAGGCCACGAGCGAGCACGAGAGCAACGTGCCGACGATGTTGCCGAAGACGATGATGAGTGTGTTCAAGGTATAGCGCAGAAACGGCCGGGATGGCGCGGTCAATGCTCGGGCGAAGTTTTCCCAGTGCCAGTACTGGCTGGGGAACCATTCCGTCGGCACAGTGAATATCGGCACACGGTCGGGCTTCAGCGCCGCCGTCAACATCCATCCCAGCGGAAGCAGGATGAACGCGCACAATGTCAGCACCAGCGCGTAGACGAACACGACGCCACACAGGCGCCTGATGCGCGGCCAGGTGAATGTCTGCGCTGCGCTTTGCCCGTCACGCCAGGGTTTGACCGTTGTCGCCATACATGCCTCCTTGGCTACTTTTTGTCATCGCCCGACTCGTAATACACCCACCGGTCTGATACCTTGAACGTGATGATGATGACGATGGCTGCGAGCACAACCAACACCCAGGCCAGCGCCGAGGCGTAACCCAACCGCCCGCTGCGGAAGCCCTCGTTCCACATGTAGAGCAGGTAGAACAGCAGCGAGCCGCCGCGCCCTCCGCGGCTGCCGCCCATCACGTACGCCACGTCGAAGATCTGGAACGCGCCGATCAGGCTGGTGATAAGCACGAAGAACAGGGTCGGGCTGAGCATCGGCAGCGTGATGCGGAAGAAACGCTGCACAGCGCCTGCGCCGTCAATCGCTGCCGCCTCATACAACTGCGGGGGAATATTCTGCAGCCCGGCCAGGTAGATGATCGCCCCACCGCCAACGCCCCACAGCCCCATCAGCACGACTGCCGGCACGGCCCAATCCGGGCTGGACAACCAGCGCGGCGGGTTGGCGATACCGAGCGCCCGCAGCGCGTTGTTGACTGCTCCCAGATCGGGGTTGAGCAGCGACATCCACAAGATGGCCACTGCCACGCCGCTCAGCACGGCCGGCAGGTAGAGGATGGTTCGGAAGACATACATGCCGCGCAGGCGTTGGTTCAGCACCAGCGCAAGCGCAAGGCCAGCCACCATGTAGAGCGGCACCGACAGGACGATGTAGCGCAACGTCACCCCCAGGGACTGCCAGAAGAACCGGTCGCTGAGCATGTCCTGGTAATTGGCCAACCCGATGAAATTTGGCGATGTGACGATCTTCCAGTCGGTCAGGCTGATGATCAGCGATGCGATGATGGGCCCGATCAAGAACACGACCAGGCCCACCAGCCACGGCAGCAAAAAGAGATACGCCGCGCGTTCTTCGGCGCGCGCCATGCGCGTGAGCGGCGCTTTCGATGTGCGCTGCGACGCGCGAAGCTTGGATGAAGCAGTTGCCATCTCAACTGTGAAGGCTGACCGGGGTCACGAAGGATTGACCGGTCAGCGCTATCTTGGCTAGCGAATTGCCTCCCAGGTCTCCCACTGCTTGTCCAGGCCGTCCTGCACTGCAGCTGCCGCTTCGTCCATCGCCTGCTTCGGCGAGCTCTGTTTCTCGACGATCGCGGCATAGGCGTCTACAAGTGGTCCGGCAATCTCATAGAAACCGGGCACGAAGATCGTCGGCCGCGCTAGCTGAATCGCGGCCAATGTCTCCTGACGACCTTCGCTCGCGCCGGCCCAGTTGGACTCTTCAGCGATCTTCATGTTGAGGGGCAAGGCATTGCCCGTGGTCATGCGCAGCGCGTTGCCCTCCGTGCCAAGGAAGGCGACGAACTCCATCGCCTCGTTCGGGTGCCTGGTGCCGGAGAAGACGCCGAATGCGTCGGTCCACGTGATCACAAAGGGCTTGTCCCCTCTTTTCTCCACCGGCGGCGGCGCTGCGCCCCAACGTATCCCCGCCTTCTCCAGCGTGTCTACGGCGACAAAGTTGTCCGTGATGGCCATGGCGATGCGGCCCTGTGCCAACAGGTCGGTGATGCTGAGCGTCTGCATGTCCGAACCCGCGGGTGCTACGCCGTCCTGCTCCATCTTGGCCAAGGTCTCATACATGCGGATGGTGTCGTCGTCGTTGACGTATCCAACTGCCTTGCGACCATCCTCGCTGTAGTGCACGACCCAATCCATGAACCAGTACGGCGCGCCCGGAGAGTGGCCGCCCCAAATGCGCTTGGCTGGATCGTCGTCCTTCTGCGTCAGTTTGGCCGCAAGGGCCGCATACTCCTCGATCGTCATCGGCTCGGTGGCCGATGGATACGCCACACTCGCTTTGTCGAACAAGTCCTTGTTGTAAAACAGCAGAACTGCACCGGTATACGAGCCCAGGCAGTACACCTTGTTTTCGTACAGGCAGTACAGCGACATCGCGCCCTGGTTGTAGTCCTCAAGATTGATACCCTTCGACTTCACCATGTCGTCGAGCGGCAGCATCTTGCCGGCCTTCAGCCAGCGGTTGATGCCGCCGTAGACGAAGCCGATGTCGGGTGGGGCGCCAGCCGCCAACGCGGTGTCAATCTTCGTTGTGTATTGGTCTTCGGGAATCTCGGTGATTTGCAGGGTAATGTTCGGATGCTTTGCCTCAAACTGCTTCTTCAATTCGGGCAGGAAAGCCTCCTCACCCTCGAATACCCACAGATTTAGGGTGACTTTCTCAGCGGTCGTCAGCGCACCGTCCGCCGGCGCGGCTGCGGGTGGCGCGGCACACGCACTTGCAATGAGCGCAGCGAACACGCACACCGCGGACGCCAATTTACCAACTTTCATCTCGGAATGTCTCCTTTAACTACTGAGCGTTGACAAAATCATGTCCGCTCATGAAAACCTGCAACGTCATTCCCGCGAAGGCGGGAATCCAGTCATTCGCGGCACCCTGGATGCCCCGTCATGCCCGCGAAGGCGGGGACTGCGCGGGCATGACGATCTTGGCAACGGTCATGATTCATTCAAGACTCGATAGATCGAGTAGATAGGATGGATTGACCGGAGATTTGCGACAGCGATCAGGTCGGCTTGTCGTCATTTGGCAGAAGCCTCACCTCCTCAACCGGTGCAGCGCGAACTGCGCCGCCAACATCTTGACCTAGCGCTCGTCGGCGTGATGCTTGTGGCCGGCGTTGTGCAGCATGTGCATCACGTTGTATTGCCCGAACAACAGCTCGTCCAGCAGCGAGGCTCGCCGACAAATGTGCCGGTGGCCATGTCGCACATCAACTCATAGGCTATGTGGACTCCCGCACGATTAACTCGAACGGCATCTCGACTGAGCGCGCCGGGCCGGTGACGGCGCCACTCAGCCGTTCCAGCAACAGCTCGACTGCGCGGCGACCCAATCGCTCCTGAAATTGCGAGATAGTCGTCAGCGGCGGCGTCACCAGCTTGGCAGCGGGGATGTCATCGAAGCCGACAACCGCCATGTCACGCGGCACGTGCAGGCCAGCCTCGCGCAAGGCTATCAATGCACCCATCGCCACCAGGTCGTTGGCAGCGAATACAGCCGTCGGTCGAGGCGAGAGCACCAGTAGCCGTCGCATCCCTTCATACCCACCGGCCTCAGTAAAGCCACCGCTCACCTGAATAAGGTTGTAGTCAAAGGCGATGCCAGCCTCTGACAGCGCTTCGCGATAACCGCGCATGCGTATGTCACGTGGCCCAGTTTGACCGGCGATGAAGCCAATGCGCCGGTGTCCGCGCTCCAATAGATGTTTCACTGCCGTGCGCGCGGCGGCAGCGTTATCCACGAATAGATTGTCAATCGGTAAATCGCCCAATTCCTGCGCCCGGTTCTCAAGTCGGACGATGGCGACGTTGCGCTCAATCAACGATCGTAGATCACGGGCGTTCACGTGAAAGAACACACCGATTACACCGTCCACTCGGCCATGCTGCAACGCGCGCAGGCATTTGCACTCTTTCTCCGCCATGCCGTCGGTGTTGTAGATGATCAAGTCATAGCCAGCCTCCTCGGCAACATCCTGGATGCCGCGCTCAAGCTGTGGGTAAAACGGGTTGCTGATGTCGGGGATGACGCTGGCGATAGTGAAGGTCTTGCCTGTGCGCAAGCGCAGAGCCGAGCTATCCGGCACATAGCCCAATCGCTCGATGGCGTCCAGGACGCGCCGGCGCGTATCTGCCGGCACTGAGATAGCGTTCGAATTGTTCAAAACGTGCGACACGGTAGCCTGCGACACTCCGGCTAATCGAGCCACATCTCCCTGCGTCGGCCTCTTCGCCCTCCTGTTGTCCATAATGCGATAATTCGTATTACTAATACGTATCAGATAATATCTAGTTCGCCGCACTTGTCAACATCGAGCTTCCAGAAAAGCTACAAGGGCATGAAGAAAGAGCGGCGGGTGCGTTCACGAATAGGGGGCAAGAACCTCCCGCAGGTTGCTTGCTTGCGTCTAGCCCAGACCTGCGGGAAGGTTGTCGCTGCCCTGGTTGCGCGGGCGACCACATAGGGTCGCCCCTACAACGGACGGCGGGGTGTGATGTAGGGGCGGCCCTGCGTGGCCGCCCGCTCGCGCATGCGCGGTCACGCCGGCAACCACCATAGGGTCGCCCCTACGAACGGGCGGGGTGTGATGCAGGGACGGCCTTGCCTGGCCGCCCGCCCACACGCGCCAAACACGGGTAGACACGTGGGCTTGCCCCTACAAGAAAATGCCCCCGTGCGTGAATGCACCCAGAGCGGCTGGATTACGAGAGAGTCGGTATGTGAAGGTAGCGCGGATCATCTACGCGCAGACCAAAGTGGCGTTCCCACGCTCGTTCAGCCCCAAGAAATTCACCCCACCACAACTGGCAGCGTGCGTGCTGTCGAGTTTCTAATCCAAGCTGAGCTACTGCGATTTCGAAGCGTTGCTGTTGGTGAGCAGGAACTGCGCGACGCGCTGGAGCTGACGCACGTGCCACACTCCAGCACGCTCAAGTAGTCTTCAACTGAGCAATCGAGAATCTAAAGCCCGTGCGCTCTTCCTGCCAACACTTCCGCCACGTGCATCACCCGCCTGTTCGAGCCGGCGCGCGAGAGGCCGCCGTTGATGT
>Ga0308412_1001744_pt1 | contig 11815 bp, 8 predicted proteins | sample HotsprottomLayer_FD_202357 | JGI IMG/M metagenome (GOLD analysis project Ga0308412, IMG submission 202357) | Hot spring phototrophic mat microbial communities from Octopus Spring, Yellowstone National Park, Wyoming, United States -... | ecosystem: Environmental > Aquatic > Thermal springs > Hot...
GCGCCTTCACGAGCGCCTCCATCTGGTAGGGCTTGCCGCGCGAGACGGCGATGAAGAACGCCCCTTTTTTCATCCTCTCGAACTGAGCCGGCCCCAGCCTATTTTCGGTCTGGGGCGTGTGGGGGGCACAGACAAAGATGGCGTCGGCCTCCGGCAGCACCTCGTCCAGCCGGTCCGGATAGACCATCCGGTCGAACAGGGGATTGGGCGGGAACTCTTTGGGGTCGACGCCGATGACGCGCATGCCGAAGCCTTTGGCCCGGCGCGCCACCTGCGAGCCGATGCCGCCGGCGCCGATGACCAGGGCCGTCTTGCCTTCCAGTTCGAGCAGATCGTATGGCTTGCGCTCCCAAATCTGTTGCTCGCGGATGGAGATGAAGTAGGTGAGCTTGCGCGTGAGCGCCAACAGCATCGCGAAGGCGTGATCGGCAATACCCGGGCTGGCTACGATCCGAGCGTTGGTGAGCACGATGTCGCTCGATACGAGTTCGGGGTAGAGGTACGGCTCGACACCTGCGCTGAGAACCTGCACCCATTTCAGGCGTTTACCGGCTCGAATCACTTCGCGCGTCGGCCCGCCGATGAAGGCGTCGGCGTCGGCCACCTCTTCAAGCAGCCGCTGTCTCTCCTCGAGCGCTTCCGGCGAGTCCGGCGTGACCGCAGTCACGGCGTGGGCGCGGGGAGGAACGCCCGGGACAATGCGTAGGGTGGGCGCGACGCGCCGCAGCTCTTCGATTTCGGCCTCCGAGAGACCGACCACCACCACTTTCTGCTGCGCTACGGCCAGCGGCAGCAGACACAAGCCAAGCAGGAGGTATCGCTTCATGGCATCCACTCTCGGGGGATTATATGCCGGAAAGGAGCTGCTTCAGGCCAGCAGCTCCCAGGCGCGCAGCAGGCGCTCGCGCACGCGGACCCCGTTGGGGCAGCGGACACGGCAGACGGCGCAGTCGAGGCACGGCGAACGCTCGAGTCCGGGCGCGAGCTCAAGGAAACGCTCGCGCGCCAGCGCGAACTCGCCGTAGCCGTCGGCATAGGTGAGGCAGCGCAGCGCGTCGGCCACCGGCACGCCCCTTTCGCATCGCCCGCCGCAGGCGCCGCACATGCGGCAGTAGAGCGGGCCGATCCGCCGCAGCGCGGCCGCCAGCAGCCGGGCGTCCTCCTCCGTGAACGGCTCCGACATCGCCCGCATGTCTTCTTCGAGCTCCTCAAAATCGGTGATGCCGATAATGGCCGTATCGACCGACTCGTTCTTGAGAACCCACTTGAGCGCCGCCAGCATCGCCCCGGGGCGTTTCAGTCGGGCCGTCAGATGCTCCGGACTCTGCCCATAGAGCCGGTCGCCTTTCTAGATCCGGGCGTAGCCGCCGGCCATCACTTTCATCGCGACGATGCCCAGGCCCTGGCGCCGAGCCGCCCGAATGGCCTCGCCGACCTCGGGCTGCATGGTGAAGTTGTAGGAGGCCAGCGCCACGTCGCAGAGACCCAGCTTCAAGACGTGCTCGAGCATGCGCGGCATGTTGAAGTGGAAGCTGACGCCGCGGAAGCGGATCTTGCCCGCCTGTCTGGCCTGCTCGAGCGCCTCCAGGCCTTCCTCGGTGACCGCCTCCGGCTCATTGCGGTTGTGAAGGAACAGGATGTCGAGGTAATCCGTGCCGAGCTCGCGCAGGCTGGTCTCAAGGTCGCGCAAGACGTCCTCCCTGCTGCGGCCGGGCGTCTTCGAGGCCAGGATGATCTTGTCGCGCTTGCCTTTGAGCGCCGCGCCGACCATGCGCTCGTTGTTGCCGCCCTGGTAGCTGCGCGCCGTGTCGAAGTAGTTGATGCCCAGCTCCGCGGCACGCTCGACCACCAGGGGATCGGAGGCGAGCATGCAGCCGAAGCCAAGGGAGCTCACCTTCAGGCCGGTGTTGCCGAGCGGGCGATACTCGATCTTTGCCGGTTGCGAAGAGGCCGCGGCGGGCAGAGCCAGTCCGGCCGCCAGGAAGCGACGGCGGGAAGTGGCAACCTGCATGGACTTCTCCTCTGCATCATACTATATGGTTCCAATATCCTTTATGAGCGCCTTCGGCCGCCGGCCACTTGACCGGCTCGGCCTCGGTCGGTGGAGTCAAATCGCGGCGAGTTGCGCCGATAAGCAGTGATGGAGAAGACCGGCGTGAACACGGAGTTCGCCCCCGCCGAGCGGCTGCCCGCTGAACAGGCGACGGAGTCCTACCGGCGGCTGGTGGCGATACCCTTGTTGGCGCCGCTGCTCGAAAGTTTTCCGGGGCCGGCGCTGGTGTTGAACGCCCATCGCCAGGCCGTGCTCGCTAACCGAAGGTCGGCCGGGCTGGCGGGCAGGGCGGTCGAAGAGCTGATCGGAATGCGGCCTGGGGAGATTCTGGGCTGCATTCATGCGAGCATGCGAGATGCCGGTTGCGGCACAACGCGCTTCTGCCGTTACTGCGGGGCGGGCCGCGCCATCCTTGCCAGCCAGGCCGCGCTCGGGCAAGTCGTCGAAGAGTGCCGGATCACCGTCCGCCGCGCCGGCGCCGAGCAAGCGCTCGATCTGCGCGTCTGGGCCACGCCGATCGAGATGGGTGAGTCGTATACCGTCTTCGCCATTCAGGACATCAGCGACGAGAAGCGCCGAGCCGTGCTCGAGCGCATGTTCTTTCACGACATCCTCAATTTGGTGAGCGGCCTCAGCGGGCTGGTCGAGGCCTGGCCGGAGCTCAAGGACCAGGAGGATGAGATCCTGGCGACGACGCAAGAGCTGGTTCGCGAGCTGGTCGAGCAGATTCAGGCCGGGCGCGCCCTGGCGGCGGCGGAGCGAGGCGACCGGGAGGTTCAAATTCGTCCCCTGGGCGTGCGTGCGCTGCTAGAGCGCCTGCGCGAGCGCCACTGCTTCGACGGCATCGCCCAGGGAAGGCGCATCGCGATCGCGCCGATGGACGGCGAGCCGGTGATCCGCTCCGATGAGATGCTACTCGCGCGAGTCTTGAGCAATCTGATCAAAAATGCGCTCGAGGCTTCGCAACTCGGCGAGACGGTGACGATCCGGTTCGAAAGCGACGCCTGCGGCGCCACCTTCGCCGTACACAACCCAGGCGTCATCTCCGACGAGGTCCGCTGCCAGCTCTTTCAGCGATCGTTTTCCACCAAGCCAGGCCGCGGGCGCGGCATCGGACTTTACTCCGTCAAGCTCCTGACGGAGCGATATCTGGGCGGCTCAATCGCCTTCCGCTCAAGCCCGGAGGAGGGAACCGTCTTTACCGTCACGATTCCGCCGGCCTGACCGAGTCGTCTCCTTCGAGCGGGCCCTGGATGGCGCCGAGAGCGCGGCCGTAGAAGTCTCGGCTGCCGAAGTTGCCCGATTTGAGCACCACGGGAATCGGGAAGCGGCCGAGGGCGCGGCACAGGGGCACGCCGGGCTCGATGTTGCGACCGACGGCGAGTGCGCTCAAAGCGAGGCCTCGACACAGAGCGCCGGCGGTCTCGCCGCCGGCAGCGACCAGACCCGCTGCGGGAGCCCTTTTGAGAATTTCGTGCGCCAGTGCGGCCAAGCCGGAGGAGATGGCACGGCCCAGCTCCTCCGGGGTCATGCCCTGAGCTTGGGCCCAGGCCTGAACCTGGGCGACCTGCTCGGGCGCGGCCGAGGTGGTCACCAGTACCGGACGCGCGGCCTCGAGCTCCTCGGCGGCCGACGCGACCACACGGCTGGTCTCGAGCCGCCCGCTGATCAAGTCACGGGGATCGACGAAGATTGCCCGCCAGCCTTGTTCAACGAGCCAGGCGTTCTGCGCACGGGTGGCCTCCGAGCAGCTCCCGGCGATGATGAGGCAGCCTGCGGCCGGGCGCGCTACCTCGCTTGCCGGCGCCTCGGGCCCCGCCTCGCCAAGCCAGCCGCGTTCCCGCCACACCAGCGGCAGCCCGATGCCAGGGGCCGAACTCCCGGTAATCAGCTCGAGGTCGGCGGCGGCGCGGCAGATGGTCTCTACATGCCGGTCCGACAGACAGTCCACGATCGCGATCTCGACGCCGCGGGCGCGAAGCTGATCGAACTCGGCGCGCAGGCGCTCTGCTCCGGCGTCCACGGCGGGGTAAGCCGCCAGGCCGACCCTCCGTGCGGTCTGCCGGCTGAGGAAGTCGACCAGGTTCGGATTCCTCATCGGGGTCAGCGGGTGGTGGCGCATCGGCGAGTCCGACAACAGCTTGTCCCAAACAAAGTGGTGGCCCATGTAGGCGGTTCTCCCGTTGACGGGCAGGGCCGGCACCGCGACGGTGAAATCCACGCCGAGCTCGGTCATGGCGGCGTCGATGGCAGGGCCGATGTTGCCCCGTTCGGTCGAATCGAACGTGCTGCAATACTTGATGGCGAACATGCGGGGAGCGAAGGGTCGCAACCGGTGGATCGCCTCGGCCGTTCGCTTTCGGGCGGCATCGGCTTCGATGTTCCGCGTTCCGACGGCCACCACAGCGGCGTCGAAGCCTCGAAGCCAGCCGGTAAGCCGGTCGGGCTCCGGCAGATCGATGATCAGGAGAGTGCGTACGCCGCGTTCGGCCAGCATGCCGGCCAAGTCGCTGGCGCCCGTGTCGTCGTCGGCGATGGCGGCAAACAAAAGGCGGTCCATGGCTCAGCCGAACCTCTCGCGGAGCGTGCGGATCTGATCCGCACTGAGCGTGCGGCCGCGTCCGCCGAGCAGGAAATAGAGTTTGGCCTGCTCTTCGAGCTCTTCGGCCAGGGCCGCCGCCTCGGCCAGATTCCGGCCCAGGGTGACGGGGCCGTGATTCTCCAGCAGCAGTGCGTTGCTGTCGGCGGCAGCGGCGCCCACTTCCGCGGCCAGCGCAGGGTCGCCGGGCGGGAAATAGGGTACGACGGGCAGCCGCCGGATGCGCATCGCAAAGTAGGGGGTGAAGACCGGCAGCGCATCCGAGCGGTCCAGATCCTTCAGGCACGACACAGCCACCGCGTACGTCGAGTGAAGGTGCACGACGGCGCCGACGTCGGGCCGCCGGCGGTAGATGGCCAGGTGAAAGGGCGCCTCCTTGCTCGGCCGGGGCGCGCCGATGGTTTGCCCATCCAGTCGGAGCAGGGCCAGCTCCTCGGCCCGCACGGTCTCCATCGAGCTGCCGGTCGGGGTCATCAAGATCGTTTCGCCACACCGGGCGCTCAGGTTGCCCGCCGTTCCAAAGCTGTAGCCCCGGGCAAACAGCGAGCGCGCTACCCGGATCAGTTCCTCTCGCAGGACTCCCTCGTGCATCGATCGGCCTCACGCTCCCACATAGCGGGCGTACAGGCTCCGCGCCAGGCCCGCGTCGTCTGTTCCCTTGATGATGGCGCGGCCGTCGGCAAAAATCGTAAGCTCGAACGGCTCGATGAAGAAGCGCAACGCGAACTCGTTGCCGCGCACGGTGCCGAGCGGCGCCAGCCGTTGTTTGAGCTCCTCGAGATTCAGCGGTCCGGAGCGCTCGTGCACCTGAACGGCGTTGCGGCCGCAGAGCGTCACGGCCGATCGCCGGGTCTTCTCCAGATGCACGAAGCGCCGCCGGGCGCAGGCCGGGCAGTCGGGCGACGGGGGCGGTTGCGCGATCTGTCGCACCTGGCCCGTCCACACATCCACCGTCGTGATGCGCCTGGCGAGCTCGGCGGCCTTGCCCGCCAGTATCTTCAGAGCGTCTCCGACCTGAAGCGCAGCAACGGCCGCGGTGACGGCGTTCAGCACACCGGCGGTCTCGCAGGTCGGTTGCGAACCCGCAGGCGGCTCCGGATAGAGGCACTTCAGGCAAGCCGTCCGGACCGGCAACACAGGCATGGTGAGGCCGTAGCTGGCCACCGCCGCTCCATAGATCCAGGGCAGGCCTTCGCGCACGGCGAAATCGTTGATCAGATAGCGCGTTTCGAAGTTGTCGGTGCCGTCCAGGATCAAGTCGACCCCCCCGAGCAGCTCGCCGGCGTTCTCCGGGCTCAAATCGGCGACGACCGGCTCCAGGCGCACTAGGGAATTGACGCGAGCCAGATGTCGGGCGGCGGCGACGGCCTTCGGCAGGCCCTCTTCCGCATCGCTTTCCTCGAAGAGCCACTGGCGGGTGAGGTTGTTCCACTCGACATAATCGCGATCCACCAGCCGCAGGTAGCCGACCCCGGCCCGAGCGAGCGCCATCGCCTGGAAACTGCCCAGGGCGCCGCAACCGGCGATCACCACGCGTGCTTCGCCCAGCCGCCGCTGGCCTGCTTCCCCCAGCCCGGCGAAAACGATCTGGCGCGAGTAGCGGCTCAAAGCCTGCTCGTGCATGCTCAACCTGATCCTAACAATCGATTCGGTTATGATGGCACCAGTGGGCCGCCGGGAGACCGCCATCGTCGCTGTGGGCCTGGTTTGGTGCGGCTGGTGGGGAGGGGTCCTCTACGCCGAGCCTCAGGATTACGAAGGCAAACCGATTCGTCGCATTCTGTTCGATCCCCGTCTCCAGCCCCTGCCGGAGCAGGAGCTCTTGGAGATGCTGCCGCTTCGCGCCGGCGAGCCCCTGCGGCTGCAGGCTCTGCGCGAGAGTCTGGCGCGGCTGTATGCCACCGGCCGCTACCGCGATATCGCCGCCGACGTCGAATTTGCCGATGGCGGCGTGGACGTTGAGTTTCTGACCCGCACGGCGTGGTTCATCGGGCGCGTCTCGGTCGAAGGCGTACCCGAGCCGCCCAACCGGGGCCAGCTCATCAACGCCGCGCGCTTGGAACTGGGACGCGAGTTCCGCGAGGAGCAGGCGAAAGCGGCGATGGAGAACATCCTGGGCGTGCTCCGCAACAACGGCTTCTACCAGGCGAAGGTGGACCGATTTCTCGATTATCAGCCGGCGTTCGCCCAGGTGAACATCCTGTTTCAGGTGGATCCGGGCCCCCGCGCTCGCTTCGGCGAACCGATTATTCGGGGCGTGCCTCCCCAGAAGGCAAAGGCTCTCGTCAAAGCGACCCGTTGGCAGCGCGGCTGGTTTCTTTCGGGCTGGAGGAGCGTGACCGAGCGGCGGCTCCAGGAAGGGCTCGAGCGCATCCGCCGCCGGCTCCAGAAGGAGAACCGCCTGCTGAACCGGGTCACGCTGGAGCGCCTCGACTACGACGCCGCGGGCAACCGCCTTATCCCGACGCTTGCTATTGAGGAAGGGCCCCGGGTGCGCATCGTGACCACCGGCCGCCGGCTCTCGTCCGGGACCCTGCGCCGTTTGGTGCCGGTCTTTCAGGAGCAGTCCGTGGGCCGCAGCCTGCTCGCCGAGGGCGCGCGCAACCTCGCCGAATACTTTCAAGACCGCGGCTTTTTCGATGCCTCCGTTTCCTTTCGCCAAACCGAGCCGCTTCCGGATTTTCAGTTGATCGAATTCGTTATCGACCCGGGACGGCGCTACCGGTTAGTGCATCTCGAGGTCAGGGGAAATCGGTATTTCGATGACGAGACGATTCGCGAGCGGATCTCGATCATGCCGGCAAGCCTTCTGCGCTACCGCAAGGGCCGTTACAGCCAGGCAATGCTCGAGGAGGACTTGGGCGCCATCCGGGAGCTGTACCGCGCCAACGGCTTCCGCGACGTCCAGGTGACCGCGCGGATCGAGAATCCGTTCCGGGGGAAAGCCGGCGAGGTGGCCGTAATCGTCGAAATCGACGAGGGCCCGCAGTGGCTGGTTTCCGAGTTGTCGCTCGAAGGGGTCAGCGCGGAACACCTGGAAGTGGTCCGCTCGCTGCTGGCGTCGTTGCCGGGCCAGCCGTATAGCGAGGTCAACATCGCCGCGGACCGCGATAACGTGCTGGATTATTACTACAGCCGCGGATATCTGGAGGCGAGGCTGGAGTGGAGCCGCGAGGAGATTCCGGAAAAGCGGCAGGCGCGCGTCCGGATGATTGTCGACGAGGGACCAGAGCGGCGCGTGCGCGCGACGCTGATCGGCGGGTTGCAAGTGACCGACCCGGACCTCGTAACGAGTCGCTTTGCCCTCCGTCCCGGCGATCCGCTTTCGCAGAGCCGCCTCGTGCAAACCCAGCGCCGGCTTTACGATTTGGGCATTTTCGCCCGAGTGGATGCGGCCATCCAGAATCCGGACGGCAACGAGCCGAGCAAGTATGTGCTGCACCAGTTCGAGGAGGCGCGCCGACACTCGGTCAACGTGGGATTCGGCGCCCAGATCGCCCGCATCGGAGGAGGGCGGCCCAACTTCGACAACCCGGCGGGCAGCGCCGGCTTCAGCCCTCGAGTCTCGTTCGGCGTCAGCCGCCTGAATATGTTCGGGGTCGGGCATACGTTGGGCTTTCAGGCTCAAGCCTCCGAGATTCGGCGCCGAGCTCTGGCCAACTATCTGGCCCCGCAATTTGAAGGGCGGGAGAATTTGAGTCTTACCTTCACCGCGCTTTATGACTTTTCCCGTGACATCAACACCTTTTCGAGCACCCGGGCTGAGGGGGCGGTTCAGAACACGCTCCGGCTGTCGCGCGCCAGGACCCTCCGGTACGGCTATACCTTCCGGCAGACGAACCTTCGCGACGTGAAGATTTCCCGCGAGCTCATCCCGATCTTCGCTCAGGCCGCGCGGGTGGGTTTCGTCTCCGGGGGGTTGGTGGAAGATCGCCGGGACGACCCGCTGGAGTCCACACGCGGCTCTTACAGCGCGATCGAGGTCGCTCTGGCCTCGAAGGTGTTTGCCTCCGAGACCGAGTATCTGCGCTTGAGCGGGCGCAACGCGACCTACCACCGCCTGGGCAAAGAACTGGTGCTGGCTCGGGCATTTACCATGGGCTGGCTGTTGAACACCGCCCGGGAGCCGATCGACAAACCCATCCCGCTCGCCGAGCGGTTCTTTGCCGGAGGCGCCGCCTCCCTGCGCGCCTTTCCGGAGAATCAAGCCGGCCCGCGAGACCTCAGCACCGGATTCGTCGTGGGCGGACAGGCGCTGCTGATGCATAACCTCGAACTTCGCTTCCCCCTACTCGGCGACAATATAGGTGGAGTCCTGTTTCACGACGCGGGCAACATTTACTCGAGGCTGGGCAAGATTTCCCTGCGCTACCGCCAGCGGGACGAACGGGATTTCGACTACATGGTGCACGCATTCGGTTTCGGGATCCGGTATCGGACGCCGGTCGGCCCGATCCGCCTGGATTTGGCCTATGGTCCCAACTCGCCCCGATTTTTCGGCTTTCGCGGCACTCCGGAGCAGCTCGTGCTGGGCGGCGGCGAGCGAACGCATCAGCGGATCAGTCCGTTCCAGTTCTTCTTCTCTATCGGACAAACGTTCTGATGGGGGCGGCCGTGCGGCGCCTGAGCGGAGTGGCGGCGACTCTGGCGGCCGGGCTGTGGCTTAGGGCAGAGATTATCGACCGGGTGGCGGTGACTGTGGACCGAATCGTAATCACGACGAGCGACATTGTCAGCCACGTCCGCGTCGCGGCTCTGTTGAACGACGAGCCGCTGGATCTGTCTCCTGCCGCGCGGCGGGCCGCGGCTCAGCGCCTGGTCGAACACGCCCTCGTGCAGCGCGAGATGGAGATTCTCCGCTACCCGGCGCCGCCCGAGGGCGAGGTCGAAGCCGTAATGGAGCAGCTCCGCGGGCGCTACGGTTCTCCGGAGGCCTTCCAAGCCCGGCTCCAGCAGTACGGCGTCACCGAAGCCCAGCTCCGCCGGAGCCTTCTCCGCCAGATCATGACGCTGCGCTTTATCGATTTCCGCTTCCGGCCCGGAGTCTCAGTGACGGAGGCGGAAATCGAGGCGTATTATCGGGAGGAGTTTTTGCCCCGGTTCGGCGCAAACGGGCGCGGCTCGCCGCCGCCGCTTGAGGAGGCACGCGACGAGATCGAGGAGATCCTTATCGGCCGTCGTGTCGATGGGGCCCTGGACCGGTGGCTGGCCGCCGCGGCCGCCCAGGCCGACATCGAGTATCGTGAGGAGGCTTTCCAATGAGCCGCCGCTCACGCCTCATGGCAGCCTTCGGGCTGGCGTTGGCGCTGGTTCTCGGGGCCGCCGTGGGCGCAGTCCTGCTGGTACGCTCGGCCTGGTTCCACGAAAAGGTCCGCCAGAGGATTGTGGCGGAGGCCGAGCGGATCACTGGCGGCCGGGTTCAGCTCGGCTCCTTCCGTTTTGACTGGGCCAGACTCGAGGCCCGGCTCGAGGAGTTCCAGTTGCGCGGTATGGAGCCGGCGGACCGGCCGCCGCTGTTTCGCGCTCGCTCCATCACAATCGGGTTCCGAGTCGATTCCTTCCTACGGCGCGACTTTAACGTCGCGCTGCTCGCCATCGAGGCGCCGCAGGTCTCCCTCGAGATGGATGAGCACGGCCGGATCAACCTGCCGCGGCTTGCGTTGGCCTCTGAGGGCGATCCGCTTGAGCCGTTCCTAAAACTGGCGATCCGCCGGTTGGAGTTTCGCCAGGGCGATTTTTCGCTGCTGGCGCGCCGCCTGCCGCTCGATTTCTCCGCACACAACTTCCGCCTCGGCGCAATTTATGAGGCCGGTCGGGCGCGATATCTCGGCACGCTTCGGATGGACCGTTTCCAAATGGGGGCGCCCGTTTCTCTGCCGGTGACGATCGATTCCGAGCTGGCGTGGATCCTCGAGGGCAACCGTCTTGAGATCGGCCGCGCGCGCCTGCGCTCGGGCTCCTCGGCGGTGGAGGTGGCGGGCGGCATTCGGAGCTTGCAGCCCTTCCAGGCGGATTTCGACTGCGCCGGAACGGCGTCGATCACCGAGCTGGCCGGCCCGCTCGGCCTCCCCGTGCTCGCCGCCGGCAGCGCTGATTTCAACGTGCACGTCGCGCTCGCCCCGAACGACTTCTCGGTTCAGGGAACGGCGGAGGCTTCCGGGTTGACCCTCACTCGTGACGGTCTCCGGCTCGAGGATATGACGGCGCGCGCGACCTTCGAGGCGACGCCCGGGCGGCTTCACGCCCATCGGCTGGTAGTGGGCGCGCTAGGCGGCAGCTTCCAGGGGGAGGCAATGTTGGAAACCGACCGCGCCTTCGAGGTCCGCGGGTCCTTCAGCTCGCTTCCTTTGGAGCGGCTGGCGGCGCGACTCCGCCCGGCCGAGCCGCCTTGGACCGGCCTCGTTTCGGGCGACATCTCCTTGCGCGGCGCTTTGGTTGGGCCCGCTCCGCGCGATCTGCGCGCCCGTGTCAAGCTGGCTGTCGAGCCGGCCGGGGACCGTCCGCTGCGCGGGACCGTCGAGGCGGTTTATCAGCAGCGCGGAAACGTGGTGCGATTCGGCGAATCGTTTCTCGCCACCGAGTCGACACGCCTGGAATTCTCCGGCCTGCTGGGCGGGAAGATGAGACTCGCCCTGGCCACGAGGAGTCTCGAGGAGTTGCGTCAGGCGGCATCCTGGTTTTCCGAGCAGACGCCGGCGTCGCTGCCACTGCGGCTCGCCGGCGGCGAGCTGCGGCTATCCGGCCATCTTGTCGGACCGCTCGAAGACCTCCATTTCGAAGGCAACCTCACGGCTGGCCCCTTGGAGTACGAGGGCCGCCCGATCGACCGCCTCGCGGCAGAGTTCGAACTCGAGCCGGAGGCCCTGCGACTGAGGAACCTCACGCTGCGGCGGGACCGGGCGCGCCTGGAAGGCGATGTCTCGGTCGGGCTTGTCGGCTGGCGACCGGTTCGCCAGTCGCGACTCGCCGGAAATCTGACGATAACCGGTCTCTCTCTCGAACAGCTTTGGCAAGAGGCGGCACTCAAGTTGCCCGCTCTCGGCACGCTTTCGGCCGCCGCCAAGTTCCATGGCACCGTGGCTGAACCTCACCTGCTTGCCCGCCTGCATGTGAGCGGACTTGCGGTTTATGGCGAACAGCTCGACGCCCTCGACGCCGAGGTG
>Ga0308412_1001756_pt1 | contig 11764 bp, 3 predicted proteins | sample HotsprottomLayer_FD_202357 | JGI IMG/M metagenome (GOLD analysis project Ga0308412, IMG submission 202357) | Hot spring phototrophic mat microbial communities from Octopus Spring, Yellowstone National Park, Wyoming, United States -... | ecosystem: Environmental > Aquatic > Thermal springs > Hot...
TGAACGGCAAAGACCTTTCCGGCTGGGTCGTCGAGGGCGTCAAAGAGTATAAAGAGGGCAATGAGTCGAAGCCCGTGTGGCTGGTGGAAGACGGAAAAATCCTCTGCACCGGCAAGGGGTTCGGATTCCTGCGATACGAGAAGCCCTATGCCGATTTCATTTTTCGAGTAGAGTACAGCATGACCAAGGGCTGCAACAGCGGCATTGGTTTCCGCACTGTGCCGTTTACAGGCCCGGCCGCTACACGGCCCTCGTTTGCCAGCTACGAAATCCAGATTCTCGACGACGCCGGCAAACCGCCCAGCAAACATGGCAGCGGCTCGCTGTACAGATATCTGGCGCCGAAGACCAATCCTACCAAGCCTGCCCCTGAGTGGAACGCGCTGGAGATCGAGTGCCAAGGCCCCAGAATCCGCATCACGCTCAACGGCCAGGTGATCCACGACATCGACCAGAGCACGATCCCGGAACTGAAGGACAAGCCCCTGGCAGGTTATTTCTGCCTTCAGAACCACGGCAAGCGGATTTACTTCCGCAACATCCGCGTGAAGCAGTTGTAGCGGTGTAAGGCTTGGTCTGACACATCGGCTGGTTTTTGCCGCAGCCGGCGCCCGGCGCCTGGCCCACCGCATCAACCCGACGCACATCGAATGCCGCTGCGCCGGTCGTCGCGGCCGTGCGGGCAGCTTTCACAATCGGTCGGCGACGGTATAATCGCAGCTTCTGCCGTCGTAAGAATGTCGGGCAACTTGTGTTTGACTATTCCGTAGAAAGGTCGCTTGCGGATCAGAAAACATGGCACACGAGGTAACGCTTATCACCGGCGACGGGGTAGGGCCAGAGCTGGCTGCTGCCGCGCGCCGGTGTGTCGATGCCACCGGGGTGAAAATCAACTGGGACGTGCAAGAGGCCGGCGTGGAAGTAATGGAACGCCTGGGCACCCCTTTGCCCGAGGGCGTGCTGCAAAGCATCCGCCGCACCCGCTGCGCACTGAAGGCCCCGATTACCACGCCGGTAGGCACGGGCTTTCGCAGCATAAACGTGTTCCTGCGGCAGGAATTGGGGCTTTATGCTTGCGTGCGGCCGTGCAAGCATTACCCGGGCGTAAGAACCTTCTTCGCCGATGTGCCGGTGGATCTGGTGATCATCCGCGAGAACACCGAAGACCTTTACGCCGGCGTGGAGTTCGAGCGAGGACAGGCAGCCACGGCCGAGTTGATCGACTGCATCAATCGCCTCTCGCCCGAGCGGAAGATCAAGACCGGACGCGACCAGACCGGCGTGAGCATCAAGCCCATAAGCGTTTCGGCCAGCCAGCGCATAGTGCGCTTTGCTTTCGAGTACGCCCGCCAGAACAAACGCAGAAAAGTAACCGCCGTACACAAGGCGAACATCATGAAGCACACCGATGGCCTGTTCCTGGCCGTCGCCCGAGATGTCGCCGCACAGTATCCCGATATCGAGTTTGAAGACCGCATCGTCGATAACATGTGCATGCAACTGGTGCAAAAGCCGGAACTGTACGACGTGCTGGTGCTGCCCAACCTGTACGGCGATATCGTCAGCGATCTGGCGGCCGGCCTGGTGGGCGGGTTGGGAGTTGCGCCGGGGGCCAACGTCGGCGATAGCGGCGCCGTGTTCGAGGCCACCCACGGCAGCGCACCGAAGTACAAAGGCCAGAACAAAGTCAATCCCACCGCGCTTATCCTGTCGGCTGTGCTGATGCTTCGCTACCTGAATGAACAAGAAGCAGCAGACCGGCTGGAAGCGGCTGTGGCCGCGGTGATCGCCGAAGGACGGTATGTCACGTACGACCTCAAACCGCACCGCGACGCCCCCACGGCCGTCGGCACCCGCGAAATGGCAGAGGCCATCTGCCGCCGGCTCAGCTCGGGCACTGCCTGAGAGCCAAGCACGACAGTCCGCAGCACCGAGGCGGCGAGATTATGCTTCGCGCGGGGTGAAACGATATGTTTTTGCACCGAAAACCCTGCTTTTCTGCCCGCGCGGAGTATAAAGCTGGCTCAGTTCAATTCAATGCGCCGGCAATGACTCCGCGGCAGGAAGAAAGCTCCGCCCGGCGATGTTCGCGGCCCGGGGTGCACGCTCACCAGCGCAGTTGGGCGAGCCATTTCGCAACAACGGGCTGTTGTTTGCGCAGCTCGGCGACCTGTTCTGCCAGATGGTCCAGTTCGGCTGTCAATTCCTGGGCCTGGCGACAGTGTTTTTCCAAGTCGGCGAAAAGCTTCTGGCCCGCTTCGCTCGCCTTCCAGTCGGCGGCAAGCCGGTTTATCGTTCTGCACAGCCCTAGCCGCAGCCACCACGTGAACGCCCACACCAGCAGTATGCACCACAGCACTAGCCAGAAGCCCGCCAGCAGGTAAATCTGCAACCCGTATATGGGAGTCGTTTGCTCGGCCAGCCAGGAGTCGTAGAAAAAGTTCTTGGCCAGCCGGGCAAGCACCAACACGACCATGCCTACGGTGAGCAGCTCGAAAGGCGCGCGGAACACGAACCTACAGCGGCGCTGGGCCAGCCGGTCCAGCGCGTGGCGGACTTGTTGCCCTAACGTCTGGGCGACGGTTTGAATTGCCTCCGCCGCCTCGCGCTGGGTGACCTGTGGCGACAAGCAGTCGGTGGGCAGACCTGCTTCTTCGGCGTAGCCTTCCAGGATCAATGACGAGCGGGAAACGGCGGCTTCGTCGCACCAGGCGGCGGCGATAACCATGCCATCTTGGGCTTGGTGCTGTTCGAGCCATCCGCGCAACCGGCGGGCGCCTTCCATAACGCCCCACAGCGCCATTTGCGCCGGAGTGCGCATCCGCCACAATAGCGCGCCAGACAGCAGGTTGCCCAGGTTCTGGTAAACCCGCAACACAAGGGAAAAAGGGCTGAGTCCCCAGCGGCTGACGGCGCTGTCCAACAGCGAGCTTTCCAGCAACCGCCGATTGGCCAGCAGGTCGGCGTTGATCTGACGCAGCGCTTTGCCAAGCAACTGCTGGCGCTGCTCCGCCAGCGCTTGCTTCAGCCGGTCGAGGGCCGCTCTGGGCGCTTCCAGCCTGCTCTGGCAGCGCGCAAGCACCTCGGCCAGCAGGTCTAGCAGGTTGGCCCGGCGGATCCGCACCGCCGCAGTGCGCGATAGCTCGTGCAGCAGCAAGTTTCTCAGTTCGGCGAAGTCGCTTTCCGGCTGGCGACCGTTGCGCGCCGCTTCCAGGGCAGCCAGGGAATCGACCCGGAAGATTCTTTCTACGCTGTAATCGCGCTGGAGCAACTGCTGCCAGTCGGGCCGGATGTCGTCGTCCAGCGCGGCGTGCGTCTGCACGAAGACCATCCGCGCACCAGCAGCGGCCGCCGCCAATTCCTCGGACACGCACCCGCTGCGATATTTCTGCTGTGTGGCCGTAACCAGCAGCACGTCGCAGTGCGGCAGGATCGCTCGCAGCCGCGATAGATTGCTTTGCGCATCGGCGCCGTCCTGGCTGCCGGTCGCCGGCGGTTCGTACCAGCGCGGGGCAGCCGCCCCGGTTCGGGAAAGTTCCTCGCCTTGCTCGGTGGTATCGGGGTCTGGGCAGTCGATCAGCACCACGTCGGCCAGGGCGGGCAGATCGCGGCGTACCACGTCCACGCACTGCGGGTCGATGCCTAGCGACTCCACCGCCAGACCCGGACGGCAGACGAGCACCGGCCGATTGGTCGTCGGCCGGTGGCGTCCGACGGGCACCACTTCCTCGCCAACAATGGCATTGACCAACGCACTTTTGCCCGTGCCCGTGCCGCCCAGTGTGGCCACCACCAACGGCGCTTCCAGCCGGGCAAGTATCGACTCGGCGCGCTCCAGCAGCCGCTGGACCATCCGGGCGCAGACTTCAGCCGCCTGCCATTGCCGGGCACTGTCGGCCCAACGCCGCAGTCGGGCCAGCAGGGCGTCGATTTCAGCCCGCAGTTCCAGTCGCTCGAGCTGGGGATTACTCATGTATCAAGCCCACAGTCGGTCGGTGACACCCAGATGAGTACTTCTGCACCGGAAAAACTGGTAAACCTACTCACCAAGGCTTTCCCCACCACCTTTTCCACCCACAATCAAGATGCACACAGCCGGCCGCTGGCCCCGTCGGTTGTGAACTTTACTCGCCCAGCCCGCCTTGAGATAATGACTTTAAGCGATGTTCAGATAACAACCCGCGGCTTTGGCGGGCAAATCCGCTCCCCCATTGCTGCCATCAAGGACCTGATCTGATGCGATTGCTCAGCCCGTGTGCTCTGGCGAAAGTCGCTTCACTCCAAAAGTCGTTGGGCGTTAGGCAACAGCGTCTGTCATTGAACTTGCCGGTTCAGCCGGTTCAAACTCGGCGCCCGAATCATTTTGAGTGTATTCCGCGCGTAGTCTGTGAACAAGCTGGCCCGCGCTGCGGGGATTTGGCAGAAAGTGGGTCGCAGTCCTTCGGCCAGCCACTCGCGCAAGCAGGGCGACTGTGGACTATCTTGTTGGCGGCAGTTGTCGGTTGGTGGTCGATGTTGCCGTGGCCGTCGGTCATCGCGGCCGATATCAAGGCCGAGGAGAGCAAACCGGCCGATTCAGCCGCTGCCCTGCCAGACAAGCCTGTCGGACAAGCCGCCGCTGCTCAACAACCTCAACGACCTGCCGAGCAAAAGGCTTCTGAGCAAGACACTACGAAGCAAGACACGGCCAAGCAAGACTCTGCAAAGGAAGAGCCGGAAACTGTCAAGCAACAGCCCGCCGGGCAACAAGCTGACAAGCAAGACACCGCAAAGCAAGACACCGCCAATCGAGAGACTGTCGAACAACAGACTGCCAAGCAACAGGATTCCAAGCAACAGGCGACCGAGGACAAGTCAACCGCCGAGTCGGTTCAACCGGGCGCGCCGCCTACCGAGGCGGAAAAAGCCGAGATCGCCAGGCTCATCGAGCAACTCGGCGATGACTCGCCCAGTGTACGCTGCGAGGCCGAAAAACGGCTGGGCCAATTCGGTCTGAAGGCCAAAGAGGAACTATTGGCGGGGCTGAAGCATCGGGACGTGCACGTGCGGCGACTGTGCCGCTGGATACTGGCCGACGTGCTGGAGGCCGACTTCCAGCGTCGGCTGGCCGCCTTCCGGGCCGACGCCGAAGACAAGCACGATTATCAGATACCCTGCTGGGACCGGTTCAAACGGCTTACCGGCGGCGGCCCGGCCGCAAAAGCGCTCTTCCTGGAAATGCTTCAGGCCGAAGGCGCACTGCTGGAATCGGCGGCGGCCGGGCCAGCGGCAGCGGCCGAAGGTTTCCGACTGCGGATGCAGCAGGTGATGCAGCGGATGCAGGGAACCGTCATCATCGGCCGAAACCGAACGGCTCAACCTTCGATGCCCTCGTTGGCTACGGTAGCAACTTTGCTGTTTCTGGCCGCAGAACCAGAGTTCGATGTCCCAGAACACAGCAACTATCCAAATCTTTTCAACGTCATCCAGCAGCAAACGATGATAGCTGCATTAAAGGAAGGCCAGTACAAGGAACCGTTGCGGAAGCTGCTGGGCCGGTGGATGGTTCGCCCGACCACCGTAAACCTGTTGCACGCCAAACTGAACCTGGCAGTCCAGTTCGACATCAAGGAGGGATTGTTGCTGGCCTTGCGGACGTTCAAGGACAAGCAACTGAACCAGCCGCACTATCGGATTTATGCACTTAGTGCGATCGGTCGTTTGGGCGGAAAACAATACGCGGGGATTTTCCAATCGCTGCTGGAGGATCAAAGCGAGCTTTTCCGCGGCGCGATCGTGCGCAACAGGAACGTCACCGTACAGGTCCGCGACGTAGCACTGGCCTGGTTAATCTACTTGACCGACCAGGACCACGAAGCCTATGGCATGCCCGATGCCAAACGCGAGTTCGAGAACGTCAAGCGGAACCAGTATTTCATGCCCAACTATCCCTTGTTGGGTTTCAGCGAGGCAGCACAGCGTGACAGCGCGCTGGCGAAGTGGGCCGAGTACGTGAAGTCGCATCCGTTGCCCGAAATGCCCGAAGATATCCGCAGCGAGATGGACAAACCGCTGCAACTGCGCGCTGAGCAGCCCGTGGGCCTCAACTTGGCGCGGCGTGCGGGCGAGGTGCAGATGTTCCAGGGGGTGTCGGCCGAGTTTGCCGATCGGGAACAGATGCGTAAACTGCGCCGTGCCCGGGAACTGTGCGAAAAAGGCTTGCTGGCCGATGCCGTTCCCCTGCTTGCGCAGATTCTGGCCGCGCCGAAAGACCTGGTTTTCCAGCCCATACCGGGCGTGGGCCTGTTGCGCTGCCTGAAGCCAGAAGCGGAGACGCTCATCGCCCAGTTGCCGCCGGCGGGCCGCGCACTGTACGAACTGCTGTGCAGCGACGAGGCGCGTCAGAAGCTGCAATCGGGTATCAACAGCGGCGACGCCCGGTTGCTGGCCGAGGTTTCCGCCCAGTTCTTCTTTACTCAGGCAGGCGCCGAAGCCACGTATTTGTTGGCGCTGAGACATATCGACCGCGGCGAGCCACTGATCGCTGCGCTGTTGCTGTCGCGCTTGCGTCAGCGCTCCTGGCACGCCGATCAGTTCGAGCCGGCCCTGTCGGTCACTCTGGCTCAATGCTTCGCGCAGTTGGGCATGGCGCCCGAGGCAGACCGGGTTTTGCGCGATCTGGCCGAGCGTTCTGTGGATGCCCAACTGCTAGTGGCCGGCCGCCAAAAGCAGTTGCTCTCGCAGGCCCAGGAGTCGCTGGCCTGGCTGGAATCGCTGTTGGGCAAACCTGCCCGGCAAGCAGCTACCGGATGGTTGATGTTCCGCGGCGACCCGGGGCGGAACGCGATCAGCAAGACCGAGGGCCTGTTGCTCCGCGGCAAACGCCTGGCGGACAGTTGCGGCAGTGCGGCACTGGCGTCGGTCGTGCAGGGGCTGGGCAGGGAGCATGTCGAGCAGTTTCGGGTAGCGCTGCCGCGGCTTTATCCGCTGGTAGTTGACAACATGGTGCTCGCCCGAACGGCCACTGAGCTAGTGGCCCTGGATCTCGCGGACGGCCGGCAACTGTGGTCTGCGCCATTGGAGGACGCTTTGCGCGCGCAGTTGGAGCAATCGGCCGAAGCAGCCGAGCGACTGCAAACCGAGGCCGCCCGACAGGCACTGCGCAGGCGACTTTGGGATGACTTCAGCTTCGGAGCCATCAGCAGCGACGGCCGCTACGTATTCGGCGTAGAGGACTTGCCGTTCGGGTTTTCCGGGGATTATCCGCGGATGGTGGTCGGTCCCGACGGGCGGCGGAGATTGGACACCGACGCGCTGAAACAATACAACCTTCTGGCGGCTTACGATCTGCGCACCGGCAAGTTGCGGTGGGAGTTGGGCGGGCCGCCGGGGCAAAACATGCGGCCTTTGGCCGGGGCGTACTTCCTCGGCCCCCCATTGCCCCTGGGCGGACGGCTGTACGTGGTCGCCGAGATCAACAACGAAACGCGGTTGCTGGAGCTGGAAGCCGAATCGGCAAAGTTGCTGGCCAGCATTCAACTGGCAGTGCGCGACCCGCTGCCCTCGCAGTGGCAAATGCAAATGTTCTGGGGATTGCCCCCCTGGATGCTCGCCAATTTCGAGCGCCGCGGGGCCTCCATGCCCGCAGCCGCCGACGGAGTGCTGGTTTGCAGGACCGGCGACAGCCAGTACATGGCCATCAGCCTGGTTGCCCGGTCGATCCTTTGGGTGTACCAGGTGCCGGAGGCCGATGAGCCGGCCAATCCGTGGATGATGGGGGCCATCCAGCGTCGCAAGCTGCTGGAGGCCGCCTCGCCCGATCAGGCGAACCGTTGGGCCGACGACACTCCCACCATCGCCCAGGGCCGCGTGCTGCTTACGCCCCAGGATAGCCACGAACTGCTGTGCCTGGACCTGTACGACGGACGCCTGCTGTGGACCGCCCCCCGACGGGACGGCATATACCTGGGCGGAGTCGTCGATGACCGCGTGATAGTGGTCGGCCGTGGAGGAGTTTGGGCGTTGAACCTAGCCGACGGACAGCCCGTCTGGCAAGCAGATCGGCTGCCGCTGCCGGCCGGGAGCCTTCCTTCGGGTTTCGGGTTGCTGACGAAAGACTACTATCTGCTGCCGCTGACCAGCGGCGAGGTGGCCACCTTCGACATAAGGCAGGGGCGGCTGGTTTCGCGCTCCAGGTCTCCCGACGGTATCGTCCCCGAAAACCTGGTGGCCTGCAATGATGTCGTCCTTTCGCACGGCGTGAGCGGGCTTTGGCGCTTCGACACGCTCGCCTCGACCAGAGCCAGGTTGGAAGAACAACTTAAGGAAAGTCCCGGCAACGTCCAGTTGCTGGCCGAATACTGCGAAGTGCTGCTCGGTCAGGGCGAGATCGCCGAAGCCGTCGAGACCCTTACGGAAGCGCTCCAGCGCCAAGCCGACTCCCGATTGCAACAGCTTTTGGCGCAGGCGCTGATGGACGGACTTCAGTCGGACTTCGAGCGATTCGCCCCTCTGGCCAGGAAAATCGATGCGGCGATCGAGCGAGGCAATTTCGGCGCTGGATACTTGCGGGCCTTGGCCGCTGGCCTGAAGCGCACCGGCCGCTACGACGAGGCGATGCAGGTGCTGGTCAAGCTCGTCGATGACCAGCAACAGCCCGAACTGCTCGAGCGAGTCGAGCCATCGCGCGTAGTGCGGCGCGATCGCTGGCTTGCCGGACAGATTGCCGAAGTACTGCAAAAGGCCCCGGCCGAGCAGCGCGCGGCGATCGATCGGCTTGTTGGCGAACTTGCCGCAAAAGCCGATCCACAGCGCTTCTTGACCTATTTCGGCGAGCACCCAGCGGCAAACCAGTTGCGACTCAAGCTGGCGCAAGCGGCACTGGAAGGCCAGGACAAGCAACCGCTGCGAGCAGAGATGCTGTGGCGCGAGGTATACCGGACCGGCACGGACCAGCAGCAGCGCGAGGCGATCGCCCGTCTGGCTTTGCTGCTGCGCGAGGCGAAGCTGTACGACGACGCAGCGCTGTGCTTCGAGCATCTGCGGACGCAGTTGGCCGACGTGGCGTGTCTGGACGCCAAGACCGGGCGCCAATTGTTCGAGCAGTTGCCGGCCGACGACCCAGTGCGCTTGCGGCTGACAAAGCCTTTTGCATGGCCGGCAGGACGTACGAACGTGGAATTCTCCAACAAGCGCGAGCAGCGTTCGCAACTGTTTGCTATGACGGTCCGCTGGGATGACGACCGGTTCAGCCCCCTGCTTACGGCGGATGTGGACATGCAGAACCGCCGCATCAAGGTTTTCGATCCCCACGGCCGGCGACGGTGGGAGCTGGCCATGGGCGACAAAGACAACCAGTGGAACTTTATCAACTGGCCCGACGCCTACAACCTGGTGTGCCCTGTGGGCCACCTGGCGATGGTGTGGCTGGGCAATCGGGTGGCGGCGATCGACACCTTGCGCAGCGAGGACGTGCAGGTGTTGTGGACCCAGCCGACAAGCAAGACGCAGGAACAATTGGCCAATCTGGGAATGATTTTCGGCATGAGAATGCGGATGCAGCCGCCGGCGCTGGTGGCCGCAGAACTGCCTCCGATGGTCGCCAATCACAAAGTGGTGTGTTTCTTGCAGGGTTCTGACCTGGTGGCGCTTGACCCGCTGACGGGCCAGACGCTGTGGCGCCGCGAGGACGGTATGCTCGACGGCGTGCTGTTCGGCGACGGGCAGATGCTGTTCCTCTCGCCGCCCGATGGCACCGAAGCGGTCGTCCTCCGCGCGATCGACGGCCAGGAAATCGGCCGCCGCCGTGTGCCTCCGGCGCGCGAGCGATTGTGGACGATCGGCCGCTGCGTGGCCACCTTCAAGGCCGGCCGCTTGACGATGTACGATCCCTGGGAAGAGAAGACGCTGTGGCAGCAAGCATTCGACCCCAACGCCCAGGTGTGGTTGGTCGACGGCCGCGAAGCAGCGACGTTGGACGACCAGGGGCGCTTTACGGTGGTTTCGCTGGCCGACGGCCAGATCGTCCTGGCCGCGCAACTGGACTCCCAGCCGGAACTGGAAGGACTGTTCGTGCAGCGCAACAGCACGCACTATATAGTGGCGACGAAAAGGCCCGCTGCCGGAGACGGCCGGGTTTTCTTCGGCGTCCAGAACGTGGGCCAGTTTCCCGTTACAGGGCAGATTTACGGCGTGGATCGCCGCACGGGCAGGGTGATGTGGTCGGCCTCGGTCCAGCGGCAAGCCGTAAAAATCAACCAACCGCCCGAAGTGCCCGTGCTAGCCCTGCTCAACCAGGTGCAACTGATGGAAAACAACCAGTACCGGGTGTACATGGCGATGCAATGCCTCGACAAGCGGACCGGCGAAGAGTTGTACTCCAGCAACTCGCGCGACCATCACAGCAACGTGTACGAGATGACTTGCAATCCCGAGGCCGGCAGCGTGGAAATCCAGACCATGCTTGGCCACGTGAAAATAACCTACAGCGATCAGCCGTCAGACAAGTGATCGGCGTTCACCCTGTGGCCAGCGTCCTTGCCCTGCGTTCGGAGCCGTTGCCCCCGCCGGCCAGCCCGATCGGCTAGGAAATACTCTTCTGGCTGACAGCTAACTGCCGCTCTGCCCAACAGCGCACTGCTGCTCGGAACGTCAAAGTGTTGCTGCAAGTTTCGGGCGGTTGCTGTGAATGCAAAGCTGCCTTACTTCCTTGTGGCGCAACATGCGCGCCTTTTGCGCGCATGTTTTCGGGTGATCTGGAGGGCCACGCTCCGTCGTGGCCGTCTGCCCCAGTGCTTACGGACGCGACCGCAGCGCGTCCCTCCGACACTACTTGGTTGCGGCCGAAAGCCGCTTCGGGACAAATCAAGCCAACTCCTGCTCGCGGCGAAAACAGATGTGCCGTTTCCAGGCTTCGTCGGTATTGGGAAAGTCGGTGCGCACGTGCGCCCCGCGGCTTTCCTGGCGCTCCAGGGCAGCCCGTACCATCAGCCTGGCCACGCAAAGCATGTTCTGCAATTGCCAGCCGCTGGGGTCGGAGAACTGCCTGGGGAGCACGTAGCGGCACCAGCGATCGATGTTCTCCAGCGCGTCTTGCAGCCCTTCGGCGTCGCGACGCACTCCCACGTCGCGCCACATAAGCGACTGGAGCGAATTGCGGATGTCGTCCAGGTTGAGCGGTTCGCTGGGCGCCTGGACGGGCGGGTTGGCCACCGGCAGTGCGGCAAAGTTGTCTTTGGTTCGCAGCGCTTCCTGCGAAGCCCCTGCGCCGGCGTGTGCGCCGTAAACCAGCGCTTCCAACAGGCTGTTGGAAGCCAGCCGGTTGGCTCCATGCAGCCCGGTGCAAGAGACTTCGCCGGCCGCCCATAATCCCTCTACGCCGGTGCGTCCCTCCATATCCACTGTTACTCCACCCATCATGTAGTGGGCGCCGGGACGAACGGGAATGCGATCGCGGGTGATGTCCAAATCGAACTCGGCACACACCGCGGCAATGCTGGGAAAGCGAGCCCGGACGCGCTGCGGGTCCAAGTGCGTCATGTCCAGATAGACGTTGGGATGTCGGGTGCGTTCCATCTGGCTGACTATGGCCAGGCTGACCACGTCGCGCGGGGCCAGCTCTCCGCGCGGGTCGTAGTCGGTCATGAACCTGTACCCGTAGCGGTCCACCAGCCATGCCCCTTCACCGCGCGTGGCCTCGCTGATCAGACTGCGGCTGCCGCCGGCGATGTACAGCAGCGTGGGATGAAACTGCACGAACTCCATATCCCGCAATTCCGCTCCGGCA
>Ga0308412_1001778_pt1 | contig 11690 bp, 13 predicted proteins | sample HotsprottomLayer_FD_202357 | JGI IMG/M metagenome (GOLD analysis project Ga0308412, IMG submission 202357) | Hot spring phototrophic mat microbial communities from Octopus Spring, Yellowstone National Park, Wyoming, United States -... | ecosystem: Environmental > Aquatic > Thermal springs > Hot...
TTCGGGCCGGCGGCGCGTCCTTGCGCAACGGGTGGCCCTCCCAGTCGTCGGGCATGAGGATGCGGGTGAGGTCGGGGTGTCCGTCGAAGCGGATCCCGAACAGGTCGAACACCTCCCGCTCCGCGAACGCCACGCCCGGAAAGGTGCCGGTGAGGCTCGGGACGACCGGGTCCGCCTCGGGAACCTGCACGATCACCCGGATCCGACGGTTGCGGGGGTGGGAGAGGAAGTTGGCGACCACCTCGAACCGCTCGGGCCCCACGCCCGCCGGCACGGCCCGGGCCGCGTCGAGCAGGTGATCCACCGCACACACGTCGACGCAGGTCGTGAACTGCTCGGTGTCGCGCAGGTGCCGCGCGACCTCGGCGAGCCGGGCCCGGTCGACCCACACCACGGTCTGGCCGTGCGAGCGGGTGACGACGGCGCCGGTGAACCGGTCCGCCAGCGCGGCGGCGACCTCGTCGTCGGGCGGTGCCGGGGAGCCCCCGGTTTCGTGAACGGTTTCACGAACTTCGGGGGCGGCCGGGTCGGTCATCGCGGCTCCGGGGCGATCAGCGGCTCATGCGCCCGACGGGACGGTGACCGTCGGGCGGGCGGGCTCGGGCTGGCCGTCGAGCTGCGGCACGTGCACCCCGGCGCCGCCGTGCGCGGACGCCCGGCGACGGGCCATGAGCTCGTCGGTGCGGATCATCTCGTGGAGGGTCAGGATCCCCGACAGCAGGGTCTCCGGGCCCGGCGGGCAGCCCGGGACGTACACGTCGACCGGCACCACCTGGTCGACGCCCTGGACGAGTGCGTAGTTGTTGAACATCCCGCCGGTGCTCGCGCACACACCCATGGAGATCACCCACTTCGGCTCCACCATCTGGTCGTAGACCTGGCGGAGCACGGGAGCCATCTTCTGGCTCACCCGCCCGGCCACGATCATCAGGTCGGCCTGGCGGGGACTGGCGCGGAACACCTCCATGCCCCAACGGGCGAGGTCGTAGTGCGCGGCGCCGGTCGCCATCATCTCCAGCGCGCAGCACGCGAGCCCGAAGGTCGCCGGGAACACCGACCGGCGGCGTGCCCAACGCACGAGGTCCTCGAGCCGGCCGGTGAGGAAGGTGTGGGGGATCGCCTCCAGGCCCATCGCGCCGCCTCAGGCCGCCTCGCGACCCCCGCCCGCGGCGGGGACCGGGATCGGGGGCAACTCCTCGGGCCGGCCCGACGAGCGGCGCACCGGCCCGATGGTCGCCGGGCGGGCCCGGCCCGGTGCCCAGTGCAGCGCACCGACCGACAGGAGGTAGGCGAAGGGCACCAGCAGCACCCCCAGGAACACCCCCATCACGGCCAGGCCCCCTCCGCCGAGGTCGCGGAACACGGTGGTGAACGGGTACAGGAACACGATCTCGACGTCGAGCACGATGAAACTCATCGCAACGAGGTAGAAGCGGACCGGGAACCGCTCGGGAGGCTCCTGTTCGGGGACGATCCCGCACTCGTACGGCGCGGTCTTCGCCCGGGTGGGACGCCGGGGCGCCAGCAGCATGGACACCGTGAACGAGGCGGCGACGAACCCGAGCACCAGCACGATCATCACCAGGATCGGCAGGTAGTCCGCCACGGGGGCCCTCCGCGCCGGGAACGCTCGACGAGTCCACGCTATCGCGAGGCGTCGCCGCCGCCCGAAACCGACCCCGGCGCCCGCCCGCGCCGGGCCGGCTCAGCCGGGCCGCGGGCCGCGCCGACCGGCGCCGGTGGCCGCGACGACCGAGGCCACCGACCGGTAGGCGAGCTCGGCGCCGCCGAGCTCATCGGGACGCAGCAGGTTGGCCATGATCCGCAGGACCCACTCCATGAGCGTGCGGGAACGGAACCCGATCCGGGTGAGCTCCCGCATGACCGCCGGGTTGCCGATCGCCCGCACGAACAGCCGCGCGACACGGAAGTACAGGCCGTAGGCCTCCTCGAGCAGGTCCGGGTAGCGGCGCAGCGCGAGCCCGTCGTCGGCACGCAGCGCCTCGTCGACGCAGCGGGCCGCGAGGCGGGCGGTCTCGTAGGCGTAGGCGATGCCCTCCCCGTTGAACGGGTTGACCGACCCGGCGGCGTCGCCCACCGCGAGCCAGGTGGGGCCGACGATCGGGGTGATCGACCCTCCCGTCGGCAGGCGGCCACCGGTGGGGGGCCCGCAGGCCGTCTCCGGTCCGATCCCCCACGACGGTCCGGCGGTGGCGACGAACGCCTCGAGCAGGCGGGTGGTGTTGACGCCACTGAAGCCGTGGTAGGTGTCGAGCAGCCCGGCGCCGACGTTCACCGTGCCGTCGCCGAGCGGGAACACCCAGCCGTAGCCGGGCAGGTGGCGGCCCTGCCGGTCCCGCAGGTCCAGGTGGCTCTCGATCCACGGCTCCGCCGCCCGCGGCGACCGGAAGTAGCCGCGGATCGCCATACCCATCGGGAACGACCGGTCCCGCCGGGCACCCAGCGCCCGGGCGACCCGGGAGTTCGCGCCGTCGGCCACCACCACCAGGCGGGCCCGCACCGGCTCCGGCGCGCTCCCCTCCCGGCGCACCACGGCGCCCCGGACGATCGACCCCTCGACCAGCGGCGCCACCACCTCGGTGCCGGTCCACAGGTGCGCCCCGGCCTTGGTCGCCCGCGTCGCGACGAGCTCGTCGAGATCCCGGCGGCGGACCACATGGCCGTGGGTGGGCAGCTCGGGGTGGGCCGGCCAGGCGAGGGTGAGGGTGACGCCGTGGGCGAGGGACCGCAGGCCGTCGTAGCGGTGGAACCGCTCGAGCTCGTCACCGAGGCCGAGGTCGCCGAGCTGCCGGACCGCCCGGGGGGTGAGCCCGTCACCGCAGGTCTTGTCGCGGGGCAGGTGCTTGCGCTCCACCAGCAGCACCTCGTGCCCGGCCTCGGCGAGCCAGGTGGCCGTCGCGGCTCCGGCGGGGCCCGCGCCCACCACGAGGACGTCGACCGCCCTCGGGGGGCGTCGCGTCCCCTGTGCGCGCGTCGTCATACCCTCATCGTCGCGCGCGGCCCCGTCGGAGCCCGCCTCGGGTGACCGTCACCGGGCCCGGGCGGGCAGCAGAATGTGAGGTCGGGAGCGGTCCCGTGCTAGGAACGGGAACGCCACGAGCGCACAGGCCGACGGGCCGGCAGCCGCGCGAGGCCGCCGCCCGCGTCGGGGAGGAAGGAGACCGGGGGTCACATGCCGAACTGGCTACCGGACTGGCTGCCCTGGATCCGGCCCGCCGGCCGCCTCATCTGGGCGATCGTGATCACCGTCGTGCTGCTCGCGCCGATCGTGATCGCCTGCCTCGGCCGTCCCCGCCGCCTCTCCGAACGCCTGGGGTTGCGGTACCGGGGCGCAGAGCCCACCTGGGCCGGGGCGCTGTTCGGCGCGGTCTACGTGTTCGCGCTGTTCCTGCTCGGGTACGCGGTGGTGCCCCACGAGTGGATCACCTTCGCCGACGGGTACCTCCAGTGGGGTCGCGACAAGTTCGTCATCGAGACGGGCACGAGGATTCCGGGGCTCGGGTCGGCGACCTGGCCCTTCAGCATCGACGCCCAGGCGGTGCGGGACATCGTCGCGGTGGGGATCTACCTCGTGTTCTTCGGGGCGAACCTCGCGTTGTGGAGCCTGTGGCAGAAGCGGCCGGCGGCTCCCGAGGAGGGTGAGGCCGGCGAGGCGGCGGCGCGACCGGTGCGGACCTCCCCCTTCGGGCGCCCGGTACGGGTACGAGGATGAGCAGGAAGCCGAGGAGCTGAGATGGCCCGCACCGACGCCAACCCGCCGATGCCGGACTTCGCGACCGACTACGTGCTCGCGGAGGTCGATCCCGGCTACCTCACCCAGGCGGTGAAGCCCAAGCAGTTCCTCCACATCGACCAGGAGGAGTGCATCCTCTGCGAGGGCTGCGTCGACATCTGCCCCTGGAAGTGCATCCACATGGTGAGCGTCTCGGCCATCACCGACGCCACCAACACCGAGCGACCGGGTGAAGACCCCCGCGACCACGTGGCGTTCATCGTCGACGAGGACGTCTGCACCCGCTGCGCGCTCTGCGTCGACCGTTGCCCGACCGGGGTCATCATCCTCGGCAAGCTCGCGCCGCCGGGCAGCCAGGGTGACCGGCACGTGCGCACCCCCCGGAACGGCTACGCCTACGGCGTGCGCTTCTAGCGCCCACACGAACCGCCCGGGCCGGGCCCGGGCACGCACCACGAGGCCAGGACCAGGAGAAGCCGGTGGCAAACGGCAACGGAGTCGGCAGCGGAGGGTTGGCCACGAAGCTGCGGACCGCCGCGAAGGAGGCGGGGGACCGCCTGGGCAACTCGCAGGTGATGACCTCGATCTTCCGGCCGGGGTCCATCTTCCGCAAGGGCTACACGGACAGTCCCCGCAACCGGTCGTACGTGATCATGAACAACGTGCTGTACCACCTGCACCCGGTGAAGGTGAAGCGGCACGCGGTGAAGGTCTCGTACACGCTGTGCCTCGGTGGGCTGAGCTTCTTCCTGTTCATCCTCCTCACGGTCACCGGGATCTTCCTCATGTTCTTCTACCGGCCCACCGAGGCGCTCGCCTGGAGCGACGTGCAGCAGATCGAGACCGCGGTCTGGTTCGGTTCGCTCGTGCGGAACATGCACCGATGGGCGGCGCACTTCATGGTGCTCACGGTGTTCCTGCACATGAGTCGGGTCTTCTACCACGGGGCCTACAAGGCGCCCCGGGAGTTCAACTGGGTGATCGGGGTGATCCTCCTGACCCTCACCCTGCTCCTGTCGTTCACCGGGTACCTGCTCCCCTGGGACCAGCTCGCGCTGTGGGCGGTCACGGTGGGCACGAACATGATGGGGTACACCCCGGTGTTCGGCAGCCAGGTGCGCTACGCGCTGCTGGGCTCCAACGAGATCTCGGGGGAGACGCTGCTGCGCTGGTACACCCTCCACGTGCTGCTGCTGCCGTTCGTGATCGTGATCTTCATGGCGGTGCACTTCTGGCGCGTGCGCAAGGACGGGGGGATCAGTGGACCGCTGTGAGCCGGCCCGCATGAGCAGCCGTGGGAGGGAGGCCGATGCCTGAGATCCCCGAGCATCTGCTGCGCCGTTCCAAGGAGCGCCGCAAGGCGCTCGGCCTGCCGACCGGCGACGAGGAGGAGACGGCGGCGGAGCCGGCGGCCGAGACACCGGCACCGGCGGAGCCCGCCGGCGAGGCTCCCGTCCCGGCCGCGGGGGGCGGCGAAGGCGGTGGTGGCGGCGAGGAGGAGGCGCCGGCGTCGACGGGCGGCATTCCCGCACACCTGCTGGAGCGGTCCCGGCGGCGCCGGGCGGCGGCCGCCGGTGCCGCACCGGCCGGGGGGGCCGCAGCACCGGGGGCCGCGGCCGCGGCCACCGCGGTGGCACCCCCGCCGCCGATGACCGGTCCGGGCGGCCACACCCAGCGCCTGCTCACCGTGGTGAAGTCGGGCTCCATCCAGCAGACCCGGGCCGAGGCGCAGGACAAGGTGCACACCTGGCCGCACCTGCTGGTGGTGGAGTTCGCCGCGACGCTTGCGCTCAGCGCCGTGCTGTTCCTCTTCTCGGCGATCGTGCGGGCACCGCTGCTCGGGCTCGCGGACGTGAACCAGACCCCGAACCCGTCGAAGGCCCCCTGGTACTTCCTCGGCCTCCAGGAGCTGCTCACGATGTTCCACCCGATGGTGGCCGGGGTCACGATCCCCGGCATGGGGATCTTCCTGCTCATCGTGGCGCCCTACATCGACCGCAACGCCTCCCAGAAGCCCCGGGACCGCAAGTTCGCGATCGCGCTGTTCACCGTCTTCCTGCTCTTCTGGGCGGTGCTGGTGATCATCGGGTCGTTCTTCCGGGGCACCGGCTTCAACTTCGTGTTCCCCTGGAACGACGGTGTGTTCTTCGAGCTCTAGGAGCGGCAGCGTGGAGCGGACGACGTGGGCTGGCTGATCCTGGCCATCGCGATCCTGGCGGTCCTCGCCGTGGTGGTCGTGGTCGCCGCGGCGCGCCGGCAGGCTCAGGCGAGCCGGACCGAACCGACGGGGCGCCTGCTGGCCGAGACGGTGCAGGCCGACCGCAGCGCGACCGAGGTCGCCGCCCACCGGGCGGCGCTCGAGGAGGCGGGCCGGGTCCGCGCCGCCGAGACGAAGCAGGCGGCGGCGCCGGCACCCCGGGCCGCGGGCACCGTCGCCGAGCGGGTGCCGGTCGACGAGGAGGAACTGGCGATCAGCCGTCGCCAGTTCTTCAACCGGGGGATCCTGGCCACCCTCGCGGTGAGCGTGGGGACGCTGGGTGCCGCCGCGATCGCGTTCCTCTACGCCCGCTCGGCCGGCGGGTTCGGCGGGAAGGTCGGCGCCGGGTCCACCCTCGACGACATCCTCGCCTTCAACCGGGACCGGCGGGAACCGTTCTACGTGCCCGAGGCGCGCACGTATCTGGTGCCGTACCCGAAGGAGGACGTCCCCAAGGCCCGCAAGATCCCGCAGTACCAGCCGGTGATCAAGGGCATGGAGGCCGGGATCGTCGCCCTCTACCAGAAGTGCCCGCACCTCGGGTGCAAGGTCCCGTGGTGCGCCACCTCGCAGTGGTTCGAGTGCCCCTGCCACGCCTCCAAGTACAGCCGGGTGGGGGAGAAGCGGGGCGGGCCGGCCCCCCGCGGCATGGATCACTTCGTGGTCGAGATCGACGGTCAGAACGTCACGATCGACACCTCGACCCCGTGGCCGGGGGCACCGATCGGCACCGACACGACCGGCCAGGGCGCCGAGGGCCCGCCCTGTGTGGGAGGTTGAGGTGGGCCCACTGACCCTCGCCCTGTCGTTGCGCACCGGGCTCGTCGCCCTGAACCTCGCCGCGGTCGTGGTCATCGCGGCGGTGCTCGTGTTCCGGGTGCTCTCCCTGCGGGCGGCCCGCCGGGAACCGCTGCCCGCCAACCTCGCGCCCCCGCCCGACGACGAGACCCTCGAAGGGCGAAAGCTCGAGCGGGTCCTGCGCTGGGCCCTGCTGTGCTCCGGGATCCTGGCCGTGGCACTGCCCCTGTACTGGCTGCTGGAGCCGTACCGCCAGAGCGCGGCGACCGAGGGGTTCGACGAGCGGGCGGTCAAGCGCGGCGAGGTGCTCTACGCCAACGACCAGATGGAGGCCTACGACTCGGCCAAGTCGCTGGCCTGCGCCAACTGCCACGGCACCGACGGCAGCGGCGGTTCGGCGTCGTTCGTCCTCACCCCGGCCGCGCTCGGCGACCCCGACGCACGCCCGGTGCAGGTCGTCTGGAAGGCCCCGGCCCTCAACGACATCTTCTACCGCTTCTCCGAGGAGCAGGTGACCCAGATCCTCGTCTACGGCCGGCCGGGGACCCCCATGCCGGCCTGGGGTCTCGCCGGCGGCGGCCCGAAGAACGACCAGAGCATCAGCGACCTCGTCGCCTACCTGCGCAGCATCCAGGTGTCGCCGGCGAAGGCCCGGGCCGCGGTGCGCAAGGCGGTCCGGGACCTGCGGGCCCAGGCCGCCGACGCCCCCGCCACCGCCCGCCGGAACCTGGAGCGAGCCGAGCAGGCGCTCGCCGCGGCCACCACCCCCAAGGCCCGTGCACGGGCCGAGGACGACCTGCGGGCGGCGCGGGTGGCCCTCGAACGGAGCGAGGCCTGGGCCGCGGAGATCGCCGCCGCCGACGAGGGCCGCCTGCTCTTCGAGACGAACTGCGCCCGCTGCCACACCCGCAGCTGGTCGTACGAGGACCCGACCAACGGCCGGCTGCCGCCCCCGTTCCCGCCCGGAAGCGGCGCGTTCGGTCCCAGCCTGCGCGACGGCGCCACGCTCGTGCAGTTCCCCGGCCGGACGGGTCGGGAGAAGCAGGTCGAGTGGATCGCCGTCGGTGCGGCGGCCAACAAGCCCTACGGGGTCCGGGGGGTCTCGTCGGGCGCGATGCCCCACTACGGACGGATCCTCACCCGCGCCCAGATCGACGCCATCATCGACTACGAGCGCAAGCTCTGAACCTGGGAGCCACGGTGCAGACGGTTGTGATCCTGGCCAGTGAGGCCGCAGGCGAGAAGACCCTCTGGTACCCGACGATCCTCGGTGTGCTCGTGTTCCTCGCCGGCATCGCGATGTTCGTGGGCACGGTGTACCTCCTGCTGGCCACGAACCTCGGGGCCCGGCTGGGGTTCCTCGTCACCGCCGCGGCGCTGTCGGGGTTCATGATGCTGTTGTCGTTGCTGTGGCTGTCGACGGCGTTCCCCCTCACGACCCTCAAAGGCCGGATCCCGGAGTGGAAGCCGGTCGAGAAACTCGAGGCGGGTGACGTCGCCCGCTCACGGATCGGGGTCGTGCAACGGGTGGAGCAGGAGGGCCGCCAGGTCGACGCCGCCGAGGAGGCGAACCTCAAGGCCGCGCTCGACGCCACGGTCGTGGTCGGTGCCCCCGACGTCGAGACCTCGACGGAAGGAGACTTCGCGGTGTACGAGGCGCCGGGGGACTTCCTGCTCACCGAGGCGTTCGAGGTGGGCGGCGGTGGCCGGGTGTCGGTGACCACCCAGTCAGGGTTCCCGTGGATCTCGGTGTCGTTCCACAAGCCGAGGTACGCGGTCACCTTCGTCTGCCCGGTCGACAAGGCCGCCCTGGACGTGCCGTTCGGCGACCCGATCCCGTCGCCGACCTGCGACCGGACCAAGCCCGTGGACGCGGTGGTGTTCGAGCGGGATCTCGGCTCCCTGCGGGTGCCGCCGCTGGTGGTGTTCATCGCCTCGACGATCCTTTTCGGCCTGAGCCTGCTCGCCCTGCACTGGCGGGAGCTGGAGGAACGGCAGGTCCGGGACACTGCCGCGGCACCGGGAGGGCCACCGGTGCCGGTCGCGCCGTGACCACCCGGGTGACGGAGGGCGTCGGCGTCATGGCCGCGGGGCGAACGGATCCGCAGCGAGGGAGGACGACGATGGTGCAGCCGACGGCCCGGGAACCCCACCGCGGCACGAGCGAACCGCACCGCGGCAGCAGCCTGGTGCCGCTGCTGGTCGCCGCGATGCTCCTGGCCGGCTGTGGTGGGACCCAGCTCGTCGACGCCTCCGGCGAGCGCGGGGGCGGTGGGTTGGCGTTCCTCGTGATGGCCGTCTTCTTCTGGACCTTCATCGGGTCGCTCTTCTACATGGACCGGGTCCGGAGCCGGCGCGAGCGCGAAACCGATGAGCCCGGGTCCCGACGTTGACACCGCGGGCTGGTCAGGCGATCACCGCCGCGGCCTCGGCCGCCGCGGCCACGATCCGGTCGATGTGCGCGTCGGTGTGAGCGAGGCTGACGAACAGCGCTTCGAATCCGCTCGGGGGTAGGAACACGCCCCGTTCCAGCATGGCACCGAAGAACGACGCGTAGCGCCGATGGTCGGCGGCACGGGCGTCGTCGTGATCGTGAACCGCCTCGGGACTGAAGAACACCCCGCACAGGGTGTGCACCCGGGGCACCTGCGCCGCCACCCCGGCCGCCGCGAACACCTCCCGGAGGCCGGAGGCGAGATCGGCCACCCGGCGTTCCAGCGCCTCGTAGTCGCCGGGGCTCACCGACTCCAGCACCGCCCGGCCGGCGGCGGTGGCCAGCGGGTTGCCCGAGAGGGTGCCGGCCTGGTACACGGGCCCGGTCGGCGCCAGCTGCTCCATGAGCTCCGCCGGCCCGGCGACCGCGGCGAGCGGCAACCCGCCGCCCACCACCTTGCCCAGCAGCACCAGGTCGCCCCGCACGCCGAAGCAACCCTGGGCGCCGGCCGGCCCGAGCCGGAACCCGGTGATCACCTCGTCGAGGACCAACAGCGCCCCGGTCCGGTCGCACACCGCCCGGACGTGCTCCAGGAACCCGGGCCGGGGCGGCACGAGCCCCATGTTCGCCGCGACCGGCTCCACCAGCACCGCGGCAAGGTCCGGGCCGTGGGCGGCGACGGCCGCATCGAGCGCATCGGGGTCGTTGTAGGGGACCACGATCGTGTCCGCGGCGGCACCGGGCGTGACCCCGGCGGTGCCGGGCAGACCGAGGGTGGCCACGCCGCTGCCGGCCGCCACCAGCAGCGCGTCGACGTGACCGTGATAGCACCCGGCGAACTTCACGAGCTTGGCCCGACCGGTGACCCCCCGTGCCAGCCGCACCGCGGTCATCGCGGCCTCGGTGCCCGACGAGGTGAACCGCACCTGCTCCACGCCGGGCACCCGTTGCGTGATCGCCTCGGCCAAGAGGACCTCCCCCTCGGTGGGCGCGCCGTAGGACGTGCCCCGAGCCGCCGCCGCCTGCACCGCCGCCACCACCCGGGGGTGCGCATGACCGAGCAGCGCCGCCCCCCACGACTGCACGAGGTCCACGTACCGGCGGCCGTCGGCGTCGACGAGCTCGGCACCGGCCGCCTCGGCCACGAAGAACGGCGTCCCCCCCACCGCCGTGAACGCCCGCACCGGGGACGACACCCCACCGGGGAGGACGCGGCGTGCCCGGGCCCACAGACCGGGACCCCGGGAACCGTTCACCGGCCCTGCCGCAACCGCTCCGCCACCGAGCGGGCGAAGTAGGTGCACACGAAGTCGGCGCCGGCCCGGCGGATGCCCACGAGCGTCTCCAGTGCGACGTCGTCTCCGTCGAGCCAGCCCGCCGCGGCGGCGGCCTGCACCATCGCGTACTCGCCGCTGACCTGGAACGCCCCTACCGGGACCGGGGAGGTGTCGGCCACCTCGGCCAGCACGTCGAGGTAGGGGCCGGCCGGCTTCACCATCACCATGTCGGCACCTTCGGCGAGGTCGAGGGCCACCTCGTGGAGCGCCTCCCGCCGGTTCGCCGGGTCCATCTGGTACCCGCGACGGTCGCCGAACCGGGGTGCGCACTCCGCCGCGTCGCGGAAGGGTCCGTACAGCGCCGAGGCGTACTTCACCGCGTAGGCGAGGATCGCCACGTCCCCGTGACCGGCGGCGTCGAGCGCGTCGCGGATCGCGCCGACCTGCCCGTCCATCATGCCGCTCGGGGCCACGACCGCGGCCCCCGCCGTGGCCTGGGAGACCGCGACCGCCGCGTACCGCTCGAGCGTCGCGTCGTTGTCGACGGTGCCGTCGGGCCGCAGGACACCGCAGTGACCGTGGTCCGTGTACTCGTCGAGGCAGGTGTCGGCGATGAGGAGCACGCCGTCGCCCACCTCGTCCCGCAGCGCGCCGAGGGCCTGCTGCACGATCCCGTCGGCCGCGTCGGCGGCACGGCCCTGGGGATCCTTGCGGGCGGGGATGCCGAAGAGGATCACCGCGGGCACCCCGAGCGCCGACAGCGCCCGGACCTCGGTGCGCAGACTGCCGAGGGAGTGTTGCACCACGCCCGGCATCGAGGGCACCGGTTCCGGCTCGGTCAGGCCCTCCTTCACGAAGAGGGGCGCGACCAGGTCCTCGACCCGGAGCGACGTCTCGGCGACGAGCCGACGCAGGTTCGGCTCCCGCCGCAGGCGCCGCGGCCGGGTACGGGGGAGGCCCATGACCTCACGTTACCCACCGTCCGGTCGGCCCCTCGGCTCGCCGTCGGGGCGGCGGAGCAGGCGGACGAGCGCGTCACACAGACCGTCGATCGTGTGCTCCGTCGCCTCCGCGTCGACACGCCACCCGAGCTCGGCGGCCCGCGCCGAGGTGACCGGACCGATGGTCACCACCAGGGGCTGCGGCCGGGGCGGCCCGCCCAAGAGCCCG
>Ga0308412_1001779_pt1 | contig 11689 bp, 13 predicted proteins | sample HotsprottomLayer_FD_202357 | JGI IMG/M metagenome (GOLD analysis project Ga0308412, IMG submission 202357) | Hot spring phototrophic mat microbial communities from Octopus Spring, Yellowstone National Park, Wyoming, United States -... | ecosystem: Environmental > Aquatic > Thermal springs > Hot...
CCATGTTTCCCCGGCGTATCCACGCAGTAACCCAGGAGGGCTTCGTCATCAAGGTGCTCTCCTTCGTCCTGGCCCACAACCTGAAGCTTCTAACTCAGGAAATGGCTTAGGTAGCAACTTGGGTTAAGCTAAGCTTGAGCAAATTTACCCTCATGTCCAGGTTGCACCTTTGAGCTTTGCCGCTATCTCTCCCCAACCCGCCTAAGTTGCACCAGAAAGGCCGTATGCCCCACCTGCTGAAACTTGGGGTGGGCCACTGGGGGGCGCAGGTCCCACTCGCGGTGCTGCACTTCTATGGTGCGCTCGAGCAGGTAGGGCAGGCCCTGGGCTTGGAGGTGCTCCAAGAGCGCAATGACCTGGGTGAGGTTGGGCAGATAGCAGACCAGAAAGCGGTCTATCTTGAGTGCCGGGGTTACGGAGGCCAGCACCCTCCAGGGTTCCATCAGGTCCAGCGCGACGCCGTCAAAGGTGTTGGGGGGCAGCTCGGCCTGGGCCAGGTCAGCTTCTACCCAGGTGACGTTGCCCCAGTCTTCAAACCCGCTCAGATTGCGCCGGGCTCGTTCCAAGTGCCGCGGGCGGGCTTCATAGCTCCAAACCTGGCCCGTTGGCCCCACCGCCCGGGCCAGGTACAGGGTCAGGCCGCCCGAACCCGAGCCCGCCTCCAGCACCCGCATACCTGGGGCCAGGTCGAGCAGAAAGCAGATGGTGGCAGCATCCTTGGGGTAGGTGGGGGTGGCCTCGCGGGGCATGTGCAGCACGTAGTCTTCCAGGGTGGGGCGGTGGATGGTAAACAGCTCCCCCTGGGGGGTGGCGATTTTCTGGCCGGCCCCGGCCTGCACGATGGCCTCGTGGTGGATAGAACCCCGGTGATAGTTGAACACAGCGCCTTCCTGCAAGCGAAACAAATAGGTGCGGCCCCGCCGGTCTTGCAGCAGGGCCCAGTCGCCGTAGGTCATAAGCTTCAGGGTAGCGGTTGCTCTGGCCGCACGGCAACCGTATGGGATTAGACTTGAGCCATGCCGCTTAAGCATCAACTGGCCTGGGTGATAGGTCTGTTGGCCTTCATTCCCAACCTGGTGATCGTGCTGACCTTTTGGGCCACGGCCCGCGGGCAGTCGTTGGAGACCTCGCTCTTCTTGCTGGTCTGGGTGCTGGTGCTGGCCCTAATTGCCGCTGGCGTGGGCTATATCCTGGCCAACACCCTCCTGCGACCCATGGACGAGCTCACCCGCAGCCTCTACTACCTGCGGGGGGCTGGTCGAACGCTGGCCGAACTTTCGCTGCCCTCGCCCAAACAACGGCCCCCTGCCGAGATCGGACAGTTGCGCGAGGGCTTCGAGGAGGTGCTGGATCACCTGCGCACTTTGCTGGAGGCCCGCGAGGCCACCTATGCTGCCCTGACCCACGACCTCAAGACCCCCCTGCTGGCCAGCCTGCGGGCGCTGGAATACCTCGAGGAAGCCGACAAAATTGGGCCGGAAAAGCGCAAAGAGATGTTGCGCAGTCTGCAAGAAGAGCTGAACCGAAGCTATCTGCTGGTGGAAAACCTCCTAACCGCCAGCCGCCTCGAGGCCCAGCGCATCCAGCCGGAAAACCTAAACCTGCGCTCGATTCTGGAGGACTTTCGCCTGCGCTACGCCCAGCAGGCCCACAAGCGCGGTTTGCGCCTAGAGATAGAGGGCGCTGGACAGGCCCGCGCCGAGCGGCTCTTGCTCGAGCGGGCCTTGGCCAACTTGACCGAAAACGCCCTGCGCCACGCCAAAAGCCGGGTGGTGCTGCGGGCCGGGGATGGCTGGCTCGAGGTCGAAGACGATGGGCCCGGTCTGCCCGACAGCCTAGAAGCCCTCACCCAGCCTTTCCGTAGCCAGCGCCTGCGGGGGGTACGGGCCGGCAGCGCCGGGCTGGGCCTATACGTGGCCCGGCGGGTGGCCGAGGTGCACGGGGGGCAGCTGGAAAACCTGGCTTTGCCGGGGCAGGGAACTCGGTTACGTATCCGGGTGTGATGAGCAGGTTTACTAATGCTGGTTGGGGACGAGAGGGTCTATAGTTGCATTAGGAAATGCGTCTCCTGATCGCCGACGACCACCCCTTGTTTCGCGTGGGCCTGCGGGCCGCCCTCGAGCGCGAAAGATTCGAGATAGTAGGGGAGGCCAGCAACGGCCAGGAGGTTCTGAAATTGTGCCTGCAACTGCTGCCGGATGGGGTGGTGCTGGATGTGCGGATGCCTCATATGGACGGGATTACCGCAGCGCGACTGTTGCGAGAGCAGCGTTACCGGGGCCTGATTACCCTTTTGACCACCTTCAACGAGCCGGTCTTGCTGCAGCAGGCCGCCCTGGCCGGGGCCGATGCTTACTGGTCGAAAGAGTTGCCCCCTGAAGCCCTGGCGGAGCGCCTGCGTCGGCTTAGCCAGGGGCTGGAGCCCCGATTGCGTGCTCCTGAGTTGCCCAAACTCACCACCCGCGAGCAGGAGGTCTTGCAGTGGATGGCCCAGGGGCTCTCCACCAAAGAGATCGCCCGCCATCTGCATATCTCGCCGGAAACCGTAAAAGATCACCTGGTACGGCTCTACGAAAAACTCGAGGCCCGCAACCGCGTCGAGGCCCTCGAGCGGGCCCGCAGCCTGGGTCTGCTGAGTATTTGAGGGCCCCCGTTGAATAAACGCAGCACCCCCCAAATGGGGGTGTTAGAATTCAAGGCAATTGCAAATTATTCAAATACCTAGGACTTACGCAGTTGAGGCAAACTCATAGATAGGACGAGCCAGGTAGGTTCGGATGGCGTCGCGAACTATCGCGGTCTTGGCCTCATACCAGCTCACCCCCGTCTTCAACCGATACAGCTCCAACCTCAGAAAGGCTCGTATCGCCAGCAAAAGGTGGTTGAGCATGGCCACCGCTTTGCGAACCTGGGCCTTCTCTACCCCACAGCACTGCCTGAGCCCCCGATGGTACGCCTCTATGCCCCATCCCTGCCGCGCCAACCTCGCCCGCTCCTCCTCGCTCATCTCCAGATGGTTCGTGGCCCGGTGTTCCGCCTCCCCGTCCTTGGAGACCGTCCGGAACACCTGGACGAACCCGAAACCGCGAAGATGAACCACCCGCCCCTCCCCGGGGATTTCCACCCCACCGATGGGTACATGGCCCTGCCCATCCGGGTTGACCGGGCGGTTGCCCTTCAGCCGCGTCAGAAATAGCCAGCCGAAGTCCCGGATCTGCTTGAGGTTCTCCAGGCCGGCATACCAGCTATCCATCAGGACATATTCCGGCGCGAACCCCCGCGCCCTGGCCTGCTGCGGCATCTGCTGCAAATGGTCGTTTTTGGTCTTCCCATCCTGGGGCTTGTCGCAGACCCGGAAGTCGCAAGGGATCAGGGCCTGCCCCGCTGTCCACAGCAGGGTCAGCAGGGCGATCCCCCTGACCACCCCCTGATGCTTACCGCTCCAGTGGTAGGTCACCAACGCCATCTGCTTGGCGTAGGGCTTATCCAGGGTGGTGTCGTCCAGGATCAGCAGTCCTTTCCTGAGGTTGACATAGGCCTTGGCTTCCTGCCACAGCGCCGCCGTGTCGGGCGGCTGTCGCTTGAGCAGGCGGGTAAAGGCATCGTGGGCCGGGGCCTGATCCCCTTCCGGCTGACACCTCGCCGCTTCGCTGCAGGTGAAGACCCTCTGGGCGGCAATGAGGAAGTGGATGCAGTCCAGGTGGTTGCACTTCGGTGGGTTCATAAGGAGTCCATCTCCTTTAGCCTACTATGTTTTGCAGAAAAGGGTAGCCCAGCAGGGAGGAGGAAGGCAACTGCGTAAGTCCTAAAGACTAAAGCTGGCCGGTATCGCCCCAGTCGCGTAATCGTTGTTGATATACCGGGTCTTGATAGCGCGACAGAAGGAAGGCCGGAGCGTAGCCGGGCAGGGCCGCGCCGGTCACATGGGCGGCCAGCAGCTCGCCCGCCGCGCAGGCGGCCATCACGCCAAAGCCCGACAGGGCGCCTATTATGTAGGCCCCCTTGACCGGCAGCGGGCCGATGAGGGGGCGGTTTTCCTGGGTTTTGAGGTAGTAGCCCCCGTCTACCCAGGGTTTGGGGGTTTTCTCGAAATACTGCCGCAGGCCCGGAATCATTACCGACATTCCGCGCAGGGCAACCTCGGCGTAGTGAGGCTCTGAAGGAAGGGGGAAAGCGGGTTCGACCGGCTGGGTGTGGTAGTTGTACAGCACGATCAGGGTGGTGCTGGCCCCGTGCCCGTCGGGTCGGCCATGCACCCCGGGAGGAAGCCGCCCTAAAAGCCAGCGGGTAGACTCCTCCTGGGCCAGCATCTCGCGCTCTTCGGCGCTAAAGGGAAGCTCTACCTCGTCCATCCAGATCAGCATGGGGGCCTCGCGGGGCACCACCCCTAGGGCCTCGCTAAAGCTCATCTTGCGGTGCAGTTCGGCAAAAACGGGCAGTTCGACCCCCAGCAACTGGCCCACGACGTGCTGAAAAGGCCCCGCAGCGTTGACAAAAACCGGGGTCTGGATGGCGAAAAGCGAGCCGTCCGCCTGCCGAACATGCACTCCCCGAACCGCGCCCCCCGCCGTTTCGACCCCCACCACCTGCCCCTGCACCAGCCGCGCCCCGTGTTCACGGGCTGTTTCCAGCAGATACATGCCCAGCTGCTGGGCCGAGAGCCAGCCCGCCCGCCGCACGTGCAGCACGGCCTTGGTGTGGGGCGAAAGGTAGGGGAAGTGCTGGTGTATGGCCGCACCGGTAAGCAGGTCGGCCCCGTCCAGGGCCCCCTCGAGGCCCTCCGGCAGGCTGGGCCGGTAGCTCGCGGCCAGGCCGGTGTGCACCCGCAGGGCCCCCGCACCCTGGTGGGCCGCTTGCTCGGCGGCCTGGGCCAGCAGGGCAATTTTGCTTTCCTCGGCAGTGGCATACAGATAGCCACGCCGGTTGAGGTTAATGCGGTTGGCCGACGCCCGCGCTAGGCCCTCCAGCAGCTCGATGCTCCGGTTCATGAAGGCAATCATCTGCCCGTCGGGGCCGGGCCACCAGTTGCGGTAGGCCTCGCTGGATTTGTCGGAGGTGAGCGAGAGGGGGTGGCCCTGCTCCACCACAACCACGTTTTTTAGGCCCCGCTTGACCGCCAGGTGGTAGGCCGCCGCTACCCCGGCAATGCCTGCCCCACAGATCACCACCTCGGCAGTATGCTTTGACATAAAGTGTATACAGTATACATCTTTTCACGAAAAACAGATGCAGGGCTGAGTCGAGCCAAGAAAAAAGCCCTAATCGAAGGCCGTCTGCAAGACCTACCGAATCTGGCCCGAACCGCTAAGTGAAGAGCTGACCAACGGGTGTTCCCTGAGCCTGTCGAGGGGGACGTCCCACAAATCGGGGTGGATAGACTTTTAGGTTGGCTTCGACAAGCTCAGCCAACTTGCAGCGGTCTGTAGGCTAACCGATCAGCGCCCTAACCGCTTCCTCGAACACCTCGGTGTGCGCCGCACCTGGGCGGGGGTGGTCTCGGGCGAGATGAGGGCCATGTTGTGGAAGGGGGTGAGCAGGATGCCCCGGTTCAGCATGATGAGGTGGATGAAGGGGTCGAGGTCGGGGTCCTGGCCCGCGAGGGCCTCGCTGCCGTTTTGGGCCGGGTTGGGGCGGAAGAGGTACTCGACCCGGCAGCCCACCCGGGTGACGTGCCAGGGCAGGTGGTAGCGCTCCATGACCCCCCGCACCTCGGCCTCGAGCTGCTCCCCCAGGGCGATCATGTGCCGGTAGGCGGCCTCGGTCAGGACGTGCTCGAGGGTAGCCCGCATGGCCGCCAGCGAGAGGGCGTTGGCCGCCAGGGTGCCCCCGATGCCGCCGGTGTCGGCGTAGGGGGGCTGGGTGACCCGCTGGGCCTGCTGGCCCACCTCCTCGCTAAAGCCGTAGGCGGCGCTGGGAATGCCGCTGCCCAGCGGCTTGCCCACCGTCAGGAGGTCGGGCTTCAGGCCGTGCGCCCGGGTGTAGCCCCCCGGCCCCGCCGATAGGGTGTGGGTTTCGTCCAGAATCAAAAGCGTGCCATAGCGGCGGGTCAGTTCGCGCAGGGCTTGGTGGAAACCGGGGGCGGGCTGCACGATGCCCACGTTGGTCATCACCGGTTCGGCCAGCACCGCCGCCACATCGCCGGGGCGCAGGGCTTCTTCCAGGGCCTCCGGGTCGTTCCACTCCACCACCTTGGTGGTGAGGGTGGGGTCTACCTGCGGGCCAATGTTGCCCGGACGGCTGGCAGGTTTGCCGTCTACCAGCCAGGCGTAGGCTTCATCCACGGTGCCGTGGTAGCAGCCATGAAAAACCAGCACCTTGGGCCGAGCGGTAATGGCCCGGGCCAGCCGCAGCGCGAAGCGGTTGGCGTCGGTGGCCGAGAGGGCAAACTGCCAGTACTTTAGGCCAAAACGCCGCTGCAACTCCTCGGCCACGCAGAAGGCGTTTTCGGAGGGCAGCATGGTGGTGATGCCCTTTTGTAGCTGGGCCATAATGCCTGGTAGGGCCGCGGCGGGCGAGTGGCCGGTCATGGCCCCGGTGTCGCCCAGGCAGAGGTCGATGTACTCGAGGTCGTCCACATCGCGGAAGGTAGCCCCCCGGGCCTCGGCCACGAAGAGGGGGAAGCCCCCCGGCCAGCGGGTCATCCAGTGCATGGGCACCCCGGCCAGCAGGGAGTGCTGCGCGCGCCGGTAGAGCTCGAGTGAGCGCGGGTGGGCTTCGGCGAAGCGCTGCTGTTCTTGTTGCATTAGGGCCTTCACTTTGCTGCGGTCTATGGTGGGGGCCATGGTTTCACCTTCCTGGCTGTGGTTTCTAATCCAAGATATCTAAGGCAAGATCAGGGGTGTTTCCTGCCGTATCTAGTATCTAGAGCGTCTTACGAAAGCACACGATGCGCTCCACTTCCTGATAGCCCAGGCGGGCGTGGGCCTGGTGGCTCGGGGTGTTGGATAGCTCGCTGTCGGAGGCCATCTCGGTGCAGCCTTTGGCCCGCGCCCAGTCTTCGGCGGCCTGCACCAGCCTGCGCCCGATGCCGGTCAGGCGGTACGCTGGAGCGACAAACCAGCCTTCCAGGTAGCCCACCGGGCTGCTGTCGCAACCCTCGGCATAGCCTCGTAGCGATGCTTCCACAAACACAAAACCGACCAGGTTGCCGTCCTGCTCGGCCACAAAAGCCGCCAGGTGCTCGGCCTCAAGGATTTCGGCCACCTCGAGTTCAAAGCTGGCGGCGCTGTCGGGCCACAGGGCCGTGCGGAGGGGAAAGTAGGCAGGCAGGTCTTGGGGCGTTAGCGGGCGGACGGTCATGGTGCCCTTAGTGCTCTTCCAGCCAGCGCTGGGCTTGGGGGTTCTTGATCCATGCTTTGCCTATCTCGTCAAAACAGTAAAGGGCTTCGGACTCCTGCCCGGGCGAGTAAAAGCCAGGCCGTTCCTTGGGGATGGGTTTCCAGCCGCCCAGGTAGGCTTCAGCATAGGGGTTGATTTCACGCGCCTCGATCAGGGCTTTCTGTGCGGCCTCGAGGTTCCCCGACAGAAACTCCAGCAGCACCTTGCCCCAGGCCCAGAATGCGCTGTGTTCATCCTCGTAGCGCTTCCACAGCTTGCGCGCCTCGTTGAGCCGGTTGAGCGTTAGGTAGTGCCCCAGCAGAATGTAGCGCACCCCCTGGTTGTCGTTGGGGTTTAGCTCCAGCATCCGCTCGTAGATTCCTACTGCCTCGGGCAATCGCTGCGCTTGTTCATACAGTTGGCCTAGCGTTTGCAGCGCCCGCATGTAGGGCCGGGACTCGAGGTAGCCCCAGAATTGACCCTTGATTGCCTCCATGTTTTGCTTGCCTATGTCGCGTTCACCGGCCTGCACGATGCGCTCGTGAAGGGCAATTTGTTCTTCCAGGCTGCCCCCAATAAACCGGCACAGCACCAGCATTGGATCGGGGTTGTTGGGGTTGACGCGTATGGCCTTAATGCAACGCTTGATCACTGCATCCTCTCGGCTTAGCTCCATGGCCCCGTACAAGAGCTCTTGAGAGTAATGTGCGGCCTCTGGGGTGGCTCGTTCGGCCTCGAGGTCGAGCGCTGCATGGAGCACCCGGCGGGCTTCGGCCCGCAAAGCGTCCGAACGGTCGGTAGGAGGGAACTTTTTTCTAGGCATGGCTGGCTCCTGCTACTACGGTGGCCTGAATCCTCAGGCTGTAGGGGTCGCGCAGATCGCCTTCCAATATAACCAAATCGGCCCGCTGGCCCACCTCCAGGCGGCCCCGGTTGCCCTCGTCGCCCTGGGCCACCGCCCCGCCCACCGTGTAGGCCCACAGGGCGGGCTTGAGGCCCACCTGGTTGCCCGCCACCAGCGGTTCGCAGATAGCCGCCTGTAAGCCCTTAATCGGCTCCACCTGCTCGACCACCGGCCCATCGGAGGAGAAGGCCACGCTGAGGCCTGCCTCGAACATGGCCCGCAGGTTGAAGCAGCGCGCTAGCCACTCGTCGGGCACGTAGCGCTGGTAGTTGGCCCGCAGCTCCCGCAGAAAGATGGGCTGGGGTACGGCGATTATCCCCAACTGGCGAGCTTTTTGCAGGTGTTCGGGCCCAGCCAGGCCAAAGTGCTCGATGCGGTGCCGGGGGCCGGGCGAGGCCTGGTAGAGCTTTTCGTACACGCGCAAAATCTGATCCAGGGCCCGGTCGCCGATGGCGTGGGTGCCGATGCGAAAGCCCGCGCGGTGGGCTTCTAGGGCCAGCTCGAGCAGCTCTTCTTCCTCGAAGCGCAAAATGCCATAGCTGGGGCCCTCGAGGTTCTTGTAGGGCCTGGAGATGGCCGCCGTGGCCCCCGAGAGGCCCCCATCGGCAAAAAACTTGACCGAATCGCAGCGCAACCAGTCGGAAAGATGTTTTTCTGGGAGCGGGAAGGTCTCGCTGCCCCCGTCGGGGCGGCGGATGTAGAGCAGGTTGGCCCGGATGGGCAGCTCACCGCGCGCGTCCAGGGCCCGGTAGGCCGCATAGAGCGGGGGATCCACGGCTGGGTCGGTGGCGCTGGTGATGCCCAGGCTACGCAGGTACTCCATCCCGGCTTTGATCCACAGCTCGTACTGGGCCTGGCTGGGCTCGCCCATGGCCCTGAACACCAGCCCGTAGGCGGTCTCGTAGAGGATGCCCTGCTGGTAGTGAATCTCTCCGCCAGGCACCTGGGTCTGGGGGGTGATGCCGGCAAGATGCAGGGCCTGGGAGTTGACCGCGTGGATGTGGGCGCAGGTGCGGGTCAGCAGCACCGGGTTGCGCGGGGCCAGTTGGTCGAGCGCGGCCTTGTCGGGCATGGCCTTTTCGGCCAGCAGGGCCTCGTTCCAGCCGCGCCCCCACAGCCACTCGCCGGGTTTGAGGGTCTGGGCGCGCTCTGCTACCCGCCGGTACAGCTCGGCCAGGCTTTTCACCCCGCGCAGGTCGAACAGGGTGGTGCGAAGCTGCCCCACCTTCCAGATGTGGATGTGGGCATCGTTGAAGCCCGGCAGCAGGGTGCGGCCTTCCAGGTGGATGCGCCGGGTGTCGGGGCCGGCCAGGTTCTCCAGATCGGACAACCGGCCCACAGCGGCGATTCGGCCATCCTGGACGAAGAGGGCCTCGAGGGGCCTGAGGGTGTAGGCCGAACCTTCAAGGGTGGGGGAGAGGATGGTTCCGCCGAAGAAGAGGCTCGAGGGCATGGGGATATTGTAGGGCGGGAAGGGGGCTCGAGGTTTACCAATGGTTGGCTAGAAGCGCTTGCTGGGCGATTGTTACTGGGCACTCTCTGCCTCTACGATCCTTTTGATCGCTTGGTGGAGTAGGGGTATCTTGTTCGTCACAACATCCCAAACGATTTCGTAATCAACGCCAAAATAGCCATGTATCAATCGGTCACGCATACCGGCCATCGCTCGCCATTCCAAGTGAGGGTACTTTTGCTTGAACTCATCTGGTATCTGCTTCGATGCCTCACCAATGACCTCGAGACTACGCACAAACGCACGCTTCAACGTCGCATCGCGCATAAACTGATCGCGGGTTAGCCCCTGTGCGCGATCCGTCAAAAATTCTGTCTCGTCCAAGATATGGCGCAAATACTCAATTGCCGAGAGGGACATATTCAACCTCCCGCAGGATATGTGGGCCAATGTAAGGACTCAGGGCATCAGGTGTAATCAGTTCGACCCTCCGGTCGAACAGCTCCTCCAAAAACAAGGCAACCTGAATGAAGTTGTCGAAAGTCTTGCGACCCGATTCGAATTCCACCAAGACATCTACGTCGCTATCGCTGTCCTGTTGCCTACGGACAAAGGAGCCAAAAAGGCCCAGCTTCTTAACACCAAAGCTCCGGATTTGGCTCCGGTGCTCCTGGATAAGGGAAAGGATTTGCTCTTTGGTTTGTACGCTCATCTCAGCTACCCCTCTGTACAGGCATCCTCTGGGCACGGCTCGAGGGCATGGGGATATTGTAGGGCCTGAGGGGAGTTGCTTACGCAGCAGCGAAGCGTCACTCGCCAAGGGCAGAGATAAACTCCTCGACGGAGACTCCAGCTTGCCGGAGTACGCCGCTCAAGGTTCCTGTTTTGAGTTCCTGATGGTTGGGCACCACACACCCAACCGACCCACGCCGCATCACGATGTGGCTGCCCCGCTGCCGGGCCACAACAAACCCAAGCCGCTCGAGAGCGCGAACCACATCAGCACCCGAAACAACCGGAAGTTTAGGCACGCTCGGGTAGCTGGAAGGAGGTCAGCAGGGCACGCCCCACAACCTTGACAGGAAACTCCTCGAGATAAAGTTCCGTTGCCTCGCGCAAGTTGGCAAGCGCTTCCTCTATACTTTCACCCTGCGTGGTTGTTCCTGTTTCGGGATTGAAGGCCACATATCCACCTTCTAGTGCGGGTATGAGTACGGCGGAGAGTTCCATTGCAACCTCCTGGTGTTTAGACATTGTAGTGTATAGCGACCTGTTTCAAACACAACGCCCGAGCGAGCGAACGTGCTGTTGGCTAGAAGTGAAATGTCTGTGGAGGATGTTTATCTTTCCAGAGGGACATATTCGACCTCCCGTGCGATTGGATAAGGGCCTGGATTTGCTCTTTTGTTTACGCGCTCATCTCAGCTACCCCATATGTACAGGCATCCACTGTGGGCTATTGAGTCGCTTTTCAGAACGAACGGAGCACACTTGCCTTGAAGCTCAGGTTAGCCTACCTCATTGATTGGTGAGATCTTTACCACTAAGGAGCGGAACTCTCCATAACTTTCAGAGCTTGGATAAGCGTAGCCTGACCATCGAAGTTGATATCTGCCCCTTAACTGAAGTGCTTGTTCGCGGCCCTTCTTAGTACCATCTGATGCGCTTACATCCCAAGCCAGAACACCTTCAACCGTTCTCCCATCATACAGCCTGAAATCTGCGTCAATGGTGTTGTGATTTGGTGGTTTTTTCCAATAGGCGCCATCATTTGTAAGCAGAACGGCGTAACCGACGGAATTGGGATGTATAGCAACCACGTGCTCCAATCTCTGAATGTCCTTCAAAAAATCATACCTGCCAATATCCTGAGCGCTTTGGTCTTTCAAGAGGCTTTGTTGCATAAATAGGTATCTCCCCTGCAGGTTCGTAAGTTCAGGCTGATACTTTGAAGCTGTCCGGCATCCCCACAGAGCTCATGGTGTTTAGGATTTTCGCTCCCAGCTTCATTTCGA
>Ga0308412_1001782_pt1 | contig 11663 bp, 10 predicted proteins | sample HotsprottomLayer_FD_202357 | JGI IMG/M metagenome (GOLD analysis project Ga0308412, IMG submission 202357) | Hot spring phototrophic mat microbial communities from Octopus Spring, Yellowstone National Park, Wyoming, United States -... | ecosystem: Environmental > Aquatic > Thermal springs > Hot...
TAGAAGCTCGGTCCTTCTGGGGCCTGGTGGCCCGGGTGAACCTCATCCTGCTGGTCCACAACCTCATCCGTAGTCGGGTGCTCCTGAAGATGGCTGGAGTGGAGTTATGAGGTAGCACACGAAGGAAATTAATGTAACAGCCCTGTGTTCACGAAACCGAGCCCAGCGACCAAACCCACCTACAATCGCAATTGCCTATGACCTTTCCTGAACTACTCGCCAGCTTGGTTGCTAAGGGGGTTTCCGACATCCACATGCATGCGGGTCTGCCCATCATGGCAAGGATGCACGGCAAGCTTACCCCCATTACCCAGAGTCCGCTTACCCCGCAGTACACCGAAGCGCTCGTTGACATGATGTGCAACGAGCGGCAGAAAGCCACTTTTGCCGAACGCTATCAGGTGGACCTGGCCTATGCCGTACCGGGCGTGGCCCGTTTTAGGGTCAACCTTTTCAGGCAGCGAGGCTCGGTAAGCTGCGTGATGCGGGTGGTCAACTACGATGAAAACAGACTCAAGATCGTCTCGCTACCTCAAGAAATCATCAACTACTTCCGCGACAAGGAAAAAGGCTTGGTGCTGGTAACCGGCCCCACTGGCTCGGGTAAGTCCACCACCCTGGCCCGCATCATCGACGAGATCAACCAGCGCCACGCCAAGATGATCGTGACCCTAGAAGACCCCATCGAGTATCTGCACCGTAGCAAAAAATCTATTGTGGTACAGCGGGAAATTGGGCAGGATGCCCCTAGCTTCAAGGATGGTTTGGTCGCGGCCATGCGCCAGGATCCCGATGTCATTATGATCGGTGAGATTCGCGACCATGCCACGGCAGCGGCGGCCCTGGAAGCTGCCCAAACCGGCCACCTGGTCTTTTCCACCCTGCACACCCTCGATACTGTGCGCACTGTCAACCGCGTGCTCGACCTCTTCCCCCCTCACGAGCGGGAGGTAGCCCGCATCCTCTTTGCCGAGTCGCTGGTGGGGATTGTCTCCCAGCGCCTGCTGCCCAACAAGCAAGGTGGGCGGGTCTGCGCAATGGAGATTCTCAAGGGCAACCTGCGCATCCGCGACCTGATCCGAGACCCCAACCGCACCAACGAAATCTACGAGGCCCTCAAGGACTCTTCGCTCGATGGCATGCAGACCTTCGACGACCACCTAGCCGAACTCTACGCCCACAACCAGATTGACCTGGAAACCGCCCTGGCCCACGCCACCAGCGCCCAGTACGTTAAGGTCAAAGCCCTGCAGATCAACGCCGCCCGACAGGCCCTTATCGAGGAATCGGCTGCACAACAGGGCAACTAGCCTGGCCTCTTATCTGAGCTGGGGCCTTGCGCCCGCCGGGTTGAGCCGCCCCTAGGCTCAGCAGGTTTAGACTACTTACATGCTGATCTACGGGCGTAACCCGGTCCTGGAAGCCCTGCGCGAGGGCCAGGCGGGGCAGGTTTGGGTCGCCAAGGGCGTGGAAGCCTGGCTCTTGAAGGAACTCGATAAGCTGGGGGCCGCCTACAAGCTCGTGCCCCGCATCGAGCTCGACCAGATGGTGCGCACCACCCAGCACCAGGGGCTGGTAGCCGAAATTGAAGAGGTCACCTATTCCGACCCCGAGGCCCCTTTTCGCCTGGCTCGGAAGCGCGGGGAGCAGGTTCTGCTGGTGGTTCTAGACGGCATCACCGACCCCCGCAACTACGGCGCCCTCATCCGCAGCGCCTATGCCCTGGGCGCACACGGGGTGGTGAGCGAGGAACGCCGCAGCGCACCCTTGTCGGCCCTGGTGCTCAAAGCCTCGGCGGGTACGGCCAGCAAAATCCCTTTGGTGCAGGTCAAGAACATTGCCCGCTACCTCGAGCAGCTAAAGGAGAGAAACGTCTGGGTCTATGGAACCAGCGGCAAGGCCAGCAAGACCATTGCCGAGCTCGACTACCTGCGCCCGCTGGCGATTGTGATCGGCTCCGAGGGCGAGGGCATGCGCCGCCTGGTGGCCGAGCACTGCGACGAACTGGCCAGGATTCCCCTGGCCCAAGGGGCCGAGAGCCTGAACGCGGCGGTGGCGCTGGGGGTGGTGTTGTATCAGGTGGGGCTTTCCCGCAGGGCTGGATAGGCGTATATTCCATAAAGCGTGTAGCGTTGGTCCAACGCGTCAGCGATAGTACCGCGCCGTATCGCGCAGATGCCCCTGGAAGTCTACGTTCAAAAACAAACGGCCCTGGGCGTGCAGGAAGTAGAGGTATTTCTGGCCTTTTTCATTGGTGCGGACGGGGTTGAGCACGGCGCGCAGGGCTTCGCTGCCGGGGTTGCCGATGGCCCCGGGGGGCAGGCCGCGCCGGGTGTAGGTGTTGTAGGGAGTGTCTTTTTCGAAGTCGCCTGCGCTGCGGTCGAGTTCGGGTAGGCGCTTGCCCAGGCCGTAGGCCACGGTGGGATCGGCCTGGAGGGGCATGCCAATCTCTAGGCGGTTGAGGAAGACACCGGCAATTACAGGTTTTTCGCTGCTGTTGGCGGCTTCGGCCTGCACCACTGAGGCCAGTGTGACCCATTCGTGCAGGCTGGAGAGCCCCAGTTGCTTTAGGCGGGTTCGGGCGGCGGGGGTGAACTCCTGTTCCATGCGGCGGGTCATGGTGCGGATCACATCCTCGGCGGTGTAGTCGAGGGGGAATTCGTAGGTGGCGGGGAAGAGGTAGCCCTCGAGGGTGGGCCCCTTGGCCTCTGCCGGGCGCAGCTCGGGCGGAGGGTTATTGGCGAGCTCGAGGAATTTCGGCCCGTCCAGGTTGTTTTCGCTCAGGCGCTGGGCCATGTCCACCGCCCGCCAGCCCTCCGGGAAGGTAATCCGCACCGTGAGGGGGCGCGACTCATCGGTAATCGCCAGGGCGATGGCCCGCAGACCCTTGCCCTCGAGCTTGTAGTAGCCGGGCTTGAGTTTTTTGTCCTGACCAGAAAAGCGCAGATAGAGGGCAAACATATAGCCCGAGCGCACCAGTCCGGCCTGCTCGAGGATGCGTCCCACCGCCGCCGCCCCGCTGCCCCGGGGAATACGAACCTCGGCGGTGGTGCCGGTAGGCCCCAAAAGATAAAGCGCATAGCCCAGCACGAGGGCCAACAGCACAAACATGAACAGCACCCCCCGCAGAATCCAGCGGGTGGGCGACTTGCTCTGTTCCGGGGATGCCTCTGGGGCAGTCGACAGGGTGGGCTTGTCAGAACTTTCCATTGCTAACAGCTCCAAAGCCGGCCAAATACGACTCCAGCAAGGCAATGGCCGCCGCCTCGTCTAGCTTACCCTTTTCCTGACGGAGGCGCTTGGGGGCATTTTTGAGGCGGTTTTGTCCCAGCTTGGTGGTATAGCGCTCATCTAGCAGCTCGAGCTCTAGGCCCCGCTTGCGCATGGCTTCTACCAGCGCCATCACCCGCTCGGCCTGGGCGCTGGGCCTGCCATCGGTGCGCAGGGGCAGCCCCACCACAAAGCGCTGGGCCCCTTCCCGCTGGGCCAGGGCCGCCAGGGCTTCCAGGTCGGCCTCGAGGCTCTGGCGCACCAGGTAGCCCCGGCCAAAGGCCCAAGGCGACCCCGTTTCCCCCACCGCTAAGCCGATGCGGGCCTCTCCTACGTCCAGCGCAATTACCTTCATCGGCTCTATTATTCCCTTTGGCCGGCAGGAGTGAATGAGGCCAGGGGGGCCCACCCCGCAACAGGCTAACCCAAGGCCTGCTCGAGCGCCCCAAAAGCCTTGTCCAGGTCGAACCCACCCCCCTGGGCCAGGGCCCCTTTGCCACCGCCGCGCCCACCCGCGGCAGCCGACAGCTTCCTCATCACCACACCGGCATCCAGCCCTTTGTCCTGGGCGGCCTTGCTTATTTTGATCACCAGGTTCTGCCCTGAGCCCACCGCCACCAGATCGGCCTGATGTCTGTCCAGAAGCTCATCCGCTGCACCGCGCAAAGCCCCCGCCTCGAGGCCCTCGAGCTTCACCGCCAGGAATCGGTAGCCGCCCGCCTCCTTGAGCGCGACCGCCGCCGTACTCCCTAGCTGGGCTCGAGCCAGCTCGAGCTTCAGTTTTTCAACTTCCTTTTCGCGGGCCTTAAGCTCGTCCTGTAGCTTGTTCACCCGCTCCCGCAGGTGTTCGGGGGAAGTCCCCAGCTCACGGGCCAGGCCCCCCACCCGCTCCAGCATCTCGCGCACGTACTGGGTGGCGCCCGTTCCGGTGAGCGCTTCGATCCGCCGCACCCCCGCCGCCACCGACTCCTCGGCCACAATCACCAGGGCCCCGATCTCGCCGGTGCGCCGCACGTGGCAGCCGCCGCAAAGCTCCTTGGAGCTCACGTTGTCCACCGCGCCCTCCACGCTCACCACCCGCACCACGTCGCCGTACTTCTCGCCAAAAAGGGCCATGGCCCCTTCCTTGCGGGCTTCCTCCAGGGGCTTGTAGGCGTAGCTCACCGGGAAGTCGGCCTGAATCCAGCGGTTCACCAGCAGCTCGACCCGGGCCAGGTCTTTGGGCGAAATCGGCTCAAACTGGCTGAAGTCGAAGCGCAGCCGGTCCGGCCCTACGTAGCTGCCTTTTTGCTGCACATGGGGGCCCAGCACCGCCCGCAGCGCGGCGTGCAGCAGGTGGGTGGCGGTGTGGTTTTTCTCGGTGTCGCGGCGATGCAGGTCCACCAAAGCCCGCACCCCGGTGCCGGCCTTGAGGGTGCCCTCCTCTACCCGCGCGATGTGCAAAAAGATGCCGTCGGGGTTTTTCTGGGTGGTTGAGACCTTAGCCCAGCCCCCTTCCCACTCCAGAATGCCGGCATCCCCCACCTGCCCGCCCCCCTCGGCGTAGAAGGGGGTTCTGTCCAGCACCACCTGCACCTCGGTGCCGGCGGGCGCTTCCTCTAGGATCTGCTCGCCCACCAACAGCAGCTTGACCTGGGCCTGGGCCTCGAGGCTATCGTAGCCCACGAACTTGGTTCCTCCATAATCGGCGGCCAGCGCCGCGAGGGCCTCGTTGGACTTCTTGAAGAGCTCCTTGCTGAAGGCGGCGGCGGCTCGAGCCCGTTCCTGCTGTTCTTCCAGGGCCTGCTCGAAGCCTTCGGTGTCCACCTGAATCCCGTGCTCAGCGGCAATTTCAATGGTCAGGTCGAGCGGGAAACCGTAGGTGTCGTAAAGCGTAAAGGCCTCCCGGCCCGAAAGGGTGTCGCCCGGCCCCAGGTTGGCCAGCATCGCATCCAGGCGCTTGATGCCGCTCTCGAGGGTGCGTAAAAACTGCTCCTCTTCAATTTTGATTTGCTTTTGCACGCTTAAGAGATTCTCTTTCAGCTCCGGGTAGACCCCGCCCATCACCCCGGCCACCACCTCGGCCAGTTGGTACATGAAAGGCTCGCGCAGACCCAGCAGGTAGCCAAAGCGCACCGCCCGGCGCAAGAGGCGGCGCACCACGTAGCCCCGCCCGGAGTTGGAGAAGTGAACCCCGTCGGAGAGGATGAAGGCCACGGCCCGCGCGTGTTCGGCAATCACCCGGTGCGCCACCGAGGAGGGGCCTTCGTAGCTGACGCCGGTCAGCTCCACGATTTTGGCCATTAGGGGCTGGAACTCGTCGGTCTCGTAGAAGTCGGTCACACCCTGCATGACCATGGCCACGCGGGATAGGCCCATGCCGGTGTCGATGTTGGGCTTGGGCAGGGGCTCCAGGACACCCCCGTCCTTGCGGTCGTACTGGGGGAAGACCAGGTTCCACAGCTCCACAAAGCGGTTGGATTCGCGGGTCTGGTAATAGTCGGCCCAGGTTTCCGAGCCAAAAGCCGGTCCTCGGTCGTAGTAAATCTCACTGCAGGGCCCGCAAGGCCCGTTGGGGCCTTTGGTGGGGGCGTTTTGCGGCCAGAAGTTCTCGTCGGCATCGAAGCGGTGGATTCTTTCGGGGGGTACGCCCACCCGGGTCCAGTGCTCAAAGGCTTCGTCGTCGTCTTTGTAGATGGTCACATAAATGCGTTCGGGGTCTAGGCCCAGCCACTCAGGGCGGGTGAGGAACTCCCAGGCCCACTCGATGGCCTCCTTTTTGAAGTAGTCGCCGAAGCTGAAGTTGCCCAGCATCTCGAAAACGGTCTGGTGGCGGTTGGTGCGGCCCACGTTCTCGATGTCGCCGGTGCGCACGCTTTTCTGACAGGTAGTCACCCGGTACCATTCGCCCTCGTGGCCGGGAAAGACCGGCTTCTTACCCAAAAAGTAGGGCTTGAGGGGGGTCATGCCCGCGTTGATGAAGAGCAGGGTGGGGTCGTCCTGGGGCACCACACTGAAGCTCGGCAGACGCAGATGCGCCTTGGACTGGAAGAACTGTAGAAATTTTTCGCGGATCTCGGCGGTTTTCATCCTGGCCTCTCAAACCAACTCAGCATAAAAAAAGATACCCCGTTAGGCAAACCCCGCCGAACCCTTCGGCATCGGTTACAGCCCTGCCAGTGTGCTCGGCGCAGTAGACCCCCTATACAAGCTCTTGTACAATATCGGCCCGTGAACTACGAAATTTTCGACGATATCGCCCAGGAGGCCCTGGAAAAAACCCTGGCCGACCTGGCCCGCTACCCCTATGAACGTTTTGAGACCTACTACACCTTCGCCGACAAAACCATCGTCCCCACCTTTCTAACCCAGCCGGTCTCGCGCCGACAGGTGGACGTGCGCCAGCTTTTCTACACCACCAAAGGCTCCATCGAGATTTTCCCCGCTTTCGGGGCCTCCATGCGCATGATGCGCAGCCGCTTTGCCCGCGACGTGTGGGATGGGGGGAATGGCGGGGTGCACATCCTGCCCCGGGTAGGGCTCTGCGAAGAAGAGCGCCTCCAGGACGTGCGGGCCAGCGCCCCGGCGCTGGTGGGGGCCGCTTTGGGCACGAACGAGAAAGAGGAGTTTCTGGCCGAACTCTTCGCCCAGCCCAACCTGATTTTCGCCTCGATTGACATCGCCCACGGGGCCAACGCAGCGGTGCTGCCGGTACTGACCAAGATTCGCGGGCTGGGCATCGACAGCGGGGTCATCCTGGGCAATGTGGGCTCTATCGAGGGCTTTGCCTACGCCTACTGGTTGATGAAGCTCTTGGGCTTTCGCCACTTTATCCTGAAGGTGGGGGTGGGGCCCGGCTCGGTCTGCACCACCCGCATCAACACCGGGGTAGGGGTGGGCCAGCTTTCGCTTTTGGAGGAAATTCGCCGCTTTCAGTTGGTGGTGGGTTACACCGACGTTCAGATCATCTCCGACGGCGGGGTCAACAGCTCGGGCGACTTCGTGAAGGCCCTGGCCTACAGCGAGGGGGTGATGATGGGCAAGTTCTTTGCCTCCGGCAGCTTCGAGGAGGAGGTCTTGATCAAAAAAGACGGGCAGCTCGAGGGCGTCCTGCTCTATGGCATGGCCTCCACCCTGGTGAGCGAGAAGCGCAACTTCATCGAGGGTTCCTCGCAGACCCTGCGGGCCTTCCACCACACCGCTCAGGAGGCCATCGCTCGCCTGCGCGAGGGTTTGCAAAGCGCCATGACCTACGTCAACGCCACCAACCTGACCGAGTTCAGGGGCAATGTGCGCTTCGCTAAAAACTCCGCGGCGGCCATTGCCGAGGCAGGGGTGCACTAGCACCAAGCTGTGGAAGAGCAGACTGGGCTCATTGGGCTTTTTGCAATACCTCGCGGATGCGCCAGAAGGCCTGGTAGAGGTGGTGGGCTTCGTGCACCAGGAAGAGCTCGAGCCACGCCTTTAGCGGCATGGGCCCGGCTGCGCTGTGGACGCCAATCCGATTCAGTTGGGCCTCGCTCAAAGCCGCTACCTGCCGGTTGAGCCGGGCCCGCAGTTCTTTGAGTTGGTTCAATACCTCCTCGGGGGTGCGCTCTACCAGCAGCAAAAAGGCCGGTTCGGTGTCGGGCTTTAGCCGCTCGATCAAGGGGGCCTCTTCCTGCAGGATACGGGCCATGCGATCCTGGGTGACCAGGGTGAAGTGGGCCAGGTGGGCAAAGTTTTCGTGGGCCGACCACTTCTCGGGCAGGCTGCGTAGGCGCAGCTGCTCGGGGGAGGCCTTGCCCAGAATTTGAGGCAAACCAGCCAGCGATAGCTCAAAACGGGTCAACAGCGCGCTTTTCACGTCCCCCTAGCTTATGCCAGGATGACCCAATTTGGTGTAGCGCAACTGCCCAAGGGTGTTCGGCACTTCGAGAAGTTCTGGCCTCGAGGCGACCCATGCAAAAGCCGGGAACCGGCGTCCCCGACCCTTGCATTTTAGCCTGGCGGAGGAGGGGGGATTCGAACCCCCGATAGGGACTTTCGTTCCCTATAGCGGTTTAGCAAACCGCCGCCTTCAGCCACTCGGCCACCCCTCCATCTGTGTGGTTCTAGGGTACTGCCCCTAAAACCGCAGACGATACTCTAGCACAAAACTCGAGAAACAAACTAGCCTTGGCGGAGGGAGAGGGATTCGAACCCCCGGTAGACTTGCGTCTACAACGGTTTTCAAGACCGTCGCTTTCAACCACTCAGCCATCCCTCCAGGCCCAGAACTACTATGGGGAAGGCCCCCTTGCTTGTCAAGGGGAACAGCAAGCCCCGACCAAACAGCGATGATCCCCGTCAGCGGGCCGAGCGAATCTGTCGAACTAGAATAGTTCCCAGCACAAAACACACCGCCGCTATCAAGAACAGTACGGTGTAGCCCAGCCCAGGGCTCTGGCGGTTGAACACATCGAGCATGGCCCCAAAACTCCCTGCCAGAACCTGTGGCAGCACAATGGAGGTCTGCCAGATACCCATATCGGTGGCGTGGGCCTGGGGGTTGGGCAGCACATCCGAGACCAGTGCCCAGTCCACCGCCAGGTAGGCCCCGTATAGCAGCCCGAATACCAGCGCCAGCACAATCAGCACGTCGTAGCGGGGCAGCAGCAAAATCGGCAGCATCAGCGCCGCCAACCCCACCCCCGCGACATAGATGATGGGTTTACGGCCATGTTGGTCGGACGAGCGTCCCGCTGGCACTGCAGAAACAGCAGCACCAACAGAAATTAACAACCCCAGCAGGGCTACTGCCTGAAAGGCCTCGGTAGCCAGGGTCTGGCCGAACGCCCGGAAGGTCTCTACCACATCGGCCAGGTAGTACTGCAAATAGGTCTGCACCACGTACTGCGCCAGCATCACCAGAAAGCGTGTAATCCAGACCCAGCGAAAGTCGGCGCTGCGCCAAGGGGCCAGCAGGCTCTCCCAAAGCCCCCGCCGCTGAGGCTTCAGGCCCGGCACCTCGCGGATCAGGCTCAGGACCATCCCGGCTGCAGCCAGATTGAGCAAGGCAATCAGCAGGAACTGCCACTGCAGGTTGGCCAGCAAAAAGCCCACCGCCCCAGCCGTCACCTGTCCGCCCACCTGAAGCGCACCCAGCCAGCCTGAGGCTACCCCGCGTTCGCGCCGGGCGGCAAGGTCGGGGATCAGGGCCGAATATGGGCCGGTGGCCATGTCGTCGGCCATCTGAAGCAGCAAATAGGCCACCACCAGCTGCCAGTAACTGCCCGCATAGGCCATCCAGACCAGCGAGCCCGCCGTTAGGACGGTTCCCAGCGCCAAAAAAGGCATTCGGCGGCCCACCCGGTCGGAGATGTAGCCCCAGATAGGTGGCCCGACCAAGGCCATCACCGCACCCAGGGCAAAAAGCAGCCCCAAACGGGTGGCCCGCTCGGGTTCGGGTACCAGCTCGGCTACTCGAGCGGGCAGCAACACCAGCAAAATCAGAAACCACTTGAAGCTGCTGGCAAACCAATAGGAAGAAAGTACCAGATACCAGGGGTTGGTGTGAGCTTGCATTGGCCCTAGTATACGGGCGACTGACAAGAAAACTGCTCTATCCGGAACTTGGAACAGGTTATCGCACGCTGGACAGCCACCTTATCGGCACGCGGTCCTGAAGAATGCTCTATACTGAAGCGTTATGGCTTGGCTGCAAGACAAAACCTCGCTACTTTCGCTGCCCATCGAGGCGCTTCCAGGACAGGGTTACCGCCAGAAGCAGCTCGCGGCCTGGCTTTACGCCAAAGGGGCCAGGCAGTGGGAGGAGATGACCGACCTACCTAAAGCCCTACGGGCCGAGTGGGCCGAGCAGTATCGCATATCGGAGTTCGCCGAAGTCACCCCATTTCCAAGCCAGGATGGCTCGGTGAAGTACCTTTTTACCTTGCTGGACGGCCAGAAAACCGAGGCCGTGTACATGCCCTACCCGAACCGCAAGACCCTCTGTGTCTCCAGCATGGTGGGCTGCCCGGCGGGCTGCACCTTTTGCGCAACCGGCAGAATGGGCTTCGGGCGCAACCTCACGGCCGCTGAGATCCTGGATCAGATCCTGTTCACCGCCCACCACCAAGGCCACGCCCCCCGCGAGATTCGCAACGTGGTGCTGATGGGCATGGGTGAGCCGCTTTTGAATGTGGACAACGTGTTCGCGGCCTTGCAGCGGATGCTGCACCCCCAGGGGCTGGCCCTGAGCCCGCGCCGTATCACCCTCTCGACGGTGGGGATTCCTAGGGGTATCTACAAACTGGCCGCCTCGGGGCTCGAGGTGCGCCTAGCCCTCTCGCTGCACGCCCCCGACGACGAAACCCGCCAGCAGATCATCCCCACCGCCCACCGCTACAACATCGCCGAGATCATGGAGGCCGTGCGGCACTACTACGCCCAGACCAAGCGCCGCATCACCTTGGAGTACACCCTGCTCAAGGGCGTCAACGACCACGCCTGGCAGGCCCGCGCCCTGGCCGCGCTCTTCAAGGGCATCAGCGCCCACATGAACCTGATTCCCTGGAACCCCTGGGAAGGGGCCCCCCACCGAGGCACCCCCAAGGCGCAGATCCTAAAGTTTGCAGCCATCCTAGAACAGCAGGGCATCCCCACCTCGGTGCGCTGGAGCCGGGGGCGGGATGTGGGTGCTGCTTGCGGACAGCTCGCCTTGCAGCAGCCCACCCAGGCCGCCTCACTTTGGGGCGTCCGGTCAAAAACCGCATAATGGAGCGAATTATGAAGCGAAACCTCGTCATTGCGATTGCAGCACTGGCCCTGTTGGGTGTGGGGGGCTTTTTCCTGTTGGGGCAGCGCGCCGGCCTGACGGCCCGTGCAGGTAGCGGCACGCTTTGCACCAACCAACCCCCCGCCGCCACTGGCCTCACCAACGAGAACATCACCGTCCTCCGCATCCAAGACCTCAAGGAAGGTCGGGGCCCTCAGGCCATCACCTCCAACACCGTGCGGGTGCAGTACATCGGACGCCTGGTCAACGGCCAGCAGTTCGACACCTCCTGTCAGCCAGGCCGCACCCCCTTCGAGTTCACCCTAGGCGCCGGCCAGGTGATTCCCGGCTGGGATTCGGGCATCGTAGGGATGCGCGCCGGCGGCCAGCGTCGGCTGATTATCCCGGCCAACCTGGCCTATGGCGAACGCAGCCCCAGCCCCGATATTCCCCCCAACTCGGCCCTGGTTTTCGACGTGGAGTTGCTGGAAATCAGGTAAAACCGGACCTAGGCGGCGTCTACTCTGGACTATACCAGAGGGCTCAAAGCTAAGAGACTGTCTTAAAACTTTCCCAGACGATATAATCGAGCATGAATAGTCGAGTAAGCTGCTACCCAAGCGATCTTTCGGACAATGAGTGGGCGATACTCGAACCGCTGATGCCCGAGCCCTCC
>Ga0308412_1001788_pt1 | contig 11655 bp, 8 predicted proteins | sample HotsprottomLayer_FD_202357 | JGI IMG/M metagenome (GOLD analysis project Ga0308412, IMG submission 202357) | Hot spring phototrophic mat microbial communities from Octopus Spring, Yellowstone National Park, Wyoming, United States -... | ecosystem: Environmental > Aquatic > Thermal springs > Hot...
CCATCCCGTCGCTCCAAACTTCGCGGGTTTTGCCCGTCGGTTTTCACGAACACCAGAAAATATGAATGGTTCTTCCTGGCGTGTTCCTGCCGCTTCACCCGGCTGACGGCCGGTTTGTTGGGACGCACAAGAACAAACAAGTCCTTGGCGTAGAAGCCCAACGATTGGTAATAGGTGATGATTTCCACGTGCGTAAGGTGCTGGGTATTGGCGCTGACTTCGTCCTGGCACTTGACGATCAAGACACCGCCGCTACGCAATACTCGATGCGCCTCGCGGCCCGCCTGACGGTAAAGCTCCAGCACCGCCTGGTGATACTTCGGCCCGCCGGCCGTGGGTTGCCCGTCAGAGTACGTTCTCCGAAATGCGTTGTACGTTCCGGCGCCTGCCATTTGGTCTGCCGACCGTCGATACAACCCTTCCATGTAAGGCGGGTCCAGAACCACGCAGTCGATAGAAGCATCCTGGTAAGGCAAGGCGCGACAATCAACGCCCATCCTCAAGTCTGTAGGCAATAGCTTGTATTTGTCTTTGCAAATGTTTTTCCAGAAGATGCCCTTGCCATAGGTCACATCGGCGACTATCGAACCCGCGGGAACGTGCAAATCCATGATCAGTGGGAATATCTGCTCGTTTGTGCCAACGTAGGCGCTGTAAACCAGTCTGCTTGTGCTTACACCATCGGGCGACTTGCGCTTGCCGCTCGGGCGGACGTCCATCGGGAAGAGCGTCGGAGCCGTGCTACGTCTAGGCATCTTTCAGTAACCTCCCCTCCTTGATTGCAAGGGCGCGCCGTCGCTTGGTCCAAACCTCCCTGATCTAGTCGTTTTCTTCAGGCTCAAAGCTGAAGCGCCACCTACAAGCAGTACGATAATATCGCACATCCCATTTTCACTGGCCAGAGCCGCTGCTCAGCGCGTCGGCGGGCCGCAAGGCTAGTGCCGCTGCGGCATCGCCGAAAGCAGTTGGCGGACGAACTGGGCGATCTGGTCGAGCACTTCGGCAGGCGGCCTTTCGGCGGCCTGGGCGACACGACGGACGATCGCCGAGCCGACGATCAAGCCGTCGGCCACCGGCGCCAGCAGCCGCACGTGCTCCGGCCGGCTGATGCCAAAGCCGATGCAGATGGGCAAATCGGTGTACCGCCGCAGCCGGGCTACGTTGTCGACCAGTTCCGGGGGCAGCGTGGCTCTCTCGCCGGTGATGCCCGCCACCGATACATAGTACAGAAAGCCGCTCGATCGCTCTGCAATGCGTTTGGCCCGCTCATCCGGAGTGGTGGGAGTTACCAGTTGTATCAGGCTCAGATCAGCGCTGCGGCACAGTTGGGCCAGCGGGCCGCTTTCTTCCACCGGCAAGTCGGGCACGATCAGCCCGCTTACACCGGCGCGACGGGCCGCCTCCACGTACTGCTGAAGTCCGTGGCGGTAGACTATCGCGTAACTGACCATCGTCACCAACGGGGCTTTCAGCTCCGGGGCGACAGTCGCCAGCATCCCCAGCACATCGGCGACTTTCAAACCCCGCTCCAGCGCCCGCGTGTACGAAGCCTGGATCACCGGGCCGTCGGCGATCGGGTCGCTGTAGGGCATGCCGACTTCGCACAAGCTAGCCCCTTCGGCCACCAGACGCCGCAGCACGGCGGCAGTGAAGTCCAAGTCCGGATCGCCGGCGGTAACGAAAGGGATAAGCGCTTTTTGTCCGGTACGACGCAATCGGGCGAATAGACTATCGATAGCTGACATTCGCTGCGGTCTCGATCGTGGTGTCGGTCAACGAACCTAAATTGATTTGTTTCAGCGTCTGGCGGCACGGTCGGTTCCCGCCCCACGCTGCAACCAGCCGCGCTGTGGCAAACTAGCGGTTCCAGACGGCCGCTGCAACCGCCCTGATTATGGCAGTTGCTTCGCTTGCCCGTGGGGCTTCCTACGATTGGCCGCGCAGCCGGGCGATGTGCTGCGCATCCTTGTCCCCCCGACCCGACAGACACACCACTATGCAGTCTGACGGCCTTCGCCGGGCGGCTTCGCGCATGGCCATGGCGACTGCATGGGCACTTTCCAGGGCGGGCAAGATGCCTTCCAGTCGGGCCAGGGTGTCGAAGGCGGCCAGCGCGTCGGTGTCGGAAACATGGGTGTAATCTACTCGGCCGGTTTGCTTCCAGTAGGCGTGTTCAGGGCCGACGCCAGGGTAATCCAATCCGGCCGAAATGCTGTGCACCGGCGCGGTCTGGCCGTCTTCGTCCTGTAGCACGAGGCTGAAACTGCCGTGCAACACGCCCGGCTGTCCGAAGCATACCGTGGCTGCGTGTTGGCCCAATTGCTGGGAGCGTCCGCCCGCTTCCACACCCAGCAATTGCACTGTGCTGTCTTCGATGAACGGATAGAACATGCCGGCGGCGTTGCTGCCGCCGCCGACGCAAGCGACGATCAGATCCGGCAGACGGCCCAATCGCTCCAGGCACTGCTGGCGAGTTTCCCGCCCAATCACCGATTGAAAATCGCGGACGATTCGCGGAAACGGGTGCGGCCCGACCACCGAGCCGAGGCAGTAGTGGGTGGTTTCGACCGAAGACATCCAATCGCGCAGCGCCTCGTTGATCGCGTCGCGCAGGGTGCGCGAGCCGCTGGTGACCGGGCGGACCTCGGCGCCCAACAGTTTCATGCTGTACACGTTGGGAGACTGGCGGCGGATATCTTCCTCGCCCATATACACTACGCACTCCAGCCCGAAGCGCGCACAGGCGGTGGCCGTAGCCACGCCGTGCTGGCCGGCGCCGGTTTCGGCGATTACCCTGCGCTTGCCCATTCGCACCGTAAGCAACGCCTGCCCAAGCGTGTTGTTGATCTTGTGCGAGCCGGTGTGATTGAGGTCTTCGCGCTTCAGATAGATTTGTGCGCCGCCACAATGCTCGCTTAGCCGCCGGGCGTGATACAGCGGCGAAGGCCGACCGGCGTAGTCGCGCAGCAACTGTTCCAGTGTGGCCTGGAAGTCCGAGTCGGCCGCCGCCTTCTGGTACTCGGCGGCAAGCTGCTCCAGGGCGAAGGTGAGTGTTTCGGGCACGAAACGGCCGCCAAACGGGCCGAAGCGGCCAGCAACGTCGGGAACCTGGGAAAGTGTGGACATCTATTTGTCGACCGTACTTGTAGTGTCTTACGGCGTGGAATGTGTGTGCAGAGTGTGCGCATGTTTCACAAAGTGGAGGGCCACGCTCCGTCGTGGCCGTGCACCCAGGGCCAACTGACGCGACCGCAGCGCGTCCCTCCACTGCCTCCATTGGTTGCTTCCGTAGGCCGCATCAGGGGCTGCGCCACACGGGCGCCCACGGGCAATGCTTCGGCTGACCTGTACCGCGGACTGACAAGCAACCGTCGCTGTTGCACACCGGCCGGCTTGCCCCAGTGTCTGCAAGCAGCGGCAGAGTCTCAGGGGCACGGAAAGACGCAACCCCTCTTTTTTACCAACCTTCCACGGCGCCGCCAATATCGGCCGGAGGCGGTGCTTTATTCGGGCAATGGCGTTGCTAGAATGCTGATGGGCAGAGATTACAAATGTGCTCGTCGGCTGACGGTCTTGTGATGATACATCGCCGGCTCTTGTTGATGATCGCCTTGGGGTTGCCCGGGGTTTGCACTGGCTGGCTGGCACACTGCCCCGGAGCTGACCAGTTGCCCGACAATTCCGCCGGCGACTGGCCCACCGAACGGATCATGCTGCGCGACGGCAGCACCTACAACGGTCTGATCGAGTCGGAAGACGAGCACTGGCTGAACCTGATACAAGTGTTTCGGCCGCGAGGGCGACCGATGTACGTGGTGATCCGTCCGCTGGAACGGAGCAGGGTGTTGGAGATCAACCGCCTGACAGAGCCGCAGCGGGCACAGTTGCGGCAGCGAATCGAGCAGGTTATCAATCGCGCCAGAATCGAGGCCGCACGCGCAGACAACATTCCGCTGAGCCTCGATCGGCGCGATGGCATGTACTTTCGCCGCTACCGGGGCAAGTGGTTCTCGCTGGAAAGCACGCTGGACGACCAGACCACGCGGCGAATCGTCGTGCGTCTGGAACAGGTTTTTACGGCCTTCCGCCAGATGTTGCCGCCGCGCACCGAGCCGCAGCGCACATTGCGCATCATGGTGCTTGGCTCCACCAGCGAGTACCAGCATTATCTGCGGCGTCTGGGTATTGACATTCCCCATCCCGCCTGCTACCTGCCAGAGGACAATCTGGTGGTCGCCGGCAGCGAGTTCGCCCGCTTCGCCGCCGAAATGGCAAAGGTGCAACGGCACCATGCAGAAATCGACAGCCAGCTAAAAGAGTTGGAAAGGCAACTTTCGAGCCGGCTGGCCGAAATAGCCAGGCAGATGAAGGCCGACGGCATGCCCTCGGAAAAGCTTTCCCGGTCGTTATGGGCCGAACGTCGTCGCTTCGAGGAGCTGATCGGCGGGAAGCGGAATGAGTTGCGAGTGGCAGCACGCGAAAACGAAAGGCTGTTTCAGCAGGTGGCCGGACGAATGCTCACCCGGCTGTACCACGAGGCTTTTCACGCCTACTTGGAAAGCTACGTCTTCCCCCGCCAAGAGTACGACGTGCCGGTGTGGCTCAACGAGGGTTTGGCGCAGATCGTCGAATGCGGGCTGCTGGATGGCGATCTGCTGCGAATCGACGTCCCCCACGCCGAGGCTCTCAGGAACCTCAAAGCCGATTTGCAGAGCGGCGAGCCGTTGGAAATCGGCGCGCTGCTGCGGGCCACCAACGAACAGTTCTTCTCGCCAGAGTCGAAATCGCGCTATTATGCACACGCATGGGGTGTAGCGTACTACCTGACCTTCGAGCAAGGCTTGCTAACCAGCGCAGGGCTAACCGATTACGTGAGGAAACAAGGCCCACAATCCGCCCAGCAGCGATTCGAAAAGCTGGTTGGTTGCTCGCAGGAGGAGTTCCAGCGCCGCTGGCGGCAGTACATCCTGGAGCTGAAGTAGCCGGCATCGGGTGCCAAGAAAAGGCAGGCCCGCGTTCTGCCACCTTATTGCGGCTCGGCCAGCAGTGTGCGAGGCGCCGGAGGGACTGCCCGCTTCCACGTCCTGTTGCATCAGAGTGCATCGGAGCGCTTGTTAAACTGTTCCTTGCGTGCCGTTTGTTCCATAAGCTCTTCCTCGCTGAGTGGCCCGATAGCCGCATTCTGACGCGATATTCCGTTCGATCCTTCCGATACCACTATTGAGAGTTCGCGGAACAGCAGTTTGGCCGCGAGAAACCGGTATTTTCCCAACCACAAGGGAACCCCAATCCCCTGCGGCAAACTGCACATGGCAAAGCGGCTTGCCTTCTGGACGCCCATCGTAGCTGCGCAAACAGGTTGCTCAGTTGCGGACGGCAGAGCAAGCCGCCAGCCCATTGATGACGCTGACCAGGTAAGGAAACCCCTTTCAAAACAGGAGGAGAACAATGCACCGAATTGGGGCAAAGCGATTGCTTGCTGGCACGCGGCTGTGTTTGGCCTGTGCGCTGGCTATTGCGGTGATTTCCGCAACCGCGGCATCGGCCCAGCAACCGGCCCCGATGTTGCCCACCGACCCAGGCTACATCGTGGCTACCGAAACCGATGCTTATGCGCCGGCGATTGCGGCGCAGCAGTATCAACAGGCTTCCTCCGCTGCGATGGCGGGCGACGAGGAACTGGCCGCCCGCGTCAAGGCCCTGGAGGCCGCACTGAAGAAAATCCAAGACAAGGCTGCCGCCGACGCCAAGCGGGCCGCCTCGGCCCCCTCGGTCAAGGTCTTCGGCCGCATACATGCCGATTGGGCGAGCTTCTATCAGAACGCCTCCCTGATCAACATGGCCGGCGACTTCTATAATGGCGCCGAGTTCCGCCGGGCACGTATCGGCGCCCAGGGCGAGGCCTTCGATGTGATGGACTACCGCATCGAAATGGACTTCGCCGGCAGCGGCCAACCGGCTTTCAAAGATGTCTACGGCACCATCAAGGAATTGCCCCTGCTGGGCAACGTCCGCGTGGGCCACTTCAAAGAGCCTTGGGGTCTGGAACAGTACGGTACCAGCGCCAACTACATCACTTTCATGGAGCGCAGCCTTATCGACCAGAGCGGCGGCTTTTGCACCGTGGGCGACCGCAAGTCGGGCATCATGGCTTTCGATTGGAACGAGTCGGAGCGGATGACCTGGGCTTACGGGGTGTTCATCAGCCAGGTCGGCGAACGTCCGCCCACATGGCCCACTGCGCCGTTCGATGACGCCGGTGGCACGGCATTCACTGCCCGTATAACCTGGCTGCCCTGGTACGACGAAGCCACCGAAGGCCGCGGCTATCTGCACACCGGTTTGGCCTATGCGTACCACGATATTGCCGAGTTGCGTCCGAACCAGACCACCGGACGGTTCACGCTGTCGGCCAAGCCCGAGGCCAACCTGGCCGGCCCGGTGCTTTACGCCACCAATCTGGATTTCAACCGCGTAAATGCTCTGCGGCCAGAATTGTTGCTGACCTACGGCCCGCTGTCGTTCCAGGCCGAGTACGCCTGGTTCTGGATCAGCCGGGCGGCTGGGGCGTCGCCGATGTTCGACGGCGGCTACCTACAGGTCAGCTACTTCCTTACGGGCGAGCATCGGGCGTATGATCGTCGCCGCGGCGGGCCGACCCGCGTCAAACCGTTCGAGAACTTCTTCCGCGTCCGCGACGAAGACGGTTACATCCACACTGGCAAGGGTGCCTGGGAATTGGCCTATCGGGCTTCGTACCTGAACGGCAACAGCGCCGGCATATTGGCTGGCCAGGTGATCGACCACACCTTCGGCGTGAACTGGTATTTGAACCCGTATTCGCGGGTGATGTTCAACATCGTTCACTCCGAGGTCACCGGACGCGACACCAACTCCGCCGGGACTTCGACCGGCACCGTCTTCCCGGTCGGCGTGATGGATGCCTTCATGACCCGCTTCCAGGTCGACTTCTAGCAATGCTGCCGGGACAACCCGGGAAAAACTACCGACCCTGTTTTCAGACTATTCGTAGCCAACAAACCTGTTGATAATCAACAAGCGGCAGCGGCCCTGCCAGCCGTGCCGCCCTAGGAGAACGAAAATGAAAAGGATTCTGCTGACCACTGCTGTTGGAGCACTACTGGCAGGCTGGGTCTGGGCAGGCGACGCCTGCGTGGCCCCAAAGGCCTGCGACCCGACATCCGAGGCATGCCACGTCTGCGGGCAACATTGCCCACAGAAAGTCTGCAAAGTGGTATGCGAGATGAAGGAGGTCAAGAAAACGGTTTGGGAAGTCAAATGCACCGAGCACTGTCCGCCCCTGCCGCGACTGTGCAAAGACCCGTGCGATTGCAACTGCGGCGATCCGGGCTGCGAAGGCGGCGCAGGCTGCAAGTCGTGCTGCGACCCTTGCGCGGCGCTCCAGCCCAAGCGGATCGTCCCGCCGACTTGCGGGCTGATGCGGACCAAGAAAGAGTTGGTCAAGAAGGAAATCACCTGCAAGGTGCCGGTGTACAAGTGCGTGGTGGTGTGTGCCGATTGTGCGGCGCAATGCGGCGTGTCGGAAGAGGAAAAACCCGCCGAGAAGCTGCCGCCGGCGCCCGCCCCTGCCCCCAAACCCAAGAGCGCGTTTTTCGCCCCCGATCCACCCGTACTTGGCACGGCATTTGTAAAGTAAGAAAGTAAGGCAGTACGAAAAACGCCAAGCGCCGGCCGAAACCAAGAAAACTGGCGCTGGCAACTGCCGCGATCCGCTACCCACCACCCCTTTGCCTGCCGAAAGAATCCCTTCGGCGAGCATCGCTCCCACCCGACGCCGGCACTGTCCGGCGCCGGGTGATTTTATTTCTTGCTTGGAAGTTTGAGCGTTCACTATTATGCCGCATCACCTGCCCACGATGTGCATTGTGTGCAATGTGCGCGAATGCTACCCGGCAATCTGGCGGGCCACGCTTTCAACCGAGGTGGAGGGCCACGCTCCGTCGTGGCCGTGCTTTGTGTTGCGGGTGGAGGGCCACGCTCTGTCGTGACCGTGCTCTGTGTTGCGGGTGGAGGGCCACGCTCTGTCGTGGCCGTCTGCCCAGTGCTGGCGGACGCGACGGAGCGCGTCCCTCCATCTGGCTGCAGCGCCTCCATCATTTTGGTTGCGGCCGTAGGCAGCGCTATGGATTTGCCGCCAGCAATTCTTCGGTCCGCCCCAACAACATGAGCTTCTGCCTCCTGCGATGCTATCCTCATGCTGCTCGGGTGAGCGCCGACTCCAGAATCGCATCGCAGGCCCGACAGACCGACTCGACGTCGATCGCCTCGATGTACTTGCTCGAAGCCCGGCGCCGCTGCCGCGTGCTGCCAGGGCAGACCGCCTTCTGCACGACCAGATGCTGCGAGCCGTAAGGCCCGTGCCCCTCGGCCGGCCACGGACCGTACAGTCCAACGCAAGGTACACCTACGGCGGCGGCAAGATGCAACGGGCCGCTATCGCTGCCTAAGTACAGCCGCGCACCACGCAACACGGCAGCTAACTGCTTCAACGAAAGAGTCGGGGCCGGCAGGATCATCTCCGGCAGTGCGGCGGCCAGTTGCGCGGCAGTCTGCTGCTCCTGCCGGCTGCCGGAAAGCACTAATACCGGCAGCTTCCAGCAACGCGCCAGGTGAACCGCCACAGCCGCGTAACGGTCGGCTGGCCAGCGCTTGCTGGGCCAGCTTGCACCGGGATGAATCACTACGTAGCGGTTGGCTATACCCAGTTTACCCAGCAACGTGTCGGCCGCCGCTTGCGCTTGCGGATCGATCGGCACGCTGAACTGCACTGCCGGAGCGGTGACACCAAGCGGTACCAACAGCTCCAAGTGCCTGGGGACCGCGTGTACCGAGCGAGTATCCACCAATTCGTTGTTCAGCCAGCGGCTCAGCTCACGCCCCCAAGGCCGCCCGTAACCAATTCGTCTTCGCGCGCCGGATAGCCACGCTGCCAGCGCGCTTTTGGTCAGCCCTTGGGCATCGATGGCCACGTCGAATTGCAAGCTGTGCAGCCGGTCGCGCAGCCGCAAAATCTCACCCGGCCGGCAGAGCCAGCGGCGCTGCACCGTAAGCAACATGTCCACCGCCCGGTGGCCTTCCAGAAGGTCGGCAAACCGGTCCTCGACCAGCCAGCCGATGGTCGATTGCGGCAGGCAATCGCGCAAGGCGCAGGCCAGCGGCATGGTATGAATCACGTCGCCCAGCGCACTGAGTCGCACAATCAATATCCGCAACTTGCCGTCGCCAGGGTCCACAGCTTTACTCATCAAGCCATAACAGAGACCGCCGCGCCAATGGCCAAATTACAATAACGCCCGGGACAAATTGCTGCTATAGCAATCTTGCACAGTTGCGAGGTTGCGCGGTATCGGGCCTTTACGGAAGCGCCTGTGCCGGTAGCCGGTGGGGAAACCCTCAGGTGGCACTGCACCGACAGACTTCCACGGCGAGCAGCCGAGTTTGTCGGATGTGCCGCTGCTGCCGCTGTGCGTACAATGACATCGGTCTGCGTCCAATGACATCAGTCTGCGTGCAATGACATCGCTTTGCATAAAATGACAGACGCAGTTGGGCGCATCACCGTCGGTTTGGCTTCTGCCGATACGACGTTTCGCTCGACGCTGCCGACTGTCCCGAGCAAGTCCTTATGGCCAGAGCCATGATCCGATCGAATACCGCACCGGCGCCGCCGCTACCGATGACGCCCCAGGAGATAGCCGCCCGCGGCTGGGACGCCGTGGATGTGGTCTTCGTCACCGGCGATGCCTACGTGGACCATCCCAGTTTTGCAGCGGCGGTTCTGGGCCGGGTATTGGAAGCCGCGGGGTTCCGCGTGGCCATCCTCAGCCAGCCCGACTGGCACTCCTGCCGCCCCTGGCAGACCTTCGGTCGTCCCCGGCTGTGCTTCTGCATCAGTGCTGGCAATCTGGATTCGATGCTCGCCCACTACACCCCGGCGCGAAAACCACGCAGCGACGACGCCTACAGCCCGGATGGCCGCGCAGGATTGCGCCCCGATCGGGCCACAGTGGTTTACTGCCAGCGGGCACGCGAAGCGTACAAGGGTGTGCCGATTATCACCGGTGGCGTGGAGGCCAGCATGCGACGGATCGCACACTACGACTACTGGAGCGACAAAGTCCGCCGCTCGATTCTGCTAGACGCCAAAGCCGACTTGCTTGTGTACGGAATGGGCGAACGCACGCTGGTGGAGATAGTCCGCCGCCTGGCTGCCGGACAGTCGGTAGCCGACTTGCGCAATCTGCGCGGAGTGGCTTATCGCCTGGGTGCAAGCCAGGCGCTGCCCAAGTGGCAAGAAGAACCTGCCAGACCGCTCGGCCCGACCGACGCGACTGCCGATCGCCCGGGCGCTGAACCTTCCGACAGCCTCACCCCTGGCACCTCGCTGGCCGACGACGACGTGATCCTGCCCAGCTACGAGCAAGTAGCCGCCGACAAAAAGGCCTTCGTGGAAATGACCCGGCTGGCACAATTGCACAACAACCCCTACTGCACGCGGCGGCTAGTGCAGTATCACGGCCGCGAAGCCGTGGTGATAAATCCGCCAGCATTGCCACTTGCCGAAGCGGAACTGGATTGGATTTACGAATTGCCTTTCACGCGGCAGGCACATCCCAGTTACGCAGGTCGGCGCATTCCGGCCCTGGAAGTCGTCAAGAACTCGGTGCAGATTCTGCGCGGCTGTTTCGGCGGATGCACGTTCTGTTCGCTTGCGGCGCATCAGGGGCGGGTAATCCAAAGCCGCAGCCGACAATCGGTGCTCCGCGAAGTGCATAAGCTGGCCAGCCAGCCGCGCTTTTCCGGTACGATCACCGACCTGGGCGGACCGACGGCCAACATGTATGCCATGGGCTGCTTGCGTCCCGAAACCGCCGCCCGCTGCCGCCGCACAAGCTGCCTGTACCCGAAGATTTGCAAACTGCTGCGCAGCGATCACCGCCCGCTGCTGGAGCTGATGCGGGCCGTAAGGCAAGTACCGGGCGTAAAACACGTGTTCGTCGCTTCCGGCGTGCGGATGGACCTGGCCCTGCGGTGCAAACAGTACATCCACGAGCTTGCCTGGCATCACACTGGCGGATTGCTCAAAGTCGCCCCGGAACATTGCGATCCGCATGTCCTGAAACTCATGCACAAACCGCCGGTAGAAACGTTTTTGGACTTCGCGGAAGAGTTCCGCAAGGCTGTGCCGGGACGGAAGCTTTATCTGGTGCCGTACTTCATGGCGGGCCATCCCGGCTGCGACCTGGACGCCATGATCCGCTTGGCCCAGTTCCTCAAACGCACCGGATACCGGCCCGAGCAAGTGCAAGACTTCGTACCCCTGCCGATGGAAGTGGCCACGTGCATGTATTACACCGGTTTGGACCCGTTTACCGGCAAGGAAGTCTATGTTGCCCGCGGAGCGCGTGAGCGGCGGTTACAACGGGCACTGTTACAGTTCTTCAAGCCCGAAAACTACCATCTTGTGCGCGAAGCGTTGGTGGCGGCCGGACGTCAAGAACTTATCGGCAACGGTCCCGATTGCCTGATCCCAGCCACCAAACCTGCCGTTGCCTCCAAGCCGAAAGCCACACGGCCAACCCCAGTTCCGCGCCGTTTACGACCAACCAAGCA
>Ga0308412_1001790_pt1 | contig 11650 bp, 10 predicted proteins | sample HotsprottomLayer_FD_202357 | JGI IMG/M metagenome (GOLD analysis project Ga0308412, IMG submission 202357) | Hot spring phototrophic mat microbial communities from Octopus Spring, Yellowstone National Park, Wyoming, United States -... | ecosystem: Environmental > Aquatic > Thermal springs > Hot...
CTGCAAGCCTGACTGGTATTGGCAGGCTTTACGGCAACGACAGGAATACCAGCGCTTTCAGCCTTGTATTCCAGCATTTGCCTGAATATGCCAAAACCAGCGTCATGCGAAGACAGCGCAAGATGTCGGTTGCGGTTCATGAACGCGAGTGCCAGGTCTTCAATTGCAATCAGGTCGTACCCCTCAACCAGACGTTTGCTTTGCTTATGAAGGCAGTCTCTGCGTTGATGTTCAATGTGTTCGTACAATTTGGCGATTTGCTGATAGGTCTTGCGCTGCCGCTGACTGCCCTTGACCTGCCGACTGGCATGGCGCTGCAACCGGCGGAGTTTTGCAAGGTTAATTTGCATCCACCGCGGATTCTGGATAAATTCTCCGGTAGAAAGCACGGCAATGTTTTTCAGCCCAACGTCCACGCCAACCTGTCTGCCAGTCGGTTCTCTGGGAACGTTCGTATTCGGCAAATCCAGCGCAAGCGAAACATACCAGCGCCCGTTCCTCCTGGTGATATAAGCGTGCTTGACGGTGGCGTTTTCAGGGATACGGCGATGGTAGCAAACCCGTATTTCGCCCACATTCTGTACATAAAAAGTAACTCTGCCATTCTCGCTTTTCCGCAGTTTACAGCCATCCCCGTAGGTGTATTCAATCGTATTGAAGCGACTGCGAGATTTGAAACGAGGGAAACCGGGTTTCTCGCCGGATTTCAATCTGCGGAAAAATGCGGAATAGGCCTTGTCAAGACGGCGAAGTGTTTGCTGCAAACTGGACACGTTGACCAGACCCAGCGTATCGGGATTGTCTCGCCGAAGGTCTCGGAAGTGTTTCCATTGCGAAGGGTAAGTAATTCCCTTGCCGTTTTCCTTGTACGTGTTAATTCGCTGCTCAAGGGCAAGGTTGTAAACAAGCCGATGTTGCTCGACAAGAAATTCGAGCATTTCGGCTTGGCTGCTGTTTGGACGAAGGAGATACCGATATGTTCGCAACATAACTCAAAAGCACATATTAACCTTAGAACAAATGTACTACAAACTGCTTATTTTGACAAGTCTAAGTTTGGAGAAAGGAGGTATGCGGCTTCCTCTGCCGCCTGAAGGCGACAGTCCCCGCCGCATTCGTTTATGGACAGAGAACAAAAGGAAAAGGCAAAAGGCGAGCAAAAGGGAAAAGACGAGCAAAAGGGAAAGATTCTAGTGTTCATTTTTATGTCTCCTTTCTGTTTAACTAAAACAACCCGCCGCAGGCGGGCTTGTTTTTTGTTTAGTCCTTTATCGCAAAATCAAATTCTAGAACTTATTGTAGTGATGTTTACTCATTTGTCAAGTGGTTTTTGACCTTACAAACAGATTACAGCGAATTTTCACCCTTTTTCTGCCTGATCCAGGCAGGATTTACAAAACCCTAAAATCTCCCCGGCTGAATCAACAGCCTCTTTTGCCCACTTTTCCAAAAAATAGTCTGCCGGCTTTCCTGATGCAAAAAGATCGGGACGCTGGCTCGGCAGGAAATAGAAATCCAGCAATTTCGCCCGTTCTTCGATTTCTGCGGGTATCTGGATATGCTCTTTCAGAACATTGAGCAAAACGACAAGCGAGCTGCCTTGCAATCCCAATCCCAACCGCATTCCAACTGCCTTGAGAGCTTTCTCGGCAGATTGTTGCGATACAAAGCAAGCCCACTCGTAGTATTGGTTTTCTAAATCGAGTAAGGCTTTTTGCAGATCCCTGCACGCCTGGCTGTACCAATCTTTCCACCGGTTCATGGAGATTGTTTTTCAGAAGTTTTCTTCTGGCTGATATACGCCTTCCACGCCCGGCGCAGCAGCAGGCGCAGCATACTGGAACGCGTCAAATACCCTGCTTCTCTTGCCAGAATATCCAGTTTCTCAATATCCTCTTCGTCCAGCAGGATATTGACCTGCCTTCTTTTGGGGACATCTGTATTTTCGTTCACTCCGCACCTCAAAAAAATGCAGATATAGAGAATATATAAAATTATATATCTACCTGGAATAATTTTACTGAAAATCGTGCTGTTCAACCAGTAAAAATTGCAAAAAAAAATAAATACCGAGATAAATCCAGTAAAACCGAGATACCTGAATGAACCAGGTCAACAACCCGTAAATACGGAAATTCCGATTCAAACAAAACAATCAAAAAAAGAAGGGAAATCAAAAATACAAGAACGAGATAAACTAGTTATTTGGGCGATGTTTTATTTGTAAAGGGCGATTTCTTTAACATTACCGCCGCCGCCGACCACTGCCTTACGACCACCCCCCATATATGGCGTTTTTTCGGCTGATATGCAGGCCTTTTTTGGGCGAATCTGGCTCTTTGTGCCATTTTTGGATGCTTTTCCTGCTCGTTTTCTTTTTTGTACGCACAAAATCCAAGATTGCATTACTCAAACACCTGAAATTTGTTAAAAATTGCAACAATGTGCATAAATTTCACAAAATTGCAGCCAAATATTGTTTGCGGTGTTCTATTCGGTCTGTGAAAAATCTGCACGGCAGCGTGAAAAATTTGCACGCCGATGCAAAACGGTTGTTGGTGCTGGAAACTAGCGTCTTTTCAGGTTTATTGGATTGATTCCCACAGCAGAGGCAGCGTGAAAAATCTGCACGGCAGCGTAAAAAACAAAGAGGTAAGAAATTGATTATTGGCATGCTCCGTCAAACAATCACAATGGCTTGCGTTCGCAGTACCTCTTCCCAAAACGGCGATAGGGAGTGCGCGGAAATTTCTTCTGGTGTGACACCGCGCGCCTGAATCGGCTCCAGGATGCGCGCGGCAGCGATACCCAGTATCTCAAAGCGTTCACGATCGATGTAGCGCGCCCAATCGGACGAAACAACGAACAGATCAATATCGCTGCCCTCCCTGTCTGTGCCATCGGCATGCGAGCCAAAAAGCAGGATGCGTTCACAACGGATGCCCATCCTTTCCAGTTCAGCCTTAAAGCGCTGGATCGTTAGCGCAAGTTCGGATGTTCTCTCAACCACTTGAGTACCTCCTCCGTTTTTTCGAAATAATCGCGTGCGACCGATTCGGGGTATTGTGCGATAATCCGTTGCAAATCTTCAGGGTAGCGCGTTGGTATGCTGGCGTTGTTGATCTTGCCGATAAATTCCAAATGCGCTTGCGGCAATTCCAGTCCACTCTTTCTGATGAGATAGATCAAGTCGTGGGTTTTGGGCGGAATGGACTGGGTCACTTCGGTAAAATGTGCCTTAAGCATTTTTTCAAGCGCTAGATGGCACATGAAGATGACCTACAAAAACCGTCCACTTGCCAGCATGTACCGAGCAGTTTCCAAATCATAGTCCGACAGAGCAATCCAGTTCTGGGTATCAAGCCTCATAGATTACCTCATCTTTGCCAACGCGTTCTCGATTTGCTCCACCACGCTCTTTTGCGGCGAACCGTCCCCTAGCTTACGTTCGGGCGGGATGCGTTCGGCGTCCAGCATGTGATTTATTTTACACTAAAAATCCTTTCGTTTTTTCGCCAGGTGAAGGCGGGCGAGAAGCCCGTCGGCTATTCGCGCTTCTGCGGCAGGGGCGTTACGATAGTTTTACCTACCCCCTTGGCAGCGCAAAACCGCTTTCTGATCCGCCCTTCTCTTCGAATTTCCATCAGCAAGGCTGAAATCAGCCTCAGGCCTGAAGTTTCATTGAGAAAAACACCTAAAACACTTCTTGTTGACCCTTTTTAGGCTTTTGGCGGTGCAGATGTGACGGCGGTGTTTGAGGATGCAAATCATCCGTGAGTTCTTCCAAAGCAGAAAATTCACAAAATTGCAACAAGATTGCTTCCTGGGGTGTCTTGGTTGGTCTGTGAAAAATATGTAGGCAAACGTGCAGAATTTGCACGCCGGAATTGGGGTGTGTTGCGGTCAAAAAAAATGCCGTTTTTTTAGGGTGTTTGATTGATTTTTGTGTTTGACGGCCGCGTGCAGAATTTGCACGGAAAAGGTGAAAAATTACAACGAGGTGAGAAATCGGTTGTTGAAATTTGTTATTATATTATTATGTCGGAAAAACAGCGCAATTACCGAAAAAAGTACTATGAAGAGATCCCCGAGAACCTGCGCGAGATAATTCCGTTGAGGCGCGCAGATAAGATTAAGGGAAAAAGCGGTTTCAGGTTGCTCGTCCTTCAAAAAATGATCCTTGCGGATAAGATTTCTGTTGCCTCTGCTTTGGAACAGTTTGAAGAAGGTGAGTATTCTCTTGAAAATATATTCGAGAGCAACAAACTGAATCAAGTTGTTGGTGAAGTGGCAGGCATTCTGAACAGGACTTATTCGGGTTTGAGCGGTGTCGTATCCGAATCCATCTTGATCCATGCCCCCGTTGAAAAGGTCTTCGAATTCATGTCAAAACCCGAAAACCTGCCGCGCATCTGGCCCAGCCTGCAAGAGGTCAGGAACGTGCAGTTACTGCCCAATGGTGGTTATTGCTATGACTGGACCTATAAGATGGCGGGCATCCATATCGATGGGAAGGCCGAATGGAGCGAGTTCGTCAAGAACGAACGCATCCTCGATAAGAATGAGAGCAGCATTCCCAGCACTTTCCTCTGGAGCTTTCAGCCAAAAGAGGGCGGTACACAAGTCACGTTGAATGTTGAATACATCATCCCCGGCACAGTGACGAGTAAATTGGCCGAGCCAATCATCCATAAGATGAATGAACACGAAGCCTCAACTGTTTTGGCTAACTTGAAAGCCTGGATGGAAGGATAAAACATTTCCGCCTGCTGGCAGATTCTTTCTCCCCTCGCCGCAGCCGGAAGCTGGCACAACCTGCAAACCATCACCTGTCACAACCGCCGGTGATGGTTTGTTTCACTATGTGGCTGCCTACCGCTTTACCAGCCGTCGGCGGCGGGGTGATCACACCATGCCAGCTGTGCCGCTTGCACCGCCATCCCTTCTACCTCGTAATACGCCTCGCCGGCGCAGGCGCGGCAGAGCGTCAGTTCTCCGGCAAACACCTCGCGTTCGTTCATAATTTCTTCGCCGCAGCGATCACAGACTGCCCGCTTGCCCGGCTGGCTGATGATGGCTTCAATGGGGCGCAGCAGGCGCACCCACTGGAACGAAAACAGTTCCTCATCCGGCATGAGCTGGTAGCCGATCAGGTTGGCCTGCCAGCGGCTGGCTGACTGAGGCGCGTACTGCCGCGAATCTTCCCGCGCAGTGGGGCGCGGCGCCAGCCGCACTGCCCGCCCGCTGAGCGTATCCACGAACGTTGCCGCCACTTTGCCAAAATCCTCCACCCGCAGCGTGCGCCGCCCCACCCAGCAATTGGTCGCCACCGAAATTCCGTCTGTCCCGCAGCCGTCGGTTTCGACAATCGTGTACAGGCGCTTATCGGTCTGAGGCAGTTCAAGCCCCAACAGCCGGCCGGCATACAGCCCCATGCGCACGCCCAGCACCTGCCGCGGGCAAAGGTGATGATGCAGCGCAGCGCACTTTTCCAGCAATTCCGGTAATATGCTCATCGTTATCCTCATCCGGTTTCTCCTGCGGGGGGAAAGCGCATCCCCCCGCAGGCTAACAGGTCCTCTATCAAGCGCGTTCCAGTTTAACCATCGTATCGTAAAATACCGCGCTGCCGCCAACCGGATCAACCAGCGGGGTGTTGCCCAAATAAGGGTCAACCCGCATGGCAGCGTTGGCATGAAAGCCGCGTGTGCGGCGCGGGTCGCCCTCAATGCGCATACCGTCAATCTCAAAATCCACACCGCCGTAGGCAAAGTGACCAAACCCCAGCGCGAAGGAGATTACACCCGGGCGCATACCCTGCACGGCTTTGATTTTGCCAATCATCGGCACTTTGTTGCCGTTGAACAGGTCCCAAACCCCTTGCGGGTTGGATTTGGAAACAATGCGCACCCGCTCACCGTCTCTGAAGCCCAGACGCTTGACATCCTCCGCATTCATGATGACGGTGTTTTCCGGCAGCAGCGCGTTCAACCAGTAATTTCCGGAGGTACGGCTCTTGGTCTGCATGATTTCACGGTGGGTGATCAGGCGCAGGTTGAAGTCATCACCATCTTCAACCGGTTTGCCGGTCACATCCAGGGCAGGCGGGATGTATTTTGCATAACCGTAAAGATGCTCGCCGGTCATGGCGCTTTTGACGCCGTAGGTCTTTTCCTGATAGATGTTGACCATCTGACCGTATTTGTTGGTCACCTGCTCACCCTTGTATGCAGCGCTGAAATTCTGAAAACGCCCGCCACGGTTGAGCACATACACCGCCTTACGCCATAGTTCCTCACCCACAATCCGCCGCCAGCGCTGCACATCAAAGACCGAAGGTGGTAAGTGGCGGCGGGCTGCCTTGAAGAGACGCAGTTCTTCATCATCCGCATCCGGTACGGCATCCGAACCATCCTCTTTTTCGCCAAAGGCCAGGTTGGCAACCATGCGCAGGTAAAAGTCATCCTGATGGGTCAGGGGAATGCCCTCGCCCAGCCCGTTTTCGCCAAAATTCGGCAGGTTCAGCCGTTCCGCAATTCCCAGTAAAACCGCTTCCATGTTGAGCGGCATCTTTTGACCGTATACTTCCACTTCCTCCACCAGCGGCGCAATCGCCGGCTGACGGATGCCCTGTACCTTGAAAGGCACCGAGGGGTGCGAACCGTTGAATTCCCAGCGTTCCAGATAACCGGTATCCGGGAAGATGTAGTCGGCGTACATGGAAGTTTCGCCAATGGTAATATCAAAGGCGATGAACAGGGGTAGTTTCTTCGGATCAGAAAGCACCTCAATCAGCTTATGGCCGGCCGGAAGCGAATAAACCGGCGACCCCATGTACAGGAACAACGCCTTGACCGGATACGGATAGGCATCTCCAATCGAGGGAATCACTTCCTGATAGACATCGCTTGCCAGCGGGTACCAGTTGCGTTTGGCGGGGTAGCGTTTCTCTTTGGGCAGGCTGGTGTACAGCGTAGATTCCTGATACTTGGCGTCATGGCGGATGATGGACAGCCCAAACGGCGCCATTTTTCCACCGGCCATTTTGGCCAGCGGGTACGGCTGACCCTTTTTACCGCCCACATAATCATAGGTAGTGGCTTTGATCAAGCCGCCGGCGTAGTCGTAATTGCCGATCAGCGCGTTGAGCGTGTACCACGCCAGCACATTGTAAAAGCCGTTGGTGTGCTGCGAAACGCCGCGGTGAATATCGGCGCAGGCGCGTTTGCCGTGGCTGGTGAATTCGCGCGCCACCTCGATCAGATCTCCGGCATCCAGCCCACACAATTCAGCCCACTCCTCGATGGTACGTTCGCGCGCCGAATCGGCAATAATTTGCAAACCCGATTTGACCTTGAAACCGCCCAGTGTGATTCCATCCACCCACAAATCACCATAGACCGCATCCCCTTCGGCCTCTGCGTAGGGGTCAAATGCCACCGGACGGCCGCCCTGCAGCGCGACAAAGTAATCGAATTCGTAGGTCTTTTCAGGATCGGTTGAAAGCGGACGCACTTCCTTCTCCCGCAGGCCAATCTCGCTGGCGCGCAGGAAAGTGGTCGGCTGACCTTCTTCATCCAGTTTCACCAGCCAGGCCGCCTGAGTCCAGGTGGGGTTGCCCTTTCGCGCCGCAGCCGCTTTATTGACCGCGCTCAGGTAATCGGCATCATAACGTTCGTTGTCCAGAATCCAGCGGATGAGCGCCAGCGCCATAGCGCCTTCGCTGCCGGGCTGGATCGGCAGCCATTTCCAGGCTTTGCCGGCCGTTTTGGAAAGGCGCGGATCCACCACCACAATCTTTGTCCCGTTATTAACCGAACCTTCGGTAATCTTGGGCACCCGCAGCGGAGGCCCGTAATTCCCCTCGAAGGGCGAAGCCCCCACGAAAATGATGAACTCGCTGTTGCGGATATCGCCCTGCCAGTAGAACTTGCTGCCGCCGGTCCATTTGCCATCTACCAGCTTCTCGGACATGGCTTTGCCGGTAAAGTACAGCGAACCCTGACAAACCGTGGTATGCCCGTGCGTGTTGACCGTGCCGAACCCATCCCGGAAGAAACGACTGATGAAATCACTGCGCCCGCCTTTCATTCGTCCCCAATTGAACACCACCTGATTGTTTTTCGGACCGAAATCGGGATGGTCGGGGTCAATCAGCGTGTTCAAATGGGCGGCAAAGGTTTGTTTGAATTCCTCGACCAGCGCTTTTTTCTTCTCCTCGTCCTTTTCTGCCAGGATTTTCTTGACGGCAGCCGCCATCTCACCGGCTACCTTTGCATCGGTCAGCGCATAGGATTCGCGCAAACCGGGCACCCGTCCCTCGTTGAACAAATCGCCTCCTTCAACGATTTCCTCCAGCGCCTGTTCAAACGGAATGGTGACCCATTGGTTGGCGCCGCGCGGCGTGCCGGGCTTGCGTTTCAGCACCTTCACCACGCGGTAAGGATCGTATGCCGTCTGCATACCCGCCTGTCCCTTGGGGCAAATTGCGCCTTCAACAATTGCCGTCTGTGCAAAGGGTGTTTCATAATCCAGATGGGGATTCATCGTCCATGGACTGTACGGGTTGCCGTCAATTTTGACTGCCACGCCATCCAACAACTTGACCTTGATGCCGCAAATGGTGTTACATTGCAAACAAACCGAATAAATCTGGTTTTCGGGGGAATGCAGCGGAATGTTCCCCGATTCGGCATCGGCTTCCTGAGTCAGCACCAGAGCGGGGGTAATTCCCAAAAAAGCCGAGGCAATGCCCGCCGCCCCCGCGCTGCGTAAAAATTCGCGGCGGGTCATGGTCGGCTGAGTTGTTGACGGTTGAGAGGATGAGGGAGTGTTCATTGAGCAACCTCCTTGGATTGAGTTTTGAGGAAAGGCAGGTAATCCATGCCCAGCAGCCACGCCAGCGCAGCTCCACCGGTTACACCCAGGGTAACCGACCACTCCATCAGACTGGGATAGTAGTCAAAAGTCAAATGCGGGCCGGTGAAGGCAGTTGCCAGCCCTTCCAGCTCGGGAATGGAAAGCATGGGGAAGATGATGTTGGCGCGCGCCACCGCAATACCCACCAGCACGGCCACCCCCACCACCCCGCTCCACAGCGGATTTTGCTGAAAGCGTTTGTAAAGCAGAAAAGCAATCGGAAAGACCATTCCCAGTCCCAGCTGCAGCAGCCAGAAAGCCCAGCCCCAGCGCCCAAAGAGCACCTGTTCCACCGCTTCGGTGGCAACCGGCGTACCGGCGTACAAAGCCTGAGAGTAATCCACCCACAGGTAGTAGGTTTTAATCAGCAGTAAAATCAACAAGCCAATGGAAAGCGCGCGCAGCTGCGAATTGCGTTTTTCATCCGCCGGAGCAAACCATCCCAGCAATACCAGCATCAGCGCGCAGCCGGAAAGCAGCGAAAAGACCGGAAACTGCGCCGGCAGCATGGCGGTGTGCCAGGCTTCGCGCGATGCATTAACCCCCAGCAGCGCACCCACCCCGCCGCTGAGGAAAATGGAGAGGAACAACCCGACCGCCATCACAAAGCGCAGCCACGGACGGGCATCCTGCTTTCCGCGTTCCAATCGGATGATCAGCCACAAGGCCGCCAGTAACACCACCATGAAGATGGAGTAGCCCCACACCAGCTGCGCCATTACCGAAAGCAGGTTGGGCTGCAAAAACACTTTCCAGACCCGCTCCATGTGACCGAGATCCATGCCAATGGTCACCAGCGCGGCCGGCATGGTGACTACGGCTGCCCACAGGGCAGTTTTTCCAATCCCCTTGAACAGACGGATGCCAAACAAGTAGTCCAAAGAGGCGATCATCATCGAACCGGTAGAGATGCCGCCGTAAAAGAGGTACATGGCCACCCACAAACCCCATACCACATAAGAACCGTAGTTGACCATGCGTTCGCCGACAAAGAAGCGCAGGTAAAATCCCCACAGCCCAAACAACAGAGCCGCCGCGCCCAACACATAAATTACCCGTTTCAGCGTTGCTTCTGTTTTCATCGTTTCCAGTCCTCCTACACCAGGTAGTAAACGCGTGGTTTCGTGCCCAATTCCTCTTTCAGCACCATCACATTGGGTTTGCTGATCATTTCGGCAACCAGGCTGTCCGGATCGTTGGCATCGCCGAACAGTGTGGCGCGCCCGATACAGGTGGTCACACAGGCGGGCAGCAAACCCTCATGCAGCCGGTGCAGGCAGAAATGGCATTTGCGGGCATTGCCAATCGGCGAGCCGTGACTCCTGGGGCGGTCGTACCCTTTGCCGTATTCAAAGTTGGACGCCCGTTCGTAGTCATCCGCCTTTTCGCGTCCAACAATCAGGCCGTCCGCCACCGGCGTATCTTCGGTGTAGGTATAACCAAAGTCAGAAGTGCGCGCGCCATAGGGACAGGCGGTAATGCAGGCGCGGCAGCCGATGCATTGTTCGTAATCCACCACGACCACGCCTTCTTCATTGGTGTAGGTTGCGTTTACCGGGCAAACCGGTGTGCAGGGCGGTTTTTCGCACTGCATACACGGGCGCGGAACAAACAGACGAGAAACATTGGGGTAAGTACCAATCTCTTTCTCAATCACGGGACGGTAGACCACGCCGGGCGGCAGTTTATTTTCGGCAACACAGGCAATCGTGCAGGCATGGCAGCCAACGCACTTGCGCAGGTCAATCACCATCACCCAGCGCCGCTCGGCAGGCGGTTTTTTCAAGGCGCGCGCCAGTTCCTCTTGCATGCGCAGCAGCACATCGGCTTCGGTTTTAGCCGGCGGGGGTGGCAATTCAGCCGTTGCTGCAGCCGGCCGGTCGGCGCGCACCGGGCGGCCGTTCAACAAACGGCGCGAAGCCAGCGCCGCGCCAGCCACCCCCATGATTTTGATAAAATTGCGCCGGGAAATTCGGGTTGCTTGTTGATCATCAGCCATTACCGCTCTCCTTTCGGTAGGGGAAAATTACAGCGGAAGGGACTCGTATCCATCCACGCTTAAGCCTAGCCTTTCGGCAGCCATTAATAAAGCGGGAAAATCCCGCTGATTTGGATCAGAATGTCAGGAAAAGTTTGATTGGGGGATGGTGTTCGGTTCAGGAAGGGGAAATGAGACCGCGCTGTAAGGCGTAGCGCACCAGCGCCGCGCGGCTGCGCAGGCCCAGCTTTTCCATGCCGCGGGCGCGGTAGGTTTCCACCGTTTTGGGGCTGAGCGATAGCTGCTCGGCAATTTCGGCGCTGGTGTAACCGAGGGCTACCAGCTGCAGCACCTGTTGTTCCCGTTCGCTCAACTGCTCCCACTCATCCGAAGGCGAGGGCTGGCTGTCCAGCACTTCTTCCAGCACGAAACGCATCATCGAATGATGCACATAAAATTCCCCCTTCAACACCGCCTGAATGGCCGTAATTAATTCGGTGTCGGCGGCCTTTTTCAACACATACCCCGAAGCGCCGCTGCGCAGCGCTTCCTGCAGGTAGTGTTTATCGTCATGCATGGTCAGAATCAGGATGCGCACCCCCGGCGCAACCCGCCGCAAGGCGGGCAGAATATCCAGCCCGCTGCCGCCCGGCATGCTCACATCCAGCAGAATCAGATGCGGCTGGAGCTGTTCGCACTTTTCAATCGTTTCAGCCCCGCTGGCAGCTTCTCCCACCACTTCCCAGTCCGGCT
>Ga0308412_1001791_pt1 | contig 11648 bp, 9 predicted proteins | sample HotsprottomLayer_FD_202357 | JGI IMG/M metagenome (GOLD analysis project Ga0308412, IMG submission 202357) | Hot spring phototrophic mat microbial communities from Octopus Spring, Yellowstone National Park, Wyoming, United States -... | ecosystem: Environmental > Aquatic > Thermal springs > Hot...
ACCACCGGGTTGGTCTCCAGCTCCCGCAGCTGGGCCTCTTCCTCTGGGGTCAATCGGATGCGAAGGGGGGCAGGCATGTGGATAGTTTAATGCATGGGCACTTAGTGGAGCGCTCGCCATGCTAAGGAGCCTTTACGGACGGCCAGTTAGGAGGCTCTGGGTCAGACTTGAGCGCTATACGGGCCCTTGAGTAGATAAGGACCACGACCTTACACCTTACGCAAGGCTTTATGGTCCCCGAACCTCAGGCCGCCAACCAGCGGTGCCCCCTCCGGGGGGCTTTCGGACCTTAGTCGGCTAGCACGGCTCTGAGCTGAGGCATCTGCTTCAGCACCAGATAGCGAATGACCCCTGTACCGCCGGTGCCGCGCAGCAGGAGCGCCAGCGATGCTTTGTCGCTGATGCGGTTGACAATTAGGGTTTTACCGAGGTACTCGAGGCTCAGGCTCTGCACCGAGGAGAGGTGAAATTTCTCACCCATTACGCTGCTGATGGATAGGAGCGTGTGGATATAGGTGGCCAGTAGCTCGGACTCATCCAGGGTTTGACCCAGCCAAGCCAGCAACTGACCAGCGTTGTCTAATACGAAAACGCTTTCGATCTCGGGCTTGTCCAGGAACAGCCGGAGTTCGTCTAGCAGGGCTTGCCGGGTAGAAGGAGCAGGCTGGGCATTAAGGGGATCGGGTGCGGGTTGCTGTGCTGGGGGCGTAGGCGCCTGGCTATGGGGGGCAGGTGTGGATGGGGGGACCGCAGGCTCGAGCGTGGCGGGCGCTGACGTGGAAAAGCTGGATGTCGCAACAACCTCATCAGCGGTCTGGAACGGCTGGGCTGCGCTGAGAGCGCGCTCTATTTTGGGAAAGAGGTCATCGGGGGTAAAAGGTTTGGAAACCACATCGAAGGCCCCGGCCTCCTGGGCCTGGGCAACCAGGCCTTCGTTGATGATGCCGGAGATCAGGATTACAGGAATGTTTTTGGTAGTAGGCTGCATTTTGAGCGCTTGGCACAGCTCAAAGCCACTCATGCCGGACATCACCACATCGGCGATGACCAGATTGGGGGCGTCGTGGTGGATGGCCTTGAGGCCCTGTTCGGCGGAATCGCTGGTGGTAACGACCAGGCCACGGGAAGACAATAGCTTCTCAAGCACCTTTCGTACGCTGGTGCTGTCGTCAACGACGAGTACTTTGGCTCCTTGCATAGCTGTTCTCATAGTAGGACCAGCGCAACCCTGGCCCAGTGATGTGTAACCATCACGGATGCGGCCTGGAGCGATCCTTTACTATAGAGCCGCTCGAAACTTGATTGCTTTGTCTTACACAGAACGGTTGCCTCCCGGGCGGCAGGCGGGCCTGTGAAGAGTGCAATATAGCACGAGTTGCTACCTGGCCTGCGTGCTTTCAGGGAGTTCGCACAAGGGGAGAATACCCTAGTTAGGCCGCTGCTGGCGGTGATCAATTTCGACGGCAAGAGATAGCAGCAGTTGGTCGGTGCTTTTGCGGATGGTAACGGGCTCCAGAAAGAAGTCGGCTTCGGTCAGGGGCTCGAAGCGAAAATGGCCGCCGGGCTGATTTTCAACTCGGAGCAGCAGGTGCAGCACGGCATCTTCGCCGCTTTTGCCGGCATACTCGGCATGGATGAGCTGCCCTTTGCTGAACAGCCAACTGGCCCTATCTCCCTGGACTTCGATGCGCAGCCGCCCGGTTTTGGCCGACTTGGCCAACCACTGGGCCAGCTCGAACAGGCTCATGTCTCCTAGTTGCCCCTGTATGCCCTGCTGCGCCACGGCGTTGCTGGGTTCACTGATGTAAGTTTTGCGGGTGAGCTCGAGGATAAGCTTGTACGCGCTACGAACGACCTCAGCTGCCGGCGTGTCAGGGGGCAGAACCAGGTCTAGGTTACTGACTTTGCTCGGAGTGGTATCGTCAAGTAGGATAAAGGGAACTAAAGAGAGCTGCGGATCGGAGCGCACCATCTCGAAGAATTCCCCGCCCGTTAGGTCGCTCAATATGGCAGTGCTTACTATCACATCGGGACGGTGGCGCTCCAGGAGGGTCATAGCATAAAGGGCGCTGTCCTCGACCTGGACATCGAACCCCGACAGCGCAAAGCTGTCTTTGAGCGCGACACCACGCTTGGGTTGGCCGGTCAGGATCAGGGCTTTCATCCAATAAGAAACTCCTCTGAGTGAGCCTCGTGGTTGGGCGGATTCTGGAAGGGCCACATATAGCTAGATCGTTCGCAGAAACCGGCTTAATTCTACCTCGTCGGCGGGCTTGGTTAGGTAGGCGTTTGCACCTAGCTTGAGGGCCAGGTCGCGGTGCTTGGCTGAAGCACGGGTGGTCAGCACTGCGATGGGCAGATGGGCAAGTTTGGGGCGGCGCCGTACCTCCTCCAAAAGCTCGTAGCCGGACATGCGGGGCATCTCGAGGTCGGTCACCACAGCCTGGAAGGATTGTTGCTCCAAGAGCTCGAGGGCCTCCTGCCCATCGGCTGCTGTGACCACCTGGTGACCGGCTTTGCGCAGCATCTGGGCCACCAGCTTACGCACCGAGAGCGAGTCGTCTACCAAGAGCACTGGAAGGCGCGGGGTGGAGGGGTTTTCGGTGTAGGTCTGGCTCTGCAGGGGGGCGTTCAGGCTCAAGAGACCGCTTGGGCTCAGTACCAGAATCACCTCGCCGGTGGCCGAAACGGTTGCGCCGATCAGGTGCTGTAGCTCGGCAAGGGCGCCCGGTAGGGGCTTTACCAGGGCCTGCTGTAGGCCAATAAAGCGCTCGACTGCCAGCGCAACCAAGCTTCCCCGGCGCCCTTCTACCAAAGCTAACGCATACTCCTCTTGCTTGGCGGACGGCAAGCCCAGTAGTTCGCTAAGCCGCAGTATCGGAATGAGATCCCCCCCGTAGACCACTTCATGCTGGCTGGCGGGTGCGGTAAGCAGGGTGACCAGACTTTCACGGGGAAGGGCAACAACCTGCCCACCGGTTTGCAGCAGCAGGATGTCGGAGACCACCAGGTTTTGCGGGATTCGCAGACGGAAAGTGGTGCCCAGGCCGCGGTGGGTTTCGACGCTCAGGTCGCCGCGTAGGCGGCGGACGATGGCTGCTACGGCATCCAGGCCCACCCCACGCCCGGCCACATCCGAGACCACCGTGGCGGTAGAAAGACCGGAGAGGAAGATGAGTTCCACGGCCTCTTCTGGGCGCATAGCTTCCACCTGGGCCTGAGTGCGCAGGCCCTTTTCAACCGCTTTCTTCTTGACGGCCTCGAGGTCAATGCCACGGCCATCGTCGCTAACCTCTATCACCAGAGTGCTGCGTTGCTGCTGGGTGCGAATGGTCAGGGAGCCCTGCGGTGTTTTGCCCAAGGCCAGACGCTCTGAAGGGCCTTCAATCCCGTGGATTACGGCGTTGCTGACCAAGTGGAGCAAGGCCTCGGAAAGGCCATCCAACAGCACGGAGTCGATTTCAATCTGCTCCCCTTGAAACCGAATTTGCACCTGCTTCTCGCCAGCAATTTGCTGCACTTGTCGGGTAATCCGCGTGTAGAAACGGCCTATCGGAACCAGGCGGGCCCGGCCCACCTCGCTGCGTAGGTCCTGTGACAGTTGGCCAAACAGCTCGGTTTCCTGACGAAAGGCCTGGATCTGGTTGCTGAAGGCGTTGCGCACCTCGGCTAGGTCACTGGTCATTTCCTGGATGGAGCGGGCCAGGATGTTGAGGTCGTCGTAGCGGTCGAACTCGAGTTCGGTGAAAAGCTCCTGTACGGTTTTGCCCAGGGTGCTCTGGGCCTGGGCCGCTTGGGCTTCCTGTGCCAGCGAGAGGCGCGGGTTGAGGTAACGGGCTTCGAAGTCGGCGGTGGCGCGTACGAGCCGCTGGTGGGCGGCCTCTAAGAGCCGATCCATTTCCTCGAAGCGCTGGGCCAGTAGTTCTAGGCGTGAGTGAGCCACCAGGGTCTCACCGGCTAGGTTGAGCAGGGCGTCGAGGCGCACGAGGCTGACCCGCACCGACCCGATGCTGCCAGGGCGGGCTTGCGGTGACGGTTCGGGGGGTGCGGGTGGTGCAGGGGCGATGGCCGCAGGTGCCGAGGTTTCCTGGCCTAGCAGATGGGCCAGCCGTCCCTGCAGCTCAGCGAGCTGGCGCTGGAGGGTCTGGGCGGTCTGGGGGTCTTTGCCTTCGGCCACTAAGAGCATCCGGCCTAGCATCTGCGACCCTTCGAGGATGAGCTGGGCGATTGGGTCGCTCCAAGTTTTTTGCCCTTCGCGCACCGTTACCAGAAGATCCTCGAGCTGATGGGCCAAGGCCCCGATGGGCCTGCAGCCCACCGAGTAGGCCGCCCCCTTGACCGTGTGCATGGCCCGGAACAAAGCCCGCAGAGGCTCGCCGCTCTCGTCTCCAGCTTGTAGGCTGGCTAGAGCGTTGGCAACGTGGTCGAGGTTTTCCAGGGTTTCTGGGGCAAAAAACTCCCAGAATTCGCTATTCTGCTGATAAAACACCTGCAATTCTTCCACCACCCCAGCCTGGGCCTGGGCGGGTGCAGGGATTGTTTCTTCGCTAGGTTCGGCACTTTCGACGACGAAAGCTTTGGGGTTGAGGGAGGTGATCTGCTGGATCAGGGTGGCCGCCCCTAAGCGGCCCAGCTCGAGGCCCACCTGACCCTCCTGGCCGCGGATGGCGATGTTCTCCAGCGCGGTGATCAGCACCGCGGTAAGCTGCTCCATAAACTCGACGACCTTGGCCTGCTGTTCCTCAGTGTAACGGGGTGCAGCTTCCAAGATGCGCTCAGCCAAGGCACCAAGGTTGGCGGTTTGGGGAAAACCGTACAGCCCTGCCGAACCCTTGAGCCGGTGTGCCATCACGACCAAGGGTTCGTGCCGTTCTATGGCTAGAAACTCCGGGGTCTGCTCAAAGACCACTACAGTTTCCCAGGCCTCGTCAAGGAAACTTAGCAGCAGATCGGGTGTGGTCGTGGCGGACATACAGGCTCCTAGTCTGGCAAGCGGAAGCGGCTCAGGCTGCTCGAAAGTTGCTGGGCCAGATGGCGCATGGCCTCGGCAGCCAAGCGGCCTTCCTGGCTTTCGTTCCCAGTTTGTTGGGCGGTGTGGGCGATTTTCTGTACAGCCTGATCTACGCGCTCCACCACCGATACCTGGCTCTGGGCCAGACCCGAGATTTCCTGAGCTAGGCTGGCAGATTGCGTAGCCAGCTTGGCGATCTCCTCCAGGCGGCTCCCCGCAGTGGTAGCAACGCTATAGCCGGTTTCCACCTCGCGTACCCCGTCTTGCACCAGGTTCACAAGGAGGGCGATGTCGCTCTGCACCTGTTGTATCAGGTTACTGACCCGGCTTGTCTCGCGGGCCGACTCCTCGGCAAGCTTGCGAATTTCGTCGGCCAAAACGGCGAAACGGCGGCCTGCGGCGCCTGCACCAGCGGCCTCGAAGGAAGCGTTGAGGGCCAGCAGGTTGGTTTGCGAGGCAAAGTCCTCGAGCACCTTGGTGATGCTCTCGATCTCGGCGGAACGCTGAGCCAGAGCAGCAATGTTTTCGGCGATGACCTGCATTTCCATGCGGATATCGCTCATGCCCGAAAGAGTCTGGTTTACAGCCTGGCGACCCAACTGGGCCGACTCGAGGGTCTGGCGGGCAGCCTGGGCGGTGATGCCTGCGCTCTGGGCCATCTGGCGAATGCTAAGGGCCATCAGATGGGTCTGGTTTTGCACCTGGCTTACTTCCTGGGCTTGCAGCAGCGCACCCGAAGCGATGGAAGCGGTGAGTTGTTCCATCTGAACCGCGTTCTGGTTTACCGACTCGGCAGCTTGCCGAACTTCCTTGAGCAGAAGGGCAATCTCTTCAACGGTCAGGTTCACTGCATCTATCACGTTGCCCAGTACATCGTTGCTAACCTCACCGCGTTTGGTCAGGTCGCCCCGGGCAATTTCGGTGGCAATATCCAGAAACTGGCCGACCTTTTGCTGAAGCTGCACAGCCTTTTCCTGTTCTCTTCGTTGCTCACTGATCAGCTCCTTGAGCTGGTCGGCGGCCCGTTGGAAGCTGGAGGCCAACTCGCCCAGTTCGTCATTGGAGCGATGTTCAATCCGGAAGTCGAAATCGCCCTGGGCCAGTTGCAGCGAGGCTTTATGCAGGCTGTTGAGGGGCCTGGTAATCTGGCTGGACAACCAAAGCAACAGTACAATGCCCCCAACCAATACCAAACTGGTAACGGCCATCAAACTGTAAAGGGTTGTTTGCAATCGAGCGGCACGATTTTGCGAAAGTTGCTCGAGTTGGCTCAGGCTGGCCGCATAGAACTCGAAGGCGAGATCAATCCCCTGCGTGGTTCTGCGGAAATAGTCGCCGACCTGGATGGTGGGTTTGGTCCCGAACAGCAGCTGGGTTTGCGCAATCCCAATGACTTCGGCAGCACCGTTTTCATAGCGGTAGCGAAGGTTTTCGAGCTCGCGTTGCAGTGTGGGGTTGGCTTGGAAAGCGAAGTCCAAGGCGCGGCTGGACTCGCCAAGAAGTTGCCGTAACTGGCCCAGGGTGGTCTGCAACAGGTTTTTCTCTTCTTCGCTGGCTTGACCTTTGGCAATCAAGCCTGAACCATAATCGCGCAGGCGACCCAGGTTGTCGGTAAGGGTGGGCAGGATATTGATGGCTAATTCGGCCAGATAGTGCATGTCTAAGTTTGCGTCGAGGATCAAGTTGGAGTTGTTACCCACCTCCTGTATCAACGGAAACAGATGTCGCTCGATGAAGCGGTTATGGGTGTTCCAAGCGTCTTCGGCCGAGAGAGCGGTTACATAATCTTTGAGCTGTTGCCAGTCTTGCAACAGAGCTTGTACTCGTTGGGGGGTTTTGAGTTCGACACCATATTTCTTATCCACGTCCAATAAAACCTGGAGATTCTGATCTACCTCAGCGGCTTTTTGCTGGCGGAGCTGGGCAAATGAACGATCGCCCGAGAGCAGGCTGTTGGTCATTCCCCGGTGCTGGGCAATATTTCGCAGCAGTGGAAAGATAGCCTGCAGGTATTTAGAACCCTGCACTTCCTTAGTTGCAAAGGCGATGTCATTGCGCTGCGAAGCTACGAAAAGATACAGCAGGATTGCTAACGGAATCAGGAGGGTTATTGGAATCAAAGCCAGCTTTTGCCATACCCTTAAGCTGCGTCTAGCAGGCTGGACCCGAGAGACACTTACCTGGGGTGCACGCGATTTGGAGGGTGGGCCTTTTTTGGGAAAGGCTTGCATATTTCCTCCTAGCTCGGCAGCCGGAAGCGAGTCAGGCTCCGACTCAGTTGCTGGGCTAGGGCCTGCAGCTCTTCGGCAGCATAGCGGCCTTTGCGGCTTTCCTCGTCGGTTTGTAGGGCGGTGTTGTAGATATCCTGAACCACGCCCGCTACTTCCTCCACCCGGCTGACCTGCTCTTGAGCCGCCTGAGCTATGTAACGTGCTGCATCCGCCGATTGTTGAGCCAGGATAGCAATTTGTTCCAGTTTGCTCCCGGCCTCGGCAGCAATGCGGTAGCCCTGCTCTACCTCACGGGTACCACCCTCTACCGAAATCACCACCCCTTGAATCTCCGTCTGGATGCCTTTGACCAACAAACCCACCCGCTGGGCTGCGCGGGCGGAGTCTTCGGCCAGTTTGCGCACCTGATCGGCCACCACCGCAAAACGGGCCCCAGCCTCGCCCGCCCCGGCGGCCTCGATCGCGGCGTTCAGGGCCAACAGGTTGGTCTGTTTGGCGATGCGCGAGATGGTGTCCACCACCTCGGAAATTTCCAAGGAGCGGTCGGAGAGGCTTTTGATCCTCTTGGCAATGTTCTGCACCTCACGCCGGATGTTCTGCATGCCGCTCAGGGTGTTTTGCACCGCATCCTGGCCTTCCAGCGCTGCTTCTTTTGCCTGCATCACCAGCTCGGAGCCCTGCACAATTTGCTCGGCCATGCTGCGAATGGAGTCGGTGGTGTCGAAGGCTTCGATGCGGGCCCGGGCCGAGAGCTCGGCCTGGGATTCGGCTTTTTCCTGTACCCTAGCAGAACTCAGGGCCATCTCGGCAGCCCCCCGGTTTACCATCTCGGCGGCGGTTTGCACTTGCTTGAGCAGATGGGCAATCTCTTCGACGGTCAGGTTTACCGCGTCTACCACGTTGCCCAGCACGTCCTCGGTCACGCGGCCGCGCTTGGTCAGGTCGCCTTGGGCGATTTCCATGGCAACGTTCAGGAAAGCTCTGATGTTTTCTTGCAGAAGCTGGCTTTGGCGGAGCTGCTCGGCATCGGCATCGGCCTTGGCTTTGAGCTGCATTACGGTACTGTTGAAGGTGCGGGCCAGTGAGCCCAGCTCGTCGGAGGATTGCACGGGTACCTGTACACTCAGGTCGCCCTCTCGCAAGCGATTAGAGGCAGCAAACAACTGGTTAATAGGACGGTTGATGGCCTGAACTACGAGCCCCACCAAACCTAGGGTAAGCACCAGTGCTAGTGCAGCAAAAACGGAGGAGGCGAGCTGACTGCGCTGAAGGAGAAATATCCGCACTTCAAGGAGCCGCTTAATCTCCCTAAGCACCGCAAAACCGTAAATGGAAAATCTGTTTGTGGCTTCAGTAAAGGCCTTTTCGTAGCTGCTTTTGGATAGGGTATTCCGAGTAGCGTCTAAAATTGTGCTGGAAAGGAGCAATGTGATCTCGCGTAAGGAGTCGTCGGCCTTGAGGAATGGGTCTTCCAGCGCGAGCCCTATTCCTGGACTGGTGTTGATGGCTAGCTCTAAGTATTTTCTTAACTGGCTGGTATGATTGCCTATCGCTACCGCCAACGTATTGATCTCAGCTCGATCAAGGGTGTTGATTGAGCCCTTAGAAAGTATGCCAATTCCCATACTACGCAAACGGGCCAGATCAAGATGAATTTCGGGAAGGATTGACAAGGCAGACTGTATTAGATAGTGGGTTTCGAGCTCATAGTCGAGCACTAAGCGGGCGTTGTTGCCAACCGAGATCATCAGATTTTGTATATCCACAACCAGTGCTCGATGTTCTTCTGCGCTGCTAACGAGGTCTAGATTAATGGCCCGGCTTTTATAGTGCTCCCAGTTGGCTCTAAGGCTGGAAATAGCTTCACCTACTCCTAACTTGCTACCTAGTTCCTGGTCGAATGTGCTAAGGTTAGTAAGGGTGTTATCCAAGGCGGCGGCCCGGGTTTCAACCTCCTGACGGTTACCTTGTTTGGTTAGGAAACGCTCCAGGGCCTGTTGGTGCAGCTCGAGCTGAACCAAGCCCTGGTAGAGCTTAGTGATGTACTGAATGCCATTGAGCTGCATCCAGGCCGCCTGGGTGTGCGACTGCTGATCGTTGTAGAGTACAAAGGTCGTTAGCCCTATGGGTACTAGAAAGGTAAGACTGATAAGTAGCAATTTTTGCCAAATTTTGAGCCGACCCAGCAGACCGCCCGCCTGAATCATCTGGGTAGGGGCCACATGGGTGAGTCGGCGAACTGGACGGGTCTGGGCTGATCTGGGGCTAGGGCGGATCATGCTTCAGCCTCCTGTGTCTGCCCTGTGGGGCTCTCGAGCAGCGAGGTAAAGAACATCGGAAGCCCCAACACGGCCACCGCAAACAACAAGAAAATGTTTAGCGAGAGCAGATGGCCGCTTGCGACCATGCTGTGAATTTGGTTATCGCCGGTGGCGGTAAAACGAACCGCCAGCATGGCGGTGTAGTGCATGAAGGGAATGGCTAACCCAGTGACAACCGCGGTGACCAGGTGGCGAAAGGGAACCCGACTGAAAACTGGGCTGATGAGCGTCCAGATGCCGAAGGTGCCCAGCACTACGGCGACCAAAACCGAGAGCGCGACCAGAGGAAGGTTGAAGGTCATCCAGGCGTCGAGCCGCATGGCAAACATGCCTGTGTAGTGCATAGTGCCGATGCCTGCACCCAGAAAAAAGCCGGAACCTAGTATTTGCACCCAGCCAACTTCTGGTCGGCTCACCAATCGAAAGGCCGCCGCAGCCCCCGCGATCGCGAACAGGACTGAAATGAGGGTAAGGAGGGGGTCGTAAGCAACCAGTACACTGAGCCGGAGAGCTGTCATAGCGGTAAAGTGCATGGCCCAGACCCCCAGCCCGAAGGTGACGGCACCCAGCCACAGCCAGCCTTTGTTAGCGCTGGCTTGTCTTAGGCGGTTGATGATGGATAGCGCCGCATAGGCCGCGAAGATGGCGATCAGGAACGAGACCCCTACCAACAGGGGGTCGTGGCTCATGGGAAGGTGGGCTTGCTCCATAGTAACTCCTTATTGGTTTGGCCTGGTTCAGGTTTGGAGGTATGCAGTAGTGGAGAGGTTTGAGGCTGACATCCGGGTGGCGAGGTACTCGAGCAGCCTGCTCTCGTTTAGCACTCGGATGCTTTGGCTACTGTCTTGCAAAACAGCGCTGAACAGGGGTTCTTGGCTGGGGGTGGCCCAAGAGCCGCTCAGGTGGGTGCGAAGTCCGACCACTTCATCAATCATGAAGGCGATAGATTGACCTTCGACCTCGAGCAAAGCGGCCGTGGTGGAGTCTGCAGGCGGTACCTGCAACACCCGGCTTAGGTCGAACAGTGGCACGATCTGGCCCTGGTGGCTCAGAAGTCCCAGCAGGGGTGGAGGGGCCAGAGGAACGGGTGTGGACTGCGCTATCTCCAGCACCTCCTTTAGCGCTTTTGGTTCTACCCCCAAATAGATGCTGCCAAGCCGTAGAACCCAAATTCTATCGATGTGGGTCGTGTTCATACACCGCGCCGTGTTCTTCTAGCTGAGGGTGGCCCGGTACGCCAAAGACGGTTGCCCAACTAAAGGATTTCCTGAACTGCCTTGCGCAAGGCCTCAGGTGTATAAGGCTTAACCAGGTAACCGTTGGCCCCCTGGCGCTTGCCCCACTCGATATCGGTGGGTGAGTTCTTGGAGCTAATGATTAGAACTGGGATGTGCTTGGTCGACTCGTTGCGCCTCAAGGAGCGAAGCACCTCGTAGCCATTGCGACCCGGCATGACCACATCGAGCAGAATGGCATCCGGCTTTTCGGCTTCGATGCGCCGCTCCACATCCTCGCTGCCCTGATACAACACCACCTGGTGGTTGGGAGCAAGGGATTGTTCGATGAGCTTCAGGTCAGCTAGGGAGTCATCTACAGCGACAAGCTTTGCCATGTTTGCCTCCGGGCTTGCGGGTATGGGCGGTGATGACAGCAGACATGAGCTCCTGCCCGCAATGTCAAGATAAAGTTACGCGAAGCGTTACTTCCTGCTTGTGACGAATGCACAAGGCCGGGACACCTAGGCGTTACGTCCGAATTTTGAGCGATTGGAGGCCCCGGCTTGAAGTAACGCTGCCCTGAGCCTACAGTGAGAGCAGCAACCTGCCCAATACCCCAAAGGATGGAGGACGGGCTATGTTCGAAAACATCTTGCTGGCCTTTGATGGTTCGGTCCATGCCCAAAAAGCAGCCCTGGTTGCTGGCGATCTGGCCTGGCAGTACCGCGCTTCGCTGTGCTTAGAGACTGTCTTAAAACTTTCCCAGACGATATAATCGAGCATGAATAGTCGAGTAAGCTGCTACCCAAGCGATCTTTCGGACAATGAGTGGGCGATACTCGAACCGCTGATGCCCGAGCCCTCCTGC
>Ga0308412_1001794_pt1 | contig 11638 bp, 15 predicted proteins | sample HotsprottomLayer_FD_202357 | JGI IMG/M metagenome (GOLD analysis project Ga0308412, IMG submission 202357) | Hot spring phototrophic mat microbial communities from Octopus Spring, Yellowstone National Park, Wyoming, United States -... | ecosystem: Environmental > Aquatic > Thermal springs > Hot...
GATGAGCACACAGGGTTTCAGTGCTCTTCAACGAGCCGAAATTGCTGAAATCCAGCGGTCCGCCAACGCAACGCAGACCGGAGTCAAATGTTTCAGTGCTCTTCAACGAGCCGAAATTGCTGAAATCCTCCTCGGACCAGGAACGCACTCGCACAACTACGGCGGTTTCAGTGCTCTTCAACGAGCCGAAATTGCTGAAATCTTTTGCCTGGATCGTGAGTCGCTTGATGTGGCGCGTTTCAGTGCTCTTCAACGAGCCGAAATTGCTGAAATTGACTGATGACGCGCCTGTGGTGTTTCGGCCCTTCCGTTTCAGTGCTCTTCAACGAGCCGAAATTGCTGAAATCAGTAACGGTCAGAAGGAAGACGAGGACAGCCCGAGTTTCAGTGCTCTTCAACGAGCCGAAATTGCTGAAATGGATGTGCGTCAGGTCGCGCGTGACGGTGTGACCGGTTTCAGTGCTCTTCAACGAGCCGAAATTGCTGAAATCAACGCGAGCCGCTCGCGCGGCATGAGTGAGCGCGCGGTTTCAGTGCTCTTCAACGAGCCGAAATTGCTGAAATTGCCCCATCCCCTGCCCGGTGCCCCCGGCGCGTAGGTTTCAGTGCTCTTCAACGAGCCGAAATTGCTGAAATGTACGTGTATGACGGCTGGGGCGTCGTGCGCGTCGCCGTTTCAGTGCTCTTCAACGAGCCGAAATTGCTGAAATCAACATGAGACCGCAGCGCCGCCTCGATCTGGCGCGCAGTTTCAGTGCTCTTCAACGAGCCGAAATTGCTGAAATTTTTCAGTAAGATTGTTTCCTGGCTCGATGAGATCTGTTTCAGTGCTCTTCAACGAGCCGAAATTGCTGAAATTCAACCGCCAAAACGGACGCGAGCGTCCGGAACTGAAGTTTCAGTGCTCTTCAACGAGCCGAAATTGCTGAAATCGCCGTTGCGACGTTGCGTGCCGCCGGCGCCGACTGCTGTTTCAGTGCTCTTCAACGAGCCGAAATTGCTGAAATTGATCAGCGCTTTTCTGCTCGCATTCGCCCATCCCGACGGTTTCAGTGCTCTTCAACGAGCCGAAATTGCTGAAATTTGTCGGCGGGTCGAGCGACTATGCAACGATCACCATGTTTCAGTGCTCTTCAACGAGCCGAAATTGCTGAAATGCGTTGCGGCGCGGCGCTGACGCAGCAGCAGTACGGTTTCAGTGCTCTTCAACGAGCCGAAATTGCTGAAATGCTCGGCGTCGGTGGGGCGCTGGGCGAACATCCAGAGTTTCAGTGCTCTTCAACGAGCCGAAATTGCTGAAATGTATCTGCGCCACCAAACCCTGCAATGCCGAAACCTGTTTCAGTGCTCTTCAACGAGCCGAAATTGCTGAAATCGCAGGGAGCTCGACGATCTCCCCGCGCGTGTAGTTGTTTCAGTGCTCTTCAACGAGCCGAAATTGCTGAAATTGCTTTAGCGCCGTATGGCCATTACCACTGGCCCGCGTTTCAGTGCTCTTCAACGAGCCGAAATTGCTGAAATGTGGTCTGGACCCGGGCCGTTCCCTGCCGACGTCGACCGCGGTTTCAGTGCTCTTCAACGAGCCGAAATTGCTGAAATCCTGAATGCGGCCACGTCGATTTTTAACCCATTTGTGTTTCAGTGCTCTTCAACGAGCCGAAATTGCTGAAATCGACGTGCGCCAGGTGGCCCGTGATGGTGTGACCGGTTTCAGTGCTCTTCAACGAGCCGAAATTGCTGAAATCGTGTTGGCGCAGCGCGGTTTCGATCTGGCGCGCCCGAGTTTCAGTGCTCTTCAACGAGCCGAAATTGCTGAAATCGTGGTTCTGATGATTCGTGTCGTTGTGACACTAAGGTTTCAGTGCTCTTCAACGAGCCGAAATTGCTGAAATTCACAATCATTGAGCGCAACATGTATCAGGATATGCGTTTCAGTGCTCTTCAACGAGCCGAAATTGCTGAAATGCCGACGCTGCACTATTTCCGCGCTATCCCTTTACAGTTTCAGTGCTCTTCAACGAGCCGAAATTGCTGAAATGCGTCATTCGGAGTTCACGCTGCGCGTCGTCGAGGGTTTCAGTGCTCTTCAACGAGCCGAAATTGCTGAAATTCTCTCCTCGTCGTGTATCACGATCCGCCATCCCGGGTTTCAGTGCTCTTCAACGAGCCGAAATTGCTGAAATTTCCCCGACGGGCGCGCGTGCTACTCTGGGTTGTACGTTTCAGTGCTCTTCAACGAGCCGAAATTGCTGAAATCACCTCGACATCAACCCGCAGCGCATCGACCCGACGCGGTTTCAGTGCTCTTCAACGAGCCGAAATTGCTGAAATGATGGCTCGTTGGTGGGCGATCTGATGGACGGTCTCGGTTTCAGTGCTCTTCAACGAGCCGAAATTGCTGAAATACACGTACGGATACACGCCCGGGCCGTGGTACCGACGTTTCAGTGCTCTTCAACGAGCCGAAATTGCTGAAATGCACCCGCACTATCATGTGCTGGTGTTTATCTCCCCGTTTCAGTGCTCTTCAACGAGCCGAAATTGCTGAAATTAGGCGCGGAACGGCGCTGCGGGCGTGCACGGCCGTGTTTCAGTGCTCTTCAACGAGCCGAAATTGCTGAAATCTACCCGTACGCGATTGTCGAGCTCCTGCGCGTCCGCGGTTTCAGTGCTCTTCAACGAGCCGAAATTGCTGAAATCGCCATCAGCGACGATGCCAGAGTCGCCGTACACCGTTTCAGTGCTCTTCAACGAGCCGAAATTGCTGAAATTATGCCGCCCAACCAGTCGACAATCCAGCGCAACTGGTTTCAGTGCTCTTCAACGAGCCGAAATTGCTGAAATGTATGCTGCGTAGGCAATTCCTTGCGCCTCGAGGAAGGTTTCAGTGCTCTTCAACGAGCCGAAATTGCTGAAATCTGGGCGCGCATTATCTCGGCAACGTCCGTGCGTTAGGTTTCAGTGCTCTTCAACGAGCCGAAATTGCTGAAATGTCAACGTGTTGCCGCAACGCGGCTTCGATCTGACGTTTCAGTGCTCTTCAACGAGCCGAAATTGCTGAAATTGTCATTCTCCTTTCCTACGCGATCCGCGACCATCGCGTTTCAGTGCTCTTCAACGAGCCGAAATTGCTGAAATGCGTGGCATGTTGCTGTTGTGGCGGACGATTCGGAGTTTCAGTGCTCTTCAACGAGCCGAAATTGCTGAAATCGTGCTGGGCTTGTGCAATTTCTTTGCCGTCGCGTCGCGTTTCAGTGCTCTTCAACGAGCCGAAATTGCTGAAATGGTCATCCCTCCCAACCCGCGTGCCCACTGGCCTCCGTTTCAGTGCTCTTCAACGAGCCGAAATTGCTGAAATCTACCACGACCCTCGGTGGTCCCCTGCTCCTGTCGGTTTCAGTGCTCTTCAACGAGCCGAAATTGCTGAAATAGCAGGCGCTCATTGCGCAGTTGACGATCGTCACGATGTTTCAGTGCTCTTCAACGAGCCGAAATTGCTGAAATTTAATTAACAAGAATCGTTGTCTCCACACACATCCATGTTTCAGTGCTCTTCAACGAGCCGAAATTGCTGAAATACGAGGAGTTCGAGGGTGACGAACTCGGTAGTGTTTGTTTCAGTGCTCTTCAACGAGCCGAAATTGCTGAAATGTTCCTCTGCTGTTTTCCTCCTCCCAGCACGAGCCGAGTTTCAGTGCTCTTCAACGAGCCGAAATTGCTGAAATGCAACACCAGCCCGTGATCAACCACCGTCGGGCGGTCGTTTCAGTGCTCTTCAACGAGCCGAAATTGCTGAAATAAAATATCTCGTCGCGCCGGAGATCAACCGACGGTTGTTTCAGTGCTCTTCAACGAGCCGAAATTGCTGAAATAGATATTCCGCCAGCGCCTCCCGATCCGCCAGCGCGGTTTCAGTGCTCTTCAACGAGCCGAAATTGCTGAAATGGCTTGGTCTCGATTGTTAGTTGATATTCCCGTCCGAGTTTCAGTGCTCTTCAACGAGCCGAAATTGCTGAAATTCTGCGGTTGTTCCTCCCACGATACGATATAGCGCGGTTTCAGTGCTCTTCAACGAGCCGAAATTGCTGAAATACTCCCGCGTGCATTGCCGCTTCAGCATAAACTCCGTTTCAGTGCTCTTCAACGAGCCGAAATTGCTGAAATGCAGCCATAGTCGCCGTCACACGCCTGCCGCCAATCAGTTTCAGTGCTCTTCAACGAGCCGAAATTGCTGAAATCGTCAAATAGCGCGCGACCGCAGCGACGCCGTCACGTTTCAGTGCTCTTCAACGAGCCGAAATTGCTGAAATCCTGGTACGCGCGCCGTCGGCGTAGGAGGTTACGAAGTTTCAGTGCTCTTCAACGAGCCGAAATTGCTGAAATTCGAGACGCGCGGCATCGTCTTCCGCGTGTTCCGGAGTTTCAGTGCTCTTCAACGAGCCGAAATTGCTGAAATTTCAGCGCGTAGCGCAGCATCTCGCCGCGCTGCGCGCAGAGGTTTCAGTGCTCTTCAACGAGCCGAAATTGCTGAAATCCCTCACAGGAGCGAAGGACGGCGACGATGTAACGAGTTTCAGTGCTCTTCAACGAGCCGAAATTGCTGAAATAGGTCATCCCTCCCAACCCGCGTGCCCACTGGCCCCCGTTTCAGTGCTCTTCAACGAGCCGAAATTGCTGAAATCGTCGGAGGGGTACGTATTCGTCAACGCCGATTACGGTTTCAGTGCTCTTCAACGAGCCGAAATTGCTGAAATATAAGTACTTACGACGCACACTCAATTATGAGATGCGTTTCAGTGCTCTTCAACGAGCCGAAATTGCTGAAATTCGAGTCTAACAGCGCGCGCAGGTGCATCGAGCGTGTTTCAGTGCTCTTCAACGAGCCGAAATTGCTGAAATCGTTATCGGCGCTATTGGCGCTGTTGGCGATATGTGCGAGTTTCAGTGCTCTTCAACGAGCCGAAATTGCTGAAATGGGAGTACCATTCGGAGTTTGCGCTGCGCGTTGTCGGTTTCAGTGCTCTTCAACGAGCCGAAATTGCTGAAATCGTTGATGTGTTCATCTACTCCCCGTCGGTTGGAACGTTTCAGTGCTCTTCAACGAGCCGAAATTGCTGAAATCCTGCGACGCGGGAATACGTTTCGTATTTTCGCGAGGTTTCAGTGCTCTTCAACGAGCCGAAATTGCTGAAATCCGTCGCTGCTGAAGCCCGGCGGGTGGCGGGTGCGGTTTCAGTGCTCTTCAACGAGCCGAAATTGCTGAAATTTGAGTTGGGTTCGTCAACGCAATTCAGCGCGCAGCGTTTCAGTGCTCTTCAACGAGCCGAAATTGCTGAAATTCGTTGCGTTCTTATACTTCTACGGCGGAACTCCGGTGTTTCAGTGCTCTTCAACGAGCCGAAATTGCTGAAATCGAACTGCTGATCGGGTCTCATTTGCCCGAACCCGAGTTTCAGTGCTCTTCAACGAGCCGAAATTGCTGAAATTTCAACGCCGCGGTCGAGACGTTGCAGATTACGATGTTTCAGTGCTCTTCAACGAGCCGAAATTGCTGAAATAAGAATGCGTTCTTCGACAATCTCGTCGGCGCATACGGTTTCAGTGCTCTTCAACGAGCCGAAATTGCTGAAATAAACCCCCTTCGGGTTTCGCCCTTATCCGGGGATGAGTTTCAGTGCTCTTCAACGAGCCGAAATTGCTGAAATCGTACTGGAGCGCGTCGCCCAGAACGTGCGCGGCGTCGTTTCAGTGCTCTTCAACGAGCCGAAATTGCTGAAATAAACCCCCTTCGGGTTTCGCCCTTATCCGGGGATGAGTTTCAGTGCTCTTCAACGAGCCGAAATTGCTGAAATCAAAGACGTACCCTTCCGACGCAACGAACGCGCTGGTTTCAGTGCTCTTCAACGAGCCGAAATTGCTGAAATCCCGCCGTCGGTCAGCAGAAAATCGAGCGCGGCGTGTTTCAGTGCTCTTCAACGAGCCGAAATTGCTGAAATTGCCGAAACCCGCGACCAGCCGCGCAGACGAGAAGCGTTTCAGTGCTCTTCAACGAGCCGAAATTGCTGAAATGATGACGATCTCGAAGCGCCGGTGCGCGTCTCAAAGTGTTTCAGTGCTCTTCAACGAGCCGAAATTGCTGAAATATGCGCAGCCCGCAGTACTCGATAGCGGCGGTCGGAAGTTTCAGTGCTCTTCAACGAGCCGAAATTGCTGAAATGTCGCAGCGCCGATGCTGTGCTGTGCAAAGACAAGCGTTTCAGTGCTCTTCAACGAGCCGAAATTGCTGAAATCGCGATCTGGACGAGCGCCGCCGGCAACGCCCAGCGGTTTCAGTGCTCTTCAACGAGCCGAAATTGCTGAAATGGTGCGTCTGTTCGTCAACCTCACCGTTCCGACCGGTTTCAGTGCTCTTCAACGAGCCGAAATTGCTGAAATTCGCCGGCAATGGGCGCGTCCGGCTCTGTGATTCTGATCCGTTTCAGTGCTCTTCAACGAGCCGAAATTGCTGAAATGTCGGAAAGGCGAACCGTCCCGAACTCGGCGTTGTGTTTCAGTGCTCTTCAACGAGCCGAAATTGCTGAAATCCGTTGCGTTGGAAACCGCCGTCCAGGTTGTGCCGTGTTTCAGTGCTCTTCAACGAGCCGAAATTGCTGAAATCGCGATCCGCGCCGCTGCCGCGATTGCGGGCGCGGGCGGTTTCAGTGCTCTTCAACGAGCCGAAATTGCTGAAATCGCCGTCATCGTGACACCCCTCCGGCGCGCCGTAGCGTTTCAGTGCTCTTCAACGAGCCGAAATTGCTGAAATTCCAACAACCATTCTGCCGCAATCCGTCGTTGACGGTTTCAGTGCTCTTCAACGAGCCGAAATTGCTGAAATTACACCAACAGTATACCGTGCCGAGGCGCAATTGTCAAGGTTTCAGTGCTCTTCAACGAGCCGAAATTGCTGAAATCGCGCGGAACGCCAGACCGACGGCGACGATTGCGAGCTGTTTCAGTGCTCTTCAACGAGCCGAAATTGCTGAAATCCAGCCAGTAGGTCCCAGCCTGGGGCGGACGAAACAGTTTCAGTGCTCTTCAACGAGCCGAAATTGCTGAAATGTAGTTGAGCGTGCGCCGTAGATATTTGTTCGTCGCGTTTCAGTGCTCTTCAACGAGCCGAAATTGCTGAAATTCTTCCGCCGTCTGCGCGTCATCCGGCGCGGGCGCGTGTTTCAGTGCTCTTCAACGAGCCGAAATTGCTGAAATCGGTAGGGATGAGAAGGAGCGGCATCACCAGCGTGCGTTTCAGTGCTCTTCAACGAGCCGAAATTGCTGAAATCGGGGAACCGCAATCGCTCGATAATGATTATCCCGAGTTTCAGTGCTCTTCAACGAGCCGAAATTGCTGAAATTGGGATACAAAGGATACTGGTGCGCCGAATCGCGGCGTTTCAGTGCTCTTCAACGAGCCGAAATTGCTGAAATACCACTCCGCGCGGCGACCAGCGCACGCCCAACCGGTTTCAGTGCTCTTCAACGAGCCGAAATTGCTGAAATACGCCGACGTCGGCGAGGCGACGCTGACGTTTATTCAGTTTCAGTGCTCTTCAACGAGCCGAAATTGCTGAAATCGCACTACCAATCGCGCCGCCGCTCGTCTCCCTCGGTTTCAGTGCTCTTCAACGAGCCGAAATTGCTGAAATGGTAGACTACCTGATCGCCGTCGTCAATCAGCGCATGTTTCAGTGCTCTTCAACGAGCCGAAATTGCTGAAATTCCTTCGCGCGTAATTCGCGCAGATTCTTCACACTGGGTTTCAGTGCTCTTCAACGAGCCGAAATTGCTGAAATGCAGTTGATCCCCGAGCGCAGCGATCCCCGCCGCCGCCGTTTCAGTGCTCTTCAACGAGCCGAAATTGCTGAAATGTCTACTGTACGCAACTCTCGCGCACAATCTGGCGCGTTTCAGTGCTCTTCAACGAGCCGAAATTGCTGAAATCGAAAACGATCTGGCGCGGGCAGATCGAGCGGATTGGTTTCAGTGCTCTTCAACGAGCCGAAATTGCTGAAATCATCGCCGACGTTGCACTATTTCCGCGCTATCCCTCTCCAGTTTCAGTGCTCTTCAACGAGCCGAAATTGCTGAAATACTATCCGCATACTGTTCCCGCGTGACGAGGGTGAGTTTCAGTGCTCTTCAACGAGCCGAAATTGCTGAAATCGTACTCGTTCTCGACGAACGCAACCTTTCTGTCCGTTTCAGTGCTCTTCAACGAGCCGAAATTGCTGAAATCGGCGAGGTTGAGCGGGAGTACACAGACGACCCGGAGGTTTCAGTGCTCTTCAACGAGCCGAAATTGCTGAAATGTCGTGGGGCGGCTCGCTGGTGGGCGATCTGCTCGACGTTTCAGTGCTCTTCAACGAGCCGAAATTGCTGAAATCGACGCCGAGAGCGACGCGCTGTTTCCGCACTCTTGTTTCAGTGCTCTTCAACGAGCCGAAATTGCTGAAATCTACCGAGGTACGAAATCTGGATCGGGGAAGAGCACAGTTTCAGTGCTCTTCAACGAGCCGAAATTGCTGAAATCAAGCAAGAGTTGGGCGAAATCGAACGCGAGTACGAGTTTCAGTGCTCTTCAACGAGCCGAAATTGCTGAAATGGAAGTACATCAACGACAGAGACGAAGCGCGTGACGGTTTCAGTGCTCTTCAACGAGCCGAAATTGCTGAAATTCAATATCCGAATATCGTCGTCATCCGATCCGCGAAGTTTCAGTGCTCTTCAACGAGCCGAAATTGCTGAAATCGTTCCGTTCTAAAAGCGAGCCGCGCTGGAAGCGAAGTTTCAGTGCTCTTCAACGAGCCGAAATTGCTGAAATCGAGACAATCGAGACGCTGCTGCGGTATATTCCGGGTTTCAGTGCTCTTCAACGAGCCGAAATTGCTGAAATTCAACACGCCCATTATCAACACCACACTGCTCAACTGTTTCAGTGCTCTTCAACGAGCCGAAATTGCTGAAATTCCTCCAATTCTTTGATATCGGGTTCGCCTCGACTGCGTTTCAGTGCTCTTCAACGAGCCGAAATTGCTGAAATGCTGCGCGCGGAACGGCGGCATCAAGCGCTGGTCGGTTTCAGTGCTCTTCAACGAGCCGAAATTGCTGAAATCTTCACTGTCGGTGTCGTAGTCGAAGTCGCGTAGAGTTTCAGTGCTCTTCAACGAGCCGAAATTGCTGAAATGGAAGACCCCGCGCTGCTGGCGCTGTTCCGTTCCGGGTTTCAGTGCTCTTCAACGAGCCGAAATTGCTGAAATTTGGAGCAAAGGGTTGGGGACGCTGGCGCAGTATGGTTTCAGTGCTCTTCAACGAGCCGAAATTGCTGAAATGGCGCATACGACGCACCGACGCGAGACCTCGATGAGGTTTCAGTGCTCTTCAACGAGCCGAAATTGCTGAAATGTTGCGACCTCCACCGCTTGCTGCACCGCTGCAAGCGGTTTCAGTGCTCTTCAACGAGCCGAAATTGCTGAAATCTAGTGTAAGGATCGGCGTAGGAGACGCCGGCTTAGAAGGTTTCAGTGCTCTTCAACGAGCCGAAATTGCTGAAATAACGACGAGCGCGTGTGCCCGATCTGCGGCGCGCTTCAGTTTCAGTGCTCTTCAACGAGCCGAAATTGCTGAAATGAACCCTCGCACGCCGCGCTTTTCTATTACTCAGAAGTTTCAGTGCTCTTCAACGAGCCGAAATTGCTGAAATTCAAGACTGCGGAAGCGGAAGATTACGGCGCGGAAGGTTTCAGTGCTCTTCAACGAGCCGAAATTGCTGAAATCGGTATGCCCGCACGCCCGCCGTTGCCGCTTCCGTCGGTTTCAGTGCTCTTCAACGAGCCGAAATTGCTGAAATTCGAGATTGAAGTAATCGTAAACGTGTAGTTCGTAAAGTTTCAGTGCTCTTCAACGAGCCGAAATTGCTGAAATCGACTTGCTCCAGCGCGCCGAACGCGCCGCGCTGGGCGTGTTTCAGTGCTCTTCAACGAGCCGAAATTGCTGAAATCAATCCGCCCGTCGTGCGTCCGGTAGAACGTTCGCCGTTTCAGTGCTCTTCAACGAGCCGAAATTGCTGAAATACTGTAGACATCTCCAAAGCGCCGAACCGCGTGTACGTTTCAGTGCTCTTCAACGAGCCGAAATTGCTGAAATGTACATCGCTTACCTCACAGCACCCGCGTCCAGTTCGAGTTTCAGTGCTCTTCAACGAGCCGAAATTGCTGAAATCGCGTGTGTCGGTGAGATTGTACGGAGCAACGAGGCAGGTTTCAGTGCTCTTCAACGAGCCGAAATTGCTGAAATATGCGGGTAGAGCAGCAGCGCCGCCGTCTGTGCGATCGTTTCAGTGCTCTTCAACGAGCCGAAATTGCTGAAATCGTTTGTGCGGTTCGGTCGTTGTGAGCGGTTGCGGCGGTTTCAGTGCTCTTCAACGAGCCGAAATTGCTGAAATCATCTGGGAACCGTCGGTAAGAAGCGAAGTCGAACCGTTTCAGTGCTCTTCAACGAGCCGAAATTGCTGAAATTTGTCGAGCGCAACCGGTTGCTGATCCAGGCAGCGCTGTTTCAGTGCTCTTCAACGAGCCGAAATTGCTGAAATCCTACCCGCCGCGTGGACAAGCGTGTTCACCGGTGAGTTTCAGTGCTCTTCAACGAGCCGAAATTGCTGAAATGCGGCTTGTACGCTGGAATGTCGAAATTGTATCGATCGTTTCAGTGCTCTTCAACGAGCCGAAATTGCTGAAATGCTGAGAAAAGAAACCCCCGCGCGGGCGAGGCGCGTGTTTCAGTGCTCTTCAACGAGCCGAAATTGCTGAAATAGTCGAAATCTCGACCAACAACACCACCTGGACTGGTTTCAGTGCTCTTCAACGAGCCGAAATTGCTGAAATAACCCGATCCCTCGCGTTTGCCCAACGTTCCAGCGAGACGTTTCAGTGCTCTTCAACGAGCCGAAATTGCTGAAATCTAGAGACAGATTGCCGGAACTCGTTGCGCGGCTGGGGTTTCAGTGCTCTTCAACGAGCCGAAATTGCTGAAATAAGTCGCAAAGACGGTCGCATTTCTGTACTTCTACGGGTTTCAGTGCTCTTCAACGAGCCGAAATTGCTGAAATGTGCGGCACAACAACGAGCAGTTCCTTATCCGAACACGTTTCAGTGCTCTTCAACGAGCCGAAATTGCTGAAATTCAACACGCCCATTATCGACACCACACTGCTCAACCGTTTCAGTGCTCTTCAACGAGCCGAAATTGCTGAAATCATTCAACAAATTGAAGCGTATTTGATGGATAAGTAGTTTCAGTGCTCTTCAACGAGCCGAAATTGCTGAAATGTCTGGATTCCTCGTTCGAACGCGCACTGGCCGCCGTTTCAGTGCTCTTCAACGAGCCGAAATTGCTGAAATAGTACGCGCTCGGTACGAACCCGACCGATCTATCGTAAGTTTCAGTGCTCTTCAACGAGCCGAAATTGCTGAAATAGCGACCTCCGCTCCCTGCCCCACCCGTGTCCCAGATCCCGATACCTGCACGTCGTCGCTCCTGAGCCTTCCTGGTGTTTCATCTCAACACTCGTATCTTAGCATGGACGGGCGCGTTTCGCAACTCG
>Ga0308412_1001801_pt1 | contig 11624 bp, 11 predicted proteins | sample HotsprottomLayer_FD_202357 | JGI IMG/M metagenome (GOLD analysis project Ga0308412, IMG submission 202357) | Hot spring phototrophic mat microbial communities from Octopus Spring, Yellowstone National Park, Wyoming, United States -... | ecosystem: Environmental > Aquatic > Thermal springs > Hot...
CTACCCCAGGCCGCTATGGCCCTATCTCAGGAGCACCAATCCGATGGAGCGGCTGATCCGGGAGATACGGCGTGGGACCAAGCTACGGGATCACAAGTTTCCCAGCGAAGGGGCTGTTTACAAGCTGCTGTACCTGGAGTGCGAAAGGCAAGAAGGGAAGTGGGAGGAGAGGAAGCGCAGGGGATTTGCGGAGGCCAAAGAGACACTGGAGCAGATGTTGCGGGAGCGGTACTTCCCCTGTACACAGACTCTTACACATAAATCTTGACACAACCTGGTGGGCTCGGAGCTACCCCTTAAATCGGGAAACAAGGCCCTTGACAACGGTGCTGCGGGCTCGTATATTTACAAAAAATTGTCAGGGTTAAATCGGCTCCTGCGAGGGCGCGAACCTTCTTAGTGACTAGCTCACCGAGAAGGTTCCTTAGCTTTTTTAGAACCTCCGCATTGAGACGGCCAAGGAGGAAGCGTGCAGATCATCAAGCCAGAAGAGGTTCTGTCCGAATACTACCCACCCCTAAGCGACCACGAGGCGCTGGTGGAGGCCAACCGCTGCCTTTATTGCTACGATGCGCCCTGCACCCATGCCTGTCCCACCCATATAGATATCCCCGGGTTCATCAAGAAAATTGCCACGGGGAACCTGGTGGGCTCGGCGCGGACAATCCTTCAAGCTAACCTGATGGGGGCGACATGCGCTCGAGTTTGTCCGGTGGAGGAGCTTTGCGAAGGGGCCTGTGTGTTGGGGGCTGAGCACAGGCCCATCATGATTGGCCGCCTGCAGCGCTACGCCACCGACTACGTCTACCAGCGGGGCATTGATGTGTTCAAGCCCGGCGCGCCCACCGGCAAGAAGGTTGCGGTAATCGGGGCCGGGCCCGCCGGTCTTACCTGTGCAGGGGAGCTGGCCAAATTGGGGCATAGCGTAACGGTGTTTGAAAAGCGGGCGCTGCCCAACGGCCTTTCCACCTACGGCATCATCGTCCTGCGCGAGCCGACGGAGGTAGCCCTGGCCGAGGCCGAGATGGTCAAGCGGCTGGGGGTTGAGATCAGGACCCAGGTGGAGCTAGGGCGGAACCTGAGCTGGGAGGAGGTGCGGGCTGGTTTTGACGCAGTATTCCTTAGCGTGGGCCTGGGGGCGGTGCCCTCGCTGGGTGTACCGGGCGAGGAGCTAATCGTGGACGGCCTGGGCTACATTGAGACCTCCAAGATGAAGCCAGGGGCGCTGCCGGTGGGCCGGGAGGTGGTGGTGGTTGGTGCAGGCAACACCGCCATAGACTGCGCTACCATCGCGAAGCGGCTGGGGGCCGAACGAGTCACCATAGTCTACCGCCGTACCCAGAAGGAAATGACCGCCTACCCCCATGAGTACGAGTTTGCCAAAAAGGAAGGCATCGAGTTTCGCTTTCTTACCCAGCCGGTTGAGGTTCTGAGCGAGGGGGGCCGGGTTACAGGGCTGAAGTGCGTTCGGATGCAGCTTGGCGCACCCGATGCCAGCGGGCGGCCTGCGCCAAAGCCATTGCCGGGTTCGGAGTTCGTGTTGTCCTGCGACCTGGTGGTCAAGGCCATCGGGCAAGAGAGACCAAGCCTGGCCAAGCTTTTGGGCCTCGAGACCGAGGAAGGCTTTATCAAGGTCAACGACGAATACGAGACCAACCTGCCAGGGGTTTATGCGGGCGGCGACTGCATCCGGGCCAGAGGCTCGGCCTCTACGGTGATGGCTGTGCAGGACGGTAAGCTAGCGGCCTTCGCCATACACCGTCGGCTGGCCGGCAGCCTGGGGGCTGCCGCCGATTGAGCAGAGAGGAGGAGCAAATGGCAGACCTGAGTATCAATTTCGCCGGTATTAAGTCGCCCAACCCCTTCTGGCTGGCCTCAGCCCCCCCGACCAACTCCGGGGCCCAGGTGCACCGGGCCTTCGAGCACGGCTGGGGTGGGGCGGTCTGGAAGACCATCGGGGCCCCCGTGCTCAACGTGTCCAACCGCTATGGGGCCTGGCACTATGGCGGCCAGAAAATGCTGGCCATCAACAACGTGGAGCTCATTTCCGATCGGCCGCTGGAGGACAACCTACGGGAAATACGCGACGTCAAGCGCCACTGGCCGGACCGGGCGGTGATTGTTTCGGCCATGGTGGAGTCTACCCCCGAGGCCTGGCGGGACATCGTCCTCAGGATCGAAGACACCGGGGCCGACGGCATCGAACTCAACTATGGCTGCCCCCACGGCATGAGCGAGCGGGGAATGGGCAGCGCCGTGGGGCAGGTGCCGGAGTACTGCCAGCAGATCACAGGCTGGGTGATGGATGTTGCCAAGATTCCGGTTATCGTAAAGCTCACCCCCAACGTGGCCTCGGTGGTGCCACCGGCACGTGCGGCCCTGGCTGCGGGGGCCAACGCGCTTTCGCTCATCAACACCATCAATTCCATCATCGGGGTGGACCTAGACACCCTGGAAATCACCCCCAGCATCGGTGGAAAGGGCGGTCACGGTGGCTACGCGGGGCCGGCGGTCAAACCCATCGCCCTCCACCTGCTCTCCTCGCTAGGGGTGGATCCGGTGGTGAAGCAGTCGGGGGTGCCCATCAGTGGTATGGGCGGCATTACGACCTGGAAAGACGCCGCCGAGTTTTTGCTTTTAGGGGCGACCAGTTTGCAGGTCTGTACCGCGGTCATGCACTACGGTTTTCGCATCATCGAAGACCTGTGCGATGGGCTTAGTGCCTGGATGGATGCCAAAGGCTTCAGGACCATCTCCGAGGTGGTGGGCCAGAGCCTGCCCCGCATCTCCGACTTCAACGACTTCGACCTCTCCTTCCGGGCGGTGGCCCGCATCGACCCTGACAGATGCATCCGCTGCAACTTGTGCTACGTGGCCTGCAACGATGCCGCCCACCAGTGCATCGATCTGGTAGATGGCAGCGGCCAGGTGGTGCCGCCTTTCCGCTACGATGTTCACTCCAACGGCAAACACGAGGCGGTGAGCACCCGCCCGCGGCCGGTGGTGCGCGAGAACGACTGCGTGGGCTGCCGCCTTTGCTACAACGTCTGCCCGGTGGAAGGCTGCATCGAAATGGTCGAGGTGCCCTCTGGGCGCCCCTCCATCACCTGGGATCAACTCACCCAGGCTCGGCCCGAAGTAGGCACCGACTGGGAGGCCATGCAGCGGTATCGGGAAGAGGTTGGGATCGAAATTCACTAGGATACACGCAAGAAGATCGGTGTAAATCCGGTTTTGGAGGGGTTACACTAGGTCTATGGTCAAACCGGTTGCCAAACCCATGAGCGTTGCGGAGTACCTCAGCAGTGAGCAGGCCTCCCCGGTTCGCCGGGAGTATGTGGGGGGCCAGGTTTATGCGATGGCGGGGGGGAGCAGCCGCCACAACCGCATTGCAGGGAACATCCACGCCTTGTGCTGGCAGTTGGCCCAGGACAGGCCATGCCGGGTCTACCTCGAGGGCATGAAGTTGCGGGTGGGCCGGGAGGGCAGCTACGACACCGAGCAGGCCTTTTACTATCCGGACGTGATGGTGGTGTGCGACAAGTCGCTACCTGACGAATACTACGAAACCGAGCCCTGCATCCTGGTCGAGGTGCTGTCCCCCTCATCTGCGAGCGTGGACTTGCGCGAAAAGTATCTGGAGTACACCCGCCTCCCCAGCCTGCGCACCTATCTGGTGGTCGATTCGGACACCCTGTTTGTGCGGCACTGGCACCGCGACGAGGCGGGGCACTGGAACCACCAAGACCTCACCGGGGACGGCAACATCCCGCTGCCTTGTTTGGGTGGGCAGATCACGCTGCCTCAAATCTATCGCGGGGTGTTTGAGCAGGGCTCGCCCTGAGGGGCCTCGAGCACGCTGTGGCTATAGACCTGGTTCCCGAGGACGATCACATCTACGGAGGTGCCTATGGGACTGCTCATCAAGAACGGTGAAATCGTGACTGCAGACAGCCGGTATAAAGCCGACATCTACGCCGAAGGCGAGACCATCACCCGTATTGGGCAGAACCTCGAGGCCCCGCCCGGCACCGAGGTGATCGACGCCACGGGTAAGTATGTGTTTCCTGGGTTCATCGACCCCCACGTGCACATCTACCTGCCCTTCATGGCCACCTTTGCCAAGGACACCCACGAGACCGGCTCCAAGGCCGCCCTGATGGGGGGCACCACCACCTATATCGAGATGTGCTGTCCCAGCCGCAACGACGATGCCCTCGAGGGCTACCAGCTCTGGAAGAGCAAGGCCGAGGGCCACAGCTACTGCGACTACACCTTCCATATGGCGGTCTCCAAGTTCGACGATAAAACCGAGGGACAGCTACGGGAGATCGTGGCCGACGGCATCAGCTCCTTCAAAATCTTCCTCTCTTACAAAAACTTCTTCGGCGTGGACGATGGGGAGATGTACCAGACCTTGCGGCTGGCCAAGGAGCTGGGGGTGATCGTGACGGCCCACTGCGAGAACGCCGAGCTGGTGGGGCGGCTGCAGCAAAAGCTGCTCTCCGAGGGCAAGACCGGCCCCGAATGGCACGAGCCCAGCCGGCCTGAGTCGGTGGAGGCCGAAGGCACGGCGCGCTTTGCCACTTTCCTCGAGAACACCGGGGCCACGGGCTATGTGGTGCACCTCTCCTGCAAGCCGGCCCTGGATGCGGCCATGGCGGCCAAGGCCCGGGGGGTGCCCATTTTCATCGAGTCGGTGATTCCCCACTTCTTGCTCGACAAAACCTATGCCGAGCGGGGTGGGGTCGAGGCCATGAAGTACATCATGTCGCCCCCGCTGCGTGACAAGCGTAACCAGAAGGTGCTGTGGGATGCGCTGGCGCAGGGCTTCATTGACACCGTGGGCACCGACCACTGCCCCTTCGACACCGAGCAGAAGCTGCTGGGCAAAGAGGCCTTTACTGCTATCCCCAACGGTATCCCCGCTATCGAAGACCGGGTCAACCTGCTCTACACCTATGGGGTGAGCCGGGGTCATCTGGATATACATCGCTTCGTGGATGCTGCCAGCACCAAGGCCGCTAAGCTGTTCGGACTGTTCCCGCGCAAAGGCACCATCGCGGTGGGCAGCGATGCCGACCTAGTGGTCTACGATCCACAGTACCGCGGCACCATCTCGGTCCAGACCCAGCACGTCAACAACGACTACAACGGCTTTGAAGGCTTCGAGATTGACGGCAGGCCTAGCGTGGTGACGGTGCGGGGCCGGGTGGCGGTGCGGGATGGGCAGTTCGTGGGTGAGAAGGGCCGCGGTAGGCTCTTGCGCCGCGAGCCGATGTACTTCTAGATGAAGCCGAGATGGGTGTTCAATCTGCTAGGAGGAATATGCTTGTGGCTGGGGGTGTTGCTGGCGCTGGGGGGTAGCCCCGCTTGGGCGCTTTCCGTGGCAATCGGCGGACTCTTAATGGTGGCGGCACGAAAGAGATAAAGCCTTTTTGTATATTTATGCAAAGCAAGGTATAATTCTTAGCAGGAAGTTATGCCGATCCCCCCAGACCAACTGCTCATTTTCGCTATGGCCAGCCTGGCCCTGCTGCTGATACCGGGGCCAGCGGTGCTGTACATCGTCACCCGCAGCGCCACCCAAGGGCCCGCGGCGGGCATTGCCAGCGTCCTGGGGATCCAGTGTGGGGGGATGGTGCATGTGCTGATGGCCTCCCTAGGCCTCTCGGCCATACTGCTTTCCAGTGCCCTGGCCTTTGAGCTGGTCAAGTACGCGGGCGTTTTTTATCTGGTCTACCTAGGCCTGCGAACCTGGTTTTCGAAAGAGCCCCTCGAGCTCGGGGCCTTGGCGCGCCAGCCCTTGCGGCAAATTTTTCTGCAAGGGTTCTTGGTCAACGTCCTCAACCCCAAAACCGCACTGTTCTTTTTTGCCTTCCTACCCCAGTTTGTAGACCCGGCCCGGGGAGCAGCCTGGATCCAGTTTTTAATGCTCGGGATAGTATTTATAAGCTTGGCCGTCCTGAGCGATGGGGCCTATGCCTTGCTGTCGAGTTCGATGGGGAGCTGGCTTCGTCATAGGGCCCGTGAGCCGCGCTTTGCCCAGGGGCAGCGGCTCATCACCGGGGGTATCTACATCGGGCTGGGCCTGACCGCAGCCCTGACGGGCAACCGGCCTAAATAGGGAAGAAGATGAAAGCCAATACCGCTTCAGAACCATCCGCTGTAGGTTCCAATCCCGGCATCGTGGTATCGGTGCAGGGCGTCTCGATGGTGTTTCCCAACGGAACGGTGGCGCTCAAAAACGCCAACCTCGAGGTTGCCCCCGGTGAGTTCATCAGCCTGATTGGGCCTTCCGGCTGCGGCAAGACCACCTTGCTGCGCCTGCTGGCCGACCTCATCCAGCCCTCTGCGGGCACCATTTGCATCGGCGGGAAAACCCCCGAGGAGGCGCGGAAGAGCCGGGCCTATGGCTACGTTTTTCAAGCCCCCACCCTGATGGAGTGGCGCACGGTGCTGGCCAATGTGATGCTGCCTTTAGAGGTCATGAACTTCCCGCCGGCCGAGCGCAGAGCTCGGGCGGAAAGGATGCTGGCCCTGGTGGGGCTGGAGAAGTTTGCCCGACACTACCCCTGGCAGCTTTCGGGCGGGATGCAGCAGCGGGTCTCCATCGCGCGGGCGTTGGCCTTCGACCCTCAGCTTTTGTTCATGGATGAGCCTTTTGGCGCCCTGGACGAGATCACCCGCGAGAACCTGAACCTGGAGCTTCTGCGCTTGTGGCGCGAGACGGGCAAGACCGTTATCTTCGTAACCCACTCCATCCCCGAGGCGGTGTTTCTCTCCACCCGGATTGTGGTCATGACCCCGCGCCCAGGCAAAATCGAGACCGTGATACCGGTAGACCTGCCCCAGCCCCGCACCTTCGAGACCCGCGAGACCACCCGCTTTTTCGAGCTGGCCACCGAGGTGCGCGAAGCCCTGCGCAAAGGCCACGGCTACGAGGTGATGGAGTGACGCGCCTCTCGCCCAACCTGGTTCCGATGCTGGTGGTGGCCCTGCTCGTGCTGGCGTTGTACTGGCCCATCATGTACCTGGCCAACATCCCGGCAGCCCAGCGGGCGCTGGACACCGGGGCCGCCCTGCCCTGCAAGACCGCTTTCGAGTGCGCCACCCAGCTCAGAAGTCCGGTGCTGCCCTCGCCCCAGCAGCTATGGAATGGTTTTGCCAACCTGATGTTTCCCCTCAATTCACCCAACGCCATACCCATCAACGCCGCCGTGACTGCCCTCGAGACGGTGGTGGGCTTGCTGCTGGCTGCGGTGGTGGGCTTCTTCTTTGCCATCGGGATGGTGGCCTCGAGGGCCTTTGAGCGGGCTTTATTGCCCTGGATTGTGGCCTCGCAAACCGTGCCCATCATCGCCATCGCACCCATGCTGGTGGTCTTGCTGGGGCAGTACGGGGTGCAGGGCTGGCTGCCCAAGGCCATCATTGCGGCCTACATCGCTTTTTTCCCCATCACCATCGGGGTGGCCAAAGGGCTCAAGAGCCCCGACCCCCTGGCCCTCGACCTGATGAAAACCTATAACGCCAACAACTGGCAGACCTACCTCAAGCTGCGCTTTCCGGCCTCGGTGCCCTATTTGTTTACCGCCTTCAAGGTAGCCATGACGGCGGCTTTGATCGGGGCCATTGTGGCCGAAATCTCCACCATTAGCTTTCAAGGCATCGGCAAGATGCTGGCGGAGAACTCGAGGGCCTCCGACGTGGTGGCCATGTGGGTGATCATGCTCTCCTCGGCGGCGCTGGGCATTTTGCTGGTGGCCCTGGTTGGCTGGCTCGAGCGCCTGCTTACACCCTGGCGGCAGGCGGGCGCAAGAACGGCTACCCCAAAGCAGGCCCGCTGGCCGGCTCGAGAGGGGGTGCGCGGCGGATGAGTGGACCATACCAGGCCGGTTTGGTCAGATACGGGTTGGGATGGCTGTCGCTAGGACTGGGGTTTGGTCTGTTGTTGTGGTTTATTGCGGCCTGGTGGCATCAGGCCGAACCGGCTTCCGGCCCACAAAAACTTCTCATCGCCCTGGGCTTCCTGGGGGTGGCCTGGGGCCTTGCCAGGGTGGCCCAGCAGTTCGTGGAAACCGCCAATCTGCTCGTCGGCTTCACCCCGGCGGCCCTCACCCTGCTGGGCTTGTTGGTGACCGCCGAGGCCCTGCTGCGGGCCTACCAGGTACCCCCCGGTCTGATTCCTACCCCCAGCCGGGTGCTTTCGACCTTTCTGGAGGTGCGGGATGTGCTTTTGCGAGACGCTTTGCAGACGGTGGTGCTGGAGGCCCTGGTGGGCTACCTGGTCGGCTGCAGCATGGGTTTGCTCACCGCTTTGCTGGTGAGCCGTTATCTGTTTCTCGAGCGCGGACTGCTGCCCTACGCCACAGTCTTTAGCAGCATCCCGATTGTGGCCTTGGCCCCGGTGCTGGTCAAGATGATCGGCATCGACTGGCCGTCCAAGGCTGTAATTGTGGCTGTTATGGTGTTTTTCCCCATGGTGGTGAATACCTTCCGGGGCCTGACGGAGGTGAGTCCGCTTTCGCTCGACCTAATGCGCTCGTATGCGGCGGGTGAAGTGCAACAGTACCGCTGGCTGCGTCTACCCAACGCCCTGCCCTTCATCTTCAACGCACTCAAACTGGGCACCACCCTGGCCATGATCGGGGCCATCGTGGGTGAGTTCTTTGGGGCCAATGGGCAGGGCCTGGGTTTTCGAATCCAGATCGAGGCGGGCCGGTTTGGCTTCGACATCGTGTGGTCGGCCATCATCGTGGCCTCGCTGATCGGCATCGCCTGGTACGGCCTAGTGGCCTGGCTCGAGCGGAGGTTGACGGGGTGGCATGTATCGTTTCGCTAGCGACTTTCACACCAGGCTCGCACCTTTGGTCGCTATCCCGTGGGGAGATGCGCGGCCCAGCCTATACCTTTTCGCGGCGCTGCATACCCCCGCCCTTATGCGCTCTTGGCCGATTGGGAGGTGATAAGCTGGCTTGACGTTATAGTAGGCAACCATCTTGAAGTGGTTTGGCATAGAAGGAGGCGAGGATGAAGAAGTGGTGGGTCGTTTGTGTACTTGCAGTCTTCGTGCTGGCATTGCCGGTGAGCGCACAGCAGAACTTGGTCAAGGTCAACTTGCAGCTCAAGTGGTTTCCGCAGGCGCAGTTTGCTGGTTTCTTTGTGGCTAAAGAGCGGGGCTTTTACCGGGCGCTGGGGCTAGATGTAACCTTGCTGCCAGCTGGCGATCAGTCCCCCATTCAGGTGGTGCAGTCCGGTGCGGCCGACTTTGGCACCACCTGGATTGCCGACCTGCTCACGGCCCGCGAGCGCGGCATCCCGGTGGTGCATCTGGCCCAGATTTTCCAGCGCTCGGGCTTCACGATGGTTGCGCTGAAGTCCACGGGCATCAAGGACATCTGCAAAGACCTCAAAGGAAAGAGCGTGGGGGTCTGGCCCTCCGGCAACGAGTACCCCGCCGTGGCCCTATTCCGCAAATGCGGCCTGACCAGCTCGCTCGACCCGCGGGTTACCAACCCCGATGTAACCGCGGTAAGCTACCCCTTCGACCCGGCCCTGGTCTTCCCCGAAAAGGTGCAGCTGGTCTCGGCCATGATCTATAACGAGGTCAACCAGATCATCGGACTGGGCTACGACGAGACCAAGATAGATGTCTTCAAGCTGGCCGACCTGGGCATCAACCTGCTGGAAGACCTGATTTTCACCACCGAACGGGTGCTAAACGACCGCAACTTCAAGGGCTCGGGCCTCACCGGGCGCCAGGTGGCCGCCCGCCTGATCCGGGCCTCCATCCAGGGCTGGAACTGGGCGGTGGCCAACCAGGCCGAAACGGTAGAAAAGTATGTGTTGCCGGTGTGCGGCGCCACCTGCAAAGGCTCCGGCACCCGCGCCGACGCCAAGGGCCACCAGACCTGGCAGATGGCCGAAATCGCCAAGCTCTATAACGCCGGGGCCACCACCAAAGGCTGGGCGGGCTTCCTGGTACCTGCCGACTACCAGGCCTCGGTGCGCCTATTGCGCGAGCAGGGCATCCTGACCAAAGACCCCCCGGCGGCCACGGTGGACTATGGCCCCTGGGAAGCTGCCACCGGCAAGCGGGCTCGAGACTGGAAATAACCCTTTGATCGGACAATAGGAGTTCTAGGGGGCGGCCACTGCGTCGCCCCCTACCTCACCCTGGGGCTATCGGAAGCGAACGCTTCTTGGAGATAACCATGCTAAAACCCAAACGAACCATAGCCGAACTCAAGGAACTGCGCGAACTGACCGCCGACGAAAACGGAGCCTGGCGGGTGGCCTGGACCGATACCTGGCTCAAAGCGCGGGAGTGGTTCAACCGCAAGCTGGAGGGCCTGCCGGTAGAGCAGCACTACGATGCCGCCGGCAACAACTGGGTGACGCTAAGGGGCCAAAGCGAGAAAGCCCTCTTGATGGGAGGCCACCTGGACTCGGTGCCGGGCGGGGGCTGGCTGGACGGCTGCCTGAACTTGCTGGCGGGCCTCGAGGTTCTGCGCCGGATCGCCGAGGAATATAAGGGAAACCCCCCGGTAACGGTGCGGCTGGTGGACTGGGCCGACGAGGAGGGGGCTCGCTTTGGCCGCAGCCTGCTGGGCTCCTCGGCTTTTTCGGGTACCTTGAGGCCCGAGCTGGAAAAAGACCGCACCGATAAGGATGGGATTCGCCTGGAAGAGGCCCTGCGACGCTGTGGGGTAGAGCTGAGCCGGATGCTCGAGGCCCAGGTCGAACAGAAAAACGCCGCGGCCTACCTCGAGCTCCACATCGAGCAAGGCCCGGTGCTCCTGGATCTGGGTCTGCCCTTGGGGGTGGTGCTGGGAACGTTTGGGGTGGAGCGCCACGCCATCACCTTCCGCGGCCAGGCCGCCCACTCCGGCTCGACCCCCATGCACAAGCGCAAGGACGCCTTTCTGGCTGCGGCCAAGATGGCCTCGGAAATCTACCACATCACCGACCGCAACGGGGGGGTCTCGACCATCGGGAGCTGTGTAACCAGACCGGGTATCGTAACCAGTGTGGTGGCCGAGTGCACCATCACCCTCGACCAGCGCCACCTCGATGCCCAGGCCCTGGCCCGGCTAAAGTTTGAGGCAGAAGAGGCCAGCCAGCGTTTCGCCCGCGAAGGCGGGCTGCCCGAGCCAGAGTGGCAGACTATTTGGCGCATCGAGCCGATCCTGTTCCACCCTAAGCTGATTGAGTTTTGCGATGAGGCCATCCGCGAGGTGGCCGGGGTCTCGCACCGCCTGCCCTCGGGACCCCTGCACGATGCCGCCGAGGTAGCCCGCGCCGGCATTCCCACCGTGATGATGTTTGTGCAGAGCCTCCACGGCATTAGCCACAACAAAATCGAAGACACCAAGGAAGAACACCTCGAGCTCGCGGTGCAGGCGCTCGACAAGCTCGTCAGCAAGACCATGGACTGGATCTTGGGGAGGTAGGCATGGAGCGGCTCGGCTTCGCTTTACTCTTGATTTTTAGCTTCGGAATCGGCGTTGTTGCATAAATAAAGAGCTACGCACCCCGTGGTAGCTTGATAACTGATGAAGAAAGCAAGCAAAGACCACTATAAGGTGCGTAACTGGCCCCAGTATAACCAGGCCTTAGTCAAA
>Ga0308412_1001804_pt1 | contig 11607 bp, 6 predicted proteins | sample HotsprottomLayer_FD_202357 | JGI IMG/M metagenome (GOLD analysis project Ga0308412, IMG submission 202357) | Hot spring phototrophic mat microbial communities from Octopus Spring, Yellowstone National Park, Wyoming, United States -... | ecosystem: Environmental > Aquatic > Thermal springs > Hot...
GATGGACGGGCTGGTGCTGTTCCGCTTTCCCCGCCGCATCCGGGTGGAGTACGCCAACAAGGAACAGGCCAAGCTTACCCTGCCCAAGGCCGCCTGGATCGAGCAGGATGGCTACAAGCCCGGCGAACCCCTGGCCGAGCTCGAGGCTTCCTACCAGATCATAAGCGAAGACGCAGGGGCGGTGGCGGTGGAGGAAGTGGGCGATGGGGCGCTGGTCAAAATCCTCGACCCCGACACCGGCATCGTAAGCGCCATATACTTGATCCCGGGCGGGATGCACCTCAAAGTGGGGCCGGGTGAGCTGGTGGGCAACGGGGATGTGCTGGCCCAGGGTAAAGGGCAGCTTCGCATGCCCAGGGGCCTGAAGGTCGATAGGTTGGTGGCCGAAACCTCAAAGAAGGAGGTGCACCTCAGCTTTGCCCTGGAGCGCCCCCGCGTGGTGGAGTACCCCCTTCAGCCCCACATGCACGTGCTGGTGGGCGAAGGAGCCCAGGTGCGCAAGGGCGACAAGCTGGTCGGGGCCATCGAGCCGGAGGAGGAGGTCTACGCCGAGGATGACGGGGTGGTGCACCTGCACGAGCCCGCCTCCATCGTGGTGATGAAGGCTAAGCTCTACCCCTTTGAGGACGATGTGGAGGTAACCAACGGCGACCGGGTCTCGCCCGGTGATGCCCTGGCCGATGGTGGCCGGGTGACCTCGGAGATCTACGGTCGGGTGGAGGTGGACTTCATCCGCATGGCGGTGCGGGTCATCGAGTCCTACGACATCGACGCCAAGATGGGGGCCCAGGCCATCCAGGAACTGCTTAAAGAAATTGACCTGGCTGTGCTCGAGGCCGAGCTGGTAGAAGAGATGAAGCACCCCAGTCGGGCCAAGCGGGCCAAGGCCAGGAAGCGCCTGGAGGTGGTGCGGGCCTTCCGCGATTCCGGCAACCGCCCCGAGTGGATGATCCTCGAGGCCGTGCCGGTGCTGCCCCCCGATCTGCGCCCCATGGTGCAGGTGGACGGCGGGCGCTTCGCCACCTCCGACCTCAACGACCTCTACCGCCGCCTGATCAACCGCAACAACCGTCTGCGTAAGCTGCTCGCACAGGGCGCCCCCGAGATGATCATCCGCAACGAGAAGCGAATGCTGCAAGAAGCGGTGGATGCATTGCTGGACAATGGGCGTCGGGGCACCCCGGTGACCAACCCCGGCTCCGACCGGGCCTTGCGCTCGCTCACCGACATCCTCTCGGGCAAGCAAGGCCGCTTCCGCCAGAACTTGCTGGGTAAGCGCGTAGACTACTCGGGCCGCTCGGTGATTGTGGTGGGGCCGCAGCTCAAGATGCACCAGTGCGGTCTGCCCAAGCGGATGGCTCTGGAGCTTTTCAAGCCCTTCTTGCTCAAGAAAATGGAGGAGAAGCGCATCGCCAATAACGTCAAGAGCGCGCGCAAGATGCTGGAGCGTCACCGCGATATCAAGGATGAGGTGTGGGACGCTTTGGAAGAAGTCATCCACGGCAAAGTGGTGCTCCTGAACCGCGCCCCCACCCTGCACCGGCTGGGTATCCAGGCCTTCCAGCCGGTGCTGGTCGAGGGCCAGAGCATCCAGCTACACCCTTTGGTTTGCGAGGCCTTCAACGCCGACTTCGACGGCGATCAGATGGCTGTGCACGTGCCGCTGTCTAGCTACGCGCAGGCTGAGGCGCGTATACAGATGCTCTCCTCGCACAACATCCTCTCGCCGGCCTCGGGTGAGCCGGTGGCCAAGCCGGCCCGCGACATCATCCTGGGGTTGTATTACATCACCCAGCTTCGGCGCGAGAAGAAGGGCCAGGGTCTGGAGTTTGATAGCCCTGAGTCGGCCCTCAAGGCTTACGATGAAGGCAAAGTGGCCCTCAACGCCAAGATCAAGGTGGCGGGTAAAGAGACCAGCGTGGGTCGCCTGAAGTACATATTTAGCAGCGTGGACGAGGCTCTGCTGGCGGTGCAGAGCGGGGTGGTGGATCACCAGGACGTGGTCACCGTGCGGCTGGGCGATAAGCTTCTTGAAACCTCGCCGGGCCGGATGCTGTTCCTACGGATTGTGAGCGAGGCCATCGAAGACCCCGAAAAGGCTCAGGAGCTGGTGAACCTCGAGGTAGCCCAGGAAAAGAACTCCCTCAAAGACCTGGTTTACAAGAGCTTCCTGATGCTGGGTGTGGGAAAAACCGCCAAGCTTTTGGATGCCCTCAAATACTATGGCTTTGTGCTCTCCACCACTTCGGGCATCACCATCGGCATCGATGACGCGGTGATTCCAGTGGAGAAGAAGCAGTACTTGCAGGAAGCCGACGCCAAGCTAGCCCAGATCGAGCAGGCCTTTGAATTGGGCCTGATGACCGAAGAAGAGCGCTTCCAGCAGATTTTGCAGCTCTGGAGCCAGATCACCGAAAAGGTTACCAGCGCGGTCTTCAAGAACTTCGAGGAGAACTACCCCTTCAACCCCCTTTACGTGATGAGCCAGTCGGGGGCCCGGGGTAACCCCCAGCAGATCCGCCAGATCTCCGGGATGCGCGGCCTGATGGCCAAGCCCTCCGGTGAGACCTATCCGGTGCCGGTGAAGGCTTCCTTCCGCGAGGGCCTGACGGTGCTGGAGTACTTCATCTCCACCCACGGGGCCCGCAAGGGGGGGGCCGACACCGCGCTGCGCACTGCCGACTCGGGTTACCTGACCCGTAAGCTGCACGACGTGGCCCACGAGGTGATCGTTAGGGAAGCTGACTGCGGTACGCCCGACTACATTTCGGTTCCCCTGTTGCAGTTTGATGAGGCTTTCCGTAACAAGCGCCTGCGCAAGAAGAGCGACATCGAGTCGGGGCTGTATGGCCGTACAGTGGCCCGCGAGATCGAGGTCAAGGGTCGGGTGTTCGCTGAAGGGCACCAGCTCAGCCTCGAGGATGTCAACTTCATCGTCAAGGCCGCGGAAGAGCGCCTGATCGAGGAGGTGCCGGTGCGTTCGCCCCTTACCTGCCGCACCCGCTACGGGGTCTGCCAGCAGTGCTATGGCTGGGATCTGTCGGCGGCCAAGCTGGTCTCGATCGGCGAGAGTGTGGGCGTGGTGGCGGCCGAGTCGATCGGTGAGCCCGGTACCCAGCTCACCATGCGCACCTTCCACACTGGCGGTGTGGCCACTGGCACCGACATCACCCAGGGTCTGCCCCGCGTGATCGAGCTCTTTGAGGCCCGCCGTCCCAAGGTGAAGGCGGTGATTGCTGAAATCGACGGAACGGTGCAGATCGAGGAGCTCGAGGACAAGGTGGTGATCTACGTCTCTAGCGAGGGGTTCTCCAAAGAGTACAAGGTGCCCAAGGAAACCCGCCTGACCGTCAAGGAAGGCGAAACGGTGGAGGCCGGCCAGCCCCTGACCCGCGGCGCCATTGACCCCCACCAGCTCCTCGAGGCCAAAGGGCCTGAGGCGGTGGAGCGTTACCTGACAGATGAAATTCAACGCGTCTACCGAGCCCAGGGGGTGAAGCTGCACGACAAACACATCGAGGTTATCGTGCGGCAGATGCTCAAGTATGTGGAGATTACCGACCCCGGCGACAGCCGCTACCTGGAGGGCCAGGTCATCGAGAAGTGGGACGTGGAGTTGGCCAACGAGGCCCTGATGGCCAAGGGCAAGACCCCGGCTAGCTGGAAGCCCGTGCTGATGGGTGTGACCAAGAGCGCTCTCTCGACCAAGAGCTGGCTCTCGGCGGCCAGCTTCCAGCACACCACCCACGTACTGACCGAGGCCGCCATCGCTGGCAAGCTCGACGAACTCATCGGCCTTAAGGAGAACGTGATCCTGGGTAAGCTGATCCCTGCTGGCACCGGCTCGGACTTTGTGCGAAATACCCAGGTGGTCGACCAGAAGACCCTCAAGCGCCTGGAGGAGGCCCGCCGCGAAGCCGAGCAGGTGCCTATTGGCACGCGCCGCCCCGGGCTGCGCCCCGAGCAACCTGCGCGCTGAGCCTAGGGCCTTACCCTTGTGTTCGCAGGGGGGTCGTGCCCCTGGCCTGTGGGCCTCGTCCTGCTAGCACCGAGGTGGCCCCCCCAGGTGGCTGCCGCGGGGTGTTGTGCGAATCTGGTAGGAGGGTGGGGCATGAAGGCCAAACTCTACCTGGCATTTCAACAGGTTGGCGCCGATTTATTCGCGGCGGGTCTGGCCTCGGCCACCTCGGGCAACTACTCGGTGCGCGAGCGCGAAGGGTTCTGGATTACTCGCTCAGGCGTACAGAAGGCCCACCTAAGCCCCGAGGATGTGGTGTTTTTGCCGCTGAGGTCCGACCCCGAAAAAGGCAGCGGTGCCTCGGTGGAGTGGGTGATTCACCGCGCCATCTACGAGCAAACCGATGCCACTGCGGTGGTGCACGCCCACCCCCGCTATGCCATCGCGCTGTCGTTTCACCACGACAGCATCGTGCCTATCGACCTCGAGGGCCGCTACTACTTCGAGCAGATTCCGGTGGTAGCCCCCAAAACGCTCTCGGCCACCCAGGAAGCTGCGGACGCTGTGGCCAGGGCGCTCCAGCACCACCCCGCTTGCTTGGTGCGCGGCCACGGGGCCTTTATCAGGAGCAACCTGTCGGCGCCGGAAAGCGCACTTTTGCAGGCCTACTCGCTCATGACCAGCCTGGAAGAAGCCTGCCAGGTGCTTTTTTTGGAGCGGTTGTGGCGGGCGGGGGTTCTTCGCTGGCTGGCGACTTAGGACCAGACCGCTGCTGCAGCGGCTGGCCGGACGGACAAACCTCTTTGAAGAGGCGGATGCGCTTTTTGGCAAAACAAAAGAGTAGACTGAGGGCTGATGAAGGTGCTTTTTGTGGAGGGTAGAAACCTCGAACCTCTGCGGGCGCTGGCCCGGCAGCACCCCTACCCGTACCGCTTGCTACATCGGGCCGAACAGGCGCTTTATCTTCTAGAGGTCTGGGCTTACGGCCCTGAGCTGGAGGCCGCTGCCATGGGGCTCGAGGGCTTTCGAAGCTGGAGCTTTGAGCTGCTTGAGGAAGGCGGGCGACGGTAACCGGAGCTTCTATGCGGGAAGTAATAGACTGGATCGCAGTGGACGATGGGGTGGAGGTCTACCTCGAGGACACCGGCCCGCTCGAGGCTCCGGCCATCGTTGTGCTGCACAGTGGGCCTGGGGGTAGCAGCTATACCTTGCGCGAAGGCTTGGAGGAGTACCTGGAAGGTTTTCGCGCAATCTACTTCGACCAACGCGGGGGCGGGCGCAGCCCGGCCCTGCCGGAGGAATCCCGCCTCTTTACGATTGACGCCTTGGTGGGTGACCTATTCCACCTGCACGATCATTTGGGACTCCGCAAATGGACCTTGCTGGCGCACGGGTTTGGGGCCGTGCAGGCGCTGGAGTACGCACGTCGCTCGCCCGACACCACCGAACGGGTGGTGCTCATCAACCCCTGGACCAACTTCCCCTGGCTGGCCCGTCAGCTCTACCGGGCTTCGCTGGCGCTGCGAGGCCTGGACCCAAACATAGATACAGAGCTTGCTCAAGACAGCACCCGGCTGCTGCAAGAGGCCTTTGCCACAGTAGATCCTAAAGTGGTTTTCGACCGGCTGCTTTTTCCCAGCCAGCACAGCCGCATGGAATATGAGTGGCTGGCCGAGGGTTCCGGCATTGTCGGTGCCGATACGCCGGGGCGGATGTTTGCGCTCAACGGGCTCTGGCGCTTCGACTACACCCCTTACGCGCTGGAAGTGCGTTCGGCCACCTCTGTGCTACTGGGGACTTCAGATGCCAGCAGCTACCCCGAAGCCCAGACCATTGCGGACTTGGTAGGGGGTTCGCTCGAGCTGATTGAAGGTGCGGGGCATTATCCCTGGATCGACCAGCCTGAGGCCTTTGCGGAGGCCTTGCAAAACGCCCTGCAAGATCTGCTACGTGAGCCTTAGCCCCGAAGAAGGCTGCTAGATGTGCAGCGGCTTGTCCCAGGTGGCTAGCGCAGCCTCCTTGAGCACCTCGGCCAGGGTGGGGTGGGCGTGGGAGGCCCGGGCCAGGTCTTCCGCAGAGGCATGGAAAGCCATGGCCACGGCGGCTTCGGCAATCAGATCGCCGGCCCTGGGGCCGATGATGTGCACCCCCAGGAGCCGGTCGGTCTCGGCGTGGGCTAAAATCTTGGCAAAGCCGTCGGTTTCGTTCATAGCCCTGGCCCGGCCGTTGGCCGAAAAGGGGAAGCTGCCTTTTTTGTAGGGGATGCCGGCGGATTTGAGCTCCTCCTCGCTTCGGCCCACTGAGGCGATTTCAGGGTGGGTGTAGACCACGTTGGGTATGGTGTTGTAATCCACGTGGCCATAACCCGTGACCATGTACTCTACCGCGGCGTAGCCCTCTTCCTCGGCTTTGTGGGCCAGCATGGGCCCTGCGATAACGTCGCCAATGGCAAAGATGTTGGGGACGGCGGTCCGATAATGGGCGTCAACTGGAATCCGGCCCCTCTCATCGGTGGTAAGGCCCACATTTTCCAGGCCCAGGCCATCGGTGTTGGGGACTCGTCCGGTGGCCAGCAGCACCCGGTCGGCGACCAGTGGTTCGCCCCCTTCGTACTCCACGATGCCCTGGCCGTCTTTAGAGTAGGCTGCGGTTACCCGTACGCCGGTGCGAATATCCAGGCCCTGTTTTTTGAAGATTTTTTCGGCGGCCTTGGCAATTTCGTCATCCATGCCGCCCAGGATGTGGGGCAGGTATTCCAGTACCGTCACTTTGCTGCCCAAGCGGTTCCAGACTGAGCCGAGCTCGAGGCCGATCACCCCGCCCCCGATGACCACCAGATGCTTGGGAACCCTAGGGTAGGCAATAGCCTGATCGGAAGTTCCCACAATATCGCAGTCGAGCTCAACCCCCTTGAGCATCGCGGCCTTGGAGCCTGTGGCTATCAGGATGCGATCGGCCTCGAGTTCCTGCACCCCCTCGGGTCCCTCGACCAGCACTTTGTTGGGCGCCATAATACGGCCATGGCCTAGGTAACGCCTTACCTTATTCTTCTTGAAGAGGTACTCCACCCCCCCGGTATTGGCCTTAACCACCTTATCCTTGTGGGCCATCAGGGCGGCCAAGTCGACCTCAACCTGCCCAATCTTTACGCCGATGATCTGGTTGTGTTCGACCGCGTGAATTTTCTCTGTGGCATCCAGAAGGGCTTTGGAAGGGATGCAGCCTACCCGTAAGCAGGTTCCGCCCAGGGCGACTTCTTTTTCTACACAAGCCACATCCAGACCCATCTGGGCGGCCTTGATAGCGGCCACGTATCCGCCGGGCCCTGCGCCGATTACCACCAGTTGATGCTTAGGCATATCTCCTCACGGTAAAGGTTGCTGGGTCAATTCCGCTTGCCTTGGTTGAAGGTAAGGCATTGTCCACTATGCGCCATCGCCCTGGTGAGCGGCGTTGGCGGGCCTATATTTCCAAAGCCAGCCGCACCGGGTTTTCGATAAGCTCCTTGATGCGTTTCAGGAAGGTAACCGCCTCGCGCCCATCCACGATGCGGTGGTCGTAGGAGAGGGCCAGGTTCATCATCGGGCGGATCACCACTGCGCCGTTTTTGGCCACCGGGCGCTCGTGGATGGCGTGCATGCCCAGAATGCCCACCTGGGGCGGGTTGAGGATGGGGGTGGAATTGAGCGAACCGTAAATGCCGCCGTTGGTGATGGTAAAGGTGCCGCCCATCAGCTCCTCGGGCTTGATTTTCTTTTCCCGCACCCTGGCGCTAAAGTCGGCGATGACAGCCTCGATCTGGGCCATGGAGAGCTTATCGGCATCGCGGATGACCGGCACCACTAGCCCTTCGCCGCCGCCCACCGCGATGCCGATGTCATAGTAACGATGATAAACGATGTCGCTACCGCGAATTTCAGCGTTGAGCTGGGGGATCTCCTGCAGGGCCTGTACCACGGCCTTAACAAAAAAGCTCATGAAGCCGAGCTTAAGGCCGTATTTCTTCTGAAAAGCCTCGCCATACTCCTTGCGCAACTCCATCACCACCCCCATGTCGGCCTCGTTGAAGGTGGTGAGCATGGCGGTGTTTTGCTTGGCCGACAGCAGACGCTCGGCGATGCGGCGACGCAGAGGGGACATGGGTATCACGTCGTCGTGGCGTTCAGCTTTGCTCAACGCAGGCGAAGGGGGGCTGGGGGGCCTGGCTGTGGCAGGGGCGGGCGCTGGAGATGGCGCCCTCTGAGATAGGCCGCTCGCGCTGGCCCCTTGGGCTATAGCCCGTTGCACATCTTCCTTGAGCACTCGGCCTGCAGGGCCGCTGCCCGGGATGCTGGCTGCCTGCAGGCCAGCCTGGGCGGCCAGGCGCTCGGCGGCGGGCATGACCTTACTTTCGGGCATCCCAGCGGCGGGGGCCGGGGCGGCTTGCTCTAGGGGGGTGGCTCGGGCCGGGGCGCCGCTCGCAGCAGCAGAGACTTCTTCCAGCAACGCCACTGCATCGCCCACCTTGGCCTGTCCGCTGGGGATGAGAATTTTTACCAGCCGACCCGCCACTGGTGAGGGTAGCTCGAGGGTGGCTTTGTCGGTCACAAGCTCTACTAGGGGTTCGTCCACTCCCACCGAATCGCCCTCTTTCTTCAGCCACTGCCCAATTTCCACTTCGGTGATGGATTCGCCAACTGCCGGTATTTTTAGCTCAAGGGCCATGCTGCCTCCCTTCAGGGGGTAAACCCAACCAGACCAACTTTACTTCACTTCAGGCTTTAGCTCGAATAGCCAGTGCCCTAGCCTTTTTACAGGCCCAGGGCCGCCGAAACGATGGCTTGCTGTTCTTTGTCATGCACCTTTTTAGAGCCCACGGCCGGGCTGCTGGACTCGGGCCGCGCAACCACGCGCAGAGGGCAGCCAAAGATCTGGTCGCCAAAGCGGGCCCGAATAAACCACCAAGCCCCCATGTTAGCGGGTTCCTCCTGCGCCCAGACCACCTCCGTCTTTTCGGGGTATTGGGCCAGCGCAGCTTCGAGCGCCTTCATGGGGAAGGGGTAGAGCTGTTCCAAGCGAACCAGAGCCAAATCATCTTTTTGTGCGGCTCGACGGGCGGCCTCGAGGTCGTAAAACACCTTGCCCGAGCACATGACCACCCGCTTGACCTGGCCGCTGGGAGGCCCCGCCAGCACCCGCTGGAAGCGACCCTGGGTCAGCTCATCCAGCCGGGAAACGGCATCGGGGTTGCGCAGGAGGCTCTTGGGGGTCATCACGATAAGGGGCTTGCGCCAGGGGCGCACCACCTGCCGGCGTAAGAGGTGGAAGTACTGGGCCGGGGTGGTGGGGTAGGTGACCTGCATGTTGTCGTTGGAGCAAAGCTGTAAGAAGCGCTCGAGGCGGGCGCTGCTATGCTCGGGACCGCCCCCCTCCATGCCGTGCGGCAGTAGTAAAACGATGCCGGAAAGGCGGCTCCATTTGGCCTCGGCTGAGGCGATGAACTGATCGATAATCACCTGGGCGGTGTTGACAAAGTCACCGTACTGGGCTTCCCAACCCACCAGGCCCTCGGGCATGTCCAGGCTGTAGCCGTACTCGAAGCCCAGCACCCCAGCCTCCGAAAGGGCCGAGTTGTATAGCTCCACGGGTGCCTGTCCCTCGGCCAAATGGTTGGCCGAGACATAGCGTTCACCGGTAAGTTGATCGGTGTAGCCGCCATGGCGCTGGGTGAAGGTACCGCGCACCACGTCCTGCCCAGAGATACGCACCCGGTGCCCCTCCACCGCCAGCGAGGCGAAGGCCAGCATCTCGGCAGCCGCCCAGTCCAGGGGGCGTTTGTTGTGGCCCATCTCGCGCCGCGCCTCCACAAACCGAACCAGCTTGGGGTGCAGGTGGAAGCCTTCGGGTAGGCGGGTGAGCCCCTCCATAAGGGCGGTCAGTTTTTCCATGGGAACCCCGGTCTCGGGGTCGGGCACCCCCGCTTCGGGACCGCCCAGATACCCCTTCCACACCCCACCGCCGGCCGGGGGGCGGGTGGGGGTGGGTTCCCGCCGGGCCCCCGAGAAGGCTGCCTCGAGGGTGTCCTGGTACTGCTTGGCCAAGGCCGCGCAGTCTTCGGGCGTGCACAAGCCCTCGCGCTCGAGCTTGGCCTGGTAGCTCAGATATAGTGGCTTCTTGGCCGCAATACGGCGGTACATGTCGGGCTGGGTGAAGCTGGGCTCGTCGGTTTCGTTGTGACCGCGCTTGCGGTAGCCGACCAGATCGATAAACACGTCGCGCTTGAATTCTTTACGGAACTCCATAGCCAGCGCCACCACCCCCACCAGGGCTTCGGGGTCTTCGGCGTTGACGTGAAAAATTGGTGACTCTAACATCTTGGCGATCTCGGTGGCGTAGCGCCCGGAGGTGTACTCATGGGGTTCGGTGGTGAACCCGACCTGGTTGTTGAGGATGATATGCACCGCTCCGCCCACTGTATACGCCGGCAAGCCGGAGATGTTGAGGGTCTCTTGCACGATGCCCTCGCCGATAAAGGCTGCGTCACCATGCACCAGCAGCAACATGCCCTTTTCCCGCTTAGCGTCGCCAAAGCGGTCTTGTTTGGCCCGGGTGCGACCCATGGCCACAGGGGCCACAAACTCTAGGTGGGAGGGGTTGAAGTTGAGCGATAGGTGCAGCTTGCCGTGGGGGGTTTCAATATCGTTAGAGTAGCCCAGGTGGTACTTTACGTCGCCGTGGTAGCCCTCGGGGAAGTGCTCTTCAAACTCTAGGAAGATATCCCGCAAAGGCTTCTTGACCACATTGGCCAGCACGTTGAGCCGGCCCCGGTGGGCCATGCCCATCACCACCTCCACCACCCCGTGCTTGACGGCGTTCTCGAGGGTGATGTCGAGCAGGGGTATCAGCGACTCGGTGCCTTCCAGGCTGAAAGTCTTGGCCCCTAGGTACTTCTTCTGCAAAAACTCCTCAAAGAGTGTGGCCTGCATCAGCCGCTCGTAAATCTTTCTTTTCTGCTCTGGGGTGGGCTGCACAAAGCCGGCTGTGAGCCGGGCCTCTACCCAGTTGCGAACCACCGGATCGTCGAGGTGGCCGTACTCGATGCCCACCGTGCCCCCATAGCGGGCCTTGTACTGCTCCAACACAGCCCTCAGCGTGGGCGCCCCTAGTTCTGCCGGAACGGGCCGGTCGAGGTCGGCCTCGCTCAGGCCAAAGAAGCTCGGATCAAGCTCGGGGGGCGTGCGGCGCTCCCGCTCCAGCGGGTCGATGCGGGCAACCAGATGGCCGCGTTCGCGGTATGTGCGCAAAAACCGCACTGCCCGCAGGAAAAACGAGGCCAGCTCGGATAGCGAGGCCTCGTGGGTAGGTTGTCGCACCGCTGAGCCGTTTCCGCCAGCGGGTTCGACCTGAACATGTTTGAAGTAGTTGGCCCACTCGGCCGGAATGGCGGTCGGGTTCTTTTCGTACTCCTGGTACAGCGCCTCGAGGAAAGCCAGATTTGAACTATCCATTGAACGTTCCATACCCACGATTCCCTAGTCTACTAGGTTCTGCCCTAGGTACATGACAAAAACCTCATACAAGCGTACAGCTCGTCTTTCCTAACCTCTGCGGCAAAGAGAAGCTGGCGTAGATAATCAAGCCCATAGCGAAAGGTGGAGTAGAGCTTACGC